>Ga0315296_10002234_pt1 | contig 16567 bp, 24 predicted proteins | sample YL17G14_18_MG_FD_203921 | JGI IMG/M metagenome (GOLD analysis project Ga0315296, IMG submission 203921) | Sediment microbial communities from Yellowstone Lake, YNP, Wyoming, USA - YL17G14_18 | ecosystem: Environmental > Aquatic > Freshwater > Lake > Sediment | place: USA: Wyoming | collected... | reverse complement strand
GCCAGCAGCACAAGGAACTCATCTTCCGGGCTTTCTCATACAACTCCGGGAGGCTGGAGTCTCTCTTTTTGCTCCTCATCGAGGATTTCTACAAAGCACTTTGACAACTAAGTTCATAGGCGTGGGATTTCAGTCCGGAGTCGGTATCAAATCCTGATCTGCCCTACGATTAATCAAGAAAAATGATAGAGGTTTGGGACGTTTTGGTGTAATTTGGTTTTGATTGAACCGAAGACTTGAATGTCTGGCTTGAGCAAGTTCAATTCTCGCCCGGCTCACGCTGCGTTTCTTGTTGTTGAACGCGTCAGAGGGCCAGATGAGATAGTCGTTCCTGACCACATTCGCTGAATTGACCCTGAATCAGGTATCCGGGTTTGCATGCGTACACATGCACCTTGCGAAAAGTCCGCGCGGGGGAACAGAAGAAGACGTATGTTGCCCGTGAGGAAAAGCCCGCAGGGGAGGAAAGGCGAATGCAGGCTCGCAATTCCACAATCAGAGAGAGTGGAGAAGCCCCTTCATTCGTTCAAAAACATCTTGAGATTGTATCAGGTTCCCACAATAGGCGCATTTGAAGTAGCTTCCTTGTGCCGGCAGTTGCACATTTGCCCCACAACTTGGGCATTTGATTGATTCCAGTGAGACTCCGCCGCGTTCCATTTGAGCCTTGAGAAAGGAGAAGTCCACAACATACTGGATTCTACTCTTTCTCTTTTCTTCTTCGACCTCAAGTCGTCTCGATGATACCTGAGAAGAGATCATCGAAGCCCATCTATCTGCGGAATTCACTTCGACCTCAATGCGAGGTACGCCAGAGTATCCTTCACCTTGGGCAATCAGGACTAACTTGGTCTTCGGGAAGACCCTTTCAATCCTCACATCCTTCACCGCCAAAAGGGGAAGATCAAGGACCGTGAAGGCCCGTCTCGATACCAAGCCTGAGCTGTGCTCGAACAAGACCCGTCGGTTCGTCAGAATGAAAGTACCGTTGGTACCCCGGAGCCTGGCCGAAGCACGTGACACTTCGCTCTCATTTGCTTCCATCGGTCAAATCGCCTTTGGTCACGGATTCATCGCGACGCCGCATTCAGGACATGCTGGCCTCTTGACTAATGTCCCAATCTTGGGAGAACATGGTCCGCAATAGACATAATTGCACCGAGGACATTTGTATCCTGGGGGTTTCATGAAGCTGCCGACCTCTTTTCCGCATTTCCTGCACAGTCCCTTTGCCATTTTCCCACAAGCCTGGCATTCTCCTCTACCATCTTAAGCCTTCCTTGTTTTTCCTCGAAACTGGCAGAAGACAGAGGTTTGAGGCTCTTCTCGGAAAAGCCCATAGGGGAGGAAAGGAAAAGGTTTGACGGAGGTCTCCGTGCTCACGGGGATGTGAACATCTCTGTTCCCTCGCCCCATATCTTCGGAGCCATGGCGGTCGTCGTGCCCATCTGGTGAGTCGTGTATCCGACCAGATACGCGAAATCTCCTGTCGCATCCGTCACCATGCCGTGGGACCTGAACTTGAGGGTAGAGAAGGTCCAGACACCACTCTCATATCCCTTGATGACATCCCCGGCGTTCGTCGTTATGACGAAGTTCTCGGCGTAGTGCCTCACATTTGGTCCAGGCCCGACATTGTAGCTTTCTTCCGGAATTGGCCAGAGCTCTATTGTCCCTACGATATCTCCATCAATGGTTCCTACCCAGTGAGGTGGCGGAACAGTCTTGTCAATCATGATATCGATTGTACAGATCAGAGGTCCAACCTCGTTGTCTTCTGCCGAGACCGCTGGCACGGAAAGAACCGACATAAGTGCGAACATACAGACTACAAGCGCTGCTGATAGCACCGTTCTCATTCTGTTTCACCTCCCCCTCGAACCACCCACGAGGCAGTACCCTTAATCGACTTATGCTGTACTTGGAACTTGCTTGTCCAGTCATCGACACCCGCCGTGCTAAGTCGTAGCATTGGATGACTCTGTTCCGCAAAACTAGGAAAGAGGAGGACGGTTTGATCCTCGTTCGGAAAAGCCCATAGGGGAGGAAAGGCGATAGGGCATCGAGGAAACGGAATGTACGCTCCCTATGGACCACCGGCCAACCGTATGCAGACTCCGCGAGCTGTGAAACCCCCCAGGAGGAAAACCGGTCAGGAGGTCGTGGGAGTAATCCTTGCAGTCCTGGGGATTATTGGGGTGATTCTTGCAGCGATCGAATACCCAATCTGGAACCAAAACAGACAGACCTTGGCTGACAAAGAATACTGGGGAGTTGCTACGCAAGAGGATTATGATACGGTTGTATTCCAGTCAATCATAGTCATAGGCGGATTCGTTGTCGGTGGCGTCTTTCTTCTTGTTGGGATCTTCGTCACTGCTTCAGCAATGAGCTACAATAGCAAGTTTGACAGAATGGCTATCCAGAGCTCTTTCGGTCCACCGATTCAGCAATACAATGTACCTCCTGGCCAAAAGGCGTTCTGCGCATATTGTGGCGCTCCGTTAGGGGGCGCAGTTTTCTGTATGTTCTGTGGTCGTAACGCCCAGAAGTAGAAAAGGAAAGGGGTTTTGACCTCGCTTCTCGGAAAAGCCCATAGGGGAGGAACATGACAAACACTGCCAGAAATCAGGGGACCACCGATATCATGGACCGACGGCAATAGTCGAATTCACGACGTAGTATGGATCGCCATCCTGATTGAAGAGTCCTGGAACCTTGTGGATTGATGAAACAATCATCTTTGCTTTGAGCTTACCCCGATTGCCAGGAAGCTCGTAGATATTCCATTCTTCAGAAGATCGAAGAACTTCAACCTCTTCAATGCGCATCTTCCTAGCTTCATCTACCGGAGGAGGGGTGTCGTTCTTGGGACCCTTCAAGTGCTGGGGCGCGAAAACGACTACGATGCTCTGAAAACTTGCGCCGACTAGCGACCTGACGTCCTGTACACTCTTGACACCCTTTGGCCAGAGAATCTTTGTGATAATGATTCGCGCTCGTACCTTCGCCCCATCGGCGAGGTCATAGGAGTTCCACACTTCCTTGATATTGCCAACCTCTAGCTCTTCGCTCTCTCCCAAATCAGGAATCTCTTTCATCAGTAGTCCTCCCATACGATGGACACTTTGTTTCTTGATACTTGACCCTTGAATCCCTGGTCGCATGTAGCATAGTAGTCCGCATTGGACCTCTCAGAAAAGGCAAGGTGAATTGCATCAGCTCCGCCGACCGCTCTCCACGCACCATCCGGACACAGGTAGGGACGAGACTGCTTGATAATCTCTCCAGTACGCGCGAATAGGTCAGGGGGTGCACCACCAAGACCTGTGAGTCTGTCCGAGTCATGCAACTCGATTCCTAGGTCTCTTAAGGCCCCATCGATTATTCCTTCGATTTGCGCCAATTCGGCTTGCCCGGGAGGGCGATTTCTCTTACGTGAGAAGCTCCGCTTTGCGACTTCAAGGGCTTCCTGGACGGTGAAACTGCTTGACACTCCTGTCAAATGACCATCCTCAATTTCCTGAAGGAATCTCTCACAACACGTGGCCATCACGTGATTCTGCTCGAACAAGTGGTAGATCCAAACCATTGTGTCAATGTACACTCTGCTTCCTGGGGGGATTCTCATCGGCTCGACTCTTGCTAGTCCAATCTCCTTTTCCTGACATCTTCAATAGCTTTGTCTATCTCTTCTGGCTTGAGTTCTCCAAGGTCAGGAAACATCTTCACGATTGCTCCTTTGCTTCTTTCCAGAGCACCAGGCTTTGCTGGCGCGGCAGCTCTAATTAGACTAGATTGCAGACTTGGCGCGATTATTTTGTCCGGTTTTGATTCTGTCGATCTCAAGAACGCGTACCTGCCACAGAAATCTGTGGCAACAGTCACGTGAATGCCAACTGGCTTGCCCGTTATTGCAGTGCCACTACTCCAATCTCGCAGATTCGATGTTCTCTGGATGGCATATTGTCCACAGTCCACGAGATAGTGTGTCTCCATTTCTCGCTCACCTCTCCCAATCAGCTCTCAGACAGCAATACTGGATGATATATCCATCCGCAAGATGCTATAATAAGCTTTGCGGATGGTTATTCTCGCCTCGGAAAAGCCCACAGGGGAGGAAAGGCGACCGTTCAGGGTCACGATTTCTTCATTCGCCTCCCCAGCTCTGTGGAGATCGTCAATAGACGAACCACAATGACATGGTCCTCCTCACGCTCTCTCATCTCGGAGCGGGCCTTCCCGACAGGACTTCTAAGTGTGTCATGAAGTCCTCAATCTGAAAAGGCTTCATCACGAAGTCCGACGCCCCGCTCTCGAGAGCATAGGGGCGAAACGAGAGTTCAAATACCGCGCTCTCGGCGTGTCCGGTGAACTCACTTCAAAACCGGTTCAGTTCGGAGATGTGACCGGCAGAGTCGAGTTTCACGAAGGTCGAACTCTGTGGGTAGCCTGGAGCAACTTCGCCAAACCAGTGGAGAGATACAGGCTTGCATCCGCGTTAGAACATGGTATGTTGCGACTGGGGTTCAATGCAGCATTGGCCAACAAGGGGAAATCCAGACTTGTCGTCTACTATCCGAATGTGCCGGACGATGCTTCGAAAGTTATGGTGTACGACTTCACTTGGAAAAACCTGGATCCGATACGTGATGAGGCGGGTAGACGGGCTGGACTCCTTGTGGAAGCGAAGTCCTCTAGCAACTTCTCGATCCTGCCAAAATGTCCTCAATGGATGTGCAAGTACTGTGAACACTCAGCTACTTGTCTCTCATAAGTGGTTACGTCTCGGGATCCAAACTGAGACCACTGGACAGCCAACTTCTCGTGGCTGGTGTGTTCAAACCGCAATTCGAACCTCAGTCTCGAGAAACGCCACAGCAAAGCTAGATCAGAGTCGGGCATTGAGCGCAATGAAGAATGGCTGACCTCTGTCGGGTTCGAATCCCTTCAGGCCCACCTCGATTTATGGCCATTAGTGTTGGATGACTTTCGCATTGAGCGGCTCTTCAACTTCATGGGCGCCATTGACACTGCTAAGAATCAGCGGGAGGAAGTCTTGAGCCATGCCGAGCGATACGGAGGGGAGATGCGCGACGAGGAGGTTAGGCCGAAAGCCATGGCTCAGTGGTTGCGAAGGCAAGGTAGGTGTATGCGGGAGACTGCTGACATCCTCAAGGAACTCCTCTCGACGGTTGGCGAGTGGTGCAAGGGCATGACCTGGGCGGATTCCACCGACAGGCAGTTTCTGAATCAGACGCCGAAAATGCTCAACCATGCGTGCCGATTCGCGTCCGTCCGTTCAACGAGGATGTCTCAGCAATATAACGCGCGTAAAGGGGGCTTCGGTGCGACGTCGGTCGCGTCACGCACGAGGAGACGGACAGACACGGGCGCACGTCGCGCAGGCGCCGACACGACGGACACGCGTACTCGCGAGGGGAAGGGGAGTTGAAGCCATGGCCTCATCACGGGCGGGGCGGCATCGGCAGACGCTCGAACTCGAGGTCGACGGGTAGGCTCGAGCCGAGGTGGTCCTCGGGGCGGATCTGCAGGGCGCGATTCTGAACTTCGGGCTCGTGATCATGTCAGGGCTGCCGACCGTCCTGCGGCCGCAGCCGATGTGTCTCAACGGGACGAAGAGCCACTTCCACCAGGGATCTTCGCGTGTTTTCGTCCTTCGGCTGCCGTTGAGATCTGATATCGGGCGGCCCCTGCTGCCTGGGCGGAACTCCACAGGAAAACTTATCTCTCTGGCGGGCGATTGATTGCCCGGATAGTTATGAGCTCGGCATCGGGGGGTTCGAGTGTAATCGCGGAAATTCGTAAGTTGAGGAAGGAAATCTTCGTGGATTTCCTGGTAGCCATTGGAGTCGCGCTCGTCGCGATTGCCGCGACCTTCGCGACCGATTTCCTAGAGTCAGCCCGGAGGGCTGTTATCTCTGTCGCATATGGTGGACTCGGTCTTGCACTGATACTAGTGTCATTGGTTGTGCATAAGCGGAAGAATGAGAACTGTTCGGAGGAGCCAGGAGAGGAGCCACCCACCGATGAAAGACGCGATGAGAAGACAGAGCCTTCCCCCCGAGACTGGGGCGAGGCACAAGTGCTCGCGACGATGATCTACGGTCAGGACAACACGGCTTGGCTGGCTTTTTCACTTGCCATGACCACAGAGGTCTTGTTGCTTATAGGATTCTTCCAGATCACGCTCGAAGAGTTCCGTTGGGTGTTGGCGCTAGCTGGAGTCTTGGTCGGTCTCATTTTCAGGAACATGGTTATCAGGAGCAACGGTGATTTGGCGATTCTCTACAGCAAGACTAAGCGGAAGCACTTTGAAGAGACATTCGATCTCCCCAGCCACTGCCGAAAAGGAGTATCCGCTGGACTAACCATGAACGTGGCTCTCGGGGGTTGGATCATTGCGTGGCTGATTGCCTTGGGGGCCATCTTAATTGGCGTGATTGAGTAGCACAAACTCCATAGAGCATGATGCCAATCTGGATTCAGTGAGGACTGTGGGGAAACTAACATACATGGTGATGCCGAAATCACATCTGACCAGTCTGTTGGAGCAATGGAGACCGAAACCAGAGGACTCGCGACGGAACGAGCCCGCCACGGAGAAGGAGTACGAAACCTCATTGCTGGCATTCCTGCAAAAGGAACTCCCTGGTCTAAGAGTCTACAGCCAGGGTGGGAAGGGGTTGCAAAGGGCTGACATTGTGATTGAGCGGGGCACGGCCAAAGATGTCATCGAGGTTAAGAAAGGGCTGTCCTCGAACAACACGTATCAGAGGCTAGTCGGCCAGATTCAGGATTACTGCCGCGTCCAAGAGGGAAGGGTGTTCGTCGTCATCTGCGGAGATGATCTAGACCCCAAGTATGCCGAGGCACTGAAGCACATGTACAAACCACAGAGCGACAACATCGGAATATTCCACAAGCGTGGCAGGAAAGGGGTTACAACTATTGTGTGATTCCAGGGCGGGAAGGGCGCGTTGAGAATGAACGCTGAACAACTCTTCGCCCAGATCACCAAAGTGCGTTTTTGGATAGTTGTCGGCGCACTTGTGCTGATTGCTTTTCATCCAGAGTGGATCTTTGGGATGTTCAGAGAAGATCCGACTGCCTTGGATATCGTGTTGGGCGTCGTGGAAGGCGGGATTGCGTTGGCGGGGTTTTGTGTCCTGCTCTTTGGTTTCCCGGTCAGAGATTGGTTAGTTCGGGGGGTTGGACTGGCAATGGCTGGCGGCGGTGCATTTCTACTGTGGCTAACCTTCGGTTGAGAACCATGCTGGGCTGCACTCAGGCACGCAACCTCAAAAGAATCGGTCGGGCCGAAATTCCGATAGCAGTGGAGGTCGGGAACATCGGATAACTTGCTCAACTCGCCCAACTGCCGTGTTTAGACACTCGAGCGAGGGGAATGCTATGGTGCCCGCACAAGGTTTGAGATGCCCATCGAACAGGGAATAAGGGGATCGGGAAATGGCGTAGGGGGGCAGGGCAGGATGCCGGGTCCTCGTGACGTGATTGTGAGCAAGGGTGCCCTTGAGAACTCGAGCAACGCTCCTATTGACTTCGACGTGCGCCCGCGCGATCTTGTCGGCGCAATCGTGTTCAACGCGAGTTTGGAGACGCAGGTCGAGAAGCTCGTCAGAATCATCCGAAAGGCTAGGGAGAATTCCGGAGTCGAGAAGGAGTCTTGCCCGAGTCCCGCATCGAGTCCTGGGTCGAGTCTTTCATAGAATGGAGTTTCCGTGGAGTCCTCCCTGAGTAAAGCTCAAGATTGGGAAAGACCAGAGCAGCGAAAACAAGTGAGACGACGAGGGTGTCGACCACGATTGAGCGCCACGAATCTTTCAGCATCACCGAAAAAAGCAGACGCCAGATTTGGACGCATAGTATACTGAAGAGACTGATGGCCTCTTTTAGAACTCGCACGGAATATCATCGATATGGTCAAGCCAGTAACTCACAAAAGCCAGAGAGGGATCCAACTCCCTCGATTTCTTAAGAAATACCATGGCCACCTGGGGTTTTCCTTGTTTCAATAGAACCAGGCCCTTAGTGCCAAGCGCCGGAGCGAAATGAGGATTGAGATCGAGTGCGGAATCAACTGCTTTTTCCGCTTTGTCAAGCTTCCCAAGACTGACATATGACGATGCTAGTCTGGTGTACTCACTATCGTTCGTTCCTCCAAATTCGATACTCTTCTCAAGTTCTTCCGCCTCCTTTTCGAAATTCGCTAAACTGCGGTAGATTGTCGCCAAATTCGAATGTGGCATCCAATTCGATGGATCGATTTTCACCGATTTATCGAGTAATCCCTTGGCTTCGGCGAGCCGGTGAGCCTCGATCGAAGCTAATCCCGCTGAGTTCAGCAAGGCGCCGCTCGGTTCATTCACCAGGGCAAGAGCAGCCTTGTACGATTCAACGGATTCGTCGGCTCTTCCTAGTCTCCTAAGGCATTGTCCGCGATTCTCCCATATCAGTGGATCTCCTGGAGATAGAAGCGCGAGTCTATCATAAATCACGATTGCCTCCGCAAGCCTGCCCAAGTCTCGCATCAGGTTAGCATAGTTGCCAATTATCGGCACGGAATTAGGCGCCAGATCTCTCGCTTTCTTAAATGTTGCCATTGATTCATCAGTGATTCCGACATCTCGAAGGTCGTTCGCCAATTCAAACAGCACCGCTGCCGACGTTGGCTCAAGCTCTGCCGCTCTTTTGCACAATTCCACCGCTTCGTGAAGCTTCCCGTTGCGTCTGGCGCAAATGGCCATCCCCCAGTAACCTCTGTAATCTTCTGGATGCATTTCCGTGTAGGTGCGATAGAATTCATTGGAAAGAAGAACATCCCCCGTGTCCAGAGCAGCGTTCGCAAGAGTGAGTTGGATTTCGGGGACAAGGATACCTCCATGCCCTTGGAGTTGGAGAGCAAGGTCCAAAGCCTCCTTGGGTTTCCCTCCCCGAACCAACGCTTTGACGCATTGCATGAGAGTCCAAGGGTTCTTAGGGTCAACTTTGTGACTCCTGCGGGAGTATTCAACTGAATCCTCAACCAAGCCCATTCGCATCAAGGCAACGGAGACGTTATTCAGAATGCTTGGATCATTGGGGAATTTCTTGAGTCCACTCATGAGATTGGCCATTCCCGAGGCATAGTCTTCGCGCAGTAATTGTGTTGCAGCAAGCGCGTTATAGCAAGCAGCACTTGGTTCTATACGCAGAGATGCCTCGAAACGCTCCTCCGCTTTGGAGTAGTTTTGTTCGGTTACAAATCTTAGACCAGCATCGTAAAGATCCTGAGCATTCGGCATTAGACTAACTGGCCTGCTGGTGTCAATTCGTGGAATCAATGGATCTGCGTCTTGAATAGACTGAGCCACACCGGTTGGCCCGGGGCCGGACCCCAGAAGTCTAGATACTGCTCGTCCTCTTAAGGCAATCCAATTCTCCTTCCGGAGGATTCTGAGGAAGTCCTCTGGCAGAACGATTCTCACATAATCGGGTTCCGATTGGGAAATCTCTTTGATCAAAGCTAGAATCCTATTCTTGTGCTCAGTTGGGTCAGAACATAAGACAAGAACGAATCGGTCGCAATCAAACTTCTTGGATCGCATGACCTGCGCAAGGACCGAGCTCTGAAATCCTGCCTGCTGATGATCATATTGCGATTTGAGCTGCCATCCAATAGTGAGTTGTTTGTGAGTGGATTTCATTAGAATATCCACACCATCTTCCGAAATACCGTGAATCTGGACGGAATGTACCAGGTCAGGCAAGACACTTGTCAATGAATTCAAGAATTCCTCTAGTACTTTCACAGCATGATCGTGCGAAAGACACGCCATGTCAACATCTGCTGGACTCAAATCTTGATTCCCCAGGAAAGCGGCAAGCAAACTCGCTTCAAGGACTCCTTTTCTTGCTGAGGAGAATTGACGAGGCAATCTTCTATTGACGCTGAAATTCTTGCTGACCGTGAGACCACACTGCAGATGCATCCCTCTTCTCTTTGATAAGCCTTGATACTCCGTCGGCTTCCGCCAATTCAGCTCTCCCCTTCGGCTTCCATTGATAATCCGAATCCCTAGCCTGAACTCTAATCTCTAGGAGATAGAACGAACCTGACTCCCACCAAGTTCTCGGAGATGTTTCTTTGGTGAGAGCCTGTAAAACGATTGTCAGGCTGGACAATAGCTGGCTCTTTGCAGGTTTGGGTCCCTTCGCGCCCGCTCTCGTCTTACTGGCTGAGATCTAGTCAGCGATTTTGGGTTTCTGCGACGAGGGCTTCCCGTTTTCGCGCCCGTCGTGCTCGCATTCCCATTACGTCAGCGAAAGTAGCTTGAGTCAGGGGAGTCTGTGCACTTGAACGGCTATGCCCCTAGAAACGCCTAGAATCGCGTGGGATAAACGAGTTGCAGCGCAGAGGGGTTTCGAACAGGGATTGGAGACAGGTGTCGGAAAGTGAGCGTTTCCAGCGCTGGCTGCTGACAACCGTGGACTGAAGCACTAAGGATCATTGTCAACCTCTCTCGCGATTCGCTCAATGCGCTTCTTGAGAGGGGGATGGTAGTCTGCGTGGAGCGCGTCAAAGAGAATGTTCCTGAGCACCCTCTGAGCGCGGCTCATCTCCCTGGGCGGGAAAGTCATAGCCTTCAACGCAACCTCTGAGGGCCGAGCTATGCCGAATTCCGCCTTCATGTGTCGCGCGGCCCATAGATCCGACCGTGTTTCCCCTATTCGCAGAAATGGCATGGAACCATACCATGTCGCCGGAACAATCAAAACGGCCAGAGATGACCATGGTGGCTGAAGATTCCGAAATAGGGCAAGGTAAATGAACAGGCTGGTCCAGCCAATCACATTGAACAGATAAGCAAACCAGTCTCTCATTCCTCTGAGGTGTCGCTCCTCGTGGAGCAGAATGAATCTCAGGCTATCGGCATCGAAGGAGCAATTGCCGAACCCATAGTAGATGGTCCGAAAATGGTAGGTGCCTGCGTGAAATTCTGGATAACGATCTGGTCCATCGTTCTTGAACCGTCTCAGTCTATGAGTTGGGCGTACAAGTCCGGAGTCCTGTAGCTCTCGGAAAACACGCTTGATCAGTTCCTCTTGTTGAGCATCGGTCACAAGGCACCTCTGGATTGCCTATCATTCAATGAACCCTCGCAGCTGAGCATCAATACTATCCCAAGACAAGAAGAAGGGCTTTCCCGTGATCACCACAGTGATTCGAGATCCGCTAATACTATATGTTCCAGTGAGTCCCATACCGGAGAATCGCCCTCCGCGAAGGTCGCCTACGAAGATTACGCCCTTCGCTGCGGCTGCCACCTTGATATGCTCTAACTTCCGCGCGGGATCACCCATCAATGTGTATACGAATGTCTGTGCCATCACCTACTCCTCAGTTGAAGTGAATGCCCCGGAGACACATGCAGCTAAGCCGAGACGGTCTCAGGTATTTTGATACGATTGATACTGAATACTACCAGGATATTCCTAATTCACTGAACAAGGTGCGCCAGTTCATGACATCTGCCTGCACCCCTCGTCGGTCAAGGAGCATCTCAAGATGACCGATTCCCTTGTACGTTCCGCTGCTCACAACAACTATGCAAACCTTGACCCTCGCATCGTTCACGAAGGCCTTCACCTGAGGAAGAGCACGCTCAAGGGTGTAATAGGGTTCTACTTCGTATACTAGGCCATCCGTTGGTATCCATACATCGGGCCTATAACTTCCACCTCTTGGGCCCTGAAAAGTGGGAGGCTTTCGGAATCCGCGACAGTGGTCGGCGTAGACATCGTCACCATGGTCCCTGTGAAAGCGCGCCAGCTTACGAACAACCCAATCATGTTCAGCCATCTCATCCTCCAATGAGTATCACGGCCAGATTAGAAGGACTTTGTTGTCGCCCAGCTCGGAAAAGCCCACAGGGGAGGAAAGACGACTCGATTCCTGTACGGCTCCATTCAAGGGTGCATCTGGGCGTAAACGAAGTAGATGCCTCCCAGGATTGCCGCCACAACGCCAACCATGATAACAACAACAATCCCGGAGATGTTAGTGAGAAAGATGAGGCATATGCCTAGAATAATGAGCAACAGTACCCCGGGAATCATTACTTTCATCCCACGCTTGTCGAAGTATTTGCCTATCTCTCCCCTTTCTCGCATGATTTCCGGATGATTATTAATCATATGATCTCGAAACGCATATAATGGCATCTTCTCACCGCACACCTCGCAATGTCTCCAGAATCTTGAGGTCCTGTTATCGGAGGTCATCGGGCTTGAATTGAACAACCTAGACTAAGCCTTTTCGTTGCCCATAGGAAAGACAATCATAAATGAGAGAAGAAAAGGGTTTGAGCATCGCTTCTCGAAAAGCCCATAGGGGAGGAAAGGCGATGCATGATATGCTGGGGTTGGTCAACTGTGAGAATCAGCGAAATTGTCACGGTCATTTTGTGCGCCGTGAGCGCTGTGATTGGTGCGCGGTGCATTCAGGCTGCGTGGGAGTCCGAGACATACTTCGCTTCACCGTGGGCCGTTCCGGGAATAGCAAACGTCGCCTCGGCAGCGCTAGGAGTTGTCTTGCTCTGGCGCACTCGCAACTCCCCTGACCACATAGGATTATCTAGATGGATTTCAGCTATCCCTGCCGTTGTTATTGTTCTGACATTGCTATGGGTCTTCATTCTGATAATCTCAACGAGAGCCAGTGCCTGACAGAGTGCCGAGGCAACGAAATGGCATTAGAGACGCGACTTGAGAGGAAACCATAGCGAAGGAAGAAGAAGGGGTTTGCGCCTCGCCTCTCGGAAAAGACCATAGCGGGGGCACGCGAAACGAACCATTTTGTATCACGACTCCTGATATCTACCAGGAGGGAGCTGCCTGGTCACAAAGCGCGAGGCGCTTGAGGAATTAACCCTGCCGAACCTTCAGAAGATCGCAGATCGGCTTGGGATTCGGGTGTCGAAGGGGTTGTCTGGCCTACTCACCAAGGCGGTGTTGGGTCCGCATCCTGAATCGAGGCGGTCGTACATCGAAGCACTCGCTAGCTCCGACCTTGTAACCCTTGAGGAGATCGACAGAATTCTCCACACACACTACGCTCGCCTGCCTGATGACACGCGAGGTGTGGGTTGGAAACCGAAGCCTCACGGTGGTTTATCCAGTATTCTCATGCCGCCCCGTGCTGACACGAGAATCGATCGTTTCTTCAGCCTCGATTCTCTGATTCAACACGTTCTACACAGCTATGTGACCAAGAGCGACCTTCAGAAGTTATGTCAGCAGTTAGGCCTCCCAGGAACGGGTAACAAGGGCGATCTGGAAGCTAGAACCGTTGGCGACCCAGGGTTGACAAGCAGCATGGCGCTCTATTACGTGGACAGGGACAACATGAAGAAGCTCTGTGAGGACCTGAAGCTTCCCACTACGGGTACGCGAAGAGAAATGGAGAGCCGAGTTCTCAACGTAATCGCGCGCCTCCCAAGAACTCCCCCCAGCGCACCATCGTACGAGCCACCCCGATATGCCCCGCCGACGGTGCGGACCCCTACGGTCACCCCTTACGCAGCTCCTCCTCAACAGACTCCAGTTGCAGTTCCGCCCCCTCCGTCACAATCTCCTACTCCCGATGCGGAGACGCCTTCGAGTCAGAATGTGGAAAGGGAGTCGATGCCACTGGAAACTCCTAAGACCAGTATTCCTCCACCGCCACGTCAACCTATGGCCGAACAACCGCCCATGCCGTCTATTCCAGCTCGCCCTGAGCTTGAGAGCGTCGTCGAATTCATAGACAAGTGGCGCCCGACCAAGCCATATAAGGATGAAGAGAAGTACCAAATCGAACTGTTCACGAAGCTATGTGGCAAGTTCGGGGACGAGCACGTAATGCAGGAGCTTAATGTCCTCGACGGGCGAATCGACATCGAGGTAATGGGGATAGGTGTAGAGCTGAAGGTCCCCAACAAGGCCCAGCTGCAGAGGCTCGTCGGTCAGTCAATCATGTACCGTAAACACTACGGCCCGAACCTCATAGCTGTCATTTTCGCGGACAAAACCAGACTACAGGACGTCATTGCGTTCAAGAACGACCTAGAGAGACTAGGCATCAGGGTTTCCGTGAAATGAAGAGGCATCGGAAAAGCCCATAGGGGAGGAAAGGCGACTAACCACGATATGGTTGACTTCTAATTCAACAATGTGGAAAGGAATATAGGGAACGAAAGGCGGTTTGGAAACTGGAGGAGTGGGATAATTCACATACGCCATGTTGTCACCCTAGTGATGACAGCAATGTTCACAATGTCGTTCTTGGCATTGACCGTCCAGGGTGCGACTGGTGAGGCTACGCTACCGCCACGTCTCGTGGGGTATGCAGCACAAGGTTATCGCGCTGCTCAATATACTCTCCAAACGGAAGACGAGATCGATTACTCGTTTTCTGCAACAGGCGAGGTGACCTTCTATGTTATGTATCGACCCGATGTTAGTGGTCCAGCTCCCATCATGCCCATACTCTGGAGGGTGAATGTCTCAAGTGGCCTCGGCGTTTTCAAAGCTGATTGGGGTGGCATCTACTTCTTCGAATTCAGAAACGAGAATACTACTACAACTGTGACGGTCTCATACAGCATCCAGCCTCATGAATCATGGTGGGTCCTGTGGGTGTTGGTTCTGGCATTCATGGCAGCCGCAGTAACTCTCCTTGTGGTCGGAGTCGCGGTTATCCGGATGCACAAAAAGAAAGGCGTCTAGACTCCTCTGTCGGAAAAGCCCGCAGGGGAGGAAAGGGATATTGGAAGGAAAGACGAATCGGGACGAGGAAGAATCTTGGTTACGAAGAAGATAGTAGTGCGTGGGGCTATTGTTGCGCTGGTTGTCGGCGCGGTCCTGATCGTGCTAGGAACGGTGATAATTGAAGGAGCACGGCACGAAGCTGGTTTCAGGTTCGGCGGCATTTCTCGGGACCAGCTCTTCCTCTACGATTCCTGGGATGTCTTTGAGCTAGTGACGGGAATCATCCTGACTCTCGTGGGCACGGCTACGGTCTCGGTGTCGCTAACTTATCTGTTATTAAACAGAAAAAGGAAAGGGGTTTAGCTCCGGCTTCAATCCCGGCTGATCGACGGACTCTCGCGTTCAAATCCCCCTGCTCCCACTCCAAATCAAATCAATTCTATGAGTAATAATGCGCCAACATCCTCGCTGTGCGGGGGAAAGGCTTATCGAACCATCCATCATTTTCATCTGGATGAGCGAGCCATTGTCGGCAGTGTCGAATGACGAACGCCCCCTTGAATCCTTATCCTTCAGAGAGTATAGGCTCGATGATCTACAAAAGTGCGTGGAGATCACTGCCAATACTTGGCCTGAGCTCACCAGGGGCATGCCCTTGATCTCTGTCGAATGGTATCAAGGATCTGCAACCTGGAAGGAAGTCGCCTGCGTCTCCGAAGAGCTGGTCGGCGTCCTCTTCGGTCGGATCGACAGCGATCTACCCGTGCTCGGCAGACTAAGAATCACTCTCACTCATGTGACGATGTATCTGAAGCTGCTCTTCGGGCTCTATGGCAGAGTCCCTCACCGCTTGACCGTCATCAGGCGTGCGATGTCTGACGACAGAAGAATCGCCGCCAATACACCTGAAGTCGATGGGGAAATCGCCTTCTTCGCCGTCGATGCTGCCTACCGCCGGAAGGGGATTGGGAAGGCGCTAATGAGCAGGTTCATCGACCACGCGAAGAAGAAAGGCGCCAGGAGAGTCTCTGTATACACTACCGACCCAGGAAGTGACTGGGGTTTCTATGAGAGATATGGCTTCAGGAAACACAGCTCCTTCAGAGACGGCTTTATGTCATTCGCTCGGAATGAGGATGTGACGGCGCTGATTTTCGTTCTTGATGTTGAGAAGTGATCCCGTTGGGCCAGAGGCTGGGAGATTGTTCGAGGAGGGGCTCCTTGACCTAATACTTGCTCGAAATCCCGTCCAGGAAATCATAATAAAGGGCAACTCATTGAACAACCAACGGGTAGTTAGAAAAAGGGATGGGGGTTGAACCTCGGGCCGCGATCATCCTGCTTACGGCTTTCATCTCGGGGGGCAATCTTTCCATATGGATGCATCCAGCTCGTTCGGAGACTCTCTCCACATGGGCGGATTCAGGTCTGGGGCGGCCCAGCGATCGCACAATGCCTCGGGCAAGAAAGAAAAACAAAGGGGTTTGGGAGCTGGCCTTGTTTTGTCTAGGATGAATTGAAATCCGAAACTCACCATCTGGCTTGACCACGGAGTAGGCCCGGTTGGGCCCACTTCACGGTAAAGCCAGACAATTATCCGTATTCAGTCCCGTGCACATCGTCTAAATCACTGGTATTGGAGCCTAATCGAGCTTGATTGATTCACCCGTGCACACACGCTGCTTCTTCACAGCTGGTCATCACGCATCAATCGTATATGAATTCTTACAGGGCGGAAGGAGAAGATTAATCCCCTTCTCCTGCACAATGCCCCTTTGGCATCATGGGCAAGTGC
>Ga0315296_10002233_pt1 | contig 16571 bp, 13 predicted proteins | sample YL17G14_18_MG_FD_203921 | JGI IMG/M metagenome (GOLD analysis project Ga0315296, IMG submission 203921) | Sediment microbial communities from Yellowstone Lake, YNP, Wyoming, USA - YL17G14_18 | ecosystem: Environmental > Aquatic > Freshwater > Lake > Sediment | place: USA: Wyoming | collected... | reverse complement strand
AACTGAAAAACTAGCAGAATGACAATCGCCAGCGGGACGACTCCAAAGATCGTATGATATGACAGAGCGGCCGCCTGCTGGCCAGCACGGTTGGCCCTCAACAGCCTGACACAGTGCGACCATAATTTAATCTGAAAAACTGCCAGGCGACCGGCTTTACCCAGTTGGGCAGTCGGCGTGGATAAAAGTTCCTGAAACATACTACCGCCTTTTAATCCTATTGCAGGAAAACCGCCAAATAAATTTGGCGGCTAAATAAAAACGTCATCGCAGGATTCTTTCCAGGCCTTTTCGCAACTGCTCTTCCAACTGCTTCTTCAACTGGTCCTGGAGAAGCGCACCTAAATCAAGCTCAGGCTTGAGGATCGTTCCCTTTAGAGGCACAGATATCCGTTGAGCGGCAGCGTCTTTACCGACCCTAACAGTTCTGCCGTCGACAGTGTACGGCAAAGTGACGGTCATATTCAGGCTTTTATCAAGCCCGATGACGCCTTTGAAGTTTATGGGATTATCGCCGACGTCCACCTGCATATCGTCATATCTTAAGAATCCATCCTGCAGGACGAATTTTGTCGGATGGATAGTGATGACCTGTCCCCGAAGACCGCCGCCGGCAGAAAGAATTTGCCCGAGCAAATCCGAGGCTTCCAAACGCACATTGTTCATCGAGATAGTGCCGACTACTTCGATGTCTTTGCCGGCAGCACCAGCCAGCGGGATGGCGAGTTTTTCGCAGCCAAAATTCGCCACACCGCTAACATTAACTGCGTTGGCGAAGATCGGGTTGACGTACATCAACAGTTTTTCCGTAGTCTCTTTATTGATTTGAACGTCCTTTGCCACCTGGATGGGCCCCGGAGTCCTCAGCACCGCTGGCTTCTTCGTAAAATCAGCCTGGCCCGCAAAGCTCAATTGACCATTGTTTACCTTTGAGGAAAACGGCGCGATGCGCAGCACGCCGTTTTCGACCTGCACATCGACCTCTGTGGCGCTAAAATTCAATCCCAGGTACGCGGCCCGCTCAAAGCCGAGCTTCGTCTTGGCGTTAAGATGAGCCAGCAGCTCGTCTGCCTTGCCCGCTGGGTATTCACTAGAGAAACTGATGGCGGACTTTCTTTGCCCGGCCAGCTCAAAACCCTGCGGCAAAAAACCCGATGCCGCTGCGCTTACAGCAGCCCAATCGTACTCGCACTCAAGCTGAGCCTGCAATTTGGTTTTGCCGTCTTTGTCGGCTTTATTAAATTGGACTTTTTTTAGCTTTATTTGGGGACTCATCAGATCAATATTCTTGACGTTAATCGACTTTTGGCTGGGATTGATTTCGGCATCGAAAGTAAGCAAAACTTCCTGCTGTTCAAAAGGTTTTTTGTCCGCTGAGATGAGCTTGAAATTCTTGATCTTTGTGGCATCGGTGGTGATTCTGTAAATATCCTTTTCGGAAGTGACCTGAATTTGAGATTCAGCGATGCCGGCCAACTGCATCTTTTCCGGGAAAGACGCGAACAACACCACAAACGGCTGAACTTTTTGCAGGTCAACATTGCTGGCGGAAGCCACCAGTTTCATAGGTTTGGCAGCCTTTTCGCTCAACGGCACAACCGCATCTTTTATGCTCACTTGGCCAAGACTGGCATTTGCCTTTATCGAACCGATGGTGAGGATATTGTTCGGCCTGTCGATGTCAACAGCGAAAGTGACATCAGCCATCGGCTCGGCGGCACTGACACCTTTATCTGAACTAACGGCAAGATTCTTTGCCTGCGAAGAGCCGGCGGCTGTGATCTTATCTTTAACGATGGAGATTTGTCCCTTGCTGAAAAGCTCGCCGGCCAGTTGATACGGACCTAAATTTGCGAACTGCCCCAGCTCCGACTGGAGTTTTGCCAGGTCAACCCGCCCGTCATATTTGAGCTGTTCGAGGCTGCCTGTGGCAGTTATTTTGGCAAATGCGGCTGAGACATCGAGGGCATCAAAGTTAAACTTGTCCTTCTCGGCAGTTATCTGGAGTTTGGCGGCGACCGGTTCAGAAAGAGCGAGCTTTTTCCCGTCGACCGTGCCGGCCAATCCAGCCAGATTTGCCTGCCCTATAAGCCTGCCGCGACTTGCCTGAATATCTCCGCTCAATTTGCCTGAAGTCACCTTCATTTGCTCTTTGAGGCCAAACGTACGCGGCATCTGTGAGAGAACCTTATCGACATCAACCTCAAAATCGGCGTTCAAGCTGTAATCCGACTTACCTGCCAAAATGTCACCCCACGACTTAAACGTGGTAGGAACCATGCCGCCGGCTTTTGCTCGGAGCCAGTCACTATCTACCTGCAATTTCTCAATGTTTATAAATTGCTGCTGGCTTCTCAATTTCACGGTGACATCCAAAAGGCTGGTCTTTAATCTGTCGCCCTTTAGCTGGGGACCGGCTATATCCAGATTCCTTGCTTTGACCATGCCAGTTAAATTCTCGAGGGCACCATCTCTTATCACGGCGTTTACATCGGCAGAAACCAGACCTTGGGCCTGAACCTGGAGTTTGGCCAGTTCAAGAATCGGCCCCAGAGATTCGAGGTCCAAATCGTTGACCTCTATGATGAAATCGCCCGTAGTGCCTTTGAGCGTCCAGCCCTTGCTGTCGGTGCCCGGCTGGACTTGTCCGGCAGCTTTGATTGTTGATTCTTTGCCTGCATCCGCCACAGCCATATTGATATTGAAGCTGCTGCGCTGATTGGGCGGCCTTAAACTAACTTGCGAGTTTATCTGCGCAAGCTCAACAGTTCTGGCTTTGGAATCTGTCACCTTCAAATTGCCGTCGTTAACAACAACATCCATGACAAGGGCTATGTTCCTGGTTTTCAAGGAAGCCGGCGGCGGTTCACCGACACGCTCATACCCGGCCGCAGGTTGAGCTTTGAGATTTATGCTTACTTTAGGCTGGTCGATTATCGTTTGGCCGAAGGATAAATTGCCCATCAAAATAGAGCCATAATGCGGGTTGGTGGCGATTTGCTTTACCTGCACTGAAGTCCAGCCGGCATCGTCGTTAAAACTAAAATCCGTAATCTTGATGCCTTTGGACCAGCCCATAGAAAGATCGGCAAAGTTTGCCCGGCCGTTTATGGCCTTGTTGACTTTAGCCAATATGATTTTCCGTGCAACCCCGCTGGAAATAAGCACAGGCACCAGCAAAAACGCCGACACGATCAGAACAGCCACAATTGGCAGGACCCATTTTAGGAGCCTGACGCCCATTTTACGTTGCGGTTTGATTTTTATATTCTTTTCATCTGGCATTATTTTGTCCCCCGGAATAATCGTAAAAAACCCCGCAATTAATTGCGGGGCTAAATATTTAGCCCCCAAATTTATTTGGGGGTTTTCATCAATCGAGCATTATTTCATCCGATTTGTGTTTAATCATCGAATCGATTCGGTCGGTGTACTCTTTGGTGATATCGTCTATCTGTTTTTTCCCTTTTTCCATGTCATCTTCTGTGATGAGTTTGTCTTTTTCTTCCTTTTCCAGTTGCTTGTTTGCGTCTCTTCGGATGTTGCGAATACCGACCTTTGCCTGCTCGCCGACCTGTTTAGCCTGCTGCACGAGCTGCTTTCTTCTTTCCTCGCTGAGCGGCGGAACGCTGAGCCTGATGAGCTTTCCGTCGACAATCGGCGCAATACTCAAGTCGCTATTCTTGATCGCCTTTTCGATCTCTTTTAGCGATGCCGGGTCAAACGGTTTTATCACAATCATATCAGGCTGCGGCGCCGCCAAAGTAGCCAACTGTTTTAACGGCGTAGGCGTCCCGTAATACTCCACCTTTATATTTTCAACCAGGCCAGTCGAAGCCCTTCCAGTCCGAACGGTCTTTAGCTCATCATGCAATACTTCGACCGCCTTTTCCATCTTGGATTTGCTCTCTAACACTATCTGTTTTGTCGGCATCTTTAACCTCCGGTCAGGGCTTTGCGCAAATTAGCGTGCCAACTCGCTCACCGCAAAGAGCTTTCGTGATATTACCTCTTTTGAAAATATTCAACACGATAATCGGGATGTTATTGTCCCTGCAAAGGCTCACAGCGGCATGGTCTATGATCCTCAGATTTCTGGTCAAGACCTCATCGTAAGACAACTTTTCAAAAAGCTGCGCATGGGGATTTTTCGCCGGGTCCTCGCTGTAGACGCCGTCGACCTTCGTCGCTTTTATTAGCAGATTTGCCTCCAGTTCCGACGCTCTCAAAGCCGCACAGGTATCAGTGGTAAAGAAAGGATTTCCAGTTCCGCCGGCCAATATGGCCACCCTGTTGTGCTCCAGGTGCCAGAGAGCCTTCCTACGTATAAACGGCTCACACATCGCCGCCACTTCAATCGCACTTAGGACTCTGGTCGGCTGGCCGAGCTTTTCCAGCGTCTCCTGGAGCGCGCAAGCGTTTATAATGGTGGCCAGCATCCCCATATAATCGGCCGTGTTCCTGGGTATGTGGGTCGTTTTTGAGAAGCTCTCTCCTCGCAGAAAGTTGCCGGCCCCTACCACCACTGCCACCTGCGGCCCAAGCTTACATATATCTGCTATCCGCTCGGCAAGCGATTCAAGTGCCGCCCCGTCAATTCCGAACTCGCCAGGCCTGCAGAAGCTCTCGCCCGAAAGCTTCAATAAGACGCGCCTATATTTGCTCTCGGCCATTTATATCGTACATGGTAACTTGTATTATTCCGGCCGGCGGTGAAACCGCCGCATAACCAAATATTAACCTAAGTAACCTATCCGACCTCGAACCGGACGAATCTCTTTATTTTTGCCAGGCCCCCAGCTTGTTTGGCAGCCTCATCTATAACCTGTGCCACAGATTTGCTGTCGTCCTTAACGAATCGCTGCTGCAAAAGACAGTTCTCCGCATAGAACTTCTTCATCTTACCTGCGACTATCTTATCTATCATATCTGGGGGCTTATTTTTGACCTGCGCGGCAAAAATAGCTTTTTCCCGCTCGATGGTTTCAGCGTCAATGCCACTGTCATCCAAGGCCATGGGTTTGGCTGCCGTAACGTGGATAGCTATATCGGAAGCTGCCCTTTTGAGCACATCCGCAGCAGCCACATCTTCATCGCTGGTTTCAATCTGCACCATTGCCCCGACCTTGCCGTTGAAGTGAACATACGTGCCTATCAGGCCGGGACCATCCAACGTATATTTTGCATAGTCACCTACCTCGGTTTTTTCGCCGGTTTTGCCGGCCGTTTCAGTCAGAATATCCTTGAACTGCCTGCCCTGGTGTTTGGCCTGCAGGACATTCTCCGGGCCTTGGTGGGCTGAGCAGGCCATCGCACACTGGGCTAAGGCTTCGGCTGCGGCGACAAAGTCTTCGCTCCTCGCGACAAAATCGGTCTCGCAGCAAAGCGTTGCCAGAACGGCTGCTTTGCCATCGTCACTTATCTTAGCCACAACCAGCCCTTCCGACGTTTCTCGTTCGGCGCGTCTGGCTAAGGTGGCCAGGCCCTTTTTCCGCAGTATCTGGATGGCCTGGTCGATGTCACCGCTGGCTTCCTGAAGCGCACTTTTGCAGTCCATCATTCCCTGGCCGGTTATCTTCCGTAGTTTTGCCACCATAGAAGCTGAAATTTCCGCCATCTTGAAGACCCTTACTTATTACGGCTCGTGACTTGTGGATTGTAACCGTTTATTATGCGAACCGGCGGACTTCAGCGAGCTCAGTCGAGCCGTGAAACCGCTGGCTAAACATCAGCAATTATTGGCTGTTGCCTGTTTGGTTGGGCTCTTTCTTGTTATTGTCACCTCCCTGCGGGGCCGAGTCCACATCTTGCGCTGCTGCCTGCTCGATGGCGGTGACAGTCCCGGGTTCAGCTTCGCCGGCGCGGGCCAGGGCCGGCCTTCTCGGATGAAACCGCTTTGGCCGGCCCGCAGGCTCAGCACGAGCGGAAGTCATCGTCTTGCCGATCGCCACCGCATCGGCCAGCTCGTTAAGTATCAATTCGATCGCCCGGATGGAATCGTCATTAGCCGGAATCGCCACATCCACTGTATCGGGATCTGAATCCGTATCGAGAAGTCCCACCGTTGCAATGCCCAGCTTCTTGGCCTCGCGCAGAGCAAGATATTCCTTCTTCGCATCCACCACCACCACTGCACCGGGCAGGCGAGCCATTTTGCGGACACCATCCATATTACCTCTTATCTTTCGCATCTCACGTTTGAGCCTGGAGGCGTGTTTCTTGCTCTCACTTTCCAGTGTTCCATCTTGCTCCATGGCTTCGAGCTGCTCCAGTCTCTGCAATCGGGAGCGTATGGTTCTGAAATTTGTGAGCATTCCGCCCAGCCAGCGCTGCGAGACATAGTGCATGCCGCACTTGCCGGCCGCTGCTTCTACTACTTTCTGAGCCTGGCGCTTGGTACCCACGAAGATAACGTCGTTGCCTGATGCTACCACCTGGGCCAGTAGTCTTTTTGCTATCAGCAAGCCCTTTAGAGTTTTTCTGACATCGATAATATGAATGTTGCCGCGCTTGGCGAAAATAAACGGGGCCATTTTAGGGTTCCACCGGCTGACGCCGTGCCCAAAATGCACTCCGGCGTTAATCAACTGACGGGTCAACTGATTAGCCACTCAAATCTCCAAAGAATCTATAACTCTTCTGTTCCACCACATACAAAGAGCCAAACTCCACAAAAATAAGGCAATTTGCCAAACGTGTCAAGGATTTTTGTTGCAAGAATTTTTTTGCTTGCTTTGTCAAACGCAGCGGCTCTTAAAAGGCGTGGACTTTCTCTGCAGTTCCCGGCTGATTTACAGAATCCAATCTGTCCTCTCTGGTTCGTTGCAGCCCGGTTGCAGAACCTCCTCTCTGATAGCGTGAAACGGCACAAAAAGTCGTTTTACCCTCCGCCCAGACCCCGTATATTGAAGACAGATTAGTACCAGACGGTAATAATAATATTGGGTTCGGTCTTTTTGGCCTGGACCTCGCCTGTGGTAGTGTCAGTTCGCTTTATGACGATGCCGGGGTTATCTTTCAACCACTTGTTGATCTGCTCGTCAAGGAACTCCATAGCACCCGGATGCAGCTTTGTAAAGAAGGTCTTTACGCCCGTGATTCGGTCGCTCGAGGTGATTACTCCAGAGGCCTTTCTCACGACCGGCTTTCCCACTCCTGCCGTGTCACTGCCGCCTAAATTCAAAGGCGAACGAGAAACGGACGCTCTGCCGGCATCATCATCCTCAAGGGGAATCGGCTTGTCGAGCTCATCGTCAAGAGGAATCGGGTCATCAAAACCTTCGTTACCAGCAAACTTGTTGCCCTCGAAATTCTGCATATATTCTCTCCCTTAACTATTGTTAATTTCCCATATATGGCTAATCGTGATACGAATGCGGGGCCAGTAGTAACTGGGTCTATCCTGACGACTTCCCGGTCGTTTTAGTGTTGGATGCTTTTTCTTCCTGTTTTGACTCGCCAGCGTTGGCCTTATTTTTTTCGGCATCAGCAGCTTTTTGCTCGGCCTGTTTAACTTGCTCTTTCAGCTTTTCTATCTCAGCCTGCGCCGTTTGCGTGTCGGTCTTTGCCTTGGCCAGCTCAGCTTTTGCCTTTTCCAGCTCGGCCTGGGCCTGCTTGACATCGGCGACAGCTTTTTCTTCAGTGGTTTTGGACTGAGCGATCAGCTTTTGCGAATCTGTCTTTGTATTTGTCACCTCAGCAGTCGCCCGCTGAGCCTGTGTTTCTGCCCGTTCTGTCCGAACGTTTGCTTCTCTGACCGCGTGTCGGGCCTCTGCTTTTTCGGCCTCGGCCGCGAGCCGTGCCTGCTCAGCCTCGTCGGCTTTACGCTGTTGTTCTTTTTTGCTGGCCTTGACGCCGAAGGGGTCGGTCAAGGCTTCGGGTAATGCTCCGGTTTGCTCCGCCGGTTCGTGTTTATTTTTGACCTCTTCGACCATTTCTTTGTTCGGCCTGCCGCCTGCAGAGATGCTCGGGGTCAGAATGAATATGGTCTCTACGACTCGCTCTTCAAAATCTCTGCCGGAGAACAAGATGCCGATTATCGGTATGTCCTTCAGAAATGGGACGCCACGAATGACGTCGCGCTTCTCGCTTTTTCTTATGCCGCCAATCACCAGGCTTTCGCCCTGTCTTATGCGGTTTTCTTTGTTGTTGATTTCTTTCTTGGTGATAATCGGCAACTGCTTGACACCCTCGGGCGTCAATTTGGAGCCGAGTAGTATGCTTGTCTCCAGGCCAATGTAGCCATCTCCAAAGACGTGTGGGGTGATTTCAAGTGAGTCGACCACATTTTCATACTCCATTCTGCTCTCTACCCATTGCCCCGCGACCCCGCCGGTGAGGTATGTCAGCTGGAGCGGAACTTTCTGGCTTGACGAGACCTTGGCTGTTTTGCCGTTGACAACTTCGAGGGTGGGGTTCATCAGGATTTTCAGATACCCCTGAGATTCGAGCAGGTCCACCAAAGCCAAGTATTTTTCACTCGCATATCCGATCTGAAGGCCCATTCTAGCGCGAGACAGTTCCCTCAATGAAGCTCCTGGAAATGCGGCCAGCCGAGACGGATCCTTGAGCAGTTCGTCGACAGCGCTCCCGAAAAGTTGGCCTGCCGGTCCCGCCGAAATCTGCTCACCAAATAGCTCTTGAATTGCTATAGTCGTTGACCAGTCCAGTGTCTTATCTGCATAAACTTCGGAAATAATGCAATCTATTTTGACCTGGGTCGGCGGGACATCCACCTGCTCTAAAAGCTCGAGCACCGCCTCCACATCCTCTCTGCCCGGGCATCTTACTATCAACTGGTTGGTGGCGGAAACGCTGCTGACCGTGTAGTCTGCCTGTCGGGTTGACTTGCCTTTTTCGTCGAAGATCATTGTGGCGAACTGATCGTTAACTACCTGTCTTAGCTCCTCGGAAGTGTGATAATTGCAGAAGTAGAATAGCTTGAACTCTGATTTGCCGCCGACTACTTGCTCACGGATTTTGGGCGCTTCCTTGTAAACTTGGGGAACAGAGATGTTTGGTTCGGTTACGGGCTTGATTTGGCTCAACTCGTTGATAATACTCTGAGCCTGGACACCGGTAGGTTTCTGGGCAAGAAATTCGCCACACCCTCCCACCCAGAGGAGAGCCATAGCAGCCGCAGTCGCAACGACAATTCGACTGCGGCCGAGCTTGTGGCCGCCATAATCCATAAGCACGTTCCCACCAGAAACAAAAATATGCGCGTACAAAGCGCGGTGTCTCTGCGTTAAACTACTTTTTGTATTTTAGACGGCTTAAAAGGCATTATATTGCACTCATCTATTTATCGTCAAGCAGATTTCAACAAATTAACAAAAATTCTATGTCTCTTTGTCTCTTTTTGCCCAGATATAATATTAGATAAAATGATACCTTCTTGCTATTTTATGGGTTTATGACAAAAAAACAGCGAAAAATCGTCACTGTCGGCTTTGTGGCGCTGGGCTGTCCCAAAAATATCGTGGACAGCGAAAAAATGTTGGCAAAAATCGCGAAATCGGGCTTAGTAATAACTGCCGAGCCGGAAAATGCTGACGTTGTTGTCATTAATACCTGCGGTTTTATCGAACCGGCCAAGGTCGAAGCACTGCAGGCAATATACCGCGCGCTCGATTGTAAAGGTCGCGGCAACGTCAAAAAAGTAATCGTCGCCGGCTGCTTATCACAGAGGCTCGGCCGGCAACTTCTTGACCAAGTACCCGGCATCGATGCTGTTATTGGCCTGGGCCAGCGAGATAACATCGCCCGGATAATCAAAAAGACTCTTTTCTGCAAAGAGCGCCTCGCTTACCTGGAGCACTGGCCCAAAAAGTGCAGCAATGATAGTGGTAGACTCCTTATTACCGGACGTCATTCGGCATACCTGCGAATCAGCGAGGGCTGTAACCACCGGTGCTCTTTCTGCACCATCCCTGCAATCAGAGGCAAATTCAGAAGCAAACCCAGGCATCGCATCCTGGCAGAGGCAGCCGAGCTTGCCCGCTCCGGCGTGGCCGAGCTGAACATAATCGCGCAGGATACGACCAACTATGGGTGCGACCTGAAAATGAAGGACGCCCTGGCTAACCTGATAACGGAGCTTGAAAAAATTGCGGGTGTCACCTGGATTCGATTGATGTATCTCTGGCCCGCAGGGATTGATGACCGGCTAATCGATACCATTGCATCGAGCAAAAAAGTCGTCCACTATCTCGATATTCCGATTCAGCACGTAAACAACAAAATCTTGAGAGCTATGCGACGGCCAGACACAAAAGACCGGCTCCGCCGATTGATCGAAAAGCTGCGCCGCGCCATCCCCGATATTGTCCTTCGTACAACACTGATGGTTGGATTTCCTGGAGAGACCGACCGTCAGTTCGCTGAGCTTCTGGACTTTATAAAGTGGGCCGCGTTTGACGCCCTTGGCTGTTTTCAATTCTACCCGGAGTCAGGCACCGGCGCGGCAAGAATGCCCGGTCAGATCACACAGGCGATAAAGCAGCATCGGCTGGAAAAGTTGATGCTGACCCAGCAAGAGATTGCCTTTGCCAAAAACAGAAACAGGATCGGCAATAAACTTACCTGCCTTGTTGACTCCGTTGGCGACAAGGGAACTGGCCGGGGACGCTTCTACGGCCAGGCGCCAAAGGTGGACAGCATCTGCATAATAGAACACTGCTCCGCAACTGCCGGCCAGTTTATCAACGCCGAGGTCACTGGCACAGAAAACTACGACCTGATTGTCCGGCAAATTTAGCATTGAATTATATCCCAGAAAGGCTAAACTTTTCGCCATGGTTGAACTGGTCCCGAACATCTTGACGTTCTCCCGACTCGGCTTGACTGCTATTTTCCTAACTATGGTTCTCTACGTACCCTATGTTGAAAACAAAGCACTCTTTCTGGACATCGCTTTTATCCTGTTCGTAATTGCGGGTATTACTGATCTGATCGATGGGCCCATCGCCAGAAAACTGGGCGTTGCCAGCAAGTTCGGCCGAATGAGCGACCCGCTGGTTGACAAAACCCTGATCTGCGGAACCTTTATTTGTTTTGCGATAATCGGCCAGCCAAAGCTCTTTGACCTGCCCGGCAATGCCCTTAGGATTGTGCATTGGTCGATTGCAGGCATTTTGGTCCTGAGAGAGGCTTACGTAACCGTCCTGCGACACGTTTCGGAATCTCACGGCATAAATTTCGGTGCTGTGGCTTCCGGCAAGATAAAAATGTTCCTGCAGTCTTTCGCCATCGGCACAGTGCTTATTAAAATGGCCCACGTGCAAACGGCGACGTGGGGACACTGGTTCACCACCGTAACATTGGCAATTATGTCAGTGGTTACGGTTGTGTCGGGCCTAACGGCAACCCGGCGAAGAAAGTTGCAAAAACTACCGGAGGGAATAAGAGCATGAAAAGTGGATCGTTCTCTACCACGAGATTCGTTTATCTGTGCATTGTGCTCTGGGCGTTGGACGGTTCGGCCAACGTGTATGCCGGCACGATTAAAGAAGAATTTATGCCCGCCCTACCCGAAGCAAAAGAATGGAAGTTAACCTGGAGCGATGAGTTCAACGGCACAAAGATTGACCAGTCCAAGTGGGAAATCCTCGGCGACTGGAAGCGGCGAGATGGCTATTGGGTCAAAGAGGACGCCTATCTGGACGGCAAAGGCAATTTGATACTCCGCACAAAAAAAGATGCTGACCGGTACACCTGCGGTGCCGTGCGCACCAAGAACAAGTTTGAGCACAGATTCGGCTACTGGGTCTGCCGGTGCAAGTTTCCAGAACAGCCGGGGCACTGGCCGGCATTTTGGGTGCATACAGACAGCGTCAGCAAAGTAGGAGAGGATGGCAGAGACGGCACAGAAATAGATATTATGGAATACCCTTGGCGCGATGACAGAATAACCCAGAATCTGCACTGGGATGGCTACGGAAAGGACCACAAGCACGCAGGCAAAGAATCCACGATACCCAGCGTGAGCGAAGGGTTTCATACATTCGGCCTCCACTGGAAGCCCGATGAATACGTTTTCTATGTCGATGGCAAAGAAACCTGGCGCACCAGCGCAGGCGGCGTCTCGCAGGTGCCACAGTTCATAAAATTGACCGAAGAAATCGGAAAATGGGGCGGCGACATAACAAAGGCGGGATGGCCCGACTATTTTGTAGTGGACTATGTCCGGGTATATGACGAGGTGAACAAGGCTGGCGCCTCCGACCAGCAAGAAATCATTCGCAAAGCCGCCCAGGTAACGCCTTCGCCGAGGCAGCTTGCCTGGCAGCAGCGCGAATTTATTGCGTTCGTACACTTCGGCATAAATACCTTCACCGACAGGGAATGGGGCACCGGCAAGGAAGACCCGAAGCTGTTCAATCCCACGCAGCTCGACGCCCGGCAATGGGTGCGTGTCTGCAAAGAAGCCGGCATGAAAATGATAATCCTGACGGCAAAGCACCACGATGGCTTTTGTCTTTGGCCCAGTAAGTACACCGAGCACTCGGTAAAAAACAGCCCGTGGCGCGAGGGCAAAGGCGACGTTGTGCGGGAACTTGCAGATGCCTGCCGGGAAGCTGGACTTGCGATGGGCATTTACCTATCGCCCTGGGATATGCATGAGCCTACCTACGGTGACACCGTCAAGTACAACGATTTCTACAAAAACCAGTTGCGGGAGCTGTTGACAAATTACGGCGAGGTCGATGAGGTTTGGTTTGACGGTGCTAAAGGACCGAACGCCAAGGATATGGAGTATGACTGGGCCGGCTACTATGCAATCGTGCGCGAATTGCAGCCGAACGCAGTTATTTTCAACGGGCCTGATGTCCGATGGGTCGGCAATGAATCCGGCTACGCCCGCGAATCCGAGTGGAGCGTTATGAACAGGAACGACAAACCGTTCGAGTTTGTGAACCTCACGGCAAAGGATTTAGGCAGTGCCAAAGCCTTGGGTGACAGGGCAAACTTGATCTGGTATCCAGCGGAGGCGGATGTATCGATCCGGCCCGGATGGTTTTACCATGCCAGCCAGGACGACAAGGTAAAATCGCTGGAAAAACTGCTGGACATCTACTTCTGCTCTGTGGGCCGAAACAGCGCTTTGCTGCTGAATATTCCGCCCGACCGCCGGGGTCTGATTCACGAAAACGATGCCCGACGCCTTGGCGAACTGGGAAAAGTGCTGGATGAGATTTTCAAGCAGAGCTTCGCTCTCGGTGCGGTCGCCAAAGCTTCGCACGTGCGAGACGATAATCCCATCTATGGAGCCGATAAAATAGTAGACGGCAACAGAAATACTTACTGGTGCACCGATGACGGCACGACCAGTGCGACCGTAGAATTCAGTCTGGCTAAAAAGTCTACTTTCAATGTCGCTGAGCTTGCAGAATATATCACAGTAGGCCAAAGGGTCGAAGAATTTACGCTTGAAGCCTGGGACGGTGGAGACTGGAACGAATTTGCTCGATCTACTACTGTCGGCTATAAGCGCCTGCTGCGATTTGATGATGTCACGACTGAAAAAGTCCGCCTGCGGATCCTCATGTCCCGTCTGTGCCCGACGATTTGCCAGTTCGGCTTATATTACGCCCAGCCGTGACTTCATGAGGTTCCAGGCCTATTTTATCGAGTATCTCGCGTTCCAATTCAAAAATGGCGGCATCAATCCGTTCGCTGTCAAGTTTGGCCTGGTTCGCACAATTCCGCTGAGGCACATTCCTTCTATGCGCTTCCTCCAATCGCTCCTTCAGCGGTACTATTCTATCGTGCATCACCCTCTTGTCGGCGTAGTAGACTATTTTCTCCTCCCATGTAACTGGCTTATCTTTCTCGTCCAGCAGTGCGGCATATCTGTGCCTTCTTACGGCTAAGGCAAGTTCCGGATATGCATCTTTTAACAGGGCAAAAGCGGCATCCTCGTGGCAAAACGGTCGATATCTTGCTCTTAACTGTTCCCATTTTGCTCTGTCTTTGTCTGTGGTTACCTGCCGGGACCTGTCGGAACCTGATTCTTTGAGGTCACAAATCCTCAAAAGATCGTGCAGTAAACATGCTCTATCGACCAGGTCCACATCTACCGATATGCCTTTTCCTTTCAGCTTCTTTGCCAGAAAAACGCCCAGCTTGGCCACCGCCACGTTGTGTTCTCTGATGTGCAGCGGAACACCGAATTCGTCCATCAACTCGAGACATTGCTGTCGTGTTGGCAGACTACATTCTTTCATTTATCAGCTCGGCGACTTTTTTTCCTGATTTTAACATTCCGCCAAAGATTGGTCCCATTCTCGGCAGATTATAAACATCGCACACCGCCATGCCTGCCACGTAAAGGCCCGGAAAAACTTCGCCCGTTTTCTCCACGACGCCTGCTTCCGATGCCTCCACGTTCATGAAATACTCCTGCAGCTCCCTCGGAAACAGTTCCGGCTTTCTCTTTTTGAGCATACCTACCAGTTCAGCAGGGTGGCCGGTCGCGTCAATTGTGTACTTGGCACAAATGCAGAATGGGTCCACGTGCAGGCCAAGTCCTCGTGCGCTGGCACTATTCACGACTACGCCTTTGACGGTTTCCTGTTTTAGAACAATATCTTCAGCCTCTATTAAGTTGAATATCGCCGCCCCTGCTTTCTTTGTCTTGTAGGCCAGAGCAGCGGCAAATTCTATGGCATCAGCCATATACAAGCGCCCCTGCTTCTTTGTGGTTACCCCTATTTCATCCACGATTTCCTTGTCCTGGAAGGTGACTACATTGTAGCCAGCGGCCCCTCCCCAGATTCCGCCGCCGATGGAGAGCTTCTTTTCGACGATGGTGGTCTTGACCTTTGCTTTAGATAGATAATAGCCAGCCGCCAGGCCCGCCGGGCCTCCACCGACTATAACCACATCGTTTTCAAGATGCTCCGTGAGTTTCTTACCGTATTCTCCAATAATTACTCGAGAGATGTCAGTCTCTATCATCTTTGTTCCCTTTTCCTGTATTTTCTTTGCCTTCCTTCGCAGGCATTATCGCGATCAGGTTCAAGGATGCAAGATATTCCCCTTGCCATTTTACAACCCCTTTTCGGCAGAGAAGTTGGCGTTCATTTTAGCCCCGTGGAAATTGGGTTTGATTGGCTTTGTTTCTGCTGGGCTCTGAAAGCACATCTTTTTTCATAATCCTTTGTCTTTATTGGTTTTGCGTTCATTTTGGCCTGATGGAAATTGGCTTTGTTTTGCAAAAAAGCCTGTGCGGATTATCCTTATTTTGCCCAAAAAGTCCAAGTCTGCCTCGCTTTCTTCATATATTTCTGTTTCCTGTTTTCTGTCTCCTGTTTTCTTTCCTCTTACTATTACGATTCTATTCAATTTAGTTATATATGTATCATACACAGTGGGGAGGTGGGCGTCAAGTGAATTTTCAAGAAAAAAGGGCCAGAAAAAGGGCTGACAGCACCACAGCCTGCCAGCCCTTAATTTTTTTTGACAGGATTTACAGGATAATCCTGTTATCCCGTCTAAGGGGATTTTTTTTGACCTTCCTTGTGGCAAGGCTCTGGTTTCTACGGCATCTGCGGCAAGAAAAAGAGCCACAGAGTTCGCCGAGTTCTTTTTTTGACACGGATTTACACGGATTCACACTGTTTTGCAACTGCTAATTTTCTTGCCGTGTTAATCAGTGTTAATCTGTGTCGAACAAGCCTTTTGCTAACCCAGGGGTGGCAAAAAACAGTGCGGTCACGGCGTCACTGCCCGGTCATATATCTTGATTTCATCAATCAGGCCGGTCCAGAAACTGCCAGCCTCAAGATTCTTCCCGGCACCGATGAACAAGCCGCCGGTTGAGCCTGCCAAGGTACCTTGCGTATCTTTGGCCACCTCGACATCATCAACATAAAGGATTCTGTTCTTGCCATCCCAGGTAAGGCCGACACGGTGCCACTTGCCGTCAGTGATGACTGTTTGCGAGAATAGGGAACGGCCGAAGCGTCCTGGCGCCTGCAGGTCGGTTATAAGCCAGCCAAAATTGAGAGGATCTGTGCCAAGCCAGGTTGCACCTGTGCCGGTGCCATCTGTCTGGCAGATGATTACTTGCCCTAGTGAACCGCCCTTGATCCACGCAAATACACTCAGTGCCCCGTCGGCTGGGTTCACAACAAATGGCGTGCTGACATAATCATCGGCCCCGTCGAGCTGGAGCGCGCCATTTAGTTTACCACCGGTAGGCTGCCAGAGCGGGTTTTGAACCAGGACAAAGCCGTTATGGTCACCGGCGCTGTCATGCGCGATGAAGCCTTCCGTCTCGTCCAGCTTCCAATGGGCCACCGTACCAGGATATGTCAGCCAATATTCGCCTAAGACAGCTACGTCGTGAATATCGACCCTGCCGTCGCCCAGAGGTGTAGGACCCATGTCAACTGATCGCTCATTCTGGTGCCAGTATTGGGCTAATTTGGAGAAATCTTTCAGGTCCACGATTCCGTCGCCGTTGAAGTCAGGTGTCCCACGCATGCCTATGATCATCGCCGCACCGATCTGAGCTACCAGTCTGGTTCCTTCTACGGTGAGGTGAACCCCGTCTCCCTGGAATA
>Ga0315296_10002232_pt1 | contig 16575 bp, 16 predicted proteins | sample YL17G14_18_MG_FD_203921 | JGI IMG/M metagenome (GOLD analysis project Ga0315296, IMG submission 203921) | Sediment microbial communities from Yellowstone Lake, YNP, Wyoming, USA - YL17G14_18 | ecosystem: Environmental > Aquatic > Freshwater > Lake > Sediment | place: USA: Wyoming | collected... | reverse complement strand
GTACGATGACGAAGGCGTGAAAGCCCGACGCAGGCACCTGTACAAGAAAGGAATCATAAATGAGTTCTTGCACAACAGGGAATCTGCCGCCAAGCTTAACACGAAGAGCAACGGCTCCAGCAGAAGCATCAACTACGACCGAGAAGCCATCGTGCGCATGGCCAACACTTTCGTCTTGCCAGGCGAGTTGTCAGAAGAGGAACTGATAGAAGACGTCACCCACGGAGTCTACATGAAATCCTTCACCGAATGGAACATCGACGATAAGAGGTTCAACCAACGATACGTGGGAAGAGAAGCTTACCTCATCGAGAAAGGCGAGCTGAAGGGCCCGGTTGCTCGGCCTGTGATAGAGACTACTACGCTCAAGTTCTGGACGGCCGTCGACGCGGTTTCGAAGAAAGTGGAGTTTGACGCGGCCACATGCGGAAAGGGCGACCCGATGCAAGGCGTTCCAGTGTACACGGGCGGTCCATGCATCAGGCTTAGAGGAGTGTACGTGAAATGAAAGACGCGCTGAACAGGACGGAAGAAATAGTCGCGAAGGCCAAGAAACTTGGCGCCGAAGAGGTCATCGCTAAAACCACACTGGGCAAATACAGGCAAGTGCGCTTCAGCAACAACCAAGTCGATATAACAGTCGCTTGGAACGACTACGTCACCGATGTCGCTCTAGCATGGAAGAAAAGAGTCGTTGCCACACAAATACGCAACTTCCAAGAAGCAGACACAAACCTCAAAAACCTACTGAAACTGGCCAGAATGTCCAAGGAAAACCCAAGTTTCGGCGGCTTCGCAAAGGGCAAATTCCGCTACGCAAAAAGCAAGGCCGACAAGAAACTTGCAGACCTGGAGAAACCTTCAGAATACGTTCTAGAAGCAATAAACGCAGCAGAGAAAGAAGCAGGCACCAAAGTCGAAAGCGGAGGAATACTCTTCACCAAGTACGAAAACACGTATCTTGCCTCCTCTGGCGGACCAGTCGGAACAGACGCAAGGTCAGCCGTTGAACTTTCGATAAGGGCTTTCGCAGAACAGGAAGCGTCAGGCCACGGCGTCGAATGCAGCTCAACGCTCAAGGATTTCAAACCGGCAAGAGCTGGTGCGAAAGCGGGAGAAATCGCCAGGCTTGCGAGAAACCCCAAACGCGGCGAAGAGGGCGTGTATGACGTCGTGTTTGACCCGCTGATCCTGGGCTCCTCGTTGGGCGTATGGGGCGGCATGGTTTCAGCCTACAACGTCTTGGTCCAGATGTCCGTGTTTGTAGACAAGCTCGGTAAGAAAGTGGCGCCAAGCATTGTTACGCTGAGGGACAATCCAGCCGCATACTCGATAATGAACAGGGTCTTCGACGACGAGGGTGTCCCAGCCAGAGAGAACGTGTTCATAGACCACGGCGTACTTAAAACGTACCTGCACAACACTTCAACCGCCAAAATGTTCAAAACAAAGACCACAGGCAACGCAGGCCTAGTCTTTCCTACCCCGTGGAACATAGAAATGGACGCAGGAGATATGACCAAGGAAGAACTGTTCCAAACGGTGAAAAGCGGACTCTACCTCACGAACACGTGGTACACGCGCTTCCAAAACTACGCAAAAGGCGACTTCTCAACTATCCCAAGAGACGGCATCTTCAAAGTAAGTAACGGCGAAATCAAACAGTCCCTCAAAGACCTGCGCATAAGTGACAACATCCTAAGCATGCTGGGCAACATTGCAGCAGTCTCAGAAGAACGGCAACACGTGCACTGGTGGGGAGAAGCAGACCCGCCGTCATTGGCACCATACGCCCTAATCAAAGACGTACATATCACAAAATCCAAATAGCACGCGGCTCCGTTAAGTCCCCCTCCAGTCATAACACAGAATATTTGATTTCAAAAAGATTTTATATGTCAAGTTGCCGTCACGTTCAAATTGGTGTGGGTTCATAGAGAACATGTGCATTGTAGACTCGGGGTATCTGAAACTTTGGGCTTGGTAGGTGAACATGGGTGACTGTCCATAAACGCGGCAGAAGTCGAAAGCACCGTTGGGTTGAATTTAGAACCATTGAGAACGATTCTTGTCCTGAAGCGCAATACTTGAAATGGGCAAGTGTCAACAACTCAGCATTAGCTCAATGTGCACTCGATGGTTGCTCACAATGCAAGGAAAAGAGTTTCAGACTTAGACATGATAGAAAATTCAATAACATACGGTTCTACTGTCCAGATTGCGGTTTCGAAACTTCATTCCATATAATACGTCCCAAACGGAATTTCAACTCGATTGAAATCTATGACACGCGAGGCATTCTTGTTGGCGTGAAGAACGTTGATGATTATCATGAAAAAACATGTCGAGAGAAAGCTGACTCGCAGGTGATGTATGCTGAGCAAAAACTGGACTTGGGCGGTGAATGGTTCGATGGTGTTTCAGGTACTCATTCACAATCTCGATATTTGAGTCATGAGGAAATCCTGAAACGAATTGAAGACCGTCGAATGAAGAGACTCATGACGGCTGTGCTTGAGGAAATCGAAAACGAAGAAAAAGATGATCGTGTTTCGGCTTTCAAAGCCGATGTCAATGGAGACAATGTCACGGACTGATTTTCTGTAATAGATATGAGGAAGAGTAGAAGCGCAGTATTTCTGTTTTTGAGTTTTAGCGGTATGCTAACCATTTTCCTTTGACATCAGCGTTTATATTATTAGAGTAGAGTAATCTAGGCCTAGGGCCGCAGGCTAGGCTGGATTGACAATTGACTGGCGACATCTCCCGCGCAACCCACCTTTTTCTGAAGGACCAGTTGAGTACTGATTTCGCTTTGATGCCAGGGGTGGGAGTTGAATCCTAAGGCTAATGGGGGCATCACCCGCGATCCCTTCTCTTTCTCTCCAGCAGGCACTAGAGCAGTTTTGAGAAATCATCGTAGACTTTCTTTCTATGCCCGATGAATAGAACTACGACGCGTTTCTTAGGCTTGTCTATCTCGTAGATCACTCGGTAGTCGCCGATTCTCAGGCTCCAAAAGCCGGAAGGTTTAAGGATTTTTCCTAGAGTGTGTGGCTTGTCCCTGAGGTCTTTTAGTCTGGCGATTATTCTGTCTTTTATTTGTCTCTCAAGCTTGTCCACTTCTTTGGCGGTTTTTGGATGCAGCAGTACGGCAAAACCCACTACAATTCCTCGAGAGGAATCAAAGACTCAGGGTGTTTCTTTGTTTCCTCGCTGCGTTTCATCAGCATCTTCAGAAACTCGCGCGTTTTTTCTCGTTCTTCATAAAAGCTTATTATGGTTCTTACGGCATCGCTTCGGTTCTTGAACCTGCCTTCCGCGACCCAGCGATCTATCTCCTTAAGCGTCTCATGAGACAACCTTAGTTGGACTTGTGACAAGTGATCACCGTAAACAACACTGTTTACAACGCAATAAACCTTTCCATCACAGATTGTCTTTTGCCTTTTGGATTTCAGGATCTTCAGTTTGCATGAGACTGTGATTTCCTACTTTGTGCAGGCGGTTCGATGACGGCGGAAAATTGTTTAAGAAGCAAAAACTGTTATACCTTGGCTCCCAAAGCTATGAAGGCCTGTAGTCCAGGTCTAGGGCCCGTAGTCTAGGCTGGACTTGACACTAAGTGGCGAAATCTCCCGCAAATCCCCTCTTTCTTTGATATGCAGAATCATACAGGCTTCAATTGACTCCCGAACAGTTGGGAAGTTTCATCTTTTATTTAGGCTCGTCAAGAAAGAAGAAGCTGTGCCATGCTTTAAGTATTTTTGGAAAGTTCACTATTTCGTGAGGTATGATGAACCAGCGTTTTTCTTTTGGAAGTTTCTTGATTTGCTCTGCCAAGGCCAATATTTCTTCTTTAGTGGTTGGTGCATTGGCATTGAGGATTCTTGTTGCTTTGGCGTCTTCTATGTCAATGTTGAGTATCTTTATTAGAAGTGCTGTTCGTGCGGCATTATTGCGAAGGTCGTCCCATGCAAAGCTAATGTTTTGGGCAAGAAATGGTCGAAATCTTCGCAGACCATCTTGCAGGATTCCAAGCTCTGAAGTTGCCCTTTTGGCTTTGGAAGATGTTAACTCTTTGATGGCTTGTTCTCCGCCTCGCTGCGGCAAGCTTGCTACTTGGCATGTGAATAAATGTCTTCAAAGCACTCGTCTTGAGGATACTTTTTATTTCTGATCTTTGATTGGATGTGTATAGCTTCCGTGTAGCTGGCTTTGCATTGCTTTATGTCAAAATTGGTTTCTTGAAGAGTTCCTATGTCAAACAGGTGTTTTGCATATTCGAGGCCGTTTCTGCTGTCGTTTAGGGGGCGGCCGATGGATGTGGGCCCGATTGTGGAAAGTTTGTCTCCGAGAAGTGCGCCAACAGTGGGCGTGGTGACTTTTGCTGAGGACTCGAAAAAGAAAGTTTTCAAAGGTGTTTGTTGAGTGGCAAATTTGGGTTTTATTCCTATGGCATCAAGTAGTATCATTCGGCTTTTTTCAGTGATAGCAGGTGTTTCTATCCTGTAGAGATAAAAGGGTATGTTGCCTCTGATTTCTCTTTCCCTTTGGGTGTGTGAGAAGGCTTTCTTGTCGAATTTGCGATATATCTTATCTAGAATGATTTCAAGTTCTTCTTTTGATGAATCTGTGCATATGTCAACATCAATGCTGAGACGGGTCCATTTGTTTGCCAAGAGAGTCTGGACCGCTGAGCCTCCTTTGAAAATAAAATTCAACCCTTCTTCATGGAGTTGCCCAACATATTCCAAACAGAATATGGCTTTCTCTAGGTTAGTTGTGTTTGTTATAACTGTTTGTGACAGCAGACTGTGAATCCTTTCTGGATCAAATGTCTCTTTTGTTCCAACTGTTTTACCCGTATCGATCACTCTTTTGCTCCTTCCACCATTTCATTTATGATTTTCAAGGCTTCTCTCTTTCCGACCAGAAGTGCATCGGGTATGTGAAGTTGCGAGGATTGTTTTAGGCTGTGGAGAAATATTATCATCTCGTCTCTAAGGTTGCGCCTTTGTGCATATCTTAGAAAACGATTGAACTTCACTCCGTCTCTGCGTAGCATATTTGCAAAAATCAGTCCTAGTTCGCCAGGAGAGAAACTCAGTTCTTTTCTTGTTATAAAATAGTAAATATCCAGCCAAACGCGTTCAGGTGTTGGAACGAGGATTCCATTGACTTCAAATAGTCCATATTTTTCGCTTCTTTCAAGAATGAATATTACTTTTTCGCTAGAATATGCGTATTCTCGGAAGTCTCTTTTCTCAGGATTTAGTATCGTGCGGTATCCTCTTTCCATAAATGCGTCACGTATGCTTGCAGAAAGAGTCCTGTCTGTTTCGAGAACGGTTAGATCTCTGCCTACAGCGTAGTGAGCGTAGTCTGCTAACATGTTTATTGACCAAAGGGTGAATTGCACTATTGGAAAGCGCTCTCTGATGTCATGAGCAAGCAGTGATAGTTCAGGCGAAAGGCTAATGGTTGCTGTAGCTCCTTTTCCTATTTGGTATAGCCCTCTTCCTATTCTCTTGACAATATCCATCTTCGCAAGGCGACTCAGGTAATTTTTCGCAGTTGTCGGCGAGACGCCAAGATTTTGCGTTACTTCCTCTACAGAGATTGTCTCATGTCTTGTGACGTATTCCACTACTTTTTGTGGTACAGATAATTCTGATCCCATGACAATCAATATACATTTGTCAATATATATGATTTATTGTCAAACGTATACAAACGATCCATTGGCAACCCATTACCAACTCGAAAAAAGCTTCAGAATACAAAGAAAACGTTTGGCACTCAAACTCGGAAATCCAAGGCTCACACAAATCCACATGCACACTTTCCGCCATTGGAAAACAACGATGGAATACTACCGAACCAGAGACATCTTACACGTTATGCAGCTCTTAGGCCACAGAAAAATCGAGAACACTCTACTCTACGTTCAGCTTGTCAACAGCACATTCCAAGAAGTCGACGATGAATACGTATGCAAAGTAGCAAGAACAGCTCAAGAAGCAGTCCAGCTCGTAGAACTTGGGTTCGGATACGTAACAGGCGAATACAGCGACGGCGGAAAGTTGTTTAAGAAGAAAAAGCTGTTATATTCCTCACGGGCTTCAGGCCTAGCTGGCCTGTAGTCTGGCGTAGGGGCCCGTAGTCTAGGCTGGATTAGGATGCTGGCCTGCGGAGCCGGAGATCCAGGGTTCAAATCCCTGCGGGCCCGCCACGCTTCTGACGATTCAACAAGATACAGAAGGAATTTTCTTAAGAAAGGTCGGTTCATGATAGTCAGGTTGAGAGAGCCTGTATGGTTTCGGAAGTTCTCATCAGGGCACAGCGTATTACTAAGAAATACGATGATTACTTGGCAGTTGATGGTATAGACTTCGAAGTCTACAGGGGTGAATGCTGTGGGTTTCTGGGTCCGAACGGGGCTGGGAAAACGACGACTATCAAGATGATTCACTGTGTTTTGCCGCTTACTTCGGGTTCGTTGACGGTTGCAAACATGAACGTAGCATTGAAGCCGCGGGAAATCAAGAAAATGATCGGCGTGTCTCCGCAAGAAGACAACCTTGACCCTGATTTCACAGTCCTCCAGAATCTGCTCGTCTACGCCCGTTACTTCGACATACCAAGAGGCGAAGCCCTGAAGCGTTCCGAAGAACTGCTTAAATTCTCTCAGCTGGAAGAAAAACGGGATGTCGTCATTGACCAGTTGTCCACAGGCATGAAACGTCGTTTAATATTGGCTCGGGCCTTGATTAACGAACCGCAAATCCTACTCTTGGACGAACCTACCACGGGGCTTGACCCGCAAGCACGACACCTGATATGGGACAAAATCCGCGTGCTCAAGAAGCAGGGCGTAACCATAATCCTGACAACTCACTACATGGACGAGGCCGCCGCCCTGTGCGACCGAACGTTGATCATGGACCATGGCAAGATCATCGAGCAGGGCACGCCCGCAGGTCTCGTTAGGAAACATATCGGTGAGGATGTTTTGGAGTTGGACTACGACGAGGAAATGCTAAGAAAGCTGCAGCAGAAATTTCCAGATGCCCGCCTAGAAGTGTTGGGCGACAGGGTCCGCGTGTTCACGGCTCAGCCGCACGGGTTCTTCGAAAGCTTCCTTGAAGATTACCCCACAAAAGGAGCAACTATACGAAATGCGAACTTGGAGGACGTCTTCCTCAAACTGACGGGGAGGCAGCTAAGAGAATGAAAACCCATGATCTTGTTGCAGCAAGCTTCAACCTTCCCGAGTTGACGTACCGAGTCTGGAAAGTGTGGCGCCGAGACTGGGACGTGTTCATGAAAACATGGAAAGTCAACTTCTTCCCGCCGTTGCTAGAACCAATCTTCTATCTGCTCGCGATGGGGTTTGGTCTCGGAGGCTTCATCCAGTCAGTTGGCGGCTTACCCTACATACAGTTCATAGCACCAGGACTGATTTCCATCTCGATAATGTACGGCTCCTTCTTTGAATGCACTTACGGCTCTTTCGTGCGCATGTACTACCAAAAAACCTTCGACGGAATAATCGCCACACCAATAAGCATAGAAGAAGTCATAGCAGGCGAACTCTTTTGGGGAGCAACCCGCAGCCTCATCAGTTCAAGCATAGTCTTGGCTGTCGTAGCCGCCTTCGGTCTGATCACAAGTCCCTTGTTCATCCTAATCCCGATCGTCGCATTCTTCAGCGGCCTAATGTTCTCAGCAATAGGCATGTGCTTCACGGCTCTTGCTCCAAACATAGATTTCTTCAACTACCCTGGCTTCCTCTTCGTAACACCAATGTTTCTGTTAAGCGGAACATTCTTTCCACTGTCAAGCACACCTGTTCTGATGCAGACGTTCGCGAAACTTTTTCTGCCCCTCACCCACACGGTGAACCTGACAAAGGGTCTGCTGTTCGGAAGCCTAGAATCATCCATGCTCCTCAGCATCGTATGGATAGTCATAGTAACACCCGTTTTCTTCGTTCTGAGCATAAACCTGATGAAAAAAAGGCTACTGAAATAGAAGCACAGACCACATAGATCTGACGGCCGATAACGTCCTTGACTGCTCTTCTTGTCCTCTTTCCAGTCAGCTTGATGCAGATGCCTCGTAACTTCGTAGCAGTTGATCGACATCTTTTCCTAAATGTTCGCCCGCATATCCGCCTTCCAACACAAAGAAAGTCGGCCTTTTCAGTGCTGCAATCCTTCTTCCAATACCCTCATAGCCTTTCTCCGTCAGACCAAGCGAGGCCAAATCCCCCGCATGCGTGTCGAATCCTGCCGAAACTGCCACAACTTCAAACGTTCTACTGCTTATCATGTGGAGGGCTTTGTCAAGAGTTTTCAGGTACGACTCGTCTCCGCAATCTGGTGGCAACGGAAAATTTAGGTAGTTTGCTTCGGATGCGCTGCCCGTGCCTGGATAATTCGGGTGCTTATGCAATGAAACATACGTTACTTTTTTGTCTCCCTGAAAGATTTCTTGAGTCCCATTCCCATGATGTCCATCAATGTCCAGAATCAAGGTCGGCTTGTCCAAGCGCTTCACTGCAATGGCTATGTTGTTGAAGTAGCAGAACCCCCTCGTAGTCGCACCCAATGCTGCCCCACTTTTTCCACAATGGTGTCCAGGCGGACGCATAAGCGAGAACCCCTTAATCTTGGCGGCCAAGATCGCTCCTCCCGCCGAAAGTTTCGCATACTCAAAGATGTTATCATAGGCCGGTGTGTCACCATCTTCAACCAGCCCTTTCTTGACCCTCCACATATAATCATCGTCGTGCACCTTGAGCAACTGCTCCTCAGAGGCTGGTTCAGGAGTCAAGAATTCGTAACCTTTCGCCTTCAAGATTTCATGAGCCGTCCTAACCCTCTCGGGACTTTCAACATTCCAAGAACCATAACCCAAACATTTTTCTGAAAACACGATCTTGGTTTTCACAGTCTAAGCATCCCTAATCAGATAGGTTGATATTTTTCAAATTAAAATATAACCTCATCTCTCTAGAACTTGGAGAAACTATCTAAAAATGAAGAAAACTTCCGTCAGCTTTGTCGAGAACCCCTTCTCTGCGTTTCGTCAAGAATGCGCAGACCACTTGACAGTTGCTTTCAGAAAACTGTTCCCCGAAATTCAAATAGAGGATTTGGCGATGGAGAACCCAACCAATCCTGATTTCGGCCAGTTGGCCTCTTCATTATGTTTCGAACTCGCCAAAAAAATCGGAGAAAAACCCTTCCTCCTAGCTCAACGTCTAATCAAAGCCATCGACGATTCAGACTATTCACTCATCGAGAAAGTCGTACCAGCTGGCGGAGGATACATAAATTTCCATGTAAACGCCCTCAGGTTCTCGCGTTTGACTCTCGGATCTGCCAGAAAACTAGACCAACAGTACGGTCTCGTCAAAACAGAAAAGCCGCTTAGGATAATTGTTGAGCACACAAGTGCTAACCCTCTTCATCCCATCACTGTTGGAACAGCTCGGAACCCCGTGCTTGGCGACACACTGGCTCGTCTTCTCATAGCAAGGGGACATGCTGTATATCGTCACTTCTACATTGATGACGTTGGCCGTCAATCTTCGGTAGTTGCTTACGGCTACGAGAAGCTGGGAAAACCCAAGCCCGAGGGCAAGCCTGACGAGTTCATAGGCAGAATATACACGATTACAAGCTGCATCGTTGAGATCAATCGTTTGAAAAGAGACATTGAGCGAGCAAAATCCTCTGCTACCGAAGAAGAGATCACGAGAATAACGCGGGAAATAGACGATTGGGTTTCAGTCGCCGCTGAACTGAAAGAGAAGTATCCTGCGCTTTTCGATAAACTGCTCGACAAGATTGGCAAAGATGAGAACTCTGAGACTGGAATAAAGATCTTGAACCAGGCGTACGAGTCGGGAGAGAAGAAAGCCAAGCAACTCGTCAGGACAGTCAGCGAATTGTGTCTTAACGGGTTCAGAGAGACTCTGAAACGAATAGACGTGTCTATCGACTCTTGGGATTGGGAAAGCGATTTCATGTGGAATGGACACGTTGAACAGGTTCTCAAAAGGCTGAAAAGCTCGCCATACACGTTTGCCGAGGGCGGCGTCGTTGAGTTCGACGCTGGAAAAGTCGTCAGAGAACTCGGCCTACGTGAAAAGCTAGGACTGAGAGAGGGACAGGAAGTTCCCCCGCTAACACTCATACGTGCTGATGGCACGACACTGTACACCACGAGGGATGTCGCCTACACCCTGGTCAAGTTCGAAAAGGCGGACAAAGTCATCAACGTTATTGGCATGGAACAAAGCCTTGCCCAACTGCAGTTGAAAATAGCTTTGTACGCCCTTGGATATAGCAAATACGCAGACAATCTAATTCACTTCGCATACAATTTGATAACTTTTCCAGGCTACAAAATGTCAAGCCGCAGAGGAAGATACATCGCATTCGACGAAGTCATGGACGAAGCTGTAAAACGAGCCTACGAAGAGGTTTCGAAGCATTCGCCCCAACTTTCAGAGGACGAAAAAAACCGAATCGCAGATTTCGTTGGCTTAGGCGCCGTGCGCTATGCACTTGTCGAGATCGACACTTCGAAACCCGTAGTATTCACTTGGGACCGAGTGTTGAACTTCGAAAAGAACAGTGCACCCTATATCCAATATACACATGCAAGAGCCTGCAGTATTCTCCGAAAAGCCCCAGAGTTGCCAGACGAACCAGCGTACGAAATGCTCAAAGAAGAACTGGAGCAAGAAATAATCTTGGCCATCGCCAACTTCCCTGACACCTTCACACAAGCTGCCGAAAACCTCAAACCAAACATGATCGCAGACTACGCAAACAACATTGCCGACAAATTCAACACATTCTACAATGCTTTTCCAGTAATAAAGGCCGAACCCAAGGAGCTCAGCGGAGCAAGACTGGCAATGACTGACGCTGTCAGAATAGTCTTACGAAATGCCCTTAACTTACTCGGCATTCTAGCACCAGAGAAAATGTGAAGGCAACACACTCCTTTTCTCTCCTTTTCCCAGTCGATGGTGGCAAAGACTCGGCAATCAAAAATCTCTTATACTGCACTTTTAATCTACAACGAGAGGTCATAGGATATGGCGAGTTCCTATTTCAAGAAGAGAGTTGAAGCAATCACAGTTAAAGAAAAAAGTGTTTCGCAGCTTCTGGCGGAGATGGGTAGAACAGCTTACCAAGGAAGAAAGCTCGGTGAGGCAGTCGAAGTCTGGGAAGCAATGCTCAACGAAAAAGACTTAGTAATCATAATGGGCTTTTCAGGCTCAATGAGCACTGCTGGACAATGGAACATCATAAACTGGCTAATCGAGAACCGTTACATTGACATTCTCGTTTCAACGGGAGCCAACGTTTCAGAAGACATAGTTGATGCCATGGGACTGGGCTACTGGCAAGGCGGACACTACGCGAATGACCTGGAACTTCTCAAAGCTGACGTCAACAGATACTACGATGTCTATGGAAAAGAGACCGACTACAGAGAAATGGAACTCCTAATGACCGAAGGTCTCATGAATCTGAAGACTGATTATCCGTATACTTCTGCTGAGCTGCTCCACCTTTTCGGCAAATTCTTGTACAAGAAAAAAGTAAAAAGCATAGTTGCCACAGCCGCCAATCACAATGTGCCAGTATTCTGTCCCGCAATAACTGACAGCGCTTATGGAGAAGCTTTCTTGATGGCAAAGAACCAAGGACACACAATCATACTCGATCAGGTGAAAGAGTTCGACCAGTTCGTCAGTATCGGCGAAAAAACGAAGAATGTAGGCGTTATCTACATCGGCGGAGGAGTACCAAAAGACTTCACACAACTGCTGGCGATATCCGTATCACCTAGAACAATGGACGAAGGCGTCCCTGGAAGAAAGGGATTCATACGGAAAGGATTAAAGGAGTACTACTACCCGCACAAGTACGCGATTCAGATTACAACCGACTCGCCTCAATGGGGCGGCCTCTCAGGGTGCACGCTGGAAGAAGCGATAAGCTGGGGTAAGATTGACGAAGGCGGAAAAAGAGCTGTCTGCTATTGTGATGCGACAATCGCCCTGCCGCTAATAACACATGCACTCAATGAGAGAGTGAAGACGAAGAGAAAAGCGCCTGACCTCTCATGGTTGTTCAAGAAGTTGTCTTAGACTCTCACATTTCTATCTATTACTGCGCTGACCATTATGGGTAGTATTAGCGAGGCGTCGCCTTCAATCATAATCTTAGCCGCTTTCTCGTTTATCTTTCCCCAAGAAACCGCTTCTCGCGGTCTGGCACCAGACAAGCTTCCGTCCCATTCGTCTGCAGTGCTGATGTACACGGCATAGTCAAGCCCATCCTTGAACTGGTTCCACCAAAGAGTGTGATGCTTCGAAATGCCGCCGCCTATCAACAATGCGCCGCTTCTCTTCGCATCAAACACAATGTCATTGAGCCTTCCCGAGTCCTTCAACACGTCAAGCTTCAGATTATGGTCTTGAGAAAAAAGCCAAGTCTGATATCCAACTGCTCCGTCAGTCATGCCTGGAATGAAGACGGGCACGTTGTTTTGTGCTGCCCAATGGAGTATCGAACTTTGATTGCATATGCGATTTCCAATTTCGCGGCACAACTGACTTGGCGAGATTTCTCTGACGCCTTCTTTCCAGAGTGTCTGGAGCAACGCTTGCATCTTTTTTTCGAGCACAATTCCATAGCTCTCGTTGGGGACGAGGACGTTTCCCAACCGGTTTATGTTTTTTTTTCGAAGCCTTGCGTCACTCATAAAAAATGAGCCTTTGTAATAGTCTTTCCAGCATCTCGCAATGTCATGATCAACGGTGCCGCAGGTTGTTACGATTACATCGACGAATTTTCTTCTCACGAGTTCCTTCAAAGCTCCTCTTGTCCCCGTGGCCACAAGGTTTCCCGTGAACGACAGAAATTTCACACATTTCTTGTCTTCAATCATTTTTTCCAGAATTTCTACACCAGTGGCAAGTTTCCCAGCTGTGAAACCCCACGCTTTTTTCATTTGTATAACAAGTTCATCGACTGTCATTCTCTTAGAGAAATTGTAATCCTCAATGATTCCTTTTGACGTCACTCTTGTCACGCTTCCAAGAGCAAGTGAGACTCTGGCTTTAATAAAATAATTGGGGTGTCAAAGGTTGTTGAAAAAGCTCAGTCGGTTAGATACTGTATGATCCTTCCGTACAGGTCCTTATTCCTGTAGTCTTCGTAGCCCGAGTAGATGCTTGGGTTGTCGTTTACTTCTACAACTACGTATTTTCCGTTGAATTCCTTAATGTCTACGCCGTAGAGCCCATGTCCGATGATTTCGCATGCTTTGAGGGCTGTTTCCTTCAAGTCTTGAGGTATGTTTTCTTTTTTGAGAGAGAATGTCCTGCCCCATACAAAAGTGGGTTTGCCTCTTTGTTTTGCACCGTGTTTCCATCTGCCTCTGGGCATCATGTACTTGCAGACATAAAGAATTTCACGGTTTAAGACACCGACTCTCCAGTCGAAAGCTGTGGGCATAAAAGTCTGCACTGCAAGGACATCGGATTTTCTGAAGAACCTTTTGGCTACGTCTCTGAAACTTGTTTCGCAGGCTACCTTCTCCACGTATCTTGAAAAGCTGGTGTATGGTGCCTTGACGACGACTGGTTTTCCCAAGACTTTGAAGACTTCCACGAGTCGTTTGTGGTGCAATTCCTCCCTGTTCAGGAAGAGTGTTGGAATATGCGGTACCGCATGTTTCTTGAACAAATCGTACAGGTGGATTTTGTTTCCGCATATCTGTATGGACTCAGGGTCGTCCACTACTTTTAGGCCGAGTTCCCAAGCTGTTTTTGACACCACATATGCCGTGAAAAGCGGATCAGTTGTCGCTCTGATGAAGACAGAGTCATACTTGGGGATTTTGCAGATGTCTTCCCTGAACATGAACTCGAATTCATGGCCCATTCTTTGGGCCGTATGCTTAAAGTTCTGGAGGGCCTCTGCTTCCCTTTGGTCTGAGAAATTATACTTCTCCACGAAACAGGCTATTCTAGCCAACGGAGTTTTCACCATTGTTCAAAGTCCGCGAAACTTCTGCTGAAAGCAATTTCAAATCTGCAGCACCGATTTCTTCTGTCCTTAAGGGCTGGAGTCCGCACAGGTAGGCTTCGCTTCCAACGCGTTGTACGTGCAGTTTGCAAATGGGAAGCTTGAAGACTTCATAGGCTTTCTGTGCGATCTTGCCAACTTCACTGTTGATTCCACAGATTCCGAAAAGGGATTTGACTGTGAACATTTCACCTCTGAGAGGTTGTACACAAACTGAGAACTTGTAGTTCATGCTGAGGCTCTTGACAGCTCGGTACAGTGCACTCTTGTTATGCGCAGTCTTGAACCCGTCATAACAGAAGGGGTTAACTGCAAAAATGACAACTGGAAATCCATATTCCAAGATTATCTGTTTCACTGAACTTGTTACGAGATATGGCAGTGTAGGAATTCCAGCTTTTGAAGCTTTAAGCAGCAAAAGGGGTGTTCTGCTGGCGTCAATCATGTTCTCTGTCGTTGGAATCACTTGGTTTCCCAGGACCTCTGCGTGCATGGAAACGTAGTATGCAATCTTCAAGTACCTGTAGTCGTTATTGAGATTGAGAGTAAAATCTTTGATCGACGAGTTGAGAAATTCAGCCGGTTTTAAAGTTGGCAAGTCTGTCGTGATGTCGATGTTAGAGACAACCAGCACCCATGTGACACCAGGTAACTGAAAAGTTCGGTATTGCGACTTACATATTTAAGATTAACTGTATGCTTATACTCAATTTTTGAGGCACAGCAAAACGCAGGAGGGGTTCGCACGTACGAAACGCTGGAAGTCTTAGGTCCTGAGCACGAGTTTGCAGTTGTTGATAGAGAACTCGGGGCTCTGCCCATCGTGGACAGAATACTCAAAGACGCCTACGGGCGCGTCGTCAACTCCGTCCAGCAGCCTAAATTCACTTTTGGAAAAGAACTCCAAACACACGTTATAGAAGTCAGACCCAATAGACCTTTCACATCGCCCGTGGTCTTTGAAGAAACCATGCAGGAAGCGGTTCTAGCCATATCGGATGCGTTGGAGCGCAACTACGAGGCATATCTCCTCGGAACAGGAATGCATCCCCTCCTCAGGCTTAACCAAACAAGAATATGGCCGCACCGCCACAGACAGATCTACGAGGCTTACGGAAAGATTTTCAGCATGAAACAACATGGTTGGCTTAACATTCAGAGTTACCAGCTTAACCTCCCATATTTCAACGAGCAAGAAGGCATTCAACTTCATAATGCGCTTGCCAACGTTTGCGCGTACTTGCCTGCCATAGCAGCTTCTTCTCCCATATATGAAGGCAAAGTTGGCAATGACATTGACAATCGCTTAGCGTTCTACAGGCTCAACCAGAAAGAAATCCCGTCAATCGTCGGCGATGTGGTACCCGAGTACGTGTCTTCCTTCAGGGAATATGAAGACAAGATCATAGGCAGATACTCTTCAGACTTGATTGAAGCAGGCGCAGACCCTCTTATTCTGTTTAAGGATTGGGTCAATTCTCGTGGGGCCGTCTTCAGGTTTGACCGAAAAGCCATCGAAATTCGCGTGATGGACGAGCAAGAATGCGTCAAATCAGACGTTGCTCTCAGTTGTTTTGTCAGAGCCCTAGCAAGAAGTTTACTGAAAGAGACTGGGGAACTTGTGCCACACGGCATTCTTGTCAAAGATTTCAACATGATCGTAAGAAAAGGATTAGACGCCACGACTCTACATCCCAAAGGACAGACTGCACGCCAAGTATGCAGTTCACTCTTGAGAACTGCTTGGAAAAATGCTTCACAGGATGAGAAAAAATACTTGACAGTTGTTGAAAAACGAATCACACGTGGGAATTTATCAGAACTGATACGGAAAGAAATAAAGCAGAAAAGTCAGCGGACAGATTTTCCAGAGGCTGTCGTCAACGTTTATTCGAAACTTATAAAAAGTCTTGTGGGCAATGAACCATATTTCTAGATGAGCGGGTTCAATGATGCAGAACAGCGAGCGCGAAAGGCAGAACAACTTCTTCGACACTTGCAACAAATGCGGAACAGCTTACAGCTGCTGCCACGACACAACCCCTCCCATAACACAAGACCGCAGAAAGATTATAGAGCACTATTTGAAAGAGAAAAGAATCCACATCGCTGATCCCTTCGTCAAGACAGAATACGTTTTCCCAAAGCTGAACGCAGACGGATACTGTGTCTTTCAAGACCACAAAACAAGGAAATGTGTAATTCATTCTGTGAAGCCAGAAACATGCGTGGCGGGTCCTATAACGTTCGATATAAACGTCAAGACCGGCAAGATCGAATGGTACGTGAAGATGGAAACGTTATGCCATTTGGCAGGCGTCGTGTATGAAAACAAGGGGCTGTTGAAGAAACATCTCGTTTCGGCGAAAAGAGAGATACGTAGGCTTGTGGAAGAGCTTGATGCCGAGGATTTGAGAGCAATATTGAAGAAGCAGGAGCCAGAGAC
>Ga0315296_10002231_pt1 | contig 16576 bp, 10 predicted proteins | sample YL17G14_18_MG_FD_203921 | JGI IMG/M metagenome (GOLD analysis project Ga0315296, IMG submission 203921) | Sediment microbial communities from Yellowstone Lake, YNP, Wyoming, USA - YL17G14_18 | ecosystem: Environmental > Aquatic > Freshwater > Lake > Sediment | place: USA: Wyoming | collected... | reverse complement strand
TCCGGGCCTGCCGCGGCACTCTCGCCCGCGACGAGATCATCCGATACGGCGAAAAGGCCGTCGAGTTCTCCGACCGCCTCAACATCTGGTCCCGCTACCAACTCCGGGGCGATTTCTACCAGAATTTTCAAAAGGACTACGAGAAAGCGATCGCCGCCTATAAAGGCCTGCTGGCGCTCATGGACGACGACCTGGCGGCGTACAGCCTGGCCCAGATCTACTGGGACCTCGAGGAATACGAAAAGGCCATCCCCCTCCTGGAGAAAGCCAGGCTCAGGGTGAAAGAGGGCGAATACATCGTCCGCCTGCTGGCGGTCTGTCACGCGGGTCTGGGAGATTTCGACCGGGCCGAGGAGGTCCTCGACGAATACCTCGGGGCGAATCCCAAGGTTTCTACGAATTTCCTCCACATCCGCGCGGTCTACGCCGCGGACCAAGGGAAATTCGACGAGGCCCTATCCTTCATGGCCCGGCTGCAGGCGCTCTATCCAAACAGCCCTCATTACGTCCGTTACGGCAGGAGCCCCGTTCTCATCAGCATGGACGATTTTACGCATGCCGAAAAGGAGCTCCGGACCATCATCGCGGGAGAAGAAAAAACGGAGAGCGTCTATGCCGCGATGGGCCTGACGGGTCTTTATCTGACGCAGGGCAAGCTTGGAACGGCCAAGGAAGAGGCCCGGCGGGCCATCGAAATGGCCGAGAGCCTGGGAGATACTGGCTGGGTGAGGATGTCCCATCTCAACATGGCCTTTCTCGATCGTCTCTCGGGGGATTTCGCGGCGGCCCTCAGCCAGGCCGAGCTGGCCTGCCCGGGCAAGGGAGAGGCCGGAATCTACGACTTGGGGGCCCTCCATCTGAAATCCCTGATCACATTGGAAATGGGACGGATGGACGATTTCGAGGGCGAGCTCGAAGGCATCCGGCAGCTCGTCGAGCGGGAACGATACCCGAAATTGATGAGAGCCTATTATCATCTCCTTGGCCAGAGGGAGCTCCGGGAGAACAACGTCGATAAGGCCATCGATCATTTCTGGAAGGCCCTCAAGCTGCTTCCCTCGCCGCTCGGGAAGAGCAACGCCGACACGGACAGCGCCCGATACTATTTCTCCCTGGCCGAGGCGTACCTTCGGGCCGGAGCCTACACCAAGGCTGCGGAGATGTACGCGAAGATACCGCCCTACTGGGAGCAACGGTTCAATTCGGGCGACATCTACGCCAGGGCTTTCTACGGGAGAGCCAAGGCCCACGAGCTCTACAGCGAGAGGGCGGGGCTGACGGATGGGCAGAGAAAGGACGAAAAGGCCAAGGCCCTCGAAAGCTACCGGAAGTTCCTCAGCCTCTGGGGCCAGGCCGACCCCATCTTCGCGCCCGATGTCGACGATGCCAGAAAGCGCCTGGCCGCCCTCGAGGCCGAATAAGCCCCGGGACCTCTGTTCAATTCACGATGAGCGTTACCACCGTGGGGACCGTCATATTCCCGGAAGTGCCTTGGACGGATATCGTATGGGTCCCCTTCGGCGTCCCCGTGTAGTTGTTGCCGCCGTCCCCCCCCGCGCTACAGCTCCCGATCGCAAGGGCCAGGCAGACCAGGGAGCACGCCGTGAGCCAGCGGCGGGAGAGCCGCCAGGGGAAGTGTTTGCGGAGGCCGGCCGCTAAGAGGAGGGTCAGGATGACGGCGGAGAGCCCCAAGGTCGGTGGCCCGAAGTCGCTCACCCCTAACAGCGCGGCGTTCGCCGAGGTCGAGGCCGCTTTCGTGGTCAGGGTCAAAGTCGTCGTGACGCCGCCGGCGCCGGGAGTCACGCTCGTCGGAGAGAAAGACGCCGTGCACTTGCTCGGCAATCCTGCGCAATTGAACGACACGGAGGAGTCGAACGAGCCGAACTGGGGCGTCAGCTGGATCGTATAGGTCGCCGATTGGCCGGCGGTGACGGTCACGCTCGTCGGCGACGCGCCCAGGGTGAAAGTGGACACTTGGAGGGCGACGCTGCTTGATGCCCCTCCGGACGGGGCGGGATTGAAGACTGTTACCTGGGCCTCACCCCCTGCGGCGATGTCGGTCGCCAGGATGGCTCCCTGCAGCTCCGTGGCGCTGACATAGGTCGTGGTCCGGCTATTGCCGTTCCAGCGGACGACCGAGTTGGGGACGAAGTTCGATCCCAGCACGGTCAGAGCGAAAGCGGCGCCGCCGCCCGTCACATGGGTCGGGGAAACGGAGGCCAGCGAGGGCAGGGGATTGCTGATCGTGAAATCCAGGGCGTTCGAGATCCCACCGTCGGGATTCTGGACCGTGACCTTGACGGTCTTTCCCGCCGCCAGGTCAGCGGTCCCGATCTCCGCATCCACTTCGAAGCTGCTGACGAATGTCGTCGGGCGGTTGCTCCCATCCCACCTCACGACGGCCCCGTCGACGAACTCGGAGCCGATGACGGATAAATTAAGGCCCGGGTCACCGGCGTCGGCGCTGTCGGGCAGGAGTGAGGTTATGGGGGGGCCGGGGATGTCGCTCACCTTGGCTACGAACGTGTCACTCCCGCCGTTATAGGTCAAGTCCGGCCCGACGACGACCGGAAAGGTCAGCTGACTTGAAAATGTATTTCCGGTGACATAAACATTTCCCGAGCTATCGACGGCTATCCCATAGCCACATTCTTCAGCGGAGCCACCAATATAACCGCAGTAGATAAGGGCTGTGCCGGAAGCGTCGACCTTGGCCACAAAGGCATCACCCCCGCCGTTATATGTCAGGTCCGGCCCGTCAACGACCGGGAAGGTGTCCTCGCTGGAGAATGTTTCTCCCGAGATATAAGCATTCCCTGATTTGTCAACGGCTATAAATGCCGATAGATCCCCCTCAGAACCGCCGATATAGCCGCAGTAGACAAGCGCCGTGCCGGAAGCGTCGACCTTGGCCACAAAGGCATCATAGAATCCGTTAAATGTCAGGTCTGGCCCGACTTTCACCGGAAAAGTGGCCTCGTCGGACCCTGTTCGTGATGCAACATAGGCATTCCCCGAGTCGTCAACGGCTATTCCTATATACTCTTCAAAGCTTGAACCGCCGATATAGCCGCAGTAGACAAGGCCGGTCCCGGCAGAATTCACCTTGGCCACATAGACATCGCCCCCGCCGTTGTATGTTAGGTCCGGCCCGACGACGACCGGAAAGGTGGCTTGATCCGAGTTTGTCATTCCCGTGGCATAGGCATTCCCCGAGCCGCCAACGGCTATCGTGCAGGCATTATCCCAGTTTGAGCCACCGATATAGCCGCAATAGACAAGGCCAGCCCCGGAAGAATTGACCTTGGCCACATAGGTATCCCCCCCGCCGTTATAGGTCAAGTCGGGCCCGACTGTCTCCGGAAAGGTAGATTCGGTGGAGTCAGTGGTTCCCGTGACATAGGCATTGCCCGAGACGTCAACGGCTATCCCATTGGCCCCGTCGTTGCCGCTGCCGCCAATATAGCCGCAGTAGATAAGGCCGGTCCCGGAAGAATCGACCTTGGCCACAAAAGCATCACCCCCGCCGTTATGGGTCAGGTCCGGCCCAACGAGGACAGGAAAGGTGGACTGATTCGAAGAGGTATTTCCAGTGACATAAACACTCCCTGAGCCATCGACGGCTATCCCCAGGCCGATGTCCCCGTTTGAGCCGCCGATATAGCCACAGTAGACAAGGCCGGTCCCGGAAGAATCGACCTTGGCGACGAAGGCATCAGTCCCGCCGTTAAAGGTCAGGTCGGGCCCGACCGTCACGGGAAAGGTTGACTCATCGGAGCTTACGGGTCCCGTGATATAGGCGTTTCCTGAACTGTCAACGGCTAAACCATAGCCATTGTCCTGGCCGCTAGGGCTGCCGATATAGCCGCAGTAGACAAGCACGGCCGGGTCCAGGACAAGAGCCCGGCTCCTGTCGTACACGCCCACCACGAAGCCATAAACACGCGACTGGCTATCAGACCTATCTGCTTGTGTAATTCCAGGTCCGGAGGCAGCCGCCGAACTCTGACCCGCTGTGATATCTTCCAGAGAATATGTCACCGGAACGCCTGCCCGCCTGCCATCAACCTCCTGGTAGGCGACCGGAGTATCATCTTCAAAACCGCCCGCCGGCGTCTTTACCTCGAGCCGGCCTTCCGCTGTAAGGGCCACCCGCTCGGCGCCCCGATAGGCCAGTCTGATCTTCGCCGGGTCCGCCCCGGGATGGACGATGAATTCATACTTCAGCTTGTCCATCTCTCCCTTGTAGGCGAGGTCGATCCCCGGCCAGAGATCGCGATAGATGATCCTAGAGTAGGCCGGAAGCCCGGTCTTCCATTCCTCGGGCTTCCCTCTGAAGTACGAGATGACCGCTCCCGTTTCCTCCAGTCCCTCGGGCTTCACGTCTTTCCTGGCGCCAAGGAAGTCCAGTTTCACCACCCATCGCTCCGATTCTGCTTCGCTCCCGGATCGGGCCGGATAGCTCATGGCGAAGGTCACGCCGTCCGGAGCAAAATAAACGGTTTTATCGGCCCCCTGGACATAGAAGCTGACCTGATCGTCCGTCTGGCCCCGATTGGGCACAAAGTAGACGGGAACCCTCCCGAAATCGCTGATCAGGGCGTGAGCCTTGGCGTTTATCGCGGCGGGCCCGGTCTTCCCCTGTCCCGGGGAGACATCCCGAGCAGGGAGAATCCCGACACCAGCCGGCGCTTTCTGGCCCCAGCCGAGGCCCCCTATGAGGGCGATCGCCCCAGATAGGATCAGGAGGGCCACCAAGCCGAAATACACGGTTTTTCTGGACATTTTTTCCCCTTTCAGTCCCCGGTTTGAGCAAAAGATAGGTCCACCCCAAGAGAATGTCAAGGGAGGCTAGCGGAATGTCGTTCTTTGACGCGCTTTGACGCAGTCTCTAGAATCCTATGGCGGAGAAGTCCCCAGCTAAATCAACATCAAGCCATACTTTCTTAGTCTACGATGACGGCTCTCCAGGCTTCGTCGAAGCCTTCCGGATCGTGGCCGTTGCCGATGATGACGAGAACCCCGGGTTCCGGGACGGCTATGCCGACGGCCTCGTAAAGCCACCACCCCGGCGGCGGGTAAACGCCGTGGGCGGCGAGGACTTGATCGATGCGGCGCATGCCGTTCACCGGATCCCAGATCATCGCCTGTTCACCCTCCTTCTTGGTCGATCCCCGGCCGACGACGATCGAGCCGTCGGGCGAGACCGCGAGCGCCCGGCTGGTTTTTCCCCCGGGAAGGAGGCCCAGACTTACCATCCCTGCAGCAGCAGTCCACCGGAAGGCCACCACCTGATTCTTGCCGGCATCAGTGAAGCCGACCACGACCGAGCCGTTAGCGGAGCATGCCCAGGCCTCGCTCCTGTTGACTTTCCCCAAGACACCCAGGTCCACCATCCCCGTGCCGGGAGTCCATCGGAACGCCCTCCTGCCATAACTAACCTCGCTCCATCCGACGACGACCGAGCCGTCGGCGGAACAGCCGTAGGCTGTGCTATAGTATCCGCCGCCGGGCAGGTCCCCGAGGGCTTGTGGAACCCAGACCAACTCCCCTTGATCATTGGGCTGCTGGCTCCAGCGGCAAGCCTCAGGGCCCAGAAACGAGTTCGCGAACCCGACCGCTACGCTCCCGTCGTACGACAAGCAGTTACTGCCGCTGAAGTCCTGGCCGCCAAGCAGGTCGCCCAGAACTTCGGGGACCCAAAACCCTTCGGTCAGCGTCCAACGGGCGGCGACGACATCGCCTTCTTCGTTGAGGATGGCTCCGCCGACGATGGTGCCGTTCGCATTGGCCCCGCCTCCGCCGCTAGCCGGCGGCGCGAGAGGGAGGCCCGGCAAGATCACCATTCCCGTTTCCTTCTTCCAAACGAATCCCCAGACTTCGATGTCCCAGTTGTTGTTGCCGACGACCGTCGTCCCATCGGCAGAGACGTCAAAAGCCGTATTTTGACAATAATTTCCCGTGTGGCCCCCCAGGCCTTCGAAGCTACTGAAAAAATACAGCGGAACTTGTCCCGCGGGCCGGGTGACGACGGCCGCGGCTGAGAGCACCAACCCGATGCCCAGAGCGAGAACCATACCTCTTTTCATGATCTTGGCCTCCTTACTTTAATGCTTTTCGGGGGGATTCCCCCCTATCTCAAAGGAACGTTCAGGGGAACGTCCCGACGAGCACCATCTTATGGGCATGTCCCTCCCGAGGGCTCTCTCACCTTCTCTCTTCTCTATCGGCATCTTCATGAAGATAGTCAAGGGATATGGCCCGAATGTCGCGCATTGACGCGCTTTGACGCGACATCAATCGCCACCGCTTGTTGACTTCGCCCGGGGCCGGGGATATATTCCGGGACTCATGGAGGCGCGATGAGTCCCAATCCTTTTCTCGGGGTTTTCCTTCACGCCCTGGGCGGATTCGCCGCCGGCAGTTTCTACATTCCCTACAAGAAGGTCCGCGGCTGGGCCTGGGAGACCTACTGGCTCGTCGGCGGCTTCTTCAGCTGGATTATCGCGCCGTGGGTCGTGGGTTTCCTGACCTGCCCGGACCTGGTCGGTGTCCTGAAGTCCGCATCGTCACAGACGCTCCTCTGGACCTATCTTTTCGGCGTGATGTGGGGCATCGGCGGCCTGACCTTCGGCCTCAGCATGCGCTATCTCGGGCTGTCCCTGGGCATGGCGCTCTCTCTCGGCTTCTGCGCCGTCTTCGGCACGCTCGTTCCTCCGGTCTTCGAAGGACGCATCGACGGGCTCGTGGCGACGACCTCCGGCCGCATTGTCGTCCTCGGCATCCTCATTTGCCTCACGGGCATCGCCATGTGCGGCAGGGCCGGGATGAGGAAGGAGCGGGATCTCTCCGACGCCGAGAAAAAGGCCTCCATCGCCGAGTTCAGCTTCGTCAAAGGCGCCTGGGTGGCCGTGTTCGCCGGGATCATGAGTTCCTGTATGGCCTTCTCCTTCGCCGCGGGCAAGCCCATCGCCGAAGCCGCCATCAGGAGCGGGGCCAAGCCGCTTTTCCAGAACTTCCCGGTCCTGATCGTCGCCTTCCTCGGAGGGTTCACTACGAATTTCGTCTGGTGCGCGGCCCTGAGCTTCAAGAACAAGTCGGGACACGATTATCTCCGGGTCAAAACGGCCCCAATTCAGGCGGCCACGGTGCCTGACAAAATGCCTGCCGGCGGGCCTTCGTCTCCTCCTGCCAGCCCGGTCTCGCCTGCGCCGGGTCCTTCACTCCTCCTAAACTATGTGTTTTCCGCCCTGGCCGGGACCACTTGGTATTTCCAGTTCTTCTTCTACGGCATGGGCACGACGAAGATGGGGAAATACGATTTCTCCAGCTGGACGATCCACATGGCCTTCATCATTACCTTCAGCAGCCTGTGGGGGATCTATTTCCACGAGTGGAGGGCCACGGGGAAGCCGACGCGCCGCCTGGTCGTGGCCGGGATCGTCGTCCTCATCCTGTCGACGTTCGTCGTCGGGGTCGGGAACTACGTCGCCACGCTAAAGTGACTTCCGCCGGGGGTTCGAGCTCCAGGACTACACCAGGGCGCCCTTCCTGATGATGTTCTCCATGACGTCGGCGAAGTAGTCCATTTCCCTGGCCGAAAGGGATACGTTGACCACGACCCGGACGCCGTCGAGCAACCCGTCGGGGTGTTTCATCGGTGAAACGATGATCCCCCATTTGTCGAGCAGGTGCTCGGTGAGCTTGGCCATGTCCAGGCCCTCGACGCCAACGGTGGTGACGCCGCAGGACTCGCTGGGGTCCAGGCTCGAATAGAAGCGCACTCGCGGAAGCGGCCGAAGCCGGTTGGCCCAGCGCTCTTTCAGGTACTGGATGCGCGCCGATTTCCGCTCGATCCCGATCCCTTCGTTGAACGTGATCGCCTCGGCGATGGCGATGCGGTTGGCGGGCGTGCGCGTGCCCACGTCCTCGTAGCGGCGGATGTCGTTCGGGTTGTCCGTCCAGGGCGGCGTCAGCGGCCAGACCTTGGGGATCCTGTCCTTGGGGATGCGCACGAAGCCGTTGCCGGGAGGCGCCATCAGCCACTTGTGCAGGCTCGCCGTGTAGTAATCGCAGCCGAAGTCGGCGAGCTTGAAGGGTACGTGCATGAAGCCATGGGCGCCGTCGACGAGGACTTCGATGCCCTTCGGGTGGGCCATGTCTGTGATCCGGCGGATCGGCGACAATTGGCCCGTCCAGTGAGTCATATGACAGACGTGGATCACCTTCGTCCGCGCCGTCACCTCCCGCTCTACCAGCCGGTAGAACTCGTCCAACGGCACAGGCGGGGAGGGCAGGGGGACGATTTTGAGGACGATGCCGTCCCGCTTCTGGCGCTGCCTCCACGCGCTGAGCAGCCGCGGGTAGTCCTGGTTGGTGATGACCACCTCGTCACCGCGCTTCAAGTCGATGCCCATGATCGGGATCTGGCCGGCTTCCGTTCCACCGCGGCAGATGACTAGCTCTTCGGGGTCGCAGCCCAGGTGGGATGCCAGCCTGCGCCGGCAGCTCTCGATCTCCTTCCCGAGGACGGCCATCGAGTGCCAGGCAGCGTTGCCGGTGAAATCGCTGTGCCGGCGGACGGCTTCCTGGACGATGCGCAGGCCGTTCTGGACCGTGCCGTTGTTCAGGTTGATGTAGTTTCGGTCTTCGGTGAAGGCTTGCTGGACATCGAACCAGAAGTCCTCGTTGGCCGCGACCTCGTCGGGACTGAGATCCGCCGTGTCACGCCCCGCCGCGAGGATCCGTTCGAGAATGTCACCGGGCGAGCTAGACAGCGCGCCGACGCCGACGGCGCAGCCCTTGAGAAAATCACGCCTTTTCAACATGTTGCCTCCATAAGCCAGGGAATTTTTTGCTGGGATACCCTCGGAATACTAACCCACATCCCCGGCCAATTCAAGCCCGGCCGGGGGCCCGGCGGGCTCCTTGATCCTCGCGTCGACCGGCCCTTGGATGGGCTTGATGAACAGGCGAGTTGTCGCGGCCCCCTCATCTCATTGACATCGGTTCGCGACCAACGCTATAGTCGTTTCACCATGAAACACAACATCCTCCTCGCCCTGGCCGCTCTCTGCATCGGAGTGATCGTCGAGTCCGGGCAACAGCCCCGGCCGCAAGGGCCGCCTGTCGGTGCCGGGGCAACGGAGGTCGGCGTCATGACAACCAGCCTGGGAACGATGGTGTTCGAGTTTTTCGAGGCCGACGCGCCCAAGACCGTCGCCCAGTTCAAGGCGCTCGTCCGGAAGGGCTTCTACGACGGCAAGGACTTCTACCGGGTCGTCCGCGGCCACGTCATCCAAGCCGGCGGGGGGGGCGCGCCCTCCCTGCCGCCTGAGTTCAACACCCGGCCGCATATCGTCGGCACCCTGGGCCTGGGCCGGACGGGCGACGATTGGAGCGGCGACTCCGAGATCTACGTCTGCGTCGCTCCGCGGCCCCACCTCGACGGACGGTATACGGTGTTTGGCCAACTCGTCGAGGGGTCCGATGTCCTCGAGAGGATCGCCGCGGTTCCGGTTGAGGAGAGATGGGAGGGCCCGGACAGGAAAATGGCCATGCACAAGCCCCTCGAGCCCGTCGTCATCCGGAGTGCCAGGATCGAAACGCGCTAAGCCTCCGGCTTGCGGCCTTCCCCGGAGCCGGAGGCCGGGCGAAACCGGTTGATTTCGCCCCCCAAGAAAAGTATTCTCTGAAGATGTTCATTCGGGCTAGCCTCAAAAGAGTCGGCCTCCTCCTCGCCGTCCTGGCTCTCCGGCCCGCATCTCTCTTCGCCCAAACACCTCCCACGGAGCTCCTGGACATCCTCAAGCTGCCGCGCGAACAGAGAATCGTCATCACCCGCGTCACCGGGCCGATCACGCTCGACGGCCGCAGCGGCGATCCCGGCTGGGAAGGCGTGCCGCCCTTCTGCATGGTCATGCAATCACCGAATTTCGGCGAGGCCACGTCGGAGCGGACCGAAGCCCTCCTTGGCTACGACGACGACTATGTCTACGTCGCCGGCCGCCTCTTCGACCGCGAGCCGGACAGGATCCAGGCCCCGACAAAAAAACGCGACGCCATGGTCGCCACATCAGACTGGTTTGGCGTCTTTTTCGATACGTTCAACGACAAAGAGAATTCCCTGGCCTTCTTAACGACCCCCTCGGGACTCCGGTTCGACGCGGCCATTTTTCGGGACGCCCAGATGAACGTGGCCTCGGACATGCCCATGAACTTGAGCTGGAACACGTTCTGGGACGTCGCCGTGGCCCGCGCGGACGACGGCTGGCACGTCGAGATGCGCATCCCGCTCTCGAGCCTTCGCTTCCAGGCCGAGGGCGGCGACGTCGTCATGGGGGTGACCGTCTTCCGCTGGATCTCCCGTAAAAACGAGATCGACGTCTTCCCGGCCATCCCCAGGAACTGGGGCGACATGAGCGCCTGGAAGCCTTCCCAATGCCAGGAAACCCTTTGGCCGGGCCTGCGGCCGCGCCGGCCGCTTTACCTCACGCCCTACGTCCTCGGCGGCTTCGACCGGACCTACGATTTGAACGACGAGGAGACCGCCTACGTCCGAGGCGGCTCCCCGAAGTTCGAGTTGGGCCTGGACCTGAAGTACGGGCTGACCGGCAACCTGACGTTCGACGCCACGGTCAACCCCGACTTCGCCCAGGTCGAGGCGGACGACGTCCAGGTCAACCTGACCCGTTTCTCCGTGTTCTTCCCGGAGAAGCGGTTGTTTTTCCAGGAGCGCTCGAGCAATTTCGACTTCGCCATGGGCGCTTCGAACACGCTGTTTTACAGCCGCAGGATCGGCCTTGTCGACGACCGGCCCGTCCGCATCTACGGCGGCGGCCGGCTGGTCGGCCGCCTGGGGGGATGGGACGTGGGCTTTTTGAACATGCAGACTGCCGCCCTGGACGACAATCCCTCCGAGAATTTCGGCGTCCTCCGGCTGCGGCGCCAGGTCGTCAACCCGTACTCCTACGTGGGGGGGATGGTGACCAGCCGCCTAGGCGCTGACGGGAGCTATAACGTCGCCTACGGTCTCGACTGGATTTGGCGTATCCGCAACGACGACTATTTTACGCTGCAGTGGGCGTCGACGTTCGAGGACGGCGCCGCCAATCCGGCCTTCTCTTTGGACTCGTCGCGCCTGGCCGTGATGTGGGAACGGCGGACGACCAAGGGGTTCGGGACGACGGTCCGGTTCGCTAGGGTCGGGCCCGATTTCGACCCAGGCATGGGCTTCATGATGTTCGAAAACTACACGGCCCTCTACACCCGGACCCTCTACGGCTGGTTCCCGGGCAAGGGCTCGGCGCTGACGAACCACGACGTCTACCTCGAGGGGTATGTCTACTGGGACAACGACACGCGGGACGTCACGCTGGCCGAGGTCGGCCCGGGCTGGGAATTCGCGATGAAGAGCGGGTTCGGCGGCCGGATCCGGCCCAAGATCGTGGTCGAGGACCTCGTCGAGCCCTACGAGCTCACCGACGACATCTCCGTCCCCGTGGGTCGCTACGTCTATCCCGCCATGAGCTTTCAACTTCAAACGCCGCCCGGCCGCCTCTTCAACACCATCTTCACGGGGGAAGTGGGAGGGTATTACGACGGCTGGCGCGTCTCCCTGGGCGCGATGCCGACGTGGTCGGGGATCCCCGACCTCGAGGTCGGCGGCATGTTCCAGTACAACCTGGTCCGGTTTCCCGAGCGCGGCCTGTCGTATGTCGCCCCCATCGGACAGGTCAAGGTGCTGGCGACCCTCAGCGTCAAGTTTTCGGCCAGCGCCCTCGTCCAGTACGACGGCGCGGAGGACGCGGTGTCGGCGAATATCCGCTTCCGTTTCAACCCCCGCGAAGGGACGGACGTCTATCTTGTCTACAACGAGGGGCTGAACACGGACCGCCTCTCGCGAACGCCCGTCCCGCCGCTTTCGGGCGGCCGGGCCCTCTACGTGAAGTTCAACTACACGTTTAATTTCTAGCGGGCGGACTTGAGCCGGTCCCAGACCTTGACGTAGAGGGCGTTGGCCGCGCCGATGTCGGCGATCGTTTCGCTTTTCGCCTGGATCTCCGGCTTCAGGAAAATCCCGGGATTGTCGCGGATCTCCGCGGGGAGCAACGCGTAGGAATCCTTGTTCGGGCACAGATAATAGATGAACTCCGTGTTCTCGGCCGCGACCGCCGGGTCGTGGAGAAAATTGATGAAGGCGTGGGCCAGAGCGACTTCCCGGGCGTCGGCCGGGATGACCAAGTCGTCGCAGGAGATGATCGTCCCTTCCTCGGGGACGAAGAAGCGGACGTCGGGATTTTCCTTGCGGACCTGGAAGACGTCGCCGTTCCAGGCATGAACGAGAAGGAACTCGCCCGAAGCCAGGCCGATCTTGTACTGCTCATTCTCGAACTTGGCCAGGTTCTTTTTCCATTCGAGGAGCAGGCGTTCGGCCTCGGCGAGCTCCGTCTCGCTCGTCGTGTTGATACTGCATCCCAGGGCCTTGAGGGCCGCTCCGATCGTCTCGCGCATGTCGTTGAACATCGTCATCCGGCCGCTGAGGTCTGCCCGGCCGAACATCCGCCAGGAGGGGACGACGTCCTTGACCCGTCCCTCGAGGTAGGCGATGCCGCTCACGACAAGCATGTAGGGGACGGAGTGGTCCATCGTCCCGTCCACGGCAATCTTGAGGTAGTCCGGGTCGACGTGGGCGAGGTTGGGCAGGAGGCCGTGGTCGAGGCGCCGGAGCATGCCCTGGCCGTGCATGAGGCTGACCATGTAGCTCGAGGGCGTGAGGAGGTCGTAGCCCGACGCTCCGGCCTTGAGCTTGGCGTACATGGCCTCGTTCGATTCGAACGTGTCCAGGACGACCCGGCAGGCGTGCTCGCGCTCGAACCGTCGGACGAGATCGGGCTTGATGTAGTCGGACCAGGTGTAGACGCTGAGGACGGGCTTAGCCTTGCCGCAGCCGAACGCTGCGATCGCGGCGACGGCGAGCAGGACTATCCCCGTCGCCCGATAGACTCCACGCCAGTTCCTCATCCGCGTTTCCCGGTCTCTCTATATAACAGGCAGGCTTTCTTTTCAACCTGACGCGCCTCGCAAATCGGCTTCCCGAATTTTTCTCATGTCCCGGAATTCCCGGCATCATATCGACGATTTGCCAGCCGCTGGCTCAGGAGGACGGCCGTCAGCGTGACGGCGAGAAGGAGGGTCGACAGGGCGTTGATCATCGGCGGCGCGCCGTACTTGATCATGCTGTAGATCCGAAGCGGCAGGGTCGTCGAGCCCGGCCCGGCGACGAAGAAGGTGATGACGAAGTCGTCGACCGACAGGGTGAAGGCCAGCAGGGCCCCGGCGACGATCCCGGGCATGAGCATGGGGAGTAGGACCTTACGGGCGCTCTGCCACGGGCTCGCCCCGAGGTCCCGGGCGGCCTCGATGACGGAAAAGTCGAAATCCTGGAGCCGGGCCAGGACGGTCATGGCCACGTAACTGACACAGAACGTGACATGGGCCAGAAAGATCGTGAACAAGCCGAGCGGCACGCCCGCGGCGACGAAGAACATCAGCAGGCTGATGCCCATCAGGATCTCGGGGACGACCAGCGGCTGGTAGATCAGCGTGTAGTGGATTCGCTGGAGCCGGCTCGAGCCGTAGCGGTGGAGGGCGAAGGCTGCCGCCGTCCCCAGGACGACGGACACGGCCGTGACCGAAACGGCGATGATGAGCGTGTTCTTCAGGGCCTGCCAGATCTCGGGCGACTCGAAAAGACGGGCGTACCAGATGAGCGAGAACCCCTGCCAGCGGCTGGAGAAACGGGCCGGGTTGAAGGAGTTGGCGACGAGAATGAAGATGGGCAGGTAGAAGAAGGCCATGACCACGGCCGTGACGACTATGGGGAAGCGGCTCCTTCTCACGGCGCCTCTCCCATGATGATCTCGGCCTTCTTGTTCTTCCGCTGAAGCGTGAGGTCGGCGATGAGAGGCGCGAGGACGGCCAGGACGAGGATGGCCGAGAGGGCGCTCGCGTGCGGCAGGTTGCGGTCGGTGAAGACCCGTTGAGCGATCTTGTTGCCCAGCATCTCGCCGGCCGGCCCGCCGACAAGGTCGGGGATGATGTAGGAGCCCAGGGCGGGGATGAAGACGACGAGGAAGGCCGTCAGGATCCCGCGCCGTATCCCGGGCAGGAAGACCCGCCGGAACGCCTGGAAGGGACGGGCGCCGAGGTCGCGGGCGGCCTCGACGAGCCGGAAGTCGAACTTCTCCGCGGCCGCGTAGATCGGCAAGATGGTGAACGGCAGGAAGGTGTAGACCATGACCAGGACCACGGCCGTCGGGTTGTAAAGGAGCGTCGTCTCGGGCCCGACGAGTCCCAGCGCTTCGAGGACCCTCTTGATCGGACCTTCGGGGTGGAGGAGCGATTTCCAAGCGAAGACGCGGACGAGAAAGCTCGTCCAGAAGGGGACGATGACGAGCAGAAGAAGGCGGTTCCGCCATTTCGTCGACGCCCGGGCGATGGAGTAGCCTGTGGGCACGGCCAGGACGAGGCAAAGGAAGGTCGTCAGCAGGCTGACCCAGAGCGTCCGTCCGACGATGGCCAGGTAGCTCGGGGTCCAGAGGGCGCGGATCGTGTCCAGGGTCCAGCCGCCGCCGATGCCGCCATACGGGTTGGCCGGCCGGAAGGCGATGACGAAGACGAGAAGAGTGGGGATGACGACGAAGAGACCCAGCCACACGAGCGTCGGCAAGCTGACCAGCCACTCGGCCCGGCGGCGCCTCAAGAGACTTGATCCCATCTTACTTCCCATTCAGGGGCTCGCCGACGCTCTGCGGCGGGACGGCCAGCAGGCCCTCGTCCGCCTTCCGGAAATGGTCGAGCATGAAGCCGTCGTCGGCGTGCCACCAGATCCAGGCCTCGTCCTTCCAGCGGAGGGGTTTCTCGTCGAGGAAGTAGCGGGCGTGCTGGCGGAGTACCTGGATCCTGTAGCCGCCGGAGCGGACCCAGTATTTCGTGTTCGAGCCGAGGTAGATGACGTCCTCGACGACGGCCGACAGGTAATTCCGCTGGGGCTTCTCCTCGGGCTGTTCCCGGGAGATGTGGATCTTCTCCGGCCGGATACTGAGATAGATGGGCTGACCGGGCTGGAGGAACTTGTCGTTGAAGCAGAGGATCCCCGGGAGCCCGGCGATGGCCAGGCGGCAGTATTCGCGGTCCGGACAGTCCTGGACGCGGCCTTCGAGGAAGTTCGTGTCGCCGATGAAGGCCGCGACGAAGCTCGTCCGTGGGGACTCGTAGATCTCGGCCGGCGCCCCGACCTGCTCGATGCGGCCGCCGTCCATGACCGCGATGCGGTCGCTCAGGCTCATGGCCTCGGCCTGGTCGTGGGTAACGTAAAGAAAAGTGATGCCGACCTCGTCGTGGATGAGGTCGAGCTCGATGAGCATCTTCTGCCGGAGCTTGAGGTCGAGCGCGGCCAGGGGCTCGTCGAGGAGGAGGACCTCGGGCTTGTTGACCAGGGCCCGGGCCACGGCGACCCGCTGTTTCTGGCCGCCGGAGAGCTGGTCGGGCTTTTTATCGGCTTGGTCGGCCATGCGAATGAGGGCGAGCATCCTGTCGACCTCGTCCCGGATCTCCTTCTTCGGCCGCTTGGCGATGGCCAGGCCGAAGGCGATGTTGTCGCGGACCGTCATGTGGGGGAAGAGGGCGTAGCTCTGGAAGATCGTGTTGACCTTGCGCTTGTCGGGGGGAAGGTCGGTGATGTCCCGGCCGTCGAGGAAGACGCGGCCCTCGTTCGGCTCCTCGAACCCGGCCGCCAGGCGCAGCATGGTCGTCTTGCCGCAGCCGCTCGGCCCGAGCAGGGAGAAGAACTCGCCCTTCTTGATCTCGAGGGAGACGCCGTCGACGGCCCGGATGGTCCCGAACCGCTTGGAGACGCCTCGGAACTCCAGGAACTCAGCCAACGAAGCAAGACTCCTTCGGTGGGTGGAACGCGAGGCGGCGCCGGGTCGGCGTGTTCAAGGCCGTTTCATTATGAGAAAAACGGCCTGGGAATTCAATTAAAACTTGTCGGCGTTGAAGCCGAAGCGGGTCTTGAACCTTCGCACTACGGAGTCCGAGATGGAGTAGAAGGTCGGCAGGAAGATCAGGGTGAAGAAGGTCGACGTTGTCAGCCCGCCGACGATGGCCACCGAAATCGGCGCCCACATCTGGGCCCGCTGTCCGACTCCTTGGAAGTACTGCGGAAACATGTAGGGCAGGGCGAGCGGCAGGACGCCGAGGATGGTCGTGATGGCCGTCATCAGGATGGGCCGGATGCGGTCCTTGCCGCCCTGGACGATGGCCTCGTCCTTGCTCATGCCGGAGAAGCGCAGGGTCCGGATGTGGTGGATGAGGATGATGCCGTTGTTGACGACGATGCCGAAGAGCGTCAGGATCCCGAGGTAGGACGTCGTGTTCAGCGTGATGTGGGTCAGCGTGAACATGACGGCGACGCCGAAGATGGCCGGCGGTACGATGAGCAGTATGGTGAAGGGGTGGACGAAGGACTCGAAGAGCGAGGCCATGATGATGTAGATGAAGAGCAGTGCCAGGA
>Ga0315296_10002230_pt1 | contig 16583 bp, 24 predicted proteins | sample YL17G14_18_MG_FD_203921 | JGI IMG/M metagenome (GOLD analysis project Ga0315296, IMG submission 203921) | Sediment microbial communities from Yellowstone Lake, YNP, Wyoming, USA - YL17G14_18 | ecosystem: Environmental > Aquatic > Freshwater > Lake > Sediment | place: USA: Wyoming | collected... | reverse complement strand
CCCTGCTCATGCAACTGATCAAGCACAATTTGCTCGCCCTGGCTGGCCGCCCTCGTGATTTCCGTACTTGCGATCATCTCACTTCGCACCGGCCCAAACGTACTGGTCAGCATCCCCTCTAATTGCCCAATAGTCATTTGCTGTTCGAAGTAGCTGGATACCGAAGTTTGGAGCAGCTCGCGGCTTGTCGCATTGATCCCCTTCACCAAATCGAACGTATATTTACGCGCAAAATTAATCGCCTCTTGATTGCTTGCCGCCCAATCGATTCCAATCGCCGGATTGTCGTCCAATATCTCCCGCGCCTGCTCTATCTGCGCTTCGATGAGGATAGGTTGGATAGCCGCAATCAATTCCGCGCCGGCATTGTCCCAAAACACATCGGATAGATTGTCCAGGTTTGGCGGGTCCCCGAGCAGTTCCATGATATGCCCCAACTGCGCCCGCTGAACTGCGCCAACTTTGCGTAATAATTTTTGCTCCAATGTCTCACGCTTCCTAAATGCCTTATACGCGTGCAAATCGGCGGGCAGGACGTGACCATCCGCGTCTAACTTTCGGATAATCTTACCGATCGCGCTCGATAATTTACGCCGGAACTGCTCGTGGGCATTCATCAAATGTGACTTTCCTTGACCTCGAAATAGTCCTCATCCGTCGCAATTACCGCGCCTATTCCCTGCCAATGCCACCACCAACGCCCAGCCGCCGTGAGTGTCATGTCCTTGTGATATACCCCTGTAGAATCTTTTGTAAGCTCCGCGTCGGTATAATCACTGCATACCCCGAACGGACAACGGACTTTGAGCGTCACGGAGGTTGGGTCGGTTGGCGCACCGCTCTTGCTAAATTCACCCACGAACCGAATTCCCTGATTAACATTATAAATATCGTTCATGGAATTGTAATTCCTCCTTTGGCTTTATCGATTTGCTGAATATTGCCAATAACAGAATAGGGGGCTTGAACACTGCCGAATACCCGATCGATAGCGATAACTTTTCCGGCAACTTTTCCAGGAAACATAGTTGCGCCAATGGCATATAAAGTTATATCGGAAAGACTTATATTCGCCGATCCGGTTACACTAACGACGCCTGCAGAAGCTAACGAGATTCCACCTAGTACAATATCGAGTGTTCCCTTGATCCCACTCGGATCACTAACCGTGCCAGAAGCAGAGAGGGTAATTGCATCCAGGGATTTATCTAACATTCCTTTTACTTCTATCGCGCCCACGCTCGCGAAAGATATTCCAGCAAGTGTCTTATCAAATATGCCGGAAACACTGACCGCGCCAATTCCCGATAGGGTTATATTGTCCAGAGTTTTAGCAAAACCGCCAGAAATGCTAACTATACCAGTAGTACTTATGCCGATCCCGTCCAGGGTGATATTAGATATTCCTGATATGGAAACAACGCCCGCCGTTGATAGACTAATTCCGTCCAGGGTCTTGGTGAGCGCGCCCGCGATTGCAACAACTCCTATGGCCGAAATATTAATCCCGTCCAGAGTCTTGTCTAGATTTCCTATTATGGGCGTAGTGCCTACAGTTCCATTGGCATCGAGAGATATTCCTGCCAGCTCCGCATTTAATATTCCCGAAACAATGACCACACCTGCCGCCGATAATCCAATCCCATCAAGAGTTTTCGAGAGTGTACCCGCGACAGATACTACCCCAGATGTCGATAATCCGATCCCATCCAGAGTCTTATCCAGGCTCCCTACAACCGCAACTGTGCCGGAGGTCGATAATCCGACTCCATCCAGCGTTTTTGTAAGATTACCAGAAACTGCAACTCCGCCAGATGCGCTGAATGTAATAGCATCTAACGTGATGTTGAGTGTCCCTGTAATCTCGGCAGCCCCTACCGTTCCGGTTGCTTGGAGTATTATCCCGTCCAGTGTCTTGGTTAGATTGCCTTTGACATCGACTGCGCCTGCCAGGTTCGCGGCAATGCCATCGAGCGTTTTGGATACCGTTCCGATTACGTCGACCGTACCCGTTATGGTTTTGGTAATCCCATCCAGGGTTTTAGTCAGACTGCCGCCGACAGATACTACTCCGGTAGCCGATAGACTAATTCCATCCAGGGTCTTGGTAAGTGTTCCAGTAATTCCGGCCACAGTCCCATAAGCTACCTCGATCATCAATGTATCCCAGTAGGGTACAGGTGCATAATCTGTGGCAAATCCTACTCGACCTTGCAATGAATTGACCAAGGCCATAGTCCATCCCCCAGACGGAATTGGAAGAATTTTCGACTTATAGAATAAACTACTTTCCGTCATGTCTCCCGTATAAATAGCAGTCTCCGTTGTGCCGTCCCACATTCTCGCCGAGGCAGAGTTACCCGGACTTGCGGCTGCCGAATGATATGCCTCTAAAGCCATCACTCCATGAATGGTTGTTTGCGCCGTGTCTGCAAAACCTACTCCCGCATAACCCGTTTGCGTTCCTACTTGTTGGATATAATCCGTTGTTGTTCCAAATGGGACATCATCCAACTCGATATTTGCGGGGTTGGTGCTATCGTTGACTGTTACACTGGCGTTATCCTGAATATTTGTGGGTGGATTCGGATTTGAAGTACCTCCAGCATTAGGTGATAATCCAACGACCGCCCCGGCGCCTATAGGATAATCTATGCTGGTAACAGATACACTGAGATCGTCATAGTAACAGGTATAAGCTGGACCTGTCGTGTTTGCATTGCCAAGCCGGAAACTGGTGGTAGTAGAGGCAGCCTGGGCCATAGATCCCGAAAATTCTGCGCCGCCATCGATCTTGATATATAATATGCTTGGATTGGCGCTGTAATCCCATTTCAGGTCTACCTGATACCATACACCGGTACTATAGACTGGACCGGTTCCTAAAATTGTCCCTAAACTGGTAACATCTGCAATTTTGAATTTATGATCTGATGGATCGATAGTCAATGCAAGATAACTGCCAGCCGCCGGGGCAAAATGGCACACATCAGCATTCGACGATGGCTCGACGCCGATATAAATATAAAACCGCGCCACCCCAATTGCAGTGCTGGGAACTGTCCAGCCTACACAACCACGCACGCTTGCTGTCGGAGCCGCTTTGAGAGAATAACCGCCTGTCCGCTTGATCGTACTCTCAATTGCATAAGTTGTTCCCGCAGTGCCCCAGACGCTATTACATAGACCTCCTCCACTTACGCTTGGGGTTATCCCATATTCGAAACCGGTTATATTTACTAGAGCAGGCATCAGACAATCTCCCCGCTGCCCCAGCCCAGATCATAACAGGGCTGCCCCTGGCTATCATATCCTACAATCCACAACACCAAAGCGGCTTTATGGTTCGCCCCCGTACAATAAGCAAATGGATATCTCGACCCACCAGGACTAACAATCATAATTCCCTGGGTGGGATCGCCATGATCACACCTTACCTGTTTGAAAAAGGTCTGGTTTTCTTGCACGGTCGGATTTGCCCGCGTGAATCCGGCCTCCTGGAACATCTGTATTCCGTTCTGGATATCCGAGAAAGCCACCTCTCCAATCTCTGCTGGTGGCCAGGTTGGATATGTCCCAGATGCGGGCGGCCAATTTGTCGCCATTTTCTTGCCCGACTTATTTACCCGTTGCTGGCGGTAATAGAAAAAGTATTGATCGTGACAGTCTGGCCCGCGTTCACGGTTTTGTTGTCCAAGATCAAATCCGGGCTATCGCCGGTCTCTCCCGCCGTGCCCTGGATGTGCTGGGTCGTGCCGTTGCTTTGATAAATTCGAAAGTGTCCGCAAACGCCACCCGCAACCTCTCCACCTGTTGCCGACCATGTTCCGGCTTTGGCTTTGACACCCGCGGCCGCGTCTCCCCACCAGTCAGACTGCAAAGTCAAAGTTGCGACTACCGATCCACTATCGGCATCTGCAATATTGGTAGGCGGCGCACCTGTACGAAGTTTGAGTATCGCGCCCGTGCCAATTGTTGTTTCATACGCGTTCAGGCTTGCGTTTCTTGCTAAAACTGAAATTTTCAAAGTCATTTGTTTTCTCCTTTTTTACTTTTCGGTAACAATTTCAAACGGAGCTCAGTCGGCTTAACACTTTTGATTCGAAAGAAGCTGCCACGGATTTCAATAGTCTCTCCTACGTGAAACCAACCACCATGATCTGGATATTTTTGTTCCAACTCTTCCATTCTCTGTTTCGATAAAAGCGTTTCGAAAGTTCCTTTTCCGGTATCCATTATTTCTCCTTTTTATGCTTCTACTTGTGCCATTTGGATTTCATTTCTCAATATACCAATATCCGTATTACCATCAAGAATCAAACATTTCGTACCCTCAGGCAAAAAAACTTTTATCCGTTCCTGAATTCTCTCTCTATTTACCTCCGTCAAAAAATCTTGAAATTTCAATACCAAAATATCTCCTGCCTTTAATTCTAATTTTCCAAAATCTGCTTGCATAAATTCAATCTTGATTTCGTCCATTTTACACCTCCTGTGCCACCTTGATTGCTTCTTTCAAGATGGAAATTAATTCGCTATAATCTTGCGCCGGTTGCGTTATCGCGCCGTTCAACGCGAACGCGGCTTTGACGGATGCTTCGTCGGTGGCTTCTTTCAACCGGTTGATAATATTCCGGTAAACATTGACGGGTATTTTGATTGGCACAAAATCAATATTTGGAGATCTTCCCTTTTCAACTTCTTTCAGTGCCAAATGTTGCCAATTGCGCAATTCATTTCCAGCACCCTTGGTTAATCCAACCGCCTCACCAATATTCTCGCCTACCTGCTCTAGAATAGTTTCATCCGGCTTCGGTTGTTCCGGTTGTGTGGACCCAGGCGCGCCCGGTTGTAGTGCTGCCGGTGCTGGCTCTGGCTCAATGGATATTATTTCGGGTAATATGGTTGTAGGCGATACCTGGACCGGAAGCATCTTACCACGCTCATCGCCAATTTCCTTGTCTTGATAATATTTCTTGCGGATTTCATCGATGGTATGTGTTTTCGAGAATTCGGCAATCTCGGATAATTCCAATACCCGGTCGGTCACGCGAATGTCATCGAACGCGGCTATTAATTTCTCGCCATAGCAAGGCATAATATCATTCGTGATCTTTTCCGCCATCATAACCAACATAGGCCAGATTGCCATCTCGATCAACGTTGCTTTACCGCTTCTGGCATTAGCTTCTGTCGCATTTTCGCTTAATACAGACAATAAGCCAGGCGCGAAAATGGAATATATTTCCTCCTTATTCATCTTGCGGCCCTCGATGAATTGTTGATCCTCGCGGCTCAATGTATTCTGAATGAATGATACCCCACCCTCACCGACATTGCGCAACATCAAATATTGTTTGAGTTTGGCATTCTTATCTACGTCCTCTTGCATCCGCAACCAATCCGAATCAGATATTGCGTCTTTGAAGGCCAGGATACCGGGCAGGCGCCCACGGTTGTTCTTATCGTATAACATTCCCTCATCGCGTTGCTGGTTCATGTCGTTCTTGGCGGCTTGGGCAATAGCTTCCACGGGCGATAAGCCAACGAACATACTATTTGGATTATAAGATTGGAAATGCGTCACTTCCCACGGCTCCAAGGGTATCTCTTGTCCATCCCCCGGATCATAGAGATAGCCCTTCAGAAATAACTTTTCATCGGGGACGGACTTGATGTTGGATGTCGGGATAAGCCATATCTCAGCAGGTTCAGCGTTCTCATTCGTGCGATTGAGCCACCAATAGGCGTTACCGGTAAGCTTGTAATAGGAATATGTGCCGCGAAGAAGCTCGAAGCGCGATTGAAGCGGATTAGGTCGTTTCAATAATTCTTCGAACGGATGGTTAGGAATATCCTTATCTTCTTCTCCCTTGCTACGCTTCACACTGAGCAGCGCTGTGGCCGCCGTATCTGCCACCGCGCTTACGGCAATATTCACCCAGGATAGACGCTGGTACAATTCCGCCTGATTCGCATAAAGCGACGGATCTGGCAGACTATATTTTAGGTTACCCGCCGTTTGTAATAGGAATGGGGGATACTTCTGCTGTGGTTCTTTTCCTGCCTTGGTGTATCCTATTCGCGAAAGTAAATTATCTAACCAGCCCATAGTCGCTCCTTATCCGGCAAAGCCGAAGTAGCTGCCGGAAAATCTGCTTGCTTCATCCTCATAAGCATAACGTGTACCGTCAATAAGATGATCGTTCTTTTCTATCGGTTGTCTCATTGCTATGCCGTTTTTGTCCTCTTTCCAATGATATTGCATAATTTCATTTTTGGTATTGATACATTTCGGATCAATTATTAGTGTCTGTTGTTGGAGCCATTGAATCCCAAAAAGAATACTGTCTTTTCCTTTCTTCGCGCCGATTGCCGTTACGCCATATTTCTTCAACTCAGCTATCGACTTTGGTTCGGCGCTATCGCAAACTACTAAATCCTTACTAATTTTCTTTATTATTTCTTCTGCCAATAAGTCATTCGTCAATCCATATTCATATAATTCATCGAAGAAATAAATTGTCTTTTTCTTTTTATCATAATGCGTAACTGTTAATGCCGCTGGGTCACTCGAAAAGCCAAAATCCAGTCCATTGTGCCTGCTTGTAAATTGATCAAGCATTCCTAACAAATCTTCGATCCGCCAATTAGTGAAGATGACATTGCCCAGTATCCCCCAATTTCCGAGGGTATAAACATTATAATAATACTTGTCTGTTTCATTCTCTAAGTCCTTTATGTCATCAACGGTAAGAAATCTGTTGTGAATATACCAGGTCTTTAGAATACTAAGCCCATCACTTTTATATTCTGTTTGATTATCTGCCCATCCGATCTTACTGAAATATTCCTCGTAAATCCAATGTGTTTGTAGGATCGGATTGAAACTCATTGTCAATCGTTTAGGAATATTTTCGTCTCCGCCACGCTGCCGTTTGAATAATTGTTTGACGGTGTTTTTCTCTGTTTCGGTAGCCTCCTCGATCCAAACATCAGTGATAGAACCTTTGGCAGGTGCAAGACTTTTTAGTTTTTCGGTATCGTCCAGACCGACAAAGATAATCTGATAACCATTAGAACAGGTTATCAGCATATCCGTTTTATTGATGTTAAAGAGCTTTGTTACTTGCCAGTCATTAATGACCCGGCATATTTCTGTAAAAACCGACCCTCTAATTGTTCTGCCCACCTGACGGCAAATGAGATAATTTCTGCCACCTCGCATGATGTCATAGATACAACGCTGTGCAAGGAATACGCTTTTTCCCGAACCAGAGCCACCAAAGATGATCTGAATTCTTTCGGTGTCCTCAAGATATGGTAAATAGACGGCATTGAATATCTGAGGATCAATGACGACATTAATCATCCTTGCCTTTTAGAATGACATTTATTTTCTCTCCACCGCTGGTAATGTCTGTTCTATCGATAAATAAACTATGATGTTTTCCTAATAGCGCGAGAGCTGCTTGAGCATCATATAATTCAAGTTCTGTCTCAATAATCTCTCTGTCTTCAGAATCTTCTTTCTTGCCTAAATAAGTTGTAACTTTTTGCTTTATCTTTTTGATGAGCTTTGTCTTGGGATTCGGGATCCATTGTCCGGCATCATTCTGAATCATTAATTGAATAGTAAATCCTGCCGTTGTTAATTCCATCAAGTCGGCTAAATCGCCACGTCCCATATCGGCAAGACGTAAAAGAACCTCATCGGCTGTCATAGCTTTTTCATCAATAATTGCTTTGATCGCTGTTGAAATGTCATCCTTTGTCAACAAACGATTGCCTTGACTTCTGGCGGAACGCGGAGAATAACCCGCGCGAATAGCAGCCTGCGTTGCATTGAAATCACGCAAATATTCATTTACAAATAATTGCCGTTTATTCGATAGTGTCATTTTTCATCAATCCTGGCTATCGGTCACATTTCTTATCTGTCCGTATCTATCTTCTAGATTCCAATCCCAAGTTGTTCTTTCTTTATGACAAAGTGGTACTACTTTCATAACCATATTTTCGAGAAATGAGGGTAAATTGCTTTCTTCAACTATAAAGGTAATCACACAGGGATTATCGCTCATTCGAATATCTATAATCTTGGATGTTCCTGGTAGATGTAATACCTCTTGTAGTAATTCCTTGCTCATGTCAAATTGAAATAAAGCCATGTTTCACTCTTCTTTCTTTATAATCTCTTTAATTACCGGATCAAAATGTTTATGGCAGCAATCACCACAAATGACCTCGCCGTCAAAATCTGAACCGTAAGGCAAAGTTATATTACAGAATTTGCGCTCTTTGCAAATGGAGCATATCGGCGGCTGCCAATGGAGGATTTCATCCGGCATCTCATATTGGGCAGGAATAGTATCACGCGCCGCGGCAGTAGTAACGGTTGTTATGAAATCGGATGGCACTAATCCATAATACTGGTTAGTCATCTCTCACCTCAATTCAACTTTCTTGATTGTGCCATCTGGATAATACTCGATATTCTTTATTTTTAGGCAAAGACCGGAGTGCCATGTCCATGAATTATGTGTAGAACAATATCGGCAATAACCGATTTCTTGATACATTAGTGGAGCCGCAAAATCATATTTCTCTATTTGAACTCCAGTAGGATATTGCCAGGCTTCCATTTTATTGGTTGACATTATCTCCCCTCACCCCTTCTTCGAATTGATCGTATGGCCCGTCATCGTCCGGCAACGGCAATCTCTTGCATGTCTCATATTCCTGATCAATGGCTTTATGCGGCTTTTCCAATTCATCATGAATCCAACCCAAGATACAGGCGATCACGCCCACGAAGATGATACCCGCCAGAAGCAGAAGAGTTTGAATAATTGCGATCATGATCTTTACTCCTGACTTATAAGAATTTCACTTTTGCCGGAGTCATTAATATGATTCGTCTATTCATCTAGCCTCCCAAATGCAGTAAGCGCCGTTCGTGATCTATCGCTTGGCGTTCCAATTCTGTAAGCCGTTCCTCGAATGTTGGCTTCGGCGGCTCCAGCCCAGCCCAAAGGCGGAAATTGTTTTCATCCCCATTGAAAATATTAATATCTACGTCAGGATCGCCGTAATTGTAGCGGTCTCCGGCATAGTTGGGCGGGGGTGGACCCGGAAAGCCGTAGTTTTTTGCCTGAGCATTGTTGTCGCCCGAAATTTGCCAGAAACGCCAATCCTTCCAGTCGCGGAATTTATAGCATCCATCCGACCAGGGCGAGGTCAAGCCGCTCTTCCACCTCGAAGCCCAAAGTTCACACTGCCCCCAAAGCGGGTCAGCCAACACGTTCACGTCGAACCAGGATTGGCGGGTGTAAATAAGCGCGGGCCGCGCAAAGTCCGAGAATCCGTAAACCATTTCTTTCAGTGTGGAGGTAATAAGTTTAGCAGCCTGCCCGTTATTGCTTTCAATATCAATGGCTGGCGGGAGCTGCGGTACATATTGGTCGATTAGTTTTTGGAAATAAATATCCTGGGTCTTGACCGGCGTGAATGGCAGGAAATAATGATATAAACCAAATGGAATATCCACCGATTCGGCTCCCATTACGTGATCGTCCAGGAGATCATCGGTGTAACAAACCCCAGTGTTGGAATAGATTCCACTCGCCTTGATATAGACAAAATCTATACCGGCAGCCTTGATCACTTTCCAATCGCCGCGGCCATTGTAACGACTCAAATCTAATCCCATGGCATTCATAAGATCTCCTGATAATATTTGAAAGAGGGCGATAGCATTTCAGCTATCCATCGGCGCAGCTCGAAGCCGGGCACCCGCCTGTTCACAATTATACACTATATGACAAGTAACGTCATCCAATCCCTGACAGTCAGGATCCCGTAGAATTTTTGTGATCATTCTATCATCATCAATAAATTTTCTTCCAGGTCTTATATTTACAAATATTCCATATGGTCGAGAAATGCACTTTATACAAATTGGCTAGTTTCCGTAAAATCATCCCACGTTGTCGCAAGTTTCTAATCTCAACAACTTGTTTATCGCTCAATTTTGCTCTGCCATTGGAAATTCCTTGGGCCTGTCTTCCTTTTCTACACATATCGCTCGCGTTATCTGCCTGCGTACCCAGAAAACAATGTGCCGGATTACAACAACCTCTATTATCACAATGATGACAAGCATCTATTCCTTCTGATATTTTTCCATTTGTGAGTTCCCAGGCAATTCGATGAGCATAATATGATTTCCTTTTTATCTTAAAAACCCCATATCCACCCTTTGTTTTACCAGCTAACCAATTCCAGCATTCATTCTCGCCGCATATATTAACTCTTTCCCAAAATCTTTTGATGTCTTCCTCCGCAAGGTGCATATTGCCTCCATATTGCCTATTGACTTTTATCAATTATAACATATAATTATAAATGTTAGAGAGGAAATTATTATGCAAAAGATGATAGCTGTTGATCCTGAAACCTATGAGAAAATCGTGGCCCTTGCAAATACCAATGGCAGGACAATCGGCGGGCAGATAACCTGGATGCTCAGAGATATTACCCTCATTCCCGCCCCCGCTATTGGCGGAGATCCCGTCATTGTCTTGAACATAAAGCACGTCAAACCCGCTCCCGAGATGGAACTAATTAACTGGGAAGAATCGAGGATGAAATGAATGGAATATTTTCGGAGGATACAAAAGAAATGTGGCAAAGATTGGCAGACGATTGTGCTGTTAATCGCCCCAGTAAGGGTAAGCACGTTTTGGTTATTTATGGAAAACATGCAGAAAAAGAGGGTATTGTAACCTGGCATGGAATTGATCAGTATGCCAGTACCAGATATAAAACCGGCGCACAACTTCATCTACGGGATTTGATGGGGCGTTCAGGCTTTCGTGTTCGAATCGATACGGGAACTGAAAATTTCTTTATCGATGCCGATAAAGTAGATGTAATAAAAAGCGCGGCCAAAGATGAAACTAACTGAGCAAGAGTTGGTCAAAGCGCTAATCTACGAAGCCGACACCGAATGCTTCATCCGGCGTTGGCTCCAGGAATTAATCGATTGGCTAAAGGCCAATCCGGTCCGCTGGGGTTTCGAAAATGACCAATCGAATTTGAATGGATTGGAAGTGAGAAATGATTGCTGAATATTATATTTGGACAATAGATCCTCGCACCGGTGATTGCTGGCATGGATTGAAACCGGTGTCCCTGGAGCGAGCAATTACAAAGATAGCGCAACTCCAGGCTAAAGGCGATGGGCAATATTACTGGTACGAACCAATTAATGTAGAGCCATCCTCGCAACAAATTCTCAGCGATATTGCAGATGCTATAGAACAGACCGAAAACGACAACTGGGGCTTTGAGGGCGAATATAATCACGTTTTACCTGAACAATATTGCCAATTTTGCCAGCCGCATGAAGATGAATTGGAGATATTATGACCCTCTACGAAGGCGCATGCTCCACGATATTCGCCGTCGCAATCATGGCGATATTATTATTCCTGGCGCACATTTGGCCGGAAATTGAAATCAGAATCAGGAAGGAAAGGAAAATGAAATGACTGAAGATAAAGCAATTGTCAAGAAAGACCTGAAATCGCTGCTCGATAGTGACGCAATCCAATCTCGTTTCAACAAGGTTCTTGGGCGAAACTCTAGCGCGTTCATCGCCGCAATTCTCAACGCCAGCGTCATGAATCCAGAAATCAAAGAGTGTGAACCCATGAGTGTGATTACTTCCGCTCTCCAGGCGGCCATTATGGATCTATCAATCTCCGCCGCCCTGGGACAAGCGGCAATAATTCCGTTCAATTCAAAGTCGGGCAAGAAAGCCTCACTCCAGATTATGAAAAACGGAATCATCCAGCTTGCTCTAAGAACCAATAAATACCGCTATATCCATGTTGACAATATCTACGAAGGTGAAACCTGGTTTGAAGATCGCTTCACAGGCAAAATGGGGTTGGGGGGGGAAAAAATATCCAATAAGATTATCGGCAAAGTGGCTTATTTTCAACTCATGGCCGGCTTCGAAAAATATCTTGTAATGAGCGTGGACGAGATTCTCGAACATGCCCAAAAGTATTCGAAATCCTGGGATAGAGGCAAAAGCGAATTTTATTCTGGCTCCGCCTGGGATAAGAACTTTGACAAGATGTGTGAGAAAACCGTATTGAAGTTATTGATCAAGAATTACGGCATACTCTCGGATAAGATGCAGCAAGCATTCGAATCCGAGAATGAGACCGGCGAGATTGTGGTTAATCCTGAAATTGTCGATGACGAAGTGACCGAAACAACTACCCAGATTCCACTGCCTGAGGACGAAAAGACCCAAGAACAAATGATGACAGAATTGGGCTTCGATCCTGATCCTATCCCGCCCGAACATGATGCGCCTGTACCGGCTGTGCCGCCCTATAATTTCGATCCTGCTATCAAGGCGGTTACGGAAATGCAGCTAGAAACCGCCGCAGGAATTCTTACCAAAAACGGTAAGCGCTTCGACTCATTGACGAACAGTCAACTCGAATGGACATTCCGCGGTTGTGGCGAATCTCTCAAAAATCCGAAGTGGAATGAGGAAAAGCGCGCCGAGCTTGAATTGAAACGAGATGCCGCGGCTGCCGTTTATGTGTCACGTCAGGCAAAGGCGGCCTGACATCCTCCAATGTCCTGCTGCTGAGTGGGTGGCGGCAGGGCAAAGATTGATGCCTTTTGGCTAGGCTGAGTTGCTGGGGTTGTAAAGCTGAAAATAAACTCCAGGGAGAGCGGCAGGGCAGCGAGTGAGGACTATAGGCTCCGATCCGTGTCCGATCCGCAGGTGAAAGACGCCGGGCAACCTGTCTCTCCAAACCTTACGAGGAGAGTAGAGATGGATATTAATACAATATTCAATGCGGTATGCTTATCAAGTATATATAGCAGTTATGGGCCTCCACAACAACACGTCAGAGAAAATCGCCGCCTTTGTCATTTCCGCGCCTGGCTTCTCCGTCACGAAGAGAAGCAGCGCAAAGAGATAGCCGAATTGTCAACTTTATTGATTAATGCTCAAAAAGAGATAGCTCGACTTATAAAGTTGCTCAGCACGGAACGCAGCCTCCTGGACAATGCGCCCGTGTGGGCGGCGATGAATACATCGCAGCTTGCCAACTGCCCGCCAGATACGATGATCGGGATCCGATATGAGCAGATACAGAAGTGGCAGGCGGAGATTGCTCGATTTAATTCAGAGATAGCCCAATTAAAGAATAACGAGGCCAAAATAACTGCTGACATTTTGGTGGAGAGACTTAAGAATATGCAATTTATGATAGACATAGCCCGACTCCAAGCACAGATTGCCGCATATGAATCTATTGTCGCGTCGAATATCGAAGATAGTCATCGCGTCGGTGATAGCGCGAAACCGTATATGAACGAAAGGTAAGAACAAATGATAGTAAAAGAGTAGATGAAAGATTTGAACGTGACCAGGGATGTTCTATATCGCGCCATCGAGTTGGTGCACGAGACAAAGGAGATAACAAATGAAAACTAAACTTTTGATCGGTTTGACTATAATCGTCATGACTCTGTTTTTGGTAATCAGTATGAGGCAACCAGCCACAGCCGCCAATTGCAAATGGTTGGCGGGCGAGTGGATATGCAGTACCTGGCAGATTCAACCAACCTGGACCCCGCCGCCGCCGGAGCCCTATCCTTATTCGGAGCCACTGGTTTATATCTACGAGGAAGTTTATCCATATCCCGCGCCAGAGATGGACGATATATATATCGATCCTTATCCATATCCCGCGCCGGTAGACGACGATGTATACATCGTGCCCTATCCACTGCCATTGATTTATATCGATGAACCTTATCCAGCGCCCAACCCGGAACAATATGAATTGATTATGATGACAGCAGAGATTGAAATATCTGAGATTTATCTATCAATGCCTGAGCCATATCCAACACCGCCACCCGGATTGATCATGAAATCGGAGCGGTGGATCGAAGTCGATGGCCTGATACAAATTTTCGCTGTGCCGTAGGCTTGACAACGTGGTATAATGGCATTTGTCACGGTTCGCGCGCTTTTATTTTTCCAGAGCAACACCCCGCTTCCGTAAAGCGCCAGACCGTGACACGACTGGAAGAGACGGTGGCGGGGTTTTGCTAACAGGAATATGAAATGGAATTAAAAGAAATAATGCTATCCGAAATCATTTTAGATAAAAATACCCAACCCAGGGCGGCAATAGATGATTTTATCGTCAACGAATATCGACTAGACATGGCACGCGGTGATGAATTTCCACCATTGATGGTATTCTCGGATAACGGAAAATATTATCTTGCGGACGGCTGGCATCGTTACCTTGCAGCCCAACAACTCCAAAAACCAGCAATTTTATGTGCAATAAAAGAAGGTGGGCTGCGGGAAGCAACTTTATACAGTTGTGCAGCGAATTCAGATCATGGAAAACGCAGAACCAACGGCGATAAAGAGCGGGCAGTAAAGAAACTATTGGGCGATCCGGAATGGGTAAATTGGTCAAACGGAGAAATAGCTAGACAATGTAGAGTGTCCGTTACGCCAGTTGCTAGACTTAGATTGTCACTATCATTTAATGATAGTGAGAGATTCTATACCACCAAACACGGCACAACGGCAGTAATGAATACTGCTAATATCGGCAAGCCAAAAGAAGAAGTTAAACCAAGTGAGAGTATAACGCCCGACTTGTTTACGACCCCATTACCAGAACCATCAGAACCAAAATATGATTCTCTAAACTATCGACTCTTCGCCTCCTCCGTGGACCAACTTTCACAACACATTGATGCCAATTCAATCGATGCAATTATTACCGATCCGCCTTATCCCAAAGAATATATTTATACATACAAGGAATTGGCCGAGCAAGCCGCAATTATTCTGAAACCATCTGGTATTTTGGTTGCACTTGCCGGTCACAACTATATCGATATTCTAATTACCCAGATGAAAGAATATCTCGAATATCAGTGGCTGGGTTGTTATTATATGCCAACCGGGCCCCATGCCTCCTTACCTTGGTATAACGTTTCGGTTTACTGGAAACCATTATTGATATTCTGTAAAGGTAATTGGCCGAAAAACAAAACATTCAAGGATGTATTTATCAACGAAGAAGCTGATAAAGAATATCATGAATGGGGACAGGGTATAAGTGGATTCACAAAACTTATAGAGACTTTTACATTACCGAATGAACAAATTTTGGATCCATTTGTTGGTGGAGGAACAACCGCCATCGCGGCATTGAATGCTGGACGATATTTTATGGGTTCCGATATATCCGAAGAAGAAATACAAAAAACGTTAAGGCGAATTAATGTCCAATAATATATCTGCGGATTTTATTGATAGATCGAACAAGGGAGAAATATTCTCGCGGCAAAGATTTGATGATCTTCAAAAATGGGGTTTTGATGTTGCATTGAATGGTACAGAACATACACATCCGGAATTTATAAAGCGATTACATATCAGTGATGATCCAACATCTTTAATAATTCGTTACCAACCGGATGGTATAGCATCCGTAGGTAATATACCACGATCATTTTATCTTGAGGCCAAGGCCTCAAAATATATAGAACGTGATGCGTATTTGAATTACATCCGTTTGCAAATGTTAGGCGGCATTATTTATATTGTTGTTTTACACAACGATTATACTGGCTTCTGTGAAATACAGGATATTGAATTCGAACCAATTGCAACTAGTATTTTCCCTATTGAAGATGGGTGGTTGTGCCCAAGAAAAAGAACAGATTGGCTAATATATCGTAAAACCTTCAAAGGTAGTGGTACTCCATTTCGAGGCATTGATATTAAATGTCTAAAAGAATGGGCAATATTCAAACAAATTGTAATTATAAAATTATCACAGGTTCTCCCATGCCTAAATACCGCCAACTCCATACTAAAATAATTGACTCATTCGACTTCAATGAAATGCCGAATGACTTTACCAGAGTCGTATGGATGCTCCTGGCGCTCATCCTGGATAGAGAAGGACGCGGTATAGACAGCCCAGAATGGATCAAGAGCAAGATGTTCCCACTCCGCCAAGATGTAACTATCGAACAAATAGTTAAAGTATTTGATTGGTTAGAAAAACGAGAAATGATTTTCCGCTATCAAATAAAGGATAGACATTATTTTTGTATACCAACATTCCAAAAATATCAATCAAGAACAGAACGTGAAGCTCCAAGTGTTTTACCCACTCCAATTCATGAGCAAGTCACGAGTAATTCAGGAATTAATCAGGAGCAGTGCGCCGTGTCTGCCTCTGCTTCTGCATCTGAATCTGAATCTGAATCTGTTAATGCGCCGCATAGAATTTTCGAATCCCAATTTCAAGACCATGGCCCATTCGAAGCCGAAAGACTATACCAGGATATTACTAATCAAATATCAATACCGTCTGATCACAAAGCCGAAACGTTAAAAACCTTGATTGATATTCGTGAATCGTATGACGATCCACAAAAAGCTATACTTGATGGTAAAAAAATATTCAAACGATGGTGTGATACAAAAAGTA
>Ga0315296_10002229_pt1 | contig 16590 bp, 12 predicted proteins | sample YL17G14_18_MG_FD_203921 | JGI IMG/M metagenome (GOLD analysis project Ga0315296, IMG submission 203921) | Sediment microbial communities from Yellowstone Lake, YNP, Wyoming, USA - YL17G14_18 | ecosystem: Environmental > Aquatic > Freshwater > Lake > Sediment | place: USA: Wyoming | collected... | reverse complement strand
CCTGATCCGCCAGGGCGATCGCGTCGTCTTTCTCTCCGGGCTGGCGGCTTCCAGGACGCTGGACACGATCATCGTGACCGAAGTGGGTCGCGAATACGAGATTTTCGCCTCCGGGGTGGATTTGGCGACGTCCCCGAGGGTGCTCCCGGAAGTGATTGAGAAGGTCGTGGACATTGCCTCGGAGCTGGGCAGCGAGGGCCGCGAGGGCAGGCCGGTGGGTGCGATGTTCGTGGTCGGAGACACTGATCGGGTCATCCCCCTGACCCGGCAACTTCTGCTGAACCCCTTCAGAGGCTACCCGCCGGGCGAGCGGAATATCCTGGATTACTCGCTTGAGGAGACGGTCAAGGAGCTGGCGACGCTCGACGGCGCATTCATCATTCGGGGCGACGGGGTGATGGAGACCTGCGGAGCATATATCCGCACGGCCAGCCAGGAGGAATTCGAGCTGCCCCGGGGCCTTGGGGCGCGACATCATGCCGCTGCGGCGATCACCGCCGTCACCGATTCCATCGCCGTGACGGTCAGTGAATCCACCGGGTCGGTGACGATCTTCCACAAAGGCCGCATCGTCACCGAAATTCAGAAACCTCGCAGCAGCTCGCAAAGACCTCGCGTTCGCCGCACCAAAACGAAGAAACGCGACACCGCCCCTTGATCGATTTCACATCGCGGTCTACCTGCACGTACACGCAGCCCGAAAACTGACACATTTCAGCAAGCTAGTGTATACAAATGTGAAGAAAAGTACAATACTTTCGTTGACACTATCTGAAATCTTCTGCATAATGTCAATTAAAGGACGGTGTATTCGTTTGTGTCATAAGTTTTTCCGGGTTTTGTACCACAAGTCACAATAGGATGAGGTGCACAGATCATGGCGAATCGAAGCTGCATCATACGGCTGTCGCGATACAAGAACGCCTTGAATCGGCTAAGGGCTCTGAATTTCGTGCGAGTCTTTTCGGACAATCTGGCCGATGCCGCGGGCGTTACCGCGGCCCAGGTGCGCAAGGATTTCTCGCTGTTCGGAATCACCGGCAACCGCCGCGGCGGCTACAAGGTCGATGAGCTCAGCGAACAACTGCATCGGATTCTGGGCAAGGACCAGCTTCAGGAGTTCGTGATCGTCGGAGTCGGCAACATCGGCCGGGCGCTGCTGCACTATCGGGGCATGGAAAAGAGCGGCATCCGGATCGCGGCGGGGTTCGACATCGATCCTGCCAAGTACAACCGGGAAGAGAACCCGCCCGTGCTGCCGCTGGAGAACCTCGTCGAGTTCGTCAAAACGCACAGCATCAGGCTCGGCGTCATCGCCGTGCCGGATTATGCCGCTCAGCAGGTCCTCGAAATCATGCTCTCGGCGGGCATCAAGGGCGTGCTGAATTTCGCGCCGATCTGTCTGAAGGCCCCCGGCGGCTGCGTGGTGAATAACATCAATCTCGAAACGGAGCTCGAGAACCTCATCTATTTTGTCAACGCGTCGAATGATAACGGCTGATCGAATACTTCCTGCAGTCTCCATAAAGACGAGAATCCTGTTCTCCTTCCTTATGGTGATCCTTGTGCTCTCGGTCGCGATCGCGGCACTGGGCTACCGCGTGATTCAGAAGGACGTCATCGAGAGCGCCGAGCGCAAGGTCTTGAACGACCTGAAGGTCGCGGAGATGGTTTACACCAATGAGATTGAGCGTATCGGCCAGGCCTTGAGACTGGCGTCGCCCGATGGGGATATCCGCGCGTTGAGGGACAGGCTGAATCTGCACTATCTGCGGCACGTCGCCCGGCGGGACTTCGATACGCTGACCAGCGAGATCGCCAAAGCGGCCCTGGAGAAGCGTGAGCCCGTGGGCGGGACGCGGGTCGTCACGCCGTCGGAACTACAGAGCATGGACGACGACGTGCCGGGCAAGCGTCCCATCGAGATCAGGCTGACCCCGAAGGCCCGGCCGACGGACAGGCAGATGCTCGGCTCGGGCATGGTCAAAGAGTACGCCGTGCCGATCCTTGACGGCCAGGGACAAATCGAGGCCGTCCTCTACGGCGGCCGCGTCATCAACCGCGACTACACGCTCGTCGACCGCGTCCGCGAGATGGTCTTCGGCGAGGGCGACTACAAGTCCAAGCCCATCGGAACGGTGACCATCTTTCAGGGCGACGTCAGGATCTCCACGAACGTCCAGGATGAGGACGGGCAGCGGGCCATCGGGACACGGGTCTCCGAGGAAGTCTACGAGGCGGTGATCGAGCAGGGACGCACCTGGCATGAGAGGGCCTTCGTGGTCACCGACTGGTACAAGACCGCCTACGAACCCATCCGGAGCATCGGCGGCGACATCATCGGAATCCTGTACGTCGGGACCCTCGAGCAGCCGTTCAACGATATGGCTCGCCAGATCCTCATGCTCTTCCTGCTGGCCGTGGTCGGCGTCGCCGTCGTCGCGGTGCTCCTGGCGTTCATTCTGGCCGGGGCGATCTCGCGGCCGCTGACCCAGGTGGTCCATGCCAGCGAGTGTCTGGCCGCTGGCGATTGGGGGTATCGGATCAACACGAATACCTCCATCAAGGACATCAACAGCATGGCCGAGGCGTTCAACGCCATGGCCCTGGGCCTCAAGGATCGGGAGGAGAGCCTGCGAATCTCCAACGAGAAGCTGGCCGCCTCGAACAAGAGTTACATCGACCTGATCGGCTTCGTCGCGCATGAGCTGAAGGGGATTCTCGCCTCGGCGGTGATGAACGCCTACGCCGTCCGCGACGGATACCTCGGCCTGGTCAATTTCAAGCAGAGAAAGGCGATGGATTCGGTGACGCGGAACCTCGACTACCTCGATGCGACCGTCAAGAAGTTCCTGAGCCTCGGGCGGGTCGAGCGCGGCGAGCTCACCGTGAACAAGACCCCGCTGAATCTCAAGAAGGACATCTTCGATAGCTCGATCAATTCGCTGGCGGCGATGGCCGGCAAAAAGGACCTGAGTATCTCCAACGAGGTCAGTCCCGAGCTGATCGTGCAGGCCGATTCCGACCTGATGCAGATTGTCGCCAACAACCTGATCAGCAATGCGATCAAATACAGTCCCGACGGCGGGCAGATCCGGGTCACGGCGGCGCCGCTCGACGGCGTGATCGAGGTGGATGTCTACAACGATTCCACGCCCATGACCGACGAGCAGCGTGCGAAACTGTTCCACAAGTTCTCGCGGCTGGACAACCCGGAGACGAAGAAGGTCAAGGGCACCGGCCTGGGCCTCTATATCACCAGGCAGATCATCGAGCGGCACGGCGGCACGATCACCGTCGTGCCCCGCGAGCGCGGAAACTCGTTCATTTTCCGGATAGAAAGGAACTGAGACAATGCCGACTCCCTTGGAATTGATCAGGAAGAAGCGGGCGGAGGCCGTCAGCCGGATCATCGGCAGGGGCTATCTGTCCACCAAACGCGTGTACGTCGGTATGGCGACCTGTGAGATTGCCGCCGGCTCCAAAGACGTGATGGAGGTCTTCCAGAAGGCCGTCAGCCGCGGGCTGACCGACGTGTACCTCAGCCAGAAGGGCTGCGCCGGCCGCTGCAACCTGGAGCCGACCGTCGAGGTGATCGAGGCGGGCAAGAGTCCCGTCAAGTATGGCCGCGTCGATAAAGAGCGGGCCCAGCAGATCATCGAGCGGCACCTCAAAAATGGCGAGGTCATCCAAGAGTGGGTCATCGACTAACGAAGTGAGAAGTGTGAAGTGTGATTGTTGATTCGAAGAGGATCATCCAAAGCGTTCCCAAAATCAAAAATCAAACTTCAAACATCAGACTTCTCCTGGAAAGGAAAAAAGCACTGTGACTGCGACATCCTATAGAATCATCCTCTGTGACGGGACCTCCTGTATCCACAAGGGGGCGAGAACGCTCAGCCGCCTGCTGCGCGAGCAGTTGGGCAAGCACGGGCTGACCAGCCAGGTGACAATCGGCCTGTCCGGCTGCCTCGGCATGTGCGACAAAGGCCCCATCATGGTTGTCAACCCGGGCTACACCATCTACGGGAGCATCACGGAGAAGGACATCCCGGAGATTGTGGAGGAGCACCTGATCCACGGCCGGCCCATCGCCCGGCTGGTGATTCAGGAGGACCACCTCTACAACCGGTTCTTCCGCGTCTTCGGAGACGCGAAATTCTTCGGCAAGCAGATGCGCATCACGCTTCGCAACTGCGGCATCATCGACCCGGAGAACATCGACGATTACCTGTCTCTTCGCGGCTACGAGGCCCTGGCCAAGGTCCTCACTGAGATGACGCCGGAACAGGTGATCGCGGAAGTGGAAAAGTCCGGCCTTCGCGGACGCGGCGGAGCGGGGTTCCCCACCGGCCGAAAGTGGAAGCTGACCGCCGCGGAGAAGGCAACGCCGAAATACGTGATCTGCAATGCCGACGAGGGCGATCCGGGCGCATTTATGGACCGCAGCGCCATCGAAGGCGACCCCCACACCATCGTCGAGGGCATGGCCATCGGCGGATACGCCATCGGCGCGGAAACGGGCATCGTCTATATCCGGGCGGAGTATCCGCTGGCGATCCGGAGAATCGAGAAGGCGATCGAGGACGCCCGGGCGCATGGCCTGCTCGGAGCGAACATCCTCGGCTCGAATTTCTCATTTGACATCGAGATCCGGCTCGGGGCCGGCGCATTCGTCTGCGGGGAGGAGACCGCATTGATTCATTCGGTCGAGGGCGCGCGAGGCATGCCCCGGCCCCGGCCGCCTTATCCGGCGGCTGCCGGGCTCTTCGGCCAGCCGACGCTCATCAATAACGTCGAGACTTGGGCCAATGTCCCCGTCATCCTGCTCGACGGCGCCAACTGGTTCCACACCATCGGCACCGACACGAGCAAAGGGACCAAGGTCTTCGCCCTGGCGGGCAAGGTCGTCAATACCGGCCTGATCGAAGTCCCGATGGGCACGACGCTCCGCGAGATCATCTACGACATCGGCGGCGGCATCCCGTTCGGCAAACGGTTCAAGGCCGTTCAAACCGGCGGCCCCTCCGGTGGCTGCTTGCCCGAGGAGTATCTCGACACCCCCATCGATTACGAATCGCTGGCCAAGGCCGGCTCGATCATGGGCTCCGGCGGCATGATCGTCATCGACGAGGACTCGTGCATGGTCGACGTCGCCCGGTTCTTCCTCGAATTCACGCAGGACGAGTCGTGCGGCAAGTGCACGCCCTGCCGCGAGGGCACCAAGCGCATGCTCGAAATCCTGACCCGCATCACGGAGGGCAAGGGACGCCCGGGCGACATCGAAAAACTCGAACGCCTCGGCAACATGATCAAGAGAGCGTCCCTGTGCGGACTCGGGCAATCGGCGCCCAACCCCGTCCTGAGCACGATCAAGAACTTCCGCCGGGAGTACGAGGAGCACATCCACGAGAAGAAATGCCGGGCCAAGGCCTGCAAGAGTCTGGTGAGCTACGAGATCACGGAGAAGTGTGTCGGCTGCGGCGCCTGCCGCAAAGTCTGTCCGGTCGGGGCCATCGCCGGCAGTCCCAAGAGCAGGCACGTGATTGCCCAGGACAAGTGCGTCCGTTGCGGCATGTGCTTCAACACCTGCAAATTCGAGGCCATTGCGAAAGCATGATATCGATTGTGAATGAGTCTGTTCGAGGGTGTGTGAGAAGTAGCACGGGCATCCTGCCCGTGGAAGACGAAAAACTGCAGGGCCAGGATGGCCCTGCGACTCATGGGCAAGATGCCCATGCTACGACAAACCAGCTTCTCACACACCCTCTTAGATCCCGCTGTAATGGGTTGGGTGGCATCGTCAAGGCCAAAGGCCTTGGCGATGGTGCACGTGGCGAGGGCATCTTGCCCTTGTTCTCCATTCGCCGGCAAGATGCCGGCGAGACGCAAGGGCGGGACGCCCTCGCCACGAAGAAGAGCATCGCCAAGCTGCGCTTGACGATGCCACCCAGGCTGGGCGCCGCATACCGCTAAGGTTTGAGGAGTAATATGGAGAACGGCAAGAAGATCACGATTACCATCAACGACAAGCCCTACCAGGTCGAGGCCGGGCAGACGATCATGCAGGCGGCGGACAAGTGCGGCTACCGCATTCCCCGGTTGTGCTACCACCCGAAGCTGTCCATCGAGGGAGCCTGCCGGGTCTGCATCGTCCAGGTCGAAGGGATGAAGAATTTCGTCGCCTCGTGCTGCTACCCGGTGGCCGCAGGCATGAAGATATACACGAATACGCACGAGATCCGCCAGGCTCGGCGCGACATCGTCGAGCTGCTGGTGGACAATCACCCGGAGGACTGCCACACGTGCGAGCGCGACGGCAACTGCGAGCTGCAACGGCTGGTCTATGCCATGGGCATCCGCCACCGCCACTTCGTCGGCGAGCGCAAGCACTACGAGAAGGACCTGTCCTCGACCAGCGTGATCCGGGACCCGGACAAGTGCATTCTCTGCGGCCGGTGCGTCCGCATGTGCTCGGAAATCCAAGGCGTGCACTGCCTGGGCCAGGCGCATCGCGGGTTCCACACGGTGGTCATGCCGGCGTACAACATGCCGTTTGCCGAGAGCGTGTGCACCACGTGCGGCCAGTGCATCAACGTCTGCCCCACGGCCGCGTTCGTCGAGAAGAACCACACGCAGGAGCTGTTCGAGAAGCTCAACGACAAGGACCTGATCAAGGTCGCGCAGTTTGCCCCGTCGGTTCGGGCCGCCATCGGCGAAGCCTTCGGCCTGCCGGCGGGCCGGAACATGGAAGGGCAGCTTGTCGCCGCACTGCGACGGCTCGGGTTCGATTATATCTTCGACACCCAGTTCTCCGCCGACTTGACGGTCATGGAAGAGGGCAGCGAATTCCTCGAACGCTTGCAGGCGAAAGGCCCGCTGCCGCTGATCAGCTCCTGCTCCAGCGCCTGGATGAAGTACGTGGAGCAGTTCTATCCGGACCTGATCGAGAACATCTCCACGTGCAAGTCGCCCATGTCCATGGCTTCGGCGATCTTCAAGACGTACTTTGCAGGCAAGATCAAGGTCGATCCGAAGAAGATTTTCAGCGCGGCGGTGATGTGCTGTACGGCCAAGAAGTACGAGGCGGTCCGGCCGGAGCTGCAGGTCAACGGCATGCAGACGACCGACATCGTCGTCACGACCCGCGAAGCGGCGTGGATGATCAAGTCCGCCGGCATCGATTTCATCAACATTCAGCCGGAGAAGTTCGACAGTCCGCTCGGGTTGTCCTCCGGCGCCGGCACGATCTTCGGCGTCACCGGCGGTGTGATGGAGGCGGCGATTCGCACCGCGTACGAGCTGTATACCGGCGAGACGCTCATCGATATCGAAGTCAACGACATCCGAGGCTTCAAAGGAATCAAGGAAGGCCGGATCGTGATGGACGGGCAGGAGCTGCGGGTCGCCGTCGCGCACGGCCTGGGCAACGCCCACCAGCTCATGGAGATCGTTCGCAAGGACCGCAACCGCTTCCACTTCATCGAGGTCATGGGCTGTCCCGGCGGCTGCATCGGCGGCGGCGGCCAGCCCTACGCCACGGCTAATTCCATTCCGCTCGACGAGCAGTGCCTTCAGGCGCGGGCCCAGGCCCTCTACGACATCGACCGGGGCAAGACGATCCGCCGAAGTCACGACAACCCGGACGTCCAGCGGCTCTACCGCGAGTTTCTGGGCCGGCCGCTGAGCGAGAAATCGCACGAGCTGTTACACACGCATTACAAGGCGAAGACGCCGAAAGGCATAGTTTCGCCCGAGCTGAAAGTCGTCTAGTAGGAACCCTCAATGATCCTTTCGCATTATATGCCATTGAACTGGGTGGCAGCGTCAAGGCCGAAGGCCTTGGCGATGGTTTCACGTGGCGAGGCCATCTTGGCCTTGCTCTTTTGTTGCGAGGGCATCTTGCCCTCGAATCGCGGGCAGGATGCCCGCGACACGCAAGGGCGGGACGCCCTCGCCACAAGAAAGGCCATCGCCAAGCTGCGCTTGACGCTGCCACCCGTCGAGCCTGAAAGTAGTCTGAGGCGCAAAGTAGCATGGGCATCCTGCCCATGTGTTCCACGGGCGTCTCGCCCGTGGAAAATGCACCTCGACGACGAGAATGTACAGGGCCAAGATGGCCCTGTGACTCATGGGCAAGATGCCCATGCTACGGTACCCGAAAAGGCTGGTAGTAGATGACGACAATCATGAAGGACAAACGACCTGCCGCCGACTGCGGCGGCTGGATTCAGAATCGAATCAAGCCCGAGCAGGTGGGGAAGTACCTCGACCACGGCCGGGATTTCATCGACGAGGCCGCCATCGAGCAGGCCCTGGCGGCGAACAGGAGTCCTGATCCGAAGCGAGTGCGGGACATCCTGCACAAGTCGCTGGCGATTGAGACGCTGACGTCGGAAGAGACGGCGTGCCTGCTCCATGTTGAAGATCCACTACTGTTGGCCGAGATGCAGCAGACAGCGGCGGCGGTCAAGACGAAAGTCTACGACAATCGCATCGTGACGTTCGCGCCGCTGTATCTGAGTAACTTCTGCGTCAACGACTGCCTGTACTGCGGCTTCCGGTGCAGCAACAAGGAGGAGAGCCGGCGGATTCTGTCGCTCGAGGAGGTCCGCCGCGAAGTGGAGGTGCTGGCCGGGCAGATCGGGCACAAGCGCCTCATCGTCGTCTACGGTGAGCATCCGAGGTCGGGCATCGAGTACATGGCCTCGACGCTGCGGACGATTGCCGACGTGAAAGTCAGGACGCGGCGGGGCTGGGGCCAGATTCGCCGCTGCAATGTCAACGCCGCGCCGCTGCCGGTCGAGGAGCTTGTCCTGCTTAAGGAGGCAGGTATCGGCACGTTCCAGGTCTTCCAGGAGACCTACCATAAGGGGACGTACGAGAAGCTGCATCCGAGACACACGATCAAAGGCAACTACCAGTGGCGGCTGACCTGCATGCACCGCGCGATGGAGGCCGGGATCGACGACGTCGGCCTCGGAGCGCTATTCGGCCTCTACGACTGGAAATTCGAGGTGATGGGGCTGCTGTATCATGCGACCGAGCTGGAGAGAAAGTTCGGCATCGGGCCGCACACGATCTCGTTCCCGAGGCTCGAACCGGCCTGCAACACGCCGTACGCGCAGAAACCCCAGTACGAGGTCAGCGACGCCGACTTCAAACGCCTGGTGACGGTGATCCGCCTGGCGGTCCCTTATACGGGCATGATTCTGACCGCCCGCGAAAATGCTCAGTTGCGGCGGGAAGTGCTGCCGCTGGGCTGCACGCAGACGGACGCATCGACCCGGATCGGAATCGGCAGCTACGCCGACCTCGTCGATGAGAACCAGCACAGCGAGCGGCAGCAGTTCCTGCTCGGCGACACGCGCTCGCTCGACGACGTGGTCCGCGAGCTCGCCGAGGCCGGCCTCATCACGTCGTTCTGCACCGCCGGCTACCGCTGCGGGCGGACCGGACAGAAAATCATGAAGCTGCTGCGAAGCGGCAAGGAAGGGCAGTTCTGCAAGTTGAACGCCGTGATTACCTTTCGCGAATGGCTCGACGATTTCGCCAGTGGCGAGACGATAGCGGCCGGCGAGAAAGTGATCGCCAAAGAAATCGAGCAGATCAGGCTGCGGATGCCGGAGGTCTTCGAGGCGTTCTTGAGCTACTATGAGAAGACCCGGGCCGGAGACCGTGACTTGTATTTTTAGTGGAGTTCTGCAAAATGGAAGTTGGGCTTATTATTCAAGGAAATCCGCTTTGGGATTTCCTTGAATCGACAAGGGGGTCGTGCGTGTTGCGCACGCTGCCAGGATCTGTCTTGGCGCGTGGAGCAAGGCATTTTCCGGCTTCTTCCCAGCGCACGTACCATGCACTATCAGCGTCTGTTATTGGAGAAGGAAAAATGAAAACCGCATTTTTCCTTCCCCAAGTAAGCCCAACTTCCATTTTGCAGAAGTCCAGTTCTTAGAGATGAGGACCCTTACACATGGCCAAGATTTTGACCAAGGAGAAAGCGGCGGCCGCAAGCCGCGAGGAAAAGCTTGCCCAGGTTCGCGAGCTTGTTGCCGCCGTCAAGACGCATCAGAACTCGCACTCGCACCTGATCACGGTCCTGCACAAGACGCAGGAACTGTACGGGTATCTGCCGACGGAGGCGATGGACGAGATCGCGCAGGCGATGGAGATTCCCGCCTCGCACATCTGGGGCGTTGCGACGTTTTACCACTATTTCAAGCTGACGCCGCCGGGCAAGCACGAGATCGCGATCTGTCTGGGCACGGCGTGCTACGTCAAAGGGGCATCGCAGATTCTCCAGACCATTCGCGACGAGCTGAAGATCGACTTCGGGCAGATGACCGAAGACGGCCTGTTCTCCCTGTCGCCGGCGCGGTGCCTCGGCGCCTGCGGCCTGGCGCCGGTGGCCATGATCGATGGCAAAATTCACGGCGAGCTGACCCCGAAGAAGATCGTGCAGATTCTCAAGGAGTACAAGAAGCAGGAGGCCAAGGTGCAGGAATGACAGGTTCCCGCGTGCAGACTGTTTTGGAGCGCATTTACGCCGCCGATATGCCCGACCTGGCGGACGTGAAGGCGGTTCTGCGCGTGGAGGACCGCAGCGGGCTCGACCTGCTGTTCGGTTTTGCCGAAAGCGTGCGGCGGGAATATGTCGGAGACGGCGTGCTGCTGCGGGGGATCATTGAATTCTCCAACATTTGCCGCAACACGTGTGCGTACTGCGGTCTCAACCGGCTCAACAGCCGGCTCAGGCGATACCGGTTGACTGCCGAGGAGATCGTATCGGCGGCCCAGAATGTTCGTCGCGCGGGAATACAGACCGTTGTGCTCCAGAGCGGCGAAGAAGATGCTCTCGACGCCGATTGGCTCAGGCAGATCATTGAAGAGATCAAGTTTCGCCTCGGCGTGGCTGTGACGCTCTGTGTTGGCGAGCGCCGACGCGAGGAATATCAGATGTGGAGAGAGGCGGGGGCCGACAGGTATCTGCTGAAGATCGAGACCTCCGATCCTGACCTCTATCGAGAGCTTCATCCCGGAATGAGCTTCGAGAACAGGGTGCGGTGCCTGCACGACCTCATCGAATTGGGCTACCAGACCGGCTGCGGCAACCTCGTCGGTCTGCGGGGTCAGACCCTCGCACACCTGGCCGCCGATATCCGGTTCTTCAAGCGGGGCAACTTCGATATGGTCAGCGCCAGTCCCTTCATCCCACACCCGCAGACGCCTCTGGCCGATGAGCCTGCGGGCGACCTGACGCTGACGTTGAAGGTGATCGCGCTGGTGCGGATCGTCAGCCGCAATGCCCACATCCCCGCCAGCACGGCGATCGGATCGCTGCACGGCCGGGATGAGCGCCCGAAGGCCCTGGCCGCCGGGGCCAATGTCCTGATGCCGAACTTCACCCCGGCGCCATACCGGCAATACTACGAGATTTATCCCAACAAGCGATGCGTGGGCGAAGAGGCGAGCGCCTGCGCGGGCTGCATGGAACGAATGGTCACGGCGGCGGGCCGGTGGGTGGACTGGTCGCGGGGCGATAGCCTGAAAGAGAGTTTGAAGTGTAAATTTGAAGTGTGAAGAAGGGGACAGATTCTAAGCGACCGGTGTGGAGCTTCAAACTTCACACTTGAAACTTGAGACTGCTGAACGAAGGAGTAGCGTAAGATGGCGAACAAAGTGCTGATGATAGATGATGACCCGGAATTTGTCGAGGCGATCTCCAATCTGCTGGATGCACGAGGGTACGACGTGCATACGGCGTCGAACGGCCGCGACGGCGTCGCCAAGGCCAAGGTGGAGAACCCGGACATCATTCTGCTCGATGTCATGATGACGACCAAGGACGAGGGGTTCAACGTCGCCCGGGAGTTGCACGAGAGCGAGACACTTCGGAGCACGCCGATTATTATCATGACCGGGATTCGGCGGGAGATGAACCTGCCGTTCGGCTTCGAGCCGGACGAGACCTGGCTGCCCGTCAAAAAGGTGTTGGAGAAGCCCGTCAAGCCGGAGATCCTCCTCTCGGCAATCGCCGACAACATCAGGAAAGCATAAACGGCACGGCAGTGACGAGCACTGGGGCGGTTGTCTGGCTGACATCATGCGCGAGTTTTGGACGATGAACCCATCTGGCCTTCTTACGGGTTCGCCCCGGTGACTCCATGGGACTGTAGTTCCTGCCGAACGCGCGTGATCGTGGCCGTCAGCTCCGCCGCATAGTCATCCTTCACCAGGTTGGTGGCCTCCTCCAGAATCTGCTTCATCAGATCGGAGGGGATATCGATGGCGAGTCCCAGTTCCGCGGCCAGGAGCAGCCTGGCCAGCTCAACGGCCTGCTGAGCAAGCGAATCCATCGGCTCCTCCTGCGCCAGCGCGGTTCCGTACAACTCCATCTGCCGCCTGAATTCGGTTTCGGTTTCGACAATGAGCGAGGTTGCCACCGCTTCAGTCACTCCCGCGGTCACGGCGAAATCCGCCGCATAGGCCTTGTTGAGCAGAATAGGGGCCGACAAACCTCGCCCACGTGCCGCCAGCACAAGCCGTGCACCCATGCCAGGGTCCTGATGCTCACAGACCAGCAGGTCGACGGCCGTCTCGATCGCACTGTCTGCGACCATCGGCAGCATGTCTTTGACGACGGCGCTTGCGTTGGGCACCCCGCTGAAGATGAGAAACAGCCGCACCTGGGGCTCCAGAGCCGCCACCAACTCGTCCCGCTTGCCGGTGACGTAGCCGGTGTCGGGATGCGTAACCGAGCTGATGTGGGCGGTCCGGTCGGCGCCCCACGCCTCGTTGTGGCTGGCGAATCCGCAGGCGACGGCCTTGTCCCTCTCAGATGTGGCGTTCTCGACCACTCTCATGAATTGGTCGTGCGTCTGCGTCCACAGGTGGTCCTGGAATGGCTCGCCGAGCATCACGTTGAACACATCCGGCAGCAGCGCACCGTAGATCTCCTGCAGATTCGTGGCCCCCGGCTTGTCGCCCAATTGGCTGGCGATATACGCGTGCGTCGCCGATCCCCAGCCATACAGAGGCGCGGCCGCGCTCCACAGCGATACGATGATTGACCCGGCGAAAAGTGCAGCTCTTCTCATCTTCCACCTCCATTCCTCAAGATGTTTCTACGTCACGGCAGCGAGCGGCTTCGCCCGACCGCCGGCGCGCGACGGATATACCTCCAACCTGAGATCGCCATATTCAGCGAACTGTTAATCCAATGCTATTAGACCATATCCGCTCGTTGAGATCAAGTCCGAAGGAGATTGCGAGAGTCTGTTTGCCGTAGCATGGGCATCCTGCCCATGAGTGACAGGTTCATCCCCCGCCTCCGCGAGGGCAGGCTGGGTTCTGCTCGTCGTTACCTTTCCACGGGCGAGACGCCCGTGGGACACATGGGCAAGATGCCCATGCTACTTTTCAGATACCGGCCGAGTCTGATCCGTGGGACCCGCGCCGGCGGCGTGCCCTTGTCGCGAGTGATGGCGTCACAGTCGCCGGATCATCGGTCACGCAGGCCAGTATTCCAGGAGCGGGCCGTCGGGGCCGTAGATCGGGTCGGCCTTGGGCAACGGAACGCGGGCAATGTTCTCATCGGCTTTCGGCCGCTCGCCCTCCTCGCCGTAGCACATGTCGTAGCCCTGCCCCTGCGGGTAGGCCCCGACGACGACAAAGGCGCCGCCGACTCCGAGCCTCTTGTGGGCGACGCCCGCCGGGATGATGACCACGTCGCCCGCCGAGACGGTCCTGGTGATCCCGTAATCGCCGCCGAAGCGGACCTCCGCTTGCCCGCCGCAGATCGCGAGGACCTCATGGGCCGTGCTGTGGTAGTGGTGAAAATCGTACATGCTGTCGACCCACGAACCGTCCCACTGGTTCTCCACGAACAGCTTCTGCACCTGCTCGATCAGGTCCGGCGCGTCGGCGTCCAGCGCCTGCCTGTAGATCAGCAGCGGCAGCGTCGCGTTGTTGGGGAATATGCCCGTGTCGTTCAGCGTGTGCAGCTCGACGTTCGGAGCGCGCACGATCTCCTCCACCGCCGGCCTGCCGGTCCCTTGTTTTCTTTTCCCGTTCATCTGCATTACCCCCGGAATTGCACATGATCGCGTCTGGTCCGCAGCGATATCCGACTGCATTTCGTCAACGCGAGTGTACCTCATCGCCGCCGATGAAATCTATGGGTGGATACCTTACAGGCATGTAAGCACAGTGCTGATTATTTCAGGCCGTTGCGGTTGTCCCGACGCACCTGTCTGGCCCGGAAAAGACCAGCCTTGGGTGGCACGGGCAAACTCGTTTGCCCGTGGGGCCTCGAACAGGCAGGCCCCATCGAAGGAGCACCGTCAAACGAGTTTGGCGGTGCCACCCGGCGAAGAGGTAGCTCCACGCTAAACACATATGAACACACGACCCACAACACGCCATGACATTTTCATCCTCTTCGGGTGGGCCGAAGGCCCGTGAAAGGCTTCGTTGAAGAACAAGCATCTCGCCGCCGTAGAGACGCAACATCTTGCGTCTCTATTTTGGTACTCGTCATACGCGCCGGCCGCACGGCTATTTCCTGGAGGATCGCTTTGCGCAGATCTTCCGTCTCCTCCGGGCCGGCCATTCCTCGGGGAAATTCAGCCGGGCGAACTCGCCGAACAGCTCGACCGCCTTGCGGTCATACGCCCTCGCCGCATCCACTTCGTCGGTGAAAAGGCCCAGATAGACAGACTTGCCCTCGAACTGGATCTTTGCTCGCCACTTGCCACGATCCTTGAGGTAAGTGACGCCTCTGAATCGGGAGGATGTGCCGTGCGGCTTGCTCGTGTTGCGTGAGTTCTCCGGGTGCGTGCAGACCCGCAGGTTGGCCCGCGTGTTATCCAGCCTATTGCCGTTCACATGATCCACGATCTTCCCCTTGGGGGGCCTGGCGATCTCGCGATGCATGAAGATCGTCCTTCTCTTCTCCCACCGGACGGCGTACCCGCCTTGTGTGTGCCAGACCCACCGGCTGAGCCACTCATAGTCCGCCGCGTCCACATAGGCGTAGAGGCCGCTGCCCAGCGGAATCTGCTTGACCCGGCCTTTGGGTGTGGCGGCCTTCGGCCGGAAGTTCCGGCAGACCCCGCCGCAAGGGACCGGCCGCATCCGACCGAGCGACTCCGGGTGGTTCGCGCACGCGGGTCGGGTAGCGACTCCCATCGAAAGACTCCACATCGCCTGGCCCCGGTCCCAGTGCGAGTAAGCACAGTTGTAACAGGTCTCCGTCTTCGCCATGATGTCTCCCTTCTGTCTGGAAGTTGTCAGTTGCCGGTTCCCAGTTGTCACCCGCCCGCATATGGCTCGCGCAAAGACGCCAAGCTCGCAAAGGTAGCAGCATGACCATCTTGTCTTCTTGGCGTTCTTCGCGTCCCTCGATCCGGTCGAGGGCAAGCTTGGCGAGAGAACTGGTTTTTGGTTCCGGCCGACGGCCTCCCTGGGCTCCTTTCGAATCCCGATATTCAGATTTCGGATTTGTCACAGATGTATGATATATCAACCATACCCCACCGTCAACAAGAATATCAACAAAATGCACATTGTTGCACGGTTCCTAAACCCATATCTGGCAAGGACTAAAGAACCCCGGCGAAAAAATTCAGCGCAGCCGCCCCGGAAGTCCCTCGTTTGTGAAATGTGTAGCTGCGACCCCCTGAATTCGCTAATTGTTAATTTAAGGGCAGACCCTCCTCTTTCCCCTCCTCTTTCCCGTGCACCCCTTCACCTTCGCAGGTCAAATGCGGATTTCGGTCAGCTCTCATGTATGGCTTGTCATCCCTTCGACTACGCTCAGGGCAGGCTCTGAACGCAGCGCAGCGAAGTGAAGGATCTGGGCCGTGTACTGGAGAGCCTCCTCATCCGGAGGCCAGATCCTTCGCCTGCGGCTCAGGATGACAAGTCCGGCCGAAGCCGTGAATCCCCATCTTAGCCCACAGCATGTCCCTGTCAAGACTGCGAGCGACCTACTCGCGGTCCCATTTGAGGAGCCAGGGGTCTTTGGTCCGCTGCTGGAAGGCCTTGAGCTTGGCCTGCAGGCGTTCGAGCTCGCCTTTGTATTGCGGGTCGTCGGCGAGGTTCTTCACCTCGTGCGGATCGTTTTGCAGGTCGTACAACTCGAACCTGGGCCGGTGCAGGTAGGCCTCGACGGTTCGCCTGCCGTAGAGCTTGGGCTTGTCGCGGATCGTCGCCTGCCACGTAGCGGACCCCCACAGGTCGCTGGCGAACGGGTACTCCAGGCCGTGCGCGATGTTCCAGATCAGCTTGAATCGCCGCTCCCGCACGACGCGCATCGGATAGTACATCGTGACCTCATGGAACGTGTGCGAGGCGTAAACGGTGTCCCAGTCCTCCATGTGCTCGCGTTCGAGCACCGGGCGGAACGAGCGGCCGTGGAATTCATGGCTTCGCGGCATCGCGCGGGCGAAGTCGAGGATTGTCGGCGTCAGGTCGGCCCAGTTCACCATCGCGTCGCACGCAATGCCTTTCTTCTGCTGCCAGGGCGTGCGCACGATGCACGCCAGGTTGATGCCGGGCTCGTACGTCGTCGTCTTGGCGCCGGGGAAG
>Ga0315296_10002228_pt1 | contig 16612 bp, 19 predicted proteins | sample YL17G14_18_MG_FD_203921 | JGI IMG/M metagenome (GOLD analysis project Ga0315296, IMG submission 203921) | Sediment microbial communities from Yellowstone Lake, YNP, Wyoming, USA - YL17G14_18 | ecosystem: Environmental > Aquatic > Freshwater > Lake > Sediment | place: USA: Wyoming | collected... | reverse complement strand
CATTGGTGTTACGAGACGAGAGCTTCTCGTTAGACGTGGGCGCACGCAAAGTTCCCGAGTTCGTTGCGGTACACCTGCTGTGCAGACGACTGGCTCATATCGAGAATCAATAGCAAAACTATTTTCAGGCTCGAAATCGTCGTGATAAACTAGGTCTCCAGGGCCGGAGCCTCCCGGGCTGAGCGTTGCAGCCTCATCTTCTCCATCATGCTCGCAAACTCCATCGTGCCGGTTTGACCAGCTAGGTAGGCGCTCACAAGGCTCACTACCTCTTTGGACAGGCCTCCTTCGAGCTCCACAGTCGGCGGTTCGAGAAGTCCTAGCGGTCCGTAGGGTAGTCGTGCAGCCTGCTCGTCGAACACATCCTGAAGCTGGGGGCTATCGTACCAGTCCCTCATAGCTCCGCCCTGTGTTGCGTCGTGGCCCATCAGATAGGCCGTGGCCTGCTTGCTGAGTCCGGCCCGTCTTGAAGTCGTGGCTACCCAGTGGCGCAGATGAGTCGGACAGAGATGGGGCAGTTGCCATTTCCTCTCAAGCCGTTGCCAGTGCGTACTGAACGCCCCATGCGTCTGATCTCTCGAACACATCAACCGACCTTTGACGCTCCTCCAGGGCAGGACCGGCCCGTCGGGAGAGACCATCTCGGCCTTCTCCCTCCACTGTTGCAGCGCCTCCACGACATCGGGTGCCAATCGTGCGGCCACGGGCGAGCAGGTTTTGAAGGACTCCTGCACTCCGTCGGCTACGATTGCGACGGGCTTCCCCTGGTCGTCGTACTGGACGCTTCGCCACTTCAGGCGACAGACATGGGAAGGTCGCCAGCCGTGTTGTGCCAGCAGTAGCCACAAAAGGCGAAGGTATGGGTCTTTCTCGTTCGCCAATGCCTTGGCCCATGTCTTGACCTGAGCGTCGGGCGGGCTCTGTCTGCGCCTCACTCTGGGAAGCTTCGGCAGGTCCCGCTTGCTGTCAATCGGCCAAGGTAGGTTCAAGCCGTAGGTCCAGACAGGCTTGATTGCCGCCACGGCCCAACGCCATGAAGGCTTTGGGAGCTTGTCCAGATGGGCCAGTATCAGCATGCGGCCCTTGGGACCGCTCAGTTGTCTGCGCGTGTAGGATTCGAGATCCGCGTTCTTGGCAAACCGCCTGAAGGCCCGTAGGTACTCCTTCTGCGAATCGGCCTTGAGCCTAGTTCTGGTCTGTTGTCGAAAACGCTCCATCACCTCGGACACTCTCAGGGGGGAATCGTCCCCTTCGAGCGCCTTGGTGTTGTCTCCGCTGCCGTCCGTCCCCGAGCGGGGTTCAAACTCGGGTTCATGTTGTTTCTCCGGTAGCCAGTTTTCCCCATCCTGGCTACCAGACCGATCATAGACCTCCGACACCTTAATCATTTTCGCCCCTTCCACAAGGCCACCTTCTCGCGGAACGCGGCCCGTTGTTCCTCGGACAACTCGTCTAGCCAATCCAGGTGCCTCTCGGCATCCGCAAACACGTTTCGCTCGACCTTCTCCATCTCCTCTTTGGACAGGTTCGGTGGCGGGTTCAGAACATATCCTACCTTCTTGCGCCAATGCTCTTCCTCGGTCCCCCGTTTGTCGATGAAGAGTGCTTTCGGAGTTGCCCTGCCGGATTCGCTTGTAACCGGATTTGTAACTTCCTCGAAGACCTTCTTGGGGGCGTCCGTGATTTTGGCCTTCTGCTCCTCCTCTAGCTTCTTTCTAGCCTCCTGCACGGCCAATAGCTCAGCCTGGAGCGACTTTTCCCTATCCTCGTAGAAAGGTAGGCCCAAGCTGGGGTCGTGATCAAGGGCAAAGTCGATTATTCGCCTGAGCGCTCCTGAGAAGCCTATGCGATGTTCTTTGCCCCTTTGTTCGAGCAGCTTGTAGTGAGACTCCAAGTAGGAAGCGGTTCTGGTCCTAGTCGTGCCACGCATGCCATTCCCCCTCCTATTCGATGTCAAGGGTGCCTGTTTGCTTGTTTGTTGTTTGTTTTGTTACAAACGTTTTCTCTCTACTCTCTCTCTGCTCTCTCTCTCGCTTCCTGAGCGTCGCAATCAGAACCGCCGCAGGCGTGCTGGTCATTCTGCACTGGCCCCCATGTCCTCGGTCTTCACGATGGTTCTCTTGTTCAGCTGAAGAATCCGACCGTCTGCCAGCCTGAGTTTCAAGAACCCGGCCTCTTCCCCGACGAAACTCCCGTGCACCGCTCTGGCGGCTCCGCCCTCATGCCATACCACTTTGACCTTGCGTTCCATGCCACACCCCTATTCCAATCAAGGGATCAGATTTCCGTTGCTCTCCTATCTGCCTCAGCGATTTCCTTTTCAATCAGGCATTCAATCCACCGGGACAGCGGAATGTCTCCCGCATGGACCTTAGCTCTGGCTAGTACGTCAATTTCGATTGTCAACGCCACGCGTTTATGTGCCATAATGGTCAGGAATATGTATGACGAAAACAGTATATGTGCACCAGATGCACATGGAACGCAAGGTGCCGGACGATAGGTGCTCCCGAATCTTGGAAGAATTCAAGAAAAGCGGCGGTACGGCCCGCTGGACCGATTTGAAGGCAGTTCTTGTCGGTCCAAGCCAGATGTCGCCACACACTCTCAAACGTCATCTTGACCATCTTGTTCAATACGACTTTGTGAGGAAGGGTCCTCCATATGCGCTGGTTCCCGAGGAAGAGTGGCGCGGATGGCAAATCATGGAGTGGGTGAGACAGGGCAAGATAGATGCGAAGTCAATCAGGTTGCCTGACACCGACGAGCCCATAGAAATTGTTGGGGTCAACGACGAAGGGGAGGATCGCAACGAACAGGCCTCCGAACCTGACACGAGAAGTGAGCTCGAGAGAAAAATGGAGGACAAAAGGGTGCGCGAGAAGAATATGGAGGACAAAAGGATCATAGCATGGTTCCTTGGTATGTCAGTTGATGAATGGGAAGAAAGTATACGAAGCACGAGGCCTCGAACAAGAAGTGCTCCGAGGAACCGCAGACTCCCACAGAAATCAACTTGTACCAGGCGACGGAAATCCGGGGGAAGATGACTTCAGCAGGAGTCAGTCCCGAAATCTTGAGGCGAGGGCCAGGAGGGCGCATCGTGCACGAGAATCTGCTCCCGTACCCCCGGTTCCCGGCACTCCTTCAGCTCATGTTCGAGCGTAAGTACGGGTTCATGCTGGCCGTCGAGATCCCTGAGAAGGCACGGTGAAAAATGAAAAGAAGTTTAGCTCCGGCCTCAATCCCTGCTGATTGAATCGCGATGGGGAGATGCTGGCTCACTCGAGAGCTAGGTTCTTGGCAACCCCGTAGTCTGGGTCAACCACGATATTGGCAGGGGGCCGCTTCATCATAACATCCATGGGGAAGGAAAGGTGACATTGAGGTGTCGAAATCCTGCCGAGATTCTGATTGTTGGAGAGCTCGAGAAGGTCAAGACACGAATTGAAATACTGATTCACTAATGTCTGGATAGTCCACCTGTAATGAGGTATGAATGGGTATGGAATCGAGCGACTACAAAACTAGATCATATCTGTCCGCAATTGAGTCAGCCAAGTATCTGGGCATCTCAGTAGAGACTCTTCATGGTCTAGCCCGAAGGAAAGTCATTCCCGTGGCTCTCGCTGCGAGCGGTCAGATGAGATTCTCTCTCAGCGATCTAGTCGAATTTGAGAAGAGCAAGTCCAGGCAATCTGGGAAAGAGAGGGTCCTTGTTGAAGTCGTCAATCTGATATCCCTGAATGACACGACTCAGAAGGTAGTGGTCAAGAACTCTCAGCAGATGGATGACCTGCCTGACGACAGCGTTAATCTGATGGTAACCTCTCCACCCTACTTCAATGCTAAAATGTACTCCAAAGAACCAGTTGAGAATGACCTTGGCAATGTGCACGATGTGAATGTCTGGTTCGAGGAGATAGGGAAGGTCTGGAAGGAAGTATACCGTGTGCTACAGCCGGGCAGAAAGGCATTCATAAACATAATGAACCTGCCCATAAGGCTGGGTGGTGGAGGATTCAAAAGCCTCAATCTTGCAGGCAAGACAATCGATTTGTGTGAGGATATCGGGTTCATCTTCAAGAGGGACATCATCTGGTACAAAACACACTCAGTCAGAGCCCATTTTGGGACCTACCCATACCCAGGAGGGATTCTGATCAACAATATGCACGAATTCATCCTGGAATTCGAGAAGCCGGCGCCGAAGGGATACAAGAAATATGGCCATTTGACCAAGGAACAGAAAGAGGAGTCCAAACTCGACAAGGATTTCTGGCTCTCGATCAAGAATAGCGATGTCTGGGTCATGGGACCAAAGGGCAGCGGGGACAGCAGAAACCATGTTGCTCCTTTTCCCTACGAGCTACCGTTCAGACTGATCAAAGCTTACAGCTATGTCGGAGAGACTGTGCTAGATCCCTTTCTAGGCTCTGGAACGGCTCTGATGGCGGCTGCAGACTTGAAGCGGAATGGCATCGGTTACGAGATCGTTCCAGAGATTGCCGCTGAGGCGATAGAGTCGCTAAAGACATATCAAGCCAAGCTATTCTAGGTTGCAGATGCCGATGAAGCGTGATGCAAAGACGACTTATGCGCAGTCAAGTGACATCAAGTCGCGGACCTACCTGGAGTATCGAAGAGACATGAAGAAGAAGGCCATTGCGGAGCTCGAGGTCTTGCCTTGGCTCAACAAGAAATTCAAGGAGATGTACCCGGACAAGCAAGTAACTGTGGTCAAGTCTGGCGGAGACAAATTCCTGTGGTTCCTTAGGAAGGGGGGTGTGTCACGCGCACCGGACTTCACAGTGACAATCGGAGATGAGCAAATTGAACTCGAATTCCAATATGGCAAGAAGAAGCTGGAATACTATGATTTCAAGATTTCCAAGGTTACCCGGAAGAACAAACTGACAGGCGAGAGAGAACCCATAAAAAACAAGAAGCTGTTCTTCCTGGATTGGGACGGCCCGAGTTATGCCTTCGTCGACCAAGAATGGATTCACCAGAATGGAGTGGAGGGAATGGTCCAGGCTTGGCGGAGTATGGCATTTAGAGTCCCAAGCCAGAATTTCCGAGAGCTTCTAGTCAGGGATCCTTCCCTCAAAGCTTTATGCGACAGTATTGACGCGAAGCTTGAGATTCTGAGTTACGGGTTTCAGTTGGTGGAAATCAACAAGGACCGGTTGTCACACCTACTCCAAAAGGTTGTAGACGATGATGCGAAATTCGAACTGATTCCAAAGGACCTGGACTCATTCTTCAAGGTGTGCATGATTCTGGATAACAGCGACAGAGTGCCGCGAAACGCAAACATCTGGCTGATCTATCTCCTGACTTTCATTAATGACAAGAACACGCTTGAGGATGTTTCTAGGATAGTCTACTGCCTCGACTTTCTCTATATGAAACTGGACAAGCTTGAGAAGAACGAAATCGAAAGCCTGGTTCCCGCGATAAGGAAGCTCCTGGACCATGTGAAAAGATGTGGTCAGAGTGACGGCTCGTATGTGTCATCGGCGAGATATGCCCCCCTAGACGAGACGAGGAGCGCTCTCTTCTCAATAAACCTGCTCGAGGATATGGTCCAAGACTCCATACATGAATACAAGGTCGTTGAGTTCACTCCTGTGAAACGAATATTCGAGAATGTGGGAGACATTGATAGAACCCACGGCTACATCGCTTCGAATCGAACTCAGACGGACCACACGGCTGAACGCCAATGACCTCTGGTGAGAGATCACTTCTGCATCCTCATTTAAGAACCGCTTTGTCCGATTGACGACAGCAGTCAACTTTCATGCGGCTTTCGACGGCGGGCAATTCGGCAATATAGGAGGTATCATCCAAAAAGGCTAAGTACTCTCAGAATTCATTCCGGTTATGAAGTGGGGAGCATGCACATAATAACCGTTATAGACGCAGAAACGAAGAACCGAATCCAGACGATTCTGTCATCAGATAAGGGATATGAATCAATGGACGAGTTTGTGGGAAGAGCAATCATAAACCTTATCACTCTGGAGGAGTCAGAGTCGACTGAGGCGATTGCCACTGATCGAATGAGTCCAGGTGTAATGCCACAGGCAAAGGCGAGTGGGAATGCTGGCGATCACAAATCGAGAGCTCTTGCGCACCCACACCTGAAAGAGAAAGTAGTGAAGAGCACGCTAGGGACTGCCTTGGAAATGGACCGCTCGCTGCTAACGATGCCCGTCGACATCCCTCTGAGCGTCAAAACGCCCAACCTCGACGCCAGCTCCATGGCGCGCCCGTTGTGGGGACAGATGAACAGATTCGCGCCGGCGAAGGTAACGCTGCGAATTCTTGGGAACATTCTGGCAAGAAGCAAGACTGACTGGGCTGACCTTAAGGTCGTTTCCGCTTCTGTCTGCGAGCAGGCCCCCATCATCAAGGAAACCCTTCAGAACAGGGACAAGACAGATGGTAGGAAGAGGGGCGAGGGCTTCTCGGCTGCCTTCCCAATTGAGCAAAAACCGAGTCTTCAGAGATTCGCAAGTCAATATGTAGGATACCTGGCAAAGGAGTCGGGTGAACCTCAGGGTCTACTTGCCGATTTGAGCTTCGTGAACATCAGGAAGTCGCCCGAAGGCACAACGGAGATTGGATTGACCGAGCCTGGCATTCTCTTTGCGAAATTGCCCAGCCCCTTGATCGACACTGTGCTCTTACTGGGCAAACAGGCCTCCTTTGCAGTGTCGCTCGAGGAGGCGAAATTCCTGTTTGCGCACCTTGAGAAGCATAGGCCAGGCGAGTCAGAGTTTCTAAAGTATGTAGCTCGCCGAGTAGGAGAGGGCGCCTCGAACCCAACATCCCTTCTAACGGCTGTAGACGACTATTTCAAACAGGACCGGAGAGGCATGACCATCACCGAAGCAGTCTTGGGTACAATGCGAACGGGTGCAGTCAGCAAGTTGGTCGAGCTCGGCATGATTGCGATTACGAAGGACGGGGCGAGATCCATCTATCAGCTCACTGAGTACTCGAAAGAGATTCTGGGGGGTAGGCAATGAGCAAAAGCGAATCGGATCTTCTGAATGAATGGTTCGGGTCCCAGCAGCAATACCGAACCTGGAATGAACTAGCCAATTATCTGGGATTCGACAGACGGGTAATTTCACAATACCATACTGGGATGCGCCTAATTGTCAATCCCGATCATCGTGCGTTGTTGTTCAAGGCCACGAAGATTCAGGCATTCGCAAGTGAGAGACCAACAGTATCGCGACCTTCCGGTTCTTCCCCCCTGCCGCCGAAACCGCGCGAACTCATGGGCAACGAGGAGCGAACCTCACCGCTTGTGGTCAACGGCGTGACATTGGAGAGCAGAGAAGAGCTCTCATCCTATCTCAAAGATTGGATTACAGGTCAGCCAGAAGGGACCACAGTGACAAAACTGGCCAGAATGACTAGAATCCCAGAGAGCACTTTCATGAACTATTTCTCGGGACACGGGTTCCCTGGTGCCCGAAACAGAGCCGAATTCGTATCTCTCATCGAACGATTGACGCCATCAGATCAACAAGTAGTGGTCACTCTGTCTTCCCGCCACCAGCCGAGGAAAGAACCCATGATGCCCGAAGGCATCGAATCCGACCTCAAGGATCTGCTGAACAAGGTCGTGTCGAAGTTCCAGCAATTGACGGAAGAGATACACAGAATGAAGAATGACGGAGGAGAACCCAGCCCGAAGACGCCGCGAGAGCACGCTGAAAAAGTACTTGCCCTTCTGTTTTCTCTAGACCGCGAGCTGCAATATTTCCGGGACGCCTCAAGCGCAGAGCGCGACTATCTGAGACGCGTCGTCCATGGTCAAGATGTCGGATATATCACAAGTCTCCTGAGAGCGCTCTATGACGAAGACAAGTTCCAGAGCTGGCAGCTCTTCGCCAATTACCAAATGGTTTCTGGAGGAAGCGGAAGAAGGGGTGACAGAGGATGACCGTCGAGAAGGTGGAGCTAACCTCTCCAAGCACCTGGGAGCTTATTGAAATCATAGCGAAAACCCAGGCAACAAACCCGTTGAGAACAATCAAGGAGCTTGTCGACAATGCTCTTGGGACTGAGGCACACACAGTCGTCGTCGAGATCCGGAAGAAGTACGCACACAGGGGGTCTCCAAGAGTAGTCGTCCGTGACGATGGCAATGGTTGGCATGTTATCACTGATCCGAATGACCCTAACTGTGGTCTTCCCAATCTCTGGTACACAGCCAAGAACATTGGGCATTCAATCAAGTCCAGATGGGATGAATATGTCAAGAAGAGAGACGCCGGGCTAGAAGTTGGACAGTTCGGGATCGGAATGCTCTCGTTCTGGGCCCTCGGTCAGCGCATGACAATCACGACCAGGAGCAAATTGCCGGACGGTAAGCTGACACCATCAGCCAGAATGACTTGGTACCGGGGCAGTCCCCAAGCAGACATCGACCCGGGGTGCACCAAAGGCCTTGAATCATCTGGAACTGAGGTCGTCGTCGAAGACCTGATAAAGTCGCAGTCAAACTTGGTGAACGGAAAGACCGTCGTCGACTATCTCTCCAACGCTTGTAGAGCGTTTCTGGCGAAAACCGGCGCAAAGCTGCTTGTTGACGACCATGGAGTAATCACGGAGGTCAAACCAAGCAAGTTTGAGGGTACGCCGATACCAGTCAGGAAGGCTGGTGACCTGGAACTGGAGTTATATATTCCTCCATCCGAGATCGACCGAAATTTGAAGCATGTATCGTTCTTCAAGTTGTCTGAGAAGGTGATGGATGATGTGTCTCAAATCCCAGAGCTTAGCGTATCGCCGTGGAACGACGGCCGCGTCTACGGGACCGTGAGTTTCCCCAAAGGAACAATAAGCCCCGACAGAACCGGGCTTGTGAATGATGAGTTCAAGGCAGAGTTCATCGACGCAATGGTCAAGGCAACGAAGTCAGTGCTGGAATTCGTAAGCAGTGAAGAGAAGCGACTACGCGACCTGAAGTCCAATCAGATGGCTCAACTGTTCAAGGAGAAATGGGAACTCATTCTCAAGGAGCTTCCTGAGATCTGGAAGCGCATCACAGGAGAAGGACCAGGACCAGCGCCGCCACCTCCGCCGAAGGGACTCATAGGTCCCTTGGATTATGTGGAAATCTCCCCGAGCGACGGCAGAGTGCGGATCGGCAGTGATCTTGTTATGAAAGCCATGCCCAGAGACGCAGCTGCGAATCTCATCCCCAGACGCATGCTCTACTCATGGGAGGTCGTCAGCGGCGGACACAAAGCAGAACTAGTTGACGGAGGAGAACGCGAGGTCACTTTCCGTGCTGGGCCTCGGAAAGGTATCGTTACGGTCCATGTTTCTGCCGTCGAGAACGGTACCGTCAAGAAGTGCTCTACAAATGTGTTCATTGTTGAAAGTCTGCCTCCACCGCCACCACCGCCTCCGCCACCGCCCGCAGATAGGCCACCGAATCTGTTCTGGTTCTCCGAGATGTCCGGTCCGCGCTCCCGATTCAAGAAGCAACTGAACAATGTCGAAATAAACGAGGCGCACCCTGACTACAGGAAGGCGGAGGATCTCGGAAATGAGCCTAAGATCCGGTACATGAACATGTGCTTCTCCAAGGAAATTGCTGTGGACAGATGGGGGCAGTTGCTCTCCCAAGATCAACACGGGCTCGGCGAGAGAATCATGGAACTAACACTGTTTGCAGAGAGAGCTTTCGGACTTGTGCCTTTGGAGATACCGAAGAAGAGGGGGCGTCACCCCAAACCCAGATGAAGCCATGACCCTCTATCCTTCTCAACTCAGAAAGAGGAGAGTATGACAAGCTTAGTCCGAGAAAAGGTCATAAGGAGGACGCTCAGATGTCGAGTCTGGCGTGGTCTCCATGAATGGACCAGACGACGAATATCGTGAACATGCCGCTGCTGTTGTCGCCTTCTTGGTCTTGCTTCTCATTGGTGTCTTGATGTTCCGGGTGGGTCACCAAATAGCAGGTTCTTTCATGGTGGCGTTGGGATTCGTAATGTTGGCGGAATCATTCTCATTGAGCGTTTCTGCCAACTTACTTAGTCCGTCGGCGAACGCCCACTCGCCTTTCGATTGAAGAGGCTTCCAGGCGAGACGCGACGATGTAAGCAACCAATAGGTCCTACCCTGTTTATTCAATGATTCGCCTTGGGGAAATCCGAGCATGGGTTTATGACAGTTGCTCCAAACCCGAACACCGCCTGTCCTGTATCACGAATCACACGGATACCATACGCTTGCTTCATCTTAGGAGCAAACAAGTCGTTTGAAATCCTGCTCAGTTTGCTGGCTTGTTGATTGGACAAACCACGCCCACGAACGAGCGAGGTCCCTGCCTCTGAAAGCATCTAGCTGAGCCCTCAATTCTGGAGTCATCTCACGAGGACGGTCGAAGTAGACTACAGGGTCCGCCACCCGGAATACCCACTCGTACTTGTCTGGGTGTCGGACTGCGGGGTGCCTCATCTTCTCGGGACTTGACGCTACTGTAGCGTGTCCAATGATCCCTTTTCCTGTCGCGTAGAAGCATATCCGGTCGCCCGCCTTGATCTTCTTTCTCCCGGGAGTGTTTTCTCCAAACGCATATATTCCGTTCTCTACCACAAGGGAGCGAACACATTCCTCCGCAGACTGAATCTTGTCGCCCCTCACGGGTGTCAACCAGTAGTTGCTTACAGAAGTCACGGGTGCTTGGACTACTTTGTTAGATTGAACCCTGGGTGGCGCCTCAGAGATCCTAGTTGAGGGCTCGGACAGGACCTCGACTCTAAGGAGAGGCTCTACTCCTTTGAGGACGCCTTCTCTGGTCGTGCCGGGGACCTCAGACTTGATTCGTGAGAAGACAAGGTTCCGGGCTTTCATCAAGGTCTCCTTTCGTAGACCTGCCATTATGCTGTCAAGATGAACCCTCAGCCTCAGCGCAAACTTCGATTCCTGAGCAAGGTCATCCAGCTTCCCGCTTCTGACAGACTGCTTTGACAGAAGGTTAAGCTCCTCAGGTACCGGGCTATCTGGGTCGAGCTCGAACTGTCGAAACAATGAATCCTGGGGATTTGAGCTCCATTCCGAGTTGTATATTCGATATTTCCTGCCATTGGTGAGAACGCACCATCTAACCTTCTCTATTGCCGCATAACTCAGAGCTTGCTTCGCGCGCTTGTCGTCGAGTTCGGACCCAAAGGGCTTCACCTCGATGAGGATTCTTGGTGTGCCATCTATCTTGAGAGCGTAGTCAGCGTGGCCCGTGCCACTCCCCAGACTGATACCACGCTCTCTCTGGACTTCCTCTCCCAAGAGGTCCCAATCAAGTTCGCCCAGAACTGGTTCCACTAGTTTGCCCTTGGTATCCGCTTCGTTAAGCCCGCGGTTGTCTTTCAGATTCTTTCGCAGTCTCTCCCAAAGCGCCGGGGAAATAGCCACAATACCCACCAATGAGGCACCGTGTTCGTTGTTCTTAATTCCTTTTGCTCATCAGGCAAGGAAGGCCTAGTCCGGTGTCGCGGAGCGACCGTGCCTGGCAGATTGCACATTTCGTCTTGGCTTCACAATGGCAAAAGCCTATAGGGAAGGAAAGGCGATGCGCGAAACATGACTCCAAGAAGAAGCCGTGGAAAAGGGTACGTCGAGCCCTGTTGGATCTGTGGCGAAAGGAGGCACACGGATGCTGCTCACTTTCCGAAAGCCAAGAGACAGGGAAAGGAGGGCAAGATTCAGATTCATCTATGCCCGACGCATCATCGGCTGCTGGATGATGGCAGGTTGTCCAGACGAGAGTACGAGGCAATAATGAACCATCCCCTTGCAGAAGAGAGATTCGGACGATCCTTCCGCGATGCCATAGAGTTCGTATCATGGGCCAACGAGAATGGATACGACTACGCTGTTGAAGACCTCAAGCAGAAGTTCTGGAGTCACGAACCAGACGAGTATTCCAGGGTAGACCGGAGTTCTAAGGCGGGCTCGCAGAGATAGGCTTTGCTACCACTAGACAAGAGATTGGCAAATGGTGCTGATATCGTCTCAGGCCTGGAGAGTTCTCCCGGACTATTGAAATCAGAAAAAGGATGTCTGGTTCCAAGAGGATTCATAGCTCGGCAGGGAAGAACAGGGACCAGACCTAGCTGATAGAATAGGTCGACGGCGAATATAGTTCATCGTCAATCATCTCGTTGAATTTCAGCTGAGCGGCCCTCGCCTCCCTGAATTTCTCAATTGCATCAACAGATGCCATTCCAACGAGGAAAACCAGCAATCCGCCGATCAGAATGGCGCCGGGTTCCCAGCCCCCCTTAATGTCGGACGTTGCAGCAACAGAGCAACCTAGCGTCAGAATACCCAGACCAATGAGACATACAATCAACCTTAGAATTAGGCCCGAGCATTTCTCTTCGGCGCTCCACCCAGTCTTGTAGAGTCTGGACACTTCCTCCGATTTCTCAAACTTACTCCTCAGTCCTTCGGTCAGTTCCTTGAGGCGTTTGCTTTCATCAGGAGTGGGAGGGACCTTCTCCATAGTAGACCTGACTTCCTCAAGGACTTGGGAAATGTCCTCGTTGTTAGCCATTGCTTTGCTGAGACGGGTGCGAATTCCTGCAAATTCAGGGCTCCGCTTCAAGATATCATTAATCTCTCGGATTGATTTCGTCAGGTACTCCAGAAACAAATCGTTCGCCAGCCTAGACCGTACCGCAGATTGTCGTTCCCTGCTGTTCTCCCGGAATTTCTCAGCATGCGACCTAAGATGGACGTACAGAGCAACTAGTCCTACGCCTCCGATAATGAATCCAGTCCCAAGCACCGAGAGATCAGCCATACAAGTGTCACCTATTCGGCCGGTGGCCCCTCGTACTCAGACTGAGAGGCGTATGATGGATACCGGTCATAGACATGTTCCAGCAACTGGTGCAATGGCATGGTGTTGAACTGTATCTTCGTATCGACAAGTCGCTGTCTTAGCTGTGGTTCCAGAGAGTTGAATGCTACAGCTGCAAGACGAAGACCAGCAGGGGTCAGACTGTATACTTCGCTTCCAAATCCTGGAGTCGATTGAACTAGCTCCTTATCGACCAGCTCCGAGAGATTCCTCAAGACCTCAGTTGAGTGAGGGCCATACTTGTAAGGCTGAAATGTATAGAATCCTTTGACGTCGCCAGATGTCATCCGGAAAAGGAAGAGTTCCTTCATGAGTCTAGTCCTCCCGGATATTGGCTCGTTGTATCGTTGTCTCTTGCCACCTGCACAGAGAAGCACCAGTATCCAGTCCGATGCTGTTGGGGCAGTCATACTATCTTCAACTCCTGCTTGAACATCATCCAATGAAATGCGAACCACACGCTGTTCACTTGCCTACGTACTCCCAGCAAGCTTCCAGTGCAAGAATAGCCTAGGGGGACTATTTAACGCTTGGCAGACATCTCGCGGGCCAAACATGATAGCATCCTGGCAGGAGAACCTGGGAAGATGATAACCACTGTTCGGCTCAAGAACGGATGATTACCGCAGATTGAAGAGCGCTCTGCAAACCATCCACATGTTATCCAGCACCCGAAACATGATGAAGGATTTGTCGAAGGCAATACCTGTTCGATTGATTTCCGGCTAGCATCCTGGGTTCAAATCCTAGCGGAGGCATTCTCTAGACCCATTCTCAGAACACAGGCAGCGTAGGGGAAGAAGAAAAAGGGGAAACGGTTTATTCCCTGTACGAAATCCTGCTTGATTTCTCCTGAAACTCGACCTACTGGCTCAGCATGGGTTCAAATCCCTCTGCCCTCCAGAAAATGGAGACAAAGTGGGAAACCTTTCGCGCTTCATTGGGTGTGGACCGAGGTGCCAGCGAGAGGGGTTTGGAATCACGGAAACCCTTTCGAGGTGATTTCATGAGCCACTTGCTAAGAGTATTGACAGGAAACATAGGTCCAATCTCAGAGAAGATCAGAGGGCGTCAACCAGTCTTGACACAGTCTCATTGACCTTCTCTGTAAAACGTTTCACAAAAGCCTGGTCTTCATTTCGAAGTATCACAAGAATCTCAAATGAACTTGTTATCCGTCCCGGTGAGGGCTGCATCACTACTTCAAAAAAGTCCGCCGAGTCGGGATTGATGCTCTCCGGGACAACTCGTATTTCGCGAAAACTGCACTTCCTATCCAGTATCTTCTCGAAATCCCGGAGGACTCTGCAATCAGAACTCATCCGCCCAAGAAGCTTGATGGGACTCTCAGGTGGCCAGTATTCGTAATGTGCCTGCAATTCCAAGAACCACTCCTTCAATGGTCCTCCGAGCAGGTCATGCCTTGTCAGAACCCCGAGAACTTCATCAAAGGATTTGACTAGCTTCTCAGGGCTGTTACACGACACCCCTATGTACTGTGCTTGGGTATTGCAGTCAACAACAACGTCTTCCTTCGAAGCAATGGTTCCAGCGTAGCCGAATCTGCCAATCGCGGTAGGTTCGGCCTGTGGGGGTGGCTCTCTGAGTTTGAACCCGTTTGCAGCCAGCGCATTGGCAAATACGGCCAAGTCAAGTGGAAATATGACATGTTGGAACCTGATGCTGAGTCTGAGTCTACTAATCTCGAGTTTCTTCTCGCCGTCCGTGAGACATCACCCCTTCTCATCAACCGCACTACATGGCGGACCAACCAGTCGGAGATGCCGACAGAGGTTGAATCTGCGCAGAAGTAGCAGCTAATGGCTGAGACTCATAAGGTCGAACCAAAAATGGTCCGAATCCCGGACTTGACCGGACATTGGGACCACTTGGAATCAATGCTGTTGCCAAATCAGGACGAATCGTGTCAAAGCCTATTGCAGACGTATCCATTCTCCTAGGTGGAGATCGAAGTTCGGGCAAGATGCTTTCATCAAGCATGTCCGATTGGTCTATCCCCTCCTCTCTCTTCATTTCAGCTTCCAGTCTGCCGATTGTCAACAGCCTTTCAAGGTATACGAGCGGATCAGTTCGAACATCATTCTGATTGAGCGCATATAGTTGGGTCTTCCCAACTTTGGTCTTCCTCACGAGAATCCCCTCTTCGGCAAACCCTTTGATTATGTAGTAAGCAGCCCGCCTAGAGACATCCGCAATCTTCTCGACTTCTGGGGCAGAAAGCTCAATATCAGGATTCTCGACAAACGCTTCCAGTACTGCAACTCTAGGAAGTCGCCGGTTACCCGCGCCGAAGAGTCCAACAAGTACACCCACTGAGTTCACCGATAACCCCATTCCCAATGTGAGTATAAAAAGTATACTATGTAACACTGGCATACGAAGTACATCGATGCCCAGTTGCTTACCTTCTCCGCGCAACATCAAGCATCGATTCGGCACATGCAGCAGAGTGTTAGATTCGTGACTGCGCTGCTTGAGAGTATATACTGAGAAGCCGCTGTTTCAGGCGGTTCCATTGACGGAGGATACGAGGCGGTTTGCAGACATAGAACAGAACCTGACTCAAGATGATCGGGGCCTCATTTTGGAGATCTCGCGCATTTTCAAGAGCAGGACGAGAATATTCAACATAAGGCGGCTCGAAATCAAGAAGAGCCTTGAAGGAATTGACATTGCCCACGGCCTCAAGAGACTCCAGGGTTTTGGCATTGCCGAGCAGGTGGACGAGAGGAAAGGGCTCTGGATGATTGTGAAAGGTGCCACGAAGTTCTACCATGATGTTGCCGATGAGGAGCTGAAGAAGAGGTATCCAGACCTTACATTGCGGCGTCGATAGACCCATGTTGACTCCTGATTCTCTCTATTGCCATCCGCAATTCTGGCATGACTCTTCGGATGACATCGTCAGTGACATCGCGACCCGCTCCTGGCATCGGGAACAAGAAGACTTTCGCACCGAAGCGGTGTTCAAGAATCGCATTGAAACCATAACTCAGCTCGGGTTCATCATCGAAAGCGGCCTTCAAGAAATGCTCCAATGGTCGCCTGTAGACGAACAGCAGTATGCGAGGTTTATGTTTCTTGATGATTGACCGTATCTTCTTCATGCCCGCCTTGTATTCCTCCTCAGTGGGCTCATCTCCGTATTTTCCAGGGGATTTCACTATGTCCGTGATGCCGTATCCATGACGCAGGAGACAGGTGTCCTCATACTCACCATTGTGAATTTGCATTATGCGATACTCTTTGAGCAAGTTCCAGAAGGCAATTCCTTGGCTGCCCTGGAAGTAGTGACCCCTGCTCACGCTGATAAGCGCTGGCCTTTTTGCGATAATCAGCATTATGAGCTTTCCTCCAGTTGGCGAATCTGAATCAGGGAGGATATCTGGGAGGGCATCCTGCCCGCCGTTTTCTTTATTCTGGATAACCCCATTCTGCTCGTCAACCATGCTCCCTGGTAGACATTGAGAAGTAAAAAAGGAAAACGGTTTGACCCCGGTACGAAATTTTGCTTGATTTCCTCAATCTTCAGACATACTGGCTCGGCGAGGGTTCAAATTCCTCTGCCCCCACTCCTACACATGGCGAGTATGATCATCTGTCGGAGAAATCAATCGATTTTCTGTACCTCTTCTAGGAAGCGTTGGCGTTTGGATATTTCCCTTTGCGAAACCCGGAGGACCTCAG
>Ga0315296_10002227_pt1 | contig 16614 bp, 11 predicted proteins | sample YL17G14_18_MG_FD_203921 | JGI IMG/M metagenome (GOLD analysis project Ga0315296, IMG submission 203921) | Sediment microbial communities from Yellowstone Lake, YNP, Wyoming, USA - YL17G14_18 | ecosystem: Environmental > Aquatic > Freshwater > Lake > Sediment | place: USA: Wyoming | collected... | reverse complement strand
GTGCCCCGCCGCGCCGACTACATGGGTAGGCGACTGCCCTGAGAGCATTACTTCTTCAGGGGCATTGCCAGAATACGATGGATGTCCATGTCGAAGAAGTTGGCACTCGCGGCGGAAGTGACCACGATCGCTGTGTCGGCGCCGTGGCCGGTGCCGGCGCAGGAGATCACCTGGACCCCCTCCGGCAGCACCCCTGCGTCGCACGCCATCGCGACGATTTCCGCGCAGACTTTCATTCCCTGTGAGAACAGGTAGAGTGTCTCGGCAATCAGCGCATTGGGAGAGAAGCCCTCGAACTTCGCTCGCAGTGCGCGATCTACCCCTCCCGTCAGAGCGTGCACCCCGCACACCAGCCTGATGCCCGCGTCCTGCATCGCCTTGCCGTATCTGGCGTTCCACTTGACCCTGTAGATCCTGTCAACTGCCGGTGCCATCTTCACCGCCACGAAGTTCACTTCGGAGTGGCGTTTCGCAAGGCGAGCGAACTGTGCGCCGACATAGCCCGTATTCGTGGCAAATACCACGTGCCGGACCTCGTGGCTCTTCAAGCAGGCCCCGACGATTTCGACGATCCTGCGCGTGTTCGGCGCGGCCTTGCGGGTGTCTTCGAAGTACACAATTGGCTCGACGCGTGGCATTGGCTTCACCTCCAGAGATTGCCTCTCCGCCGCGCATCTTCGCTGGCGGCGATGCGGTTCCTGCCGCTGCGCGTTGTCAGCCCTTGGGCGACGGGAGGATCGGCGTCATCTTGGGCAGAATACAGCGCACAACGAGCGCGCAGACCTGGTGGAATCAAGACGCTGAGCGTCACGCTTCGAGGAGACCATGATGGCCATGCCAGCAAGAGACAAGACGATCGTGCGGGACCTTGGCAAGCGGGTCGCCGAGATCGCCTCCCTGCCGGTCCACAAGGAAAAGGCGGACATGTGGCGGCGGCTCAACCGCCTGGACCCGGTGCGGCCGATGGTGATGCTGCAGAACGGCGCGTGGAACGAAACGCTTGACGACCGCGAGGCCCAGTGCACCGACCCCTTCTGCCGCGAAAAAGAACTCTCCCTGCGACGCCTCATCTACCACTGGGAGCACATGCCCGGCGACATGGTGGTCGAGAACGTGTTCCACACCCCGATCGTCACGCACGACACCGGCTGGGGCCTGGAGGTAAATGCCGTGCGCCCCGATCACTACTTCGGCGCTGCGCACTTCGAGCCCTCGCTCAGGTCCGAAGAAGACATTGACAGGCTCCAAGTCCCCCGAGTCAGCGTGGACGCGGAGGAAACGGAACGCGTGTACCAGCGCCACTGCGACCTTTATGACGGCGTGCTCGAGGTGCGCAAGAGGGGGCGGTGCGGCTTCTGGTTTTCGATATTCGACCTCTTCATCCAGTGGCGCGGGCTGGATCAGGCTTTCACTGACATGGTTGATCGCCCGGCGTGGGTGCACCGCGTGCTGGAGCGCATGACCGAGGGCATGCTTGCTCAACTCGAAACCCTGGAACAGCATAACGCGCTGGGCTTGAACAACGGCAACGTCGGCGTGGGGCCCGGAGGGCTGGGCTTCACCGATGAATTGCCTCAGCCGGACTTCGACGGCACCAACGTTCGCGCCAGAGATCTGTGGGGCCATGCTACCACGCAGATCTTCGCGGTTGTCTCGCCGGCGATGCACGAGGAGTTCGCCCTGCAATACGAAAGCCGCTACCTGGAACGCTTCGGGCTAGCCGGCTATGGGTGCTGCGAACCGCTGCACCGGAAAGTTGACATCATCAGGAAGCACATCCCGAACCTGCGGCGCATTTCGATGAGTCCCTGGGTTGATGTCGAGGCGGGAGCGGCCGCCGTGGGGAAATCGGTGGTTTTTTCCTACAAGCCGAATCCCGCTCTTCTGGGCGGCGAGACTTGGGACCCCGACGCGGTCAGGGCAGGCTTGCGCGAGGTGTGCGAGAAGACGCGGGGGTGCGCGGTGGAGATCATCATGAAGGACCTGCACACCTGCCGCAATCAACCCCAACGCATGTGGGATTGGGTGCGGATCGCGAGCGAATTGGCGGAGGAGTTCGCGCGTTGACAGCCGGGAGAACGACCTGATGCGCACGCCGCGCGTGCTTCAACACCGCTTCGCGTGCATGTCCGCAATCAGCAGCCGTCTCACGGGGATTGCATGTCCAGGATGCGCGATTGGAGCGCCGCCAGGCTGCGCCTGATCCCGTCCGGAGATACGCGGTCCGGGTTCATCTCCAGGCACAGGCCGCCCGCAAAGGCGATGTCGCGGAGCGCGTGAAGTAGGTCCTCGAAATCCACCTCACCCGTGCCGATCTCCATGTGGTCCAGATCGCCCACCACATCGTGCATGTGCAGGTGGACGAGTTTCTTCCCCATTCCCCGAATGGCCGCGCCCATCGCCCCGGGTTCACGAACCCCGCCCGCTCGACGCCAGACAGCCCAATGGCCGACATCGAGCGTTACCCCGACGTTGGACAGTGACCACTCGCTGATTGTGTCGAAGCCGTCAACCACCTCAAGGCCGATCACCAACCCGCAGGCCACGGCCTTGCGGTTCAGATCGCGCATCGCTGCCTCAATCGCCCCGGCGTCCGCCCGGGATAGAGGATCCGGCATGTGGGCGTGGACGGTTACCACCGACGCGCCCACATCATGGCCGAACTGCAGCACATTAGTGAGTGCGGGCAGAGCGGATTCGAGATTCCGGACCGCTATCTCAGTGGAGAAGGGTGCATGAACCTCACGCCAGTCGAAGCCAGCCAGGGCGCTGCGCCAGCGGGCCCTGTCGCCGGAATCTGTCTGCAGGGGGTCTATGCCTTTCCAGTGGCCCGGCGCGCCCGCGTGCGCATGGAAGCCGATGCCTCGAAATCCTGCCTCACGCACCCATGCGACCTGGTCCTCGATCTCCATGAGCGCGCCGATGCGGTACAGCATATTCCCGATCGCCCACACGGTGCACTCCAGGGTACCGGCAGAAGACGCGCGCGTCAACGGCCCGCGGTCATGCTGCAGGAGTCCTCTTGACCAGCATACAATACAAGCCCAGCGTCCATCCTGGGGTGACACAGGAATGAGGAAATCCATGAGCCGGCAAGAGCCTGCACGCACGAAACCCCGTCTTCAGATCACCTATCCTTGGCACGGGGACATTCTGAACAGGCACGATGGCACCGAGACCGCTGATGCGCTTATGATCAGCGTCCAAGGCACGGCCCCGGAAGGTTCGCGGGTAACAGTCAACGGGATTCCTGCGGACATGCGCGGCCATTCGTTTCGGTGCGCCGTGCCGCTGCGCCAGCGCGAGAACGTGATCGCCTGCACCAGCACGAGTGATGCCGCGAAACCTGAGCATAACATCAAGGTGTTCTGGGACAAAGGGTCCCGCCCTCGCTACAGGTTTTCGGTGGACGACAACGTCGAGTTCCTGAAGGATCTCGGAACCAGGCCCGAGGACTACCCCTCCCTGTTCGACCACTGGTATCTGGCATTCTGGCGTAGAATGCACCAGGAGTTCGGCGCGAAGATTCACATCAACATCTACTACCAGACGGTTGAGCAGGATTTCACGCTCGCTCAGTTGCCGGAGAAGTGGCGAGAAGAGTGGCTTGCCAGCGCGGATTGGCTGCGCCTGACGTTCCACGCTCTTCAGGACATGCCCGCCCGCATATACAAGGACGCAACCTATGATCAGATCGCGCGCGACTTCGACCTGGTGGTGCGAGAGATCAAGCGCTTCGCGGGCGCGTCGCTGCTGAGTAGGGCGACCACTGTGCACTGGGCCGAAGCGCCCAAAGACGCTTGCCGGGCGCTGTATGATCGCGGCATTCGCGTGCTCATCGGCCTGTTCGACCGACCGCCCGGCGGGGAACTCACCACCGGCTACTACCTGCCCGAGGCCGCCAAGGATCACATCGGCGCACGCGACTGCTGGCACGACCCGGAAACACACCTCACCTTTGTCACATGTGACGCGGTCGTGAATGGGCTTGCCCTCGACCAGGTCAATCCGCACCTGGATAACCAGGCGGCCAGCCCTCACACCGGAGAACTGATCGAGTTGCTGATTCACGAGCAGTACTTCCGCAAGGAAGTTGCATACTGCCAGCCGGACGTGGAGGAAAAGGTCATTCGCGCGCTGCAATGGGTCACGAAGCGGGGATACCAGCCGGTGTTCTGGGGTGATCAATGTCTGGGGAACCTGGCCGGCGAATGACGGGCCTACCATCATTCTTGAAGTCCTGGTGGATGGGCAGAAGCGGTGGGAAACAGGATTGATGAGGCGCGACGCTCCCGCCCGATGGGCGGATATTGACGTTACCGGGGCGGGAACACTCGAGTTGATAGTGGGAGATGGCGGAAACGGGATAGCCTGCGACCACGCCGACTGGGCGGACGCAAGTCTCCTGCGCTAGGCGAAAGCGGCACCCCACCCGCCAGGCCAGCGCGGTGGCACCTGCGCGCGGTCCTATTGCGCGTGGCATCCAGGCTGAAGGCTCACATCGAGAGACAGCATCCACTGCTCAAGCGCGTTTGCATTCGGCTATCATCTTCGAGAAGGTGGTTCCGATCTCGAAAGCCTTGGCGAGGAATGCAATCTCATCCTGAAACCCGGAATTTCCCATTGACAATTCCATGCTCACGCACTTCGCGTAGGACGACTCGGCGATGATGCGCGCAAGCCTGTTCCAGTCCACCGTCCCCGTGAAAAGGAGGCGGTGCTGATCGCCGGTGCCGTCATTATCGTGCAAATGCACGGAAATCAGCCGGTCCTTGAGAGACTCGAGATGGTCCAGCCCATTTCCGTCCTTGTTGCCATGGCCGGAATCATAGCAGAGGCCGAGGTATTGAGGGTCGTATTCGGATAGAAGCCTGGCGATGGCCTCGAACTTGCCGTTCTCTATCGCGATTCGTACGTTGCGTTCCCTGGCAAAAGGCTGAAGTTCATCCAGAGACCGCCGCACCGCCGCCGACTCCGGGTCTCCGGGAACGTGCATGATTACCACATCCGCCGACAGATAGGCGGTCATCTCTATCCTGTTGCGCACGAGTTCCACGCCCGCCAGCCTCTGGTATTCCTGCGATGATGTCCAGCACTTCTCATTGCCTGCCGAACCGTGCAGGTCGAGCAGGCGCAGCCCATACTCGCGGAGCCACTTCTTGATTTCTTCTATTTCCCACCTGGAGTACAGGAAGTCCGTGTTCCAGTGGTGACACCAGTGGATGTGGGAGAAACCGGCCTCGGCGATGTGCTTGAGATAGGGCGACGGATCCCCGGTGTCTTTCGCGTAGTCGGTGGTGATCGAAAGCATTCAGCGTCCTCCGTTCTCGAAAGGTCAGCGTTGGTTCGATGTTTGGCCGCTCATCAACCTTGCTTCAGCGGGGAAGGCTCGTTATCCTTCGCACCGCGCGCGCTCACCGTGCTCCCCTCGATCAGTCGGCATCACGTCGCCTCAACCGCGGCGAAAGGGGCCGAGTCTGCCGCGCAGAAATCCCTTCTTCTGGATCTCACTTCGGGAAACGTTTTTCATGGCGAGGCGAATGACGGTCAGGCAGCGCGTGGCCGCGGCTCTGCGCAGAGAGTCGGTGGATCAGGTGCCACTGACCATCTACCCAGGGATGGTGCCGTCGGGCGAGTTCGAGCGCTCCCTGCGCCTCCAGGGACTTGGCTTCGCTGTGCGCGTAGGGCTATTCAGCGCCGAGACGCCCAACTGCAGCGTGGAGCGGTGCGATTATTCTCAGGATGCCGTGCGCTATGCCCGCACCACCATTCGCACCCCCGTGGGGGAGGTTTACGCCACATCCCGCCCCGGCGGCGCATACGGCACCACGTGGGCTGTGGATTACTACATCAAAGGCCCTGACGACTACCGGGCGATCGAATTCATGGTGCGCGACACAGTCTATCGGCCGGCTTATGATTCGTTTCTGCAGGCCGTGGAGGACGTCGGTGAAGACGGCTACGTGATGGGAAACATGGGATACTCACCCCTCATGGAAATGCGCGTGAGGCTCCTGGGCACCGAGCGGTTCGCATTCGATTTGCACGACCGGCCGGACCTTTTCTTCTCGCTATACGAAACCCTTCGGGAAAAGCAGCGGGAGGCCTACCCGATCCTCGCCGACTCGCCCGCCGATGTCGTAACATACTGCGGCAATTGCAGCCCGGAGATCCTGGGGCGGGAGCGTTTCGAGCGATACTGCCTCCCCTGCTACAATGATCTCGGGGAGCAATTGCACGCCAGGGGAAAACTCCTGGGCGTGCACCTGGACGCCAACAACCGACTCTGGAAGGATGCGGTTGCTGCGTCCGCCATTGATGTCGTGGAGGCTTTCACTCCTGCGCCTGATACCGACATGTCGGTCGCCGATGCGCGCGCAGCCTGGCCGGACAAGGTGCTGTGGCTCAATTTCCCGTCTTCAGTGCATATTGCCTCTCGCGAGCGCATCCGCGAACAGACCCGCGAGTTGCTGCGCCAGGCTGCTCCCTGCGATGGCCTGATCGTTGGGATCACCGAAAACATCCCCTCCCACGCCTGGCGCACCAGCCTGAGCGCCATCTGCGAGGTGCTTGCGGAAGAGGCTGCCTCCCAAGGCGCACGCTAGCAGGACACGCCGGCCTATTCCTCCCCGAATATCTCCACGCCCATTTCGCGCGCGCCCTTAAACAATGCGTAAACGCGCCCCTGCTTGTCAACCACGGCGGTTGTCTCCCGGTGTTCGGGCGCCGAGAAACTCCAACTGGTGATGTAATCGCCGTTGTTGTTGTATTTCATGATGCTGACCCTCTTGCCGCCGCCTGTCTGGAGCCCCCCTCCGTATCCTTCCCTGGCGCGCACCAGCACGTATATGTTCCCCCAGCGATCCCCGGTCATGTTGTGAAAATAGACCGGCCCGTCCGGCGGGTCTCCGTGGCAGAACGCGAAGAGGAAATCGCCTTCGGAGTTGAACTTCTGGGTTGGACCATAGTATCCCGTGACGAACACGTCGGCATTCTTGTCAACGAACAGGCCGTGCGGGGCGTTGAACTCGCCGGGATTCAAGCCCTCCTTGCCCCATTGGTGCAGGAACCCGCCCCGGCTGTCATAGACGCAGACTCGCATGTTGTCCACGTCCACGGTGTGCAGGCGCTGCTGCAAATCGAGACCCATCCCGTGGCAGCGCAGGATCATGCCCGGCGGCATGCCTTTCTCTGCGAATATCCGCAGGAACTTTCCTGTCGGGCTGAACACCTGGATGCGCGGCCGGTCCCCCTTGCTGTCGCTGACGAAGATGCGCCCCGCAGCGTCCGTCGTTACAATGCGCGGTTCCGTGAACTGGCCGGGACCGCTGCCTCGGCCCAGCCCGATCTCCCCAAGGTATTTTCCGTCCGACGCATACCTGTGAACCGCATGCCCCAACTGGTCGGCAATGAGGATGTTGCCGTCCTTGTCGAGGCCGATCCCGTGCGGGTCCAGCATGTGGGCTGTGTGTTCGGTTCCTACCTCCACCGGCTCAGACCAGATGCGCAGTTGCCGGTACTTGGGCGGCGAATCACCGATAATCACAGTGGCCCAAAGGTAGCGATTCGCGGACTCGGGGACTTCGGCGCAGATATGAATCTCGCGCGGCGAGGGCGCGGTCGCCGGAGCCCGGTATAGCCCGTTCTTGTCAATCGTGCCGACTTTCGCGTTGCCTCCGGGAACGTCGTTGACGCCCCATCTCACTCTCCGCGGCGTTTGGGCGGCCATGAGCCGCGTCGCGATCATCACGATCCTGAATCGCTGCTCCTGGCCGGGCTGCAAGTAAACCAGGGAAGGTGCCATGGTGGCGCGGTGGTGCTTCGAGGCTGGCTTGGCGAATGCCGGAAAGCCCGTAAACAGCAGAACCAGCAGGGCGCACCACCCGATCCAAACATGTTTCTTGCAGAAGGCGATTCTCATTGTCAGACGCTCCGTTCTCCCGAGGGACTACTGTGCTCGGACGTGTCTCGCCAATGCCCGTATGCCCGTATGCCCCAGGATTGACGCACGCACCATTTTGCCGCAAGGGTCTTCGTTTCCTCTTGGCAGCGCAGGCCGCCGCCGAGGCGTCAGACCGCATCCGTCCAAGCCGTGAAAATGCCGTCCCGGTGGCGTCCGAGGATAAGCATAAGCAGGATGGCAACTGCAATGGTAGAAGTGAACCCATGGGCGCAGCAGCCAGCCAACTCATTCTGGGAGGAGTAGCATGGGATACGCGACCTCGAAAATGATCGTTCTCGTCGCTGCGGGGCTGATCGCTGTTGCAGTCCGGGCGGCCTTTGCTGCGACGGAAGACCTGGGAAACGGCTTTTTTCACCACGGCGTAGCCACGCCCGTGAGCAACCACCGCGGCACCGTCGCCACCGCCGATGGGCAGGGCCGCGACGTGGTGCTTGTCTGGCTGTTCGACCACCGCGGCGGTTATGCACTCCTGATGATTGACGCCGAGACGGGCAAGAGCGAGGAATTCCCCATGCCCTTCCCGCCCGGAGGTGATTGCCCCTATTCCTCTATCCTGTCGAGCAAGAACAAGTTCTACACGCACTTCAACAGCCACTTCGTCGAGTTCGACCCCGAGAAGCGCGCCTTCACATTCTTTCCCGAGACCGCCCCCCAGATGGCGATGGGCATGACGGAAGATGATAACGGCGTCATCTGGTCGGTTACATACCCCGACAGCGGCGTCGTGTCGTTCGACCCCGCGACTCGGGCGTTCATGGACTACGGCCACGTTCACAAGGAGAACTGGGCGCAATACCAGCGCCACGTCGCAGCGGACGATGCGGGCTGGATCTACTTCGGCATCGGCAGCACCGCCAGCCAGATCATCGCCTTCGACCCGCGAACCGGTCAGGCCAAGCCGATGCTCCCGGAGGCCGAGCGCATCAAGGGCAGCGGCTACGTCTGTCGCGACGTGAACGGGAAAGTCTACGGAGGCTCCGGCAGAGGCGCGAAGGATGACTGGTACGAGTTCTACAAGGGAGAGGGGAAGAAGATCGTCCAGCCTGAGCACATCGAGAAGAAGCCGATCATCACCAGCAGTCAAGGCTTGTTCCACCGCGACTTTCCCGACGGCAAAGTGCTCAAGACGTGCGACCTGGTGGATCGAGTCCTCATCGTGGAGAATCCGAAGACCGGCGAGGTAAAGGAACTGAAGTTTGATTACACCAGCGAAGGGGCGCACATCATGGGGATCGCCGCCGCGCCGGACGGCACGATCTGCGGCGGCACGGCCTTCCCCATGCGCTTCTTCAGTTACAACCCGAAGACCGACACGTGGATCAACCGCGCGAGTTACGGCCAGTGGAACACAGTGGCTCGACAGGGCGACCGCTTTTTCGTCGGCGGATACGGGGGCGGCTTCCTGCTGGAGTGGGACCCGTCGCGTGAGTGGGTGCCAACCGAAGAGGGCAAGGAGGGATGCAACCCGCTCTTCCTCAATCAGTGCGAACCGACCATCAACCGCCCGCACGACCTGCTTGCGCATCCCGACGGCAAGACCCTAGTCCTCGCGGGCACGCCCGGCTACGGATATACCGGCGGGGGGCTGCTGTTCTGGGATCGGCAGACCCGGACCCGGATTGTGATCGAGCACAAAGACATCCTGCCTGAGCACTCCACCCTGAGCCTGGTGGCGCTCCCGAACGGGAAACTCCTGGGCGGGACGACGACCAGCCCGGGAACCGGCGGCGAGAAGAAGGCCGAAGAGGCTGAACTCTATATCATGGACATGGCAACGAAGCGGATCGAGTGGCACCAAGTCGTGTTTCCCGGCGTGCAGAACTATACCGACATGTGCCTGGCGCGCAACGGTTTGGTCTATGGAGTCGCGGATCGGAAGCGCTTGTTCGTCTTCGATCCCGCCAAGAGAGAGATCGTCCACGAGGAAGACACGGAAGGGAAGTTCGGGCCCACCATCTCTCATCAACAGTCGCGCGTGTTCGTCCCGAGCCCCGACGGGGCGCTTTACATGTTATTCGTGAAAGGCGTCGCCCGCGTGGACCCGGCCGCGCACGTCATCACGATGCTGGCCGAGTCGCCCGTGCCCATCGGGCCCGGGGGCGACATCCTGGACGGGCGGATCTACTTCGGCAGCGGCTCGCACCTATACAGTTACAGGGTGCCGACAAAAAAGGCTGATTGATCTCCCGGTACCGTTTCGAAATCGCACCCTGGTGTCGGTAGCACCACTTTCGCTGCTATCGCACCGGGTAGCGCTTGACCCAGTCGCCGACCTGCTGGATAGTCTGGGGGTTGCAGGCGGGAGGCATCACCCCTGCGCTCGTCACGACGACGCCTCGCGAATCGGGCAGCGCATCCAGGTCTCGCTGGAGCGTTTCGATGATCGTCCGCGCATCGTTGAGCCAGAGAACCGCGTTCGTGCCTCCGATCAGACACTTGTCAGGACACGCCGCGCGCCCGTCGAGCAGCGTGGTGTTCCCCACGGGCGGGGATGTGAATGCTTCGATGGCGGCGGCCGGGAGAGACGCGATGTCGGGCAGAACTGCCTTGAGATGGCCGCACATGTGTAGCACATGGCACTTGCCGGCCGGGCTCAGGATCCGCCCATAGTCCAGCAGGTGCGGAAGGCAATAGCGGCGGAACAGCCCCGGCGAAATTATGGTGGTGGAGGTATTCTCGACCGAATAGACGATGGGGTAGGGGGCTCTGTCCGCAATGATTTCGGCGCGGCGGCAGAGCACGCGGTGCATCGCTTCGAAAAGGGACTGCACATCTGCCTGGCAGTCTGTCAGCAGAAGCAAGCCCTGCTCGATGCCTGCCAGGTGCTGGAGCCAGTCCATCAATGGCGAAACGCCGATGCCGGTCGCAGCGATGCCGCCCTCCCCCAGGTTCCGCACCAGCGCAGTCGCCTTCTCCAATTCGTCGGCGTCCAATTCCAACCGAACGTCGGCGAAGACCCAACGCATGGCCTCGATGTCGCGCGGGCCCTTGACCGGATACTCGCGCGGGTGCCAGGAGCACGACAGGGCATCGAAGCGGTCCACCGAGGTCAGAGTGCCCGCCGGAGTGTGGAACAGGGTGCGCCGGATACCGTTTTCCTGGGTTTGCTCAGTGCTGGTGAGGTTGCGAATCGTCTTCACGCAGCCGGGCCCGCCGACGTGCCGATCGCTTCCTATCCAACCGTGCAGTTCGGCATCGGTCATCCTCGAGAAGGGGGCGGCTTGGCTGCTCCTGTAACTATCATTGATCTTGGGCCAGAAAGGAAGCCGGTCAACTGCCTGGCAGCGCAGCGCAGCCAGCCAACGCTCCCTCGATGTCATCGCGTTCCGCACGTGTCTGGCTCCCTTAGGTCCTGCGCCTTCCGGCTAGAGCAATGGCTATGTCATCGAATACCGTGTACACAGTCGGCACCACGAAGAGCGTGAGAAGGGTGGAAGTCGTCAGCCCTCCGATCACGGCGGTGGCCATGGGGGCTTGCACCTCGGAACCCTTTCCCAGGGCGAGCGCCAGCGGCAGCATGCCGAGAATGGCCGCCGAGGCGGTCATCAGTATCGGGCGAAGCCGAGTCGGCCCTGCGGTCAGCACGGCTTCCTCGCGCGGCACGCCGCGCCTGCGCAGAACATTCGTGTAGTCAACGAGCAGAATCCCGTTCTTCACGACGATTCCCACGAGCATCAGCAGCCCGATGAACGCCGTCAGGCCGAACGTGCGCCCCGTCAGGAACAGGCCGAGCACCACCCCGGTTACAGCCAGCGGCACCGACAGCAGGATGATCAAGGGGTGCACGAACGACTCGAACTGCGAGGCCAGCAGCATGTAGATCAGGGCTATGGCCAAAGCGACCGCCAAACTGAGGCCCGCGAACTCATTGGCCCTGCGCTTCTGGTCTGTTCCCCAGTCCCAGTAGTAGCCTTCCGGCATGTGCACGTCGGACATCAGTTTCTGTATCTCGCCCTGGATTTCGCCCTCCGAGCGGCCCTGCGGGCTCCCGGTAACGGCAATGTAGCGCTGGCGGTCTTGGCGCGTGATCTGACTCGGCCCCAGGCCGTAAACCGGCTGCGCCACCTGCCTGAGCAGGACTCCCCGAGAGGATGCCCCCGGAGATGCGGGCCGGACTTCCAGATTCTCCAGGTCTGCTACCGTCTTGCGCGTCGCCTCCGGCATTTGCACTATGATCGGGTACTGGAAGCCCGCCTCCTGGTAATAACTGGCGATCGAGCCGTTGGTGGCCGTGTTGATGGTGTTTGCAATGTCCGAAAAACTGATCCCCAACTGCTGCGCCTTATCGCGATCAACCCGCCACTGGATCTCGGGCATTGCCTCCTGCCAGTTGATGTCCAGGTTCTCCAGGCCTCGCACCTCGCGCACCCGCGCCATCACGTCTCTGGCAATCTGGGTAAGGGTCCCCAGGTCGTTGCCGTATATGTCCACCTCGATATTCGGGGTGCCGCCGGTCATCAGGTTCGTTACCAGATCGTATTGTGTCAGCCGGGGCTGCACGCCAGGCAGGCGAGACAGCGCTCTTCTCAGCTCGCCTATCACCTGCGAGGTCGAACGTTTCCGGTTCTCCTTGAGCCTGACGGTAACCGAACCCCTGAATGGAGTGAGCGAGGTGGATGTGCCCCGTGAACTCATGCCGGTCCCGGCAGCCGACAGCGCAGTCTCCACGTTCGGATTGCTCATCACCATGCGCTCGACCTGCATCATCGCCTCGTTCGTCTTCGCGAGCGCTGTCCCCACCGGCATCTTCACGCTGATGGTGAAGTCGCCGCTGTCGGTCGCCGGCATCAGTTCCGTTCCGATCTGGGGCACGAGCAGCAGGCTTGCCGCCGAGATTGCGATCGCCCCCGCGATCGTCAGGGCGCGGTGATGAATGGCCCACCTGAGGCCGCTGCGATAGGCGCCGTCGAGGGCGCTGAACCATTGTCCGAAGCGGACGAATGCCCTTCCGACGAGGCCCTGGCGGCCGCCCTCGATGCTCTCGCGGTGCGCCTCGCCGTGGATCAGCCGCGTCGCCAACATCGGCACCACGGTGGTGGCGTCCAGCAGGGAGACGGCCAGCGAGAAGATCACGACCAGCGCGAACTGGGTGAACATCTGCCCCGCCTGTCCCTTGATCAGCAGCAGCGGCAGGAACACCACCATCACCGTCCACGTTGAAGCGACGACCGCAGACATGATCTCGGTCGTTCCGCTGATTGCGGCGTCGGTCGCATTCATCTTGTCGCGTTCGATATGGCGGAAGATGTTCTCCAATACGACCACCGCGTCGTCCACGATCAGCCCCGTCGCGAGCGCCAGGCCGCCGAGGGACATCGTGTTGATCGTGAAGCCGCAGATGTAAAGCAGCGCGAAAGTCGAGATGATCGAGGTCGGGATGGAAAGCGCGACGACCAGCGTGCTGCGGATGCTTCGCAGGAAGAAAAGGAGGATCAATACTGCCAGCGTTCCCCCGATGAGAGCATTGATCTTGACGTCATTCACCGACCGGCTGATGAACTTGCCCTGGTCGTAGGCTACGGCAAACTTCAGGTTCGGGTAGAGTTTCTTTACCCGCTCTATCTTCTCGAATACGGCTTCGGCGGTGCTGACGGTGTTCGCCCCGCTCTGCTTGGTGACGATCAGGCCCGCCGAGGGCCTCCCGTTGAGCCGGGTGTAGGTGCGAGTTTCGGGATGCGCATCACGCACGCTGGCGACTTCGGACAGCGCGACCAACTGGCCATTGACCGAGCCGACCGGTATGCGGGCGATCCCCTCCGGGCTGGTGAACCAGCCCAGGCTGCGAATCGTGTATTCGGTGTTCCCCTGTTTCGCGATCCCGGCGGGCAGGTTCAGGTTCTCTTCCACGAGCCGCCTGGTCACATCGTTGAGCGACAGCCCGTGCGCGCGCAGACGGTCCGGGTCAACGTCCACAACGATAGCGCGCTGCTGCCCTCCGGTTACGGTGGCTGACGCCACCCCGTTCGCCGATTCGATCATCGGGCCGATCCGGTCATCCAGCAGCGTCCGCAGCCTGACGGGGTCTTTTTCGCCAGAGACGCCGAAGACCAGAATGGGCGACTGCGTCGGGTCGAACCTGAAGACGATGGGCGTCTGCAGCGTAGGGTCGCTCGGGAACTTCTGCACCGCGCGCTCCACCAATTGCAGCACTTCCACCGCCGCCTGCCCGATGTCCGTGCCCCACTGGAACTGAATGCGCACCAGCGAGCCGCCTTCAGTTGTGCTGGAACTCACCTGGTACAGGTTCGTCGCGGAGGACACCGCCTCTTCGATCGGCCGCGTTACCTGCGCCTCGATCTCTTCCGGCGCGACATTCGGCCACCGGGTGGAGACGGCTACCGTGGGGACAGATACCTTGGGCAGCAGGTCAACAGGCAGCCTGGTGAGACAGATCGCTCCGAGTAGCACCAGCGCGGCGATGCGCATGGTAACCGCAACCGGGCGCGTTACGGCGAAATGCGCTACGCTCATCTCACTGCCTGTCCGAGGCCCGCGAACCGTCGGCAGGAGTCCCGGCCCTCCTGCCCCCGCCAGGGGAGACAGTCTGGCCGTCCTTGAGGGGATAGGCGCTCATCGTTACCACTCTCTCACCAGGACGGAGGCCCTTGGCTATCGCGATGATCTCCGTTCCGGCTGCTCCTAACCTGACGGGGCGGCGCATGACCACGTTTGACCCGTTGACCACTATGACGAAATCGCCGCCCCTGTCGTGCTGCACCGCTTCTCTGGGAACCACTGTGGCGCCGCGCACCCGATCCGTCTCGATCGCAACGTGCGCGAAGGTCCCTGGTTTGATCAGATTGTCGGGGCTGTCGAGAGTGATCCTCACCGAGAACTGGCGGCTCTGCGGGTCAGCGGATGGGTTGATCTGGGTTACCTTTCCGGCGAAGCGGCGGCCAGGAAGAGCGTCCAACGTTACTTCAGCCGGAATCCCCAGCGAAATCTTGCTGCTGACCTCCTCCGGAACGGGCACTGTTACCCAGACCTGGCTCATGAATTGCACCGTGATTATCGGCTGGCCGACCGTGGCAACCGCGCCCGGATCCAGGAAGCGCCCGGTAACGAAGCCGTCGAATGGTGCTGTCAGCACTGTATCGGCGAGCCTTGCCGCGGCTGCTTTGACACCGGCCTGCGCCGCGTCCACAACTGCTCGCAATGCGGCCAGGCTCTCCTGGTAGGCCGGTGTCTGAGCACGGTTGGCCTTCGCATATTCGGCAGCAGCCTGCGCCTGCACCAGCCGGGCGTGGGCGGCTTCGATGTCAGCCTTGCCTTTCGTCCTGGCTATCTCGGCCTGCTTCTGCGCCGCGTTTCGTTTGGCCTTGGCGGCGTCCAAACCGGCTTCGGAGACTCCCACGGCCGTCCTGGCGTCGTCCACATCCTGGGCCGCGATGAAGCCCTGCCTGTAGAGTGCCTCGGCCCTCCTATACTTGGACTGCGCGTTCGCCAGGTCGGCTTCTGCACTTCGCACGCCGGCCTCCAGATTGGCTACCGCCGCGTCGGCGCTCTCAACCTGAGCCTTGTAACTCTCCCTTACCTGATTGTAGTCGGCCTGCGCGCTTGCCACTGCCGCCTGCTGCTGGCGGAGTTGAGTCGCCACCGATACGTTGGTTGGGTTCTGCGCAATCCGCGCCTGCGCGAAGCGATACCGCGCTTCGGCCAGCGCTGCCTTCTGTTGCGTAAGGTTCGCCTCCACCTCCGTCGGATCCATGCGGACGAGGACCTGTCCCTTGTGGACGCGATCGCCCTCGCGAGCCTCCAGAAAACCAATGCGCCCGGTTACCTTCGCGGCGATCTTGACGCTCAATGGGGCCTCGACAGAGCCGACTGCCTCGAACACGCGAGTAACATCCTGCACCAGGGCAGTGCTCACCGACACGGCCGCCGGAGCCTTCATGCGCGCCGCCCGCTCTCGGATCTGGGCGCTGGAATCGGCCCGCTTTTGAACGACCCGGTAGGCTATCAAGGCCGCCAGCACCACCAGCGGGACCAGGATGTATACTCGGCGTTTCATCGCTTCCGTGGTATAGTTAGTTAGAGTGCAATGCTAAAGTAACCGAAGCAGTTGCCCGCGTCAATACCCCCGGCCCGGCAGCAGGTGGCCTTCTGCGCGCGACGAAGAACTAACACGGGCGTTACGCTGTTGCACGCAACATGAGGACTGGAACCATCGAAAGATCACAGAGAGCCAGAGTCCCCCCGCGCGCGCTGCCGGGGTCGGTCGAACGCTGGCTGAAGAACCACGTTCCGGGCGAGGACGTGCTGGCGGTGCAGTATGCGAACTTGCACGGCCCCGGGCACTTTGGCGATGCGTGGGTGGTTGCGACCAGCAAGTCGCTGCTCGCCGTGCGGAAGGACCCCAGCGGACTGAAGCTGTCGGTGCGGCTGCCCTTGGAAAACGTGGAGGGAATCATACTGCGGGAGTTCGTCGGCAACGGACGCCTCAGCGCGGTGACGGAAGAGGGGGAGAAGCCGCTCGCGCGCTTCACTCACTCGCTAAGACGCGAAGTTGAGGATTCGGCGCGCGAGTTCGCGCGCGTGGCGAGCGAACGGCGCGCGGCTGCGGGAAAGCCGCCCGTGGAGTTGACAGGGGACGTGGGCATGCAAGGGGCGGCGCGGTGCGCGATTTGCGGGCGGGTTCTGTCCCGCGAGGG
>Ga0315296_10002226_pt1 | contig 16624 bp, 20 predicted proteins | sample YL17G14_18_MG_FD_203921 | JGI IMG/M metagenome (GOLD analysis project Ga0315296, IMG submission 203921) | Sediment microbial communities from Yellowstone Lake, YNP, Wyoming, USA - YL17G14_18 | ecosystem: Environmental > Aquatic > Freshwater > Lake > Sediment | place: USA: Wyoming | collected... | reverse complement strand
CCGCGTGAGAGTTTTCAGGCCGTTCCCAAAGGACGAGATTCGGAATCTTGCAAAGAATGCGCAAATGCTGACCATAATTGACCGCCAAGTTTCCTACGGAATGGAAGGTCCACTGCATACTGAAGTCAAAGCTTCCCTGTATTCTCAGAAGGATCAGCCTTTGGCAGCTGGATTCGTAGCTGGTTTGGGCGGCCGGGACGTCACTGTTAACACTATTGAGGCAATGGTCAACAAGTCGATGCAGTATCTGAAGGCTGGGAAGGTTGGGAAAGAGGTAAACTGGGTAGATTTGCGGGAGTGAAAACCATGGCCACCTTAAAGGAGCTTCCAACTGAAGAATATCTGCTTCCAGGTCACGCTGCATGTGCTGGATGTGGAGCAACAGTTGCCATAAGATTGGCTCAGAAAGCGCTTGGACCCAGAACAGTATTCGTTGTGCCTGCTTGTTGCACGTCTGTGCTTCAAAGTGCTTTTCCTTTCACGGCTTTCAACATGCCATGTCTTAACATTGCCTTCGAGGCAGCTGCGGCTGCTGCCTCTGGCGTTGTAGCCGCTTACGAGGCTAGAGGACTGAAAGACGTTACAGTGTTGGCTTGGGCTGGAGATGGCGGCACGGTTGACATTGGCTTGCAGGCTTTGTCAGGTGCGGCTGAAAGGGGCACCAACTTCATTTATGTATGCTACGATAACGAGGCTTATGGAAACACGGGTTTTCAGCGCAGTGGCTCTTCGCCGTTTGGTTCGCGCACGACAACAACGCCAACTGGCAAGCGGGAGCACAAGAAGGATGTTCCCATGATTATGGCGGCGCATGGAATACCGTATGTTGCCACGGCTTGTATATCGTATCCGCTTGACTTCGTCAATAAGCTAAGAAAAGCGAAGACGTTTGTGGGCACCAAGTATCTTCAAGTGTTGACTCCGTGTCCTCCTGGGTGGCGTTTCTCAACTGAGAAAACGGTTGAGCTGGGTAGGCTTGCGGTGCAAACTGGGATTTGGCCGCTTTATGAGATCGTCAACGGCAAGTTTGAGTTAAGTTCGCCTAGCGCTGCTCTCGTTGACGAGGGTAAGCGTAAGCCTATTGAGGAATATGTGAAGCATCAAGGGCGCTTTGATCGTATCGCTCCTGAGGATGTTGAAGAGTTGAAGCGCTGGATTGACGAGTCGTGGGAAAAATATAAGAAGCTGCAGTAAAGACTATGATGCACCTTAAGCCTTGGAAAATGCTGTATTGAGGAGAACTGAACATGTCTGAAGAAAAACCGAAGCAACCTGAGCGAACCCAGAGAGCTGACGAAAACGTTGTGTTCATCGGCCAGAAACCCGTCATGAGCTATGTGGTCGCCTGTCTCACCTTCTTCAACGTAGGAGGAGGAAACAAAGTGTGCGTCAAAGCGCGGGGAATGGCGATCAGCAGGGCTGTAGATACAATCGAGGTGCTTAGAAGGTCTTTCGTCAAAGACTTGAAGGTCGCGGAAATCAAGATCGGAACTGAAGAGCTCACCGGCGAGCAGGGTCGAAGATCTAACGTTTCCACAATTGAAATAACCGCTACGAAATCCTGATTAGAGTAGGCTCCATTTCAGTTCAGCTTCTAGAGTTTTCGCTGGTTATCTAAGCGTATTGCGATAACGAGTGCGCCAGCTTTCGACAGAAATGCCTATAAAAGCGGAAGCTCCTAAACGGTTACTCTTCCCAAGGTGAATAAGATTATGGCTGATTACCCAAAAATTGTGGTTCGCCCTCCAGGTCCCAAAGCCCGCGAGCTTGTAAAACGAGATGAACGCGTAATTTCACAATCGTTTGTAAGGTTCTATCCCTTAGCCATTGAAGGCGGCAGCGGCTGCATCCTACGCGATGTTGACGGCAACGAATACATTGACTTCAATTCTGGACTCGTCTGCTTAAACGTGGGACACAATCATCCCAAAGTCGTTGAGGCTATCAAGAAGCAGTCCGACCGCTACTTGCATTATTCGATCACAGACTTCTTGTACCGTGAAGTTGTGGATTTAGCGGAAAAACTGACTGAGCTTACTCCAGGCAAATGGGAAAAGAGAGTTTTCTTCGGCAACAGCGGCGCCGAGTCAATTGAAGGCGCAGCGAAGCTGGCGCGGTGGCACACTAGACGACAGTTGTTCATTGCTTTCATAAGCGCGTTTCACGGTCGAACCATGGGCGCGGTTTCCTTCACTGCTAGCAAGCCTGTGCAGCGCAGGCACTTCTTTCCGTTGGTTCCAGGCGTCACACACGTGCCATACGGTTACTGCTACCGGTGCCCGTACAAGATGACTTACCCTGACTGTGGCATCTGGTGCGTAGACTTCATCGACGAATACGTGCTGCAGAAATACATTCCGCCAGAGGATGTTGCAGCTTTCGTTTTTGAGCCGATTCAAGGAGAAGGCGGCTACGTTGTCCCGCCGCCAGAGTACTTCCCACGATTGAAGAAGCTTGCAGACAAGTATGGCATACTCATGGTTGATGACGAAGTGCAGGCCGGTATGGGACGGACAGGCAGGTTCTGTGCCATAGAAAACTGGAAAATCGAACCCGATGTGATCTGCATGGCTAAGTCCTTAGCTTCAGGCTTGCCCTTAAGCGCCATAATTGCCCGATCCAAAGTCATGGATTGGGAAGGCGGAACCCACGCGTCCACTTTCGGCGGCAACCCTGTGTCATGCGCCGCATCGCTCGCTGTCTTAGACGTGCTTGAAAAGGAACACTTGATGGAGAACGCGGTCAAACAGGGCAACCACATCATGAAGCGACTGAATGAGTTCAAGGAAACAAGCGAGATTCTAGGCGATGTACGCGGCAAAGGCTTGATGATAGGCGCTGAAATAGTTGAAAACAAGAAGACCAAGGCGTTTGCGCCGAAGAAGGCTGAGGAAATCATGATGCGTAGCTGGAAACGCGGCGTCGTCGTCATAACATGCGGCAAATCAACGATTCGAATAGCTCCGCCACTAGTCATAACTAGAGAATTAGCTGACTCGGCAATCGACATCCTATTCGACACGATTAAGGAAGTAGAAAAGGAAGGTAAAGCCTAAGCCTTCACTCTGTATTCCTAGCTTTTTCTCTGTACGCGGGAAAGTGGAAAATTCACACATCTCCGAATAGTTGCGGGTTTGCTGTGTTAGGCCTCTGTCTAAAAGGTCTCATATATTGTTCTAGGCGAAAAATCAAAAAAAGAGGAAGCTGAGAGTGTGATATTTGTCAGACGCGTCTTCCATAGTTCTTGCAGAGCAAGGCTAGATCAAGATTGTTGATGATGTTGTTTCTGTCGAAGTCTGCCTCTTTGTTCCAGTTTGGGCTTTCCGGGTCGGAGGCATAGGCTTTGCCGAGCAGTCTCAAGTCGTGAAGATTGACTGCTTTGTCGCTGTTTACGTCGCCGAGGATTCTGTTCTCAAAGTAGCCGTCAAGTGCGATGTGGTTAACTCTTTTACCGCGAGAGTCCCCGAGTTTGGTGAAGCCTTTTAGTTGTATTGAGGTTTTGCCATATCCTGTGACTACGAATTGAATAACCGCCAGTCTTCCACTGCCCGAGACACCATACCGTGAACCTCCACCACTAGCAGCAAACCACACAAAGCCCGCTTCGTTATTTCTTACGCTGCGCCACACTGTTGGAGAAGCGACAAATCCGCCTGCGGTAACTGAGACTGCGTTCAAGATGCTTGAGTTAAATGTTAACCTGAAGTCGTACCCCATAAGGTCTACTACATCCGCGATGTCAACGCCCAGACTAAAGTAGGCGCCGGATTGTAGAGTATCATTCACTGTCTCAGTTGGCTCAACATAGATTGTAGTGGCTGAAGGGCTGGCAGGAGTAGGCGATCCTCCCGCGAAACTGTAGGGTATTTCTTCTGAAGGTTCTGTTGATAAGTTGTAGCTTTCTCCGTTTGGGAATGTTCGCGTCTCACCATAGTTCATGGAGACAGGAATCGTATCGCAGATGTCGATGACGTTGTCGCCATTGAGGTCTGCGTTTGGGTCCCATCCTGGTTCTCCGATTGAGGTTCCATAAGCCAAGAAGGCAGTGGCAATGTCCTCAAGGTTGATTATTCCATCATAATTGACGTCGCCTGCCCTATGGAACATGTCCACCATTATGTCATGTATCTGCATTGTTGTTAGCCAGTAGTTACGATTGGCGTTGAGATCACCGTAGCCGCCAGTTTCAATGAATAATGTACTGTGTTGAAGTACGAATGGACCAGTTCCAAACAACTGAGTCGGTAAAGCATTTGGTCCCGGGCTAACGTTGCCCGGCAACGGGTAGGAGTAGGCAGACGGGTCAAATTGAAGAATCTCGGCTACGTTAGTCCAAGGAGCGCCGGTGTATGGGTTCTGCGTCCATACTTGCGGAGGAAACATGAAAGCAGTATTGGACAAGTCGTAGATGAATTGTTGGCTGACTGCGTTCATATGAGCTCTGATTGTGTCCTCATCAATAATTACAGTATTAACAGGATCATAGAATCTGAAGCTTGCCCAGTGCCGAGGAATCTGCCAGTAGCTTAAGAAGCCCCATGAAAACTTGACATCATTAACTGAGATCGCTTTTCCATCTTGCCACTTAACGGGCTGGCCTTCGGAATCTGTTAGCCTCAGGTTGAAGGTCACGTTCATTCCGTCCGGCCCGGTTTCGTAAGACCAATCATTGGCCAGCCATGGCTCATCTAGGAGTGTGTAGGGGCTGGTTGCAATTAGACCGTCGTACAAGCCTTCCATGTAATCCCATGCATAGACAGTGGGGGCCCAAAGTGGGTTGAGTCGCTCCGGATACTCCTTTTCAATCCACACAATAGTCTTCTCGCTGGTGCCTAGGCGATATTCGTTTGGTGTGTTCCAGTACATGTTCATGCGAGTCCAGTCGTTGTCCGCACCAGAGCCGAACATGTTCACAAGACCTGTCATCTGCGGTTGTGCTGCATCATAGTAGTTTTGAGAGTACACGGGTATGTACGGCAATGCCTGTTGCATGCCAACGGGCGCTGGCTTTGCCAAGGGGTTAACAGATGATCCTCCCATCAACAGCTCTTGCGACCTGTTGGCAGCGCTTACCTGAGCTGGAGGACGGAAATCGACGCTGAGCTTCAGCGTTGCCAGTTCTGCATCGAGTTCTGGCCAGTTGATGCCTGTTGGGTTTTTGCTGCCAAGATAGTTTTCGCTGGAATGGGCTATGTTATAAAGGAAATCTGGATACCTGCCCAAAATTCGCTCTTCCCAGTATATGTCAAAATCCCAATCGTCATAGACTAGGCTATGATAGGTGGCAATATCCATGCCTTGTTGAACGATGTTAGTGAGACCTATGGCGTTTGCTTCTTCAACGAACGCCCTCCCCACAGTATACGAAGTTGGCATTACGACTTCTAGGGGCGTATACACTTGCAGAACGGGAAGGTCGCCGCCGTCTCTATCTTTCCACGCGCCACTAACCTTCTGGTAGCCTGCAGCAGCCAATACTGCTTCTGCTTCGGTTGGGCTGTATGGGTGAGGATCAACTCCTGGGTTGTACCACAACGATTGTGAAGGAGGCATTGGAGTGTCAACTTTCACCACAATGTATCGGAAGATGCTACCAATGATGCGGTCTTTTGGCACAAGATGAGCAAGTGCATGCCTAAAGTTCACGTCGCTGAGGGGGTACCTCCTGTAGTTCATGCCGAAGTAGCTCAGGTGGAAGCCTCCTCTTGAGCTTATGGGCTTCCCCTGAACCATCATCTCTTCGATATCGGACGGCCTAATCATGCCGGTCCACAAATCGCTGCCAGATGGTGGACCCATTGTCATTTCTATTAGTTGAGCTACTGGAGACCTAGTAACCTTGTATCTCAAAGTGTCGATCCTTGGACCTCGCTGCCCTGAAGGCGGCTGGGCAACCGCAGGGGTGCCAAATAACGGCGCCGTTCGCAAGGTGCCTTGAAGCTGTACGATTGCGGCAAAAAGTAACAGTGTGGCTATTACAAGACTAGCAATTGCTTTTCGTCTCATTTTTCTTTCTCCTTCTCTCATTTAGCAATGTTTTATCGCCGAAATTGAAAAGAGACTCGACAAGAGTTGAATTATTGAAGAGAATCGCTTTTATGTCTTGTGGAACAATTCTATATACGCCTCAAAATTCAGAGATTGAGCTGAAGTGTTCATTTCAATGCATTTTCTTCCTTTCAACTATGAAAACCTAACTAAGAAAAACCTCTGATCACATTCCGAGTTTCTCTCTGTAAGCGGGTATGTCTAGGAATCCGTGTCCGCTGATATTCATCAAGATGGCTTTTTCTTCGCCGGCTTTCTCATTGTTCAATGCTTCGTCTATTGTTGCCCGTACGGCGTAGCTTGATTCTGGAGCGATGAGCCAGCCTTCGCATTGAAGGAATGTTCTTGCTGCTTCGAATATTGCTTTTTCATCAGATGGGTAAGCTTTGGCCTTGACTATGCCGTACTGTCTTAGTGCGCTAATCAGTGGCGCTGCGGCGTGGTAGCGTAGCCCATCTGCTTTGATCGGCTGCAAATTGGTCTTGTGTCCAAGCGTGAACATTTTTAACAATGGTGTGTGCTCTGCTACGTCGCCGAAGTCGTATTCGTACTTGCCTTTGACCAAGTTTGGTGCTGCTTCGGACTGGGATGCTAAGAACTCGCATTCTCGTTTCTTTCTTAGCACTTCTCCTGCGAAGGGTAGCGCTATGCCGCCGAAGTTGCTGCCTCCGCCTAAGCAGCCTACTATCAAGTCGGGGTTGTCATCGGCGAGTTCGAACTGTTTGATGGTTTCTAAGCCGATTATTGATTGGTGCAAGAGCACGTGGTTGAGAACTGATCCCAAGCAGTAAACAGCGTCTGCATGTTTCTCCGCGTATTCCAAACCCTCAGAAACAGCGATACCCAGTGAGCCGTAGTGGTTTGCGTCTGTTTTCAGAAGCTCTCTGCCTGTTTCAGTCTCTTTACTGGGTGAGGCATAGACAGTGGCGCCTAGCAGATGCATGAATGTGCGCCTGTCAGGTTTCCAATTGTAAACTGAGCGAACCCAGAAGACGATGCAGTCTAAGCCCATTAGGCGAGCTGCGTGTGCGAGGGCGGTGCCCCATTGTCCAGCGCCTGTTTCAGTGACTAGTGTCTTCTTTCCCTCTTTTGCCGCGTAGTAAGCTTGTGCCAATGCTGTGTTAGTCTTATGTGAGCCTGTGGGGGACAGGTCTTCGCGCTTGTAGTAGATTCGTGTCTTCTTCAATTTCAAATATTGCTCAAGCTTTCGGGCTCGGTATAGCGGTCTTGGACGCCCAACTTGTATGTATAATTCGCGTATTTCGTCTGGGATTGGAATCCACCGCTGAGTGGACATTTCCTGTCCTAAGCATTCGTGAATCATTGTTCGCCCAAGGAAGTCCATGCGTGATGGTCCAGTTTCAGGCTCTTTCGGAGGGGGCAGAGGCGTGGGCAAATCAGGTTGAATATTATACCATTCCTTTGGCAGTTCGTCAACGGGTAATGTTATCTGATTTGACTTCATGTTATTTTGCACCTTTTGGCTAAGTGGAAGAGCGCATATTATAAAATGGTTATGGACTTAAGACTTCCGATACCGGGGCTAATGTCCCAAGTACACGTAGGTTCGTTCAAGAAAGTAGAGTTCGCTGTATTTGCAGTTGTTGCAGATGTACACGTCGAAGAACAGTCTGGATGAGCCAAAGGCTCCTTCAAGTCTGCCCTCTTCTCTCTGGATGTCGGTGCCTCCGCATTTGGGGCACTTTGTCATAGATGACTTGCCCGTATCTTCGTTGGCTGGCATAGGCTCAGAATGCTCCTGTGTTTCTTAGGGCGTCCAGAACCAAGAAAGTCTCCGTCTCAGGTTGCTTTCTGCCCCAGCTTCCATCCTTGTTCTGTCTCTTCAAGGCTGATGGAAGCGCCTTCTTCACCTGCTTCTTGGCCAGTTCGTTGCTCGATCTCGACAAGGCGTGAAGTGTGTGATAGAAGGGAAAGCCTTTCCATGCTCCTGTTTTGGTCTGCCGTCTAGCCGAATATTTTACGCCGTCTTCAGCCTGTTTAGATTCCTTGCTTAGCGGGTGTTCGATTAACATGCGTAGCACGTTGATTGTGCACCATGCGCTGCACCAAGTTGGTCGCCAGAACTGAAGATACGAGTTCACGGCTCTTTGAACCTGCTTGTTCTCGTCAAAACCGAAGATGTGGAAGAGGTGAACTGCGTAAGCTGTCTGATAGAAGATGGTGCAGCCTGGTCCGAATTCTCCGTAGAACGTTGAACGCATCGCGCTCGCGTCTTTTTGGTTGTCTGAACAGAAGAAGCCTGGATACCCATGATACTCATGGCGCTGAATTGACAACAGCCACTCTAATCCTTGCCTCACGCTCGCATCTTCTGCATTATAGCCTAGGAGCGCAAGGTTCCAAAGATTGTTTGCAGTGTGAACAAACAGTTGATCCCAGCTTCCGTTAGCAGATTGGCCTTGAGCGATTCTTTCGTCTAGTTTCTTCTTTAGCATCACATCGGCGTTGCTTTCTTTCTTGAATACTTCCTTTCTAAGGTAGACTCCAATAGGCGACTCTAGCTTGGCAACATAGTTGAACGGGTCAACCTTGAAAACCATTGCTGGGTTCCTCATGGCGGTCGCAATCTAGAAATAGCTTTAGCTGTGTTTAAACGGTTTTCCGCTGATTTCCCGATGCTATTGGATTTTGTTTTCTGCGCCGGTAGCCTCTGGCTTTGAAACTACCTGTATTGATGTTGCGGTTCGTGAAGAGAGTTCCAAGGGACTTGAGAATCCCTTCTTAACATAAGCGTCTGCCATTTTGATTCTCGTGCCAGTTGCCCAGCTTCTGGCAAGCTCAGCCTGTTTTCGCCACAATGAAACTCCAATACTGCCCGTTTCATCCGTCAAGTCAAAGGAGGCTACCAGAACTTTTTCACCTCTCGACGTTGTGACCTCTCTAACTACCGGAGTTGATGCTATTGTTGCTTCAACAGTGAATGGTCCGCCTTCTGTCAAGTCGGCTATTCTGCGAATTGTCTCGCCGGCAGTCACATCTGGCATCGTTTGGCCAGCTTCCCTTCTGATCTGAGTGGCGCTTTCGACGTGTACCTCAATTCTTCCGTCAAGCTGAGTCTTGATTCTGGCGCCTATTATGCTCAGCTTATCGCTTTCGTTCACTGTGCCGAGTTCGTCAACTGCCTCGTTCCAAAAAACGATAGTTGTTTCGCCGGTTTCGTCTTTGAGGCGCAGGCGCCGGACTTTGCCGCTAGTTCCATCCCTCCTCGTAAACTCGGAGGCTGGAAAAGTTTGGGTCACCCAGCCTAGCACGTTTGCTCTTCTTTTCTCGGGCTTTAGCGTTCCAATCTTGTCCGTAGGCTCAGAGGTGTATGGATATCGGCTTTCATCAACACCCTTGGGTGAAGTCTCCAGCTCTCCCTTTCTGCCAAGGTGTAGCTCCAGCTTGCCGTTTATGGATTCACGCACATATGCATGCAGAACCCTGAGGATTTGTCCTTGCTTAATCTCTCCTGTCTCAACGAGGCTGGTTTTGTCGTCCCACAGAACCAGTTTCAGGTCGCCTGTTTCATCGGCTAAGATTGAGCGTACTACTTTGCCCTGTGAGGAATCGTTGCGGGAAAAAGTCTGGACTGGATAGACAAAGATGACTCGTCCAATGATTGTGACGTCGTTTAAGCCTGATACCAAGTCTTTGATTGAGATTTCGCCTCTGAAGGCCTCGTCTTCTCCCTGAACTTCGACGCCGAGTTCAACTGCTACGATGCGGGCAGCGACTTCGTCGAGGAAGTAGTCTTCGGCTGAGCGTTTTTTTTCGTAGATTTTCTTGAGCACTTCGTCTCGTGTGAGGTCGCGTCTTGTAAGCAGGATTTGTTGCACGATGTTTTCGAGGTCCACTGGTTTCAGCGCTCTGCACTAGTTTCCGGGGTTGACTTTATTTAAGCCTACTTCTGTGAAAACTTATCTGAATCAGGCTTCAGTAACTTACACGCATAGAAGTGGGGCATCTGTGACTGACCAGCTGTTGTGGAGTGTCGGCGTTGGTTTGATTTTCTTAGGCTTTGCTCTTGTATTCATCGCCATGATTTGGCTTGTGATGTCAGGCACGAAAGGCGGTAGGGCTAAGGTCAGGGGTGGAGGCGCTATCATAATCGGGCCTGTTCCGATTATTTTTGGCACAGACAAAGAATCGGTCAAGGTCATACTGATCCTGTCAATTGTTTTGGTTGCTTTGCTCTTGGTTTTCATTATGTTTTCTAATGGATTGTTTAAGTAGAGAGTGTGTCGCTGTGATGGAGCCTGGGCAGGAGCAAGAGCTGGCGTCGAGCCTTCCGATGAAATTGTTTCTGTTCGGCTTTTTGTTGATGTTTGCTGGCGTCGTGGTGATTATGGTTTCTGCTCTGCTTGGCGGTGATGCAAACGTGAGTGGCGGGGCAATAATTTTCGTGGGTCCGATTCCAATAATTCTTGGCGCGGGTTCAGATGCTTTCTTGGCGATAATTCTAGCTGCAGTGCTGACGATAATTGGGTTTATCGTGTTCTTTTGGATGAGAAAGCAGTTTCCTAAGGGCTAATCTTGGTTTTTGGCGCTGTTGTGGTCGTTGCCTGTTTTTCCTCTCTGCCGTAGATCATGTACAGGAAGGCGAGGACTAAGAAGAAGAATGTGACTACAAGTATGAATGTGACTATGACGTTTTCGAAGAATGCGCCGATTTCCATTGCCATGACATTTCACTTTGTCTCTATTAATTTGCCACAGGAGCCTATTTAAACAGTACCTTCACTGCTCGCTGCTCTCTTCCCCTTAGGCGCCGGATGCTCTTCGGGCTGCTTCCATTCTCGGATGAGTATGTCGAAGAAGCCGTCGTTGTCTCCGAACAGGTCGAAGCGTCCCAATGATTCTGCCAGCTTCTGCGCGATTATGTGGTAGCATATGTGTCCATGGTCGAATTGATAGTAGAAGTCGTCGCAGCTGCAGTAATCGCTCGCAGGCATGACCAAATAGTCGCGTTCCTTGCCCACCACAATCCAAACAACGCGTCCGCTGGGCTGAAACACGTATTTCTTGATGCGGCTTTCGCCAAGAGCTTCCAACGCCTTATTAACGCGTTGACCAAACCTTGTTACAAGCATATTCACATGAGCATTTGACACAGTGCCCTGTAGGCGCACGTCAGCGCAGACGGCTTCGAGCACCTCAGCTTCCGACTTCTCTCTCATCTATGACAAGACGCCTTACTTACCAACTGCTTCCTGAGCGACACGCATACCCAGTTTGCGGCATTCTTCAAGCTGCGCTTGCTTGGGTTCATAGAGAACTTTGATAGGAGGCTCCACAGTTTTCACACCAAACCTGTTCTTCAAGATTTCTAACACCTTTTCAGGCGCCTCACCGCTCCAGCCGTATGAGCCAAAAGCCGCGCCGATCTTACCCTTTAGCTGAACTCCTGCCTTAGCTGCCTCTTCCAGCACCTGCTTGATTGGCAACGTGATTTCGTGATGATACGTGGGCGCACCGAAAACAAGGGCTGCAGCTTCGGCAAGTTCCTCTGAGCCCGCATAGTATTTTAGCTCAACGCTAACTCCGGGCACGGATTGGGCGCCTTCAGCCACCGCCTTAGCCATCTTCTCAGTATTACCGGTCTGACTATCATACAGAATGAGTAGCTTCGCCATTTCGAGGCTCTCCTCTTGCCTTCTCTTTTACGGAATTCACCATTTTTAAGATTGCTGTTACTTAAAGGGCAAGCGCGTGCCGAAATGCTCAAGATCCTGCAAATCATCCAAACTTAGTCCACAAAAACAGCGCGAGCTTACACAGACTCGCATTCTAACTAATATAAGTAATACGCTCTTCCTCGGTTCTCCGCATTTTCTGCGAGTACTTCTCCCGGCGCTCCTCAATCTCACGCATCTTACTCGCGATTTCCTTAGATTTCTCAATCTGAACATCCAAACCAGCGTAATCCACCTTCAAACCGAGCATTTTCTCCAACACTTCGAGAATGCTCTTAGCAGCAACAGGATCCGGCAGATAGCCCCGCGTCTCACCCAACAAACACAACGCATCAACATTCTTGAACTTAGCCAATCCAAGCATTAGACCAGCGGTTCCCACAATAGGATTCCCAGAGGGACTAGCAACAGCCTTAGCACTCAACGCTTTCTCAAGCAGCTCAGGACTCGTGGAAACCGCCACTACCCGAGGCGCCTTATCAGCCTCCTGACGATAACCCCCAATCGTAACAATAGTCCTAACACCCAACTTGACAGCATACTCAAGAATCGCATCAGTCACCTCATACTGCCCCTCAATAGTCTGCGCCTGACTATCACCCACCAAAAACACCAAATCATTATCTCCAACAGGGTTCTTGCACCAGAAAAACTCACAGCGCAAAAGCCTAACGCTACCCTTCTTATTCACCAAAACATAATACGGAAAATGAGGCGAATACAACTCCGCAAACCTCACAGCACCAAACTGCTTAATAAGAAACCGCGCCGCAATCCTGCCCACCATACCCATCCCGGGCAAGCCTTCGATCAGAACCGGGTCTTTAAGGTCAGTCTTGAGAGTTTCCTTGACATACGTTTCCTTCATTCTGTCTGCGCCTGCCCAGTGGCCTCAACTTTCATTGCTCTGCGATATTTGGCGTACTTGTCCTGAGGCGAAAACTTCGCCGGATGCGGTATACGAACCATGCCCCCGCAATAAGGGCACTTTTCCACACTCAAAGTGTACTTGCTGCATTGCCTGCACTTTCTCAAAAGCCAAACCATTACTTTCCCTTATGAAAAGCCCCAGTTCCGCCAGCCTTTGTTATGGTCTTGATAGCGGTTTCAGTCACTGCTTGAAGCGTCTTCTCAGCTTCCTTCCAGTCTTCAGCCCACACTTCAACCGCGTACTTGGGAGCCGCGATGGCGTAAACACGAACCTTGGCATTCCGAGGCTTCTCAGCTTCTTGAGCGCTTTGAAGCGCCTCTTTAATGTAGACTATGCCATTGGGCTTCATACAGTGCAACTCCAAGGCGCCTTTAACTTTCACCATAGGAGCACGAATCTTCTCCTTAGCAACTTCCGCCAGAGCAGACGCCATGTCCTCAGCCAATCCAGCTTCTTTCAACGGCTCGGGTCCTTCTCGAGCAGCTTTCTCAAGGCCCTCGTAGACCCCGCCGAATTTTTCTTCTATCAAGGCGCCGGTCTTAGCATACAACTCTTCAAAAGGCATCTTCAACTTCTCAGAAACGCTGCGCAATATGCTCTCAGCCTTCAGCTCCATCTTGCTTGCAAGAACCTTCTCACGTCTTTCCAGCCTCGAGACCCGACGAAGCGAAAGATCAACATGCCCCTTAGTCATGTCCACGCGGAGAACTTTCAACACGATTTTTTGTCCTTCACGGACGAACGTGCGTATGTTTCTAACCCAACCAGAGGTAACCTCTGAAACGTGAAGCAAGCCTTCTTTCCCATACTCGTCCAACGTAACGTAAGCGCCATAGTCAGTAATTCTCTGCACTGATGCCAGAACCAGGTCGCCTGGCTCAGGCCACTCGGCCTTTTTCGTAGCCATTTCTCCGAATACTCCCAGTTTACTCCAGCGAGGCTACGATTTCACCTTTGACCGCCGATTTGCCGCCTGTTGGCTCAGCCAGAACAGCTCCACAAACGCTGCACTTCACAATGCTTGCCACGTTATTGAAAATGACTTGCTCGTTCCCACAGTCTGGACACTTGACCCGCACAAACGTGCTTCGAGGTCTCGGTAAAAGCGTTTCCCATTCACTCATGTCTTAATCCTCTTCCATTCAATCTTATGCTATGTCGAGTTTTTTGATGCGTATCCCCTTCTTATGCCTCATGAAACCGCAGATCTTACACTTGAGCCTCAATGTCTGCTTCTTCGTGGTCTTGGCAAACTTCTTCTGAAGCGCGTACTTCTGTCCGCCGTATCCATGCTTCTTTCGCTCATGTTGGCGCTCGCCCAAAGCCATAGCGCGGCGTTTTCCAGGCTTGTAGATAGATACTGCGTGAGCCTGCTGAGCCTTGCATCTTGGACAGTAAGTATTGATTTCCTTGGGCGCTTTCATATCCGGTTACACTCGATTGATTCGGTATACAACAACAAGCTTAACCATATATACCTTTTCTGAATGCTACGCGAAGCAGTTACCTAGGTTCTAGCTGAACTTCAACTTCAACCGCAATGCCCTGCTTAGTCAGAATCTTAGCGTTCTCAGCGGGCACAGACGCAACGTCTTCTGGCTGAAAAGGGCCATACGTCTTCATATCAGCACCAATTATGACAGGTGTTTCTTTGAGGAACCGCAAAACCCGTTTCTTAGGCTTCTCACGTCCTGCTTGCGGCAACCGCCCGCCCTCTATTTCTTTCACAAGGCCCTGAAAAAGTTCAAATGATGGCGACACATCGCTCACCAGCTTCTCTTCCTCTCTGGTCAGTCCTTCAACGTGCACGGCTTCGCCCATGGAAACCAGCTGGACAGCCTTGTCATGCCGGAGCGAGACGAGCTCCTTAACCATCTTCCTCACGTTTTCTGCCTCATGCATCAGCAATCGTGCCCTAGTTGTCTTTTCATCGAGCATGCGGCTTTCTTCCCTGATCTTTCTCATGTACTCAGCAAGCTTGACGTAGAAATCCTTTGGAAGCGGCTGCAACGCAGCACTGTCATTCTCTTTCTTCCACGCTTCATACAATTCATTGTACAACGATAGGTTCCTCCAACGCTTTAGCTACTCCCTTACATAAAAGAAACATCGCCGCAGCGGTCGGCAGCTCAACTCTCTGGTTCTTAAATGGTCCGTACACGGTGTCTCCAAGCCTGAACTGAGGCGCTTCAGCAACCTCAACTCGAACAGTACCATCAGTAAAAGCAATCGCGCTCTTAAGTGGATCAAAACGCTCGATCTCACTAGCGGCGAACTCGACTTTCTTGAGCCCTGTTTCACCATGCAACGTATTAGACAGACGGATCAACCGATGTACATCAGTGGTAACAACAGTGTCGATTTTGACAGATTGTTTCTCTATCGCTTCATGTATTATCCTTTTCCAGTTACCTGAGCTAAGCTTGCCAACTAGTACCCATGGCCCTTCTCCTTTCCATCTTCCAAGAGTTCGCTCTCTCTGTTGAAGAACGGACTTGATTTTCTTCGAACCTGGCTTCTCATGCTGTTCTTGTGTTGATGTCAGCGATTCGTATGCTGCTCTCGCTAGCCTTCCTTTCCAACCGAAATCCTCAAGGCTGGGACCTGTGCCTCTTTGAAAATCGAAGCCTTGTAGAGCGGGTTCAAGACCGATTCCCATCATGTAGTCAACAATCTCTTTTCTGGCTGTTGCACTAAGCGTTCTTATTGCTTCATTTTCTACGTGAACATGATATCCTCGATGTCCCGAAAAGGCAAGCTTCAACTCGTTTGGAGAGAAACCGAAGTCAGCATCTAGAACCTCTATTAGCTTGATTGTTTCCTTTTTGGCAACTTCCAAACAGACCTCGCAAGGCCATCTTACGACATCGAATTTCTGCCCGGCGCATTTTGGGCATTCCTCAGGTTTGGTACCGCGCTCAGCCGTGCCGCAATTCCTGCATCTCCATGTATCGTGCTGCTGTTTGCACGGGGTTGGTATGTGATCTGCATCAATGTCAAAGACCAAATCAGCACCTGTCCAGCCTTTTGCGGACATTTCCTCTTCAGGAGCGCTATAGTATGCGCAGGAATAATAGACATCAGATGGCGATATGTCTTTGAGAGAGTCTCTGAAGGCTTCTATGCGTTTGAATCCTTCATGTCGTAGCATTGTTTTTCCATTGAAGAGTAGGAAAGCGAATTCTCTCTTTTCCATTGACGGCGGAGCTAGTATTCTGTTCGAATTCTGTCTATACCACTGAGTGAACTTGCTTTGGATGAATCCTTGTGTGTTGTCCAAGCCAGATCACTGACGAGAGGGTTGAGACTTCATGAGTGTAATCTTCTTTTGATAATATCGGAGGGGTCGCCAAGCTCTTTCGCATGTTTCGTCTCCGCCTGTGCATATTCCGTGCGTGCGAAGAGTGTCACATTTAGGTGGAACATATTTCTCTCCACCTCCTCTTCCCCCTGCGATATGTTCAACCTGGTATCGTGTCGTTTTCTCGCTGAAGTCAGAGGCTGGGCGGAAGCATTCAATGACTTTTTCCACAGGCATGCCTGCGTTCAAGAGAAATGAGGTAAGAGTGAACCGTTCGATATGCGAAAGATGTCCCTTGTCTGAGGCTGTCTTGTAGAGCCTTTGAATACATGGTGGAAAAGCATCAACCACAGTCTCTTTTGGCATCTCTTCCTCGTGTATCTTTCTCAGGGCCAAATGCAGTTGTTTGAGTTTCTCAATTCTGTCAACAACGTCCTGCGGCAGTTCGAGGTCAGTTTTGACGTCTAGTTTCTCCTCCATGTGGGCTCGTATCTCCTCAGCTGTCAAGCGAGCAACTTCATCCTTTGTTACCTGCACTTCACCGTGCTGCATCGTTCTGTTGACGAGTTTCCATTTGCGCTCGTGGAAGATGCCTGTGCCTTTCAGGTAGTTTGTGAAATCTAGGTAGAACCCGGACGAAGTTGTTTC
>Ga0315296_10002225_pt1 | contig 16625 bp, 19 predicted proteins | sample YL17G14_18_MG_FD_203921 | JGI IMG/M metagenome (GOLD analysis project Ga0315296, IMG submission 203921) | Sediment microbial communities from Yellowstone Lake, YNP, Wyoming, USA - YL17G14_18 | ecosystem: Environmental > Aquatic > Freshwater > Lake > Sediment | place: USA: Wyoming | collected... | reverse complement strand
GGGCATTCAAGTCTAAGGTACTATGTGATTCAAGATGCTCAAACTTGGGCTGACCTGTGGGGCGAGCATGTTCAGTTCATAGTGGAACCGCCGCCTGTGCCTGAGGTGGATTTCTCAGAGAACATGGTTGTGGCCGTGTTTATGGGGGAAGCTAGCACTGGGGGATATGCGATACGCATTTGCGACATAGTTGACACGGGGTCATTCATAGTAGTCAAGGTGGAGAAAACCGAACCGGGACCAAGATGCATAGTGCCTATGGTGCTGACCCAACCGTACCACATAGTGCAGATGGCTAAGACTGACAAGCCGGTTACCTTTGACATAACTACCCGAATCTTGGAATGTCCATAAATATTCGCAGCAAACTCAAGCCCTGTGGGGATCGGATTGAAGACCGGTTCCTGAGCAGGAATTATGGCTCTTTGGTTTTCACTTTTGCTCAGGTCTCTGCTAACTGCAAGTGTTTTGCGCGATTAGCTTTAAGAGCGCATAGCCCGAGGGAGTTCTAGTTACCTGCCATACGTTACCTCTCTCCAAAGGGCTTGGGGTGAGAGAAACATGAAACAAGGTAACTTTCGATGACTCTCTCACCCCTTGATAATTCAAGCTTGTGTTTCGCTGCGTTGCCAATCTGAATTTGAATCAAAAATTCTGAATTCATAACGCTTTTGACAACTGAGTCTGTTATTCATAATCATGGCTGACTTTGGCACATTGTTTACGTTGATTCTGGTTGCGCTCACATTTGTGATCGTGGGCATGTGCTTCATAGTCTACATTATGGTTATTGGGGAAAGGGAGAAACGCAGGATAGCTGAGAGTGGCATTGTGCCTGATGAGTCGCTAGATGTTGAGTGTCCGCATAGCTTTGGATACTTGAGCGGATACCCATCGGACCAACCTATTCCTGACGAGTGCTTCGGGTGTGCAAATGCTATTCAATGTATGAATCATGGCGTAGAAGCAGCCGTAGCTGTGGTGGACGAGGAAGCCGAACCTGAGTAGGTTTTTTAGTCGCTGCTAACAGAAAACCAAAAGAAGATATTGCCTGTCATCTTCTCTCATTCTCTGTTCAAGCTGGCATAGGAATCTTCAGGATGAATGAAACTAGGCAGATCGCGTTGCAGCGTATTCGCACTCTCTTTGAGCTGGCTAAGGAGAACATTCGTAAGGAGCCTGAGCTGGCGAAACGCTATGCTCAAATCGCACGTAAGATAGCTATGCGGACACGAGTGAAGTTGCCAGTTGAATATAGGCGGCTCATCTGTAGACACTGTAAAAGCTTTATTTATCCATGTGTCAACTGTCGTGTGCGTGTTCAGCAAAAGCGTGAACCCCACATGGCGATAACCTGCCTAGCCTGTGGCAAAACTATGCGCATACCACTAAGAAGCCGTGAGATAAGGAAATGATAAGCTCTGGAATGAAGCGTCGATGGAAGCGAATATTCAGCGCTGAGAATCCGACGGTGTGGGTGGGCAAGGAAGGATCAACAACGCAGATTTTGGGCGAGATCAGCCGACAGCTGGACCAGCATGAAGTGGTGAAAGGCAGGATTCTGCAGACTGCGCTCAAAGATGTAGACGCTCGTGAAATGGCGGCAAAACTGGCAAAAGAGACAGAGTCAACCTTAATCGAAGTTCGCGGTCACACGTTCATACTCTTTAGAAAGAAAAGAAAGCTGAGCCAAGCTGAGAAAGTGGTTAAGCCTTCTCGGTCGAAACGTTGAGTTCCTTCAAGACGGTTATGATTCTGTTTCTGTCGTTTGCGCGGAGGCTTTTCCAGTCGAAAACCGCGGATTCTACATGCTCCACTGTTCTCTGAACGCATTGCCGGATTACTTCTTCGTCTATGTTAGGCGCAGCGTATTTTGAGATTATGTGCCCGAATGCTCTGCGTGTGGTTAAGGCAATTTTGGTGAATCTTTCGTTGTAGTGTGGTCCGCCTACGCCTAAGACGGTTGGATACTTTGAGTCTTTGGTTGCTGCTGCTATTGCTGCGTGGGCTACTGCTTCAGCTGCTTTCTGGTCTTTCCACTGTTCTGGTGAGCTGCCTAGTTCGACGAACATTGTTGGTGCGTCTAGTGACGGACCGTGATGTGTGCATTCGTAGGAGACCTCGTAGGGCAAGTTGCTATTGTCTTTGATTTTGCCTAGTTCAAGTAGCGCCTCTTTCATGGCGCTTGCTGGGCAGATTGAAACGCTTTTTGGAAGTCCTCCTAGCTCAGCGTTGCCCAGGTTGCCCGGGACATGTACTGAGAGTGTGGGAAATCCGCTTACGCTGGCATGGCGGGAGACAAAGACCACTAGGTCAGTTTTGAAATGTTCTGTGATGTGTTGGCTGTGAATCAGTTCCTGAGTGGTGAAAACCAATTTTATGTCATGATTGGCGATGCGCTTGAAGTATACGCTGTTTTCCTGAAATCGGTCTGAGAGTTTTTCGAGGTCATATCGCTCTGTGATTTGGTGGGCGATGTTCATGCTTGCTGTGTCTTTGGTTGAGGCAACGATGAGGATCATAGGTTGTCTTCCGCTGCTTTTCTAAGGATGGTCATTAAACTTATATGGGTTTGAGACGATTTTTAGCGTCGATTGCTTCATGTTGATAGAGGTGCTGTGGAGCCATGCATTTGCTAGCACTTAAGGATTGGACGCCAAGGCAGATTGAAGAAGTGATTGACAAGTCAATTGAGATGAAGAAAACCCCGTCTAAATATCGAACTGCGTTGCGCGACAAGTCGTTGGCTATGATTTTTCAGAAGACTTCGACTCGGACTCGTGTTTCTTTTGAGGTAGCTATGACTCAGATGGGCGGTCACGCTTTGTATTTGGATTGGAGAACCACGAATCTTGTTTTGGCTGACGTCGGCGACGAAACCAAGTACATGTCGCGGAACGTGGACTGCATAATGGCGCGGTTGATGAAGCACGCCGACCTAAGGGCGATGGCTGAAGCGTCGCGGGTTCCAGTCATAAACGGGTGCGACGAGAAATATCATCCCTGCCAAGGTTTAGCCGATTTGATGACTATCAAGGAGAAAAGGGGCAGACTCAAGGGAGCAAAACTTGTGTACATAGGTGTGCACAACAACGTCTGCAACTCATTGATTGTTGGATCGACCAAAATAGGCGTGGAAATAACAACAGTTACTCCTATCAAGAATGAGCCATCCATCGACAAGGAATTGCTGAAAGCAGCAGAGAAAACTGGTCTATATACATCCGCGTTAGACGTGAAAAAAGCGGTCAAAGCCGCTGACTTCGTCTACACAGACACATGGGTGGACATGGAGTTTTTCACCGACCCAAAATTCAAAGAAGAGAAAGAAAAGCGAATTAGCCTTATGATGCCCTACCAGATCAATAAGGAACTGATGAAAGGCAGCAAAGCCTACATAATGCACGACATGCCCATTCACCGAGGCTACGAAATCAGCGCAGAAATGATAAACAGCCCCAAGTCGATAGTCTTTCAGCAAAGCGAAAACCGACTACACACAGCAAAAGCCATCCTGCTAAAGCTCTTAGGCTAAAGACAGCATCTCATTGATCAACGGCAGAGCGCACCCTAACTATGTGAGAAAGCGCGCGCTATACTATAGTGCAGAGGCGAAGATTTTGACTGTTTGGGGAAAACTGGCTGAGACAATCGTCAGATGGTATGTGTTAAGCTTGGTGATTTATGCAGTAGTTTGGATTCTTTGGATTCTCAGTGGCAGCAACCCCTACGATATGGTCATAAACATGATAGCAGCTCTCTCAGGCGTCATAGTAGTCATAATTCTTATTGAAATTCTGAGAAGAAGGATCAAAGTTAATGATTAATGCGTGCATTTTGGCAACTGAGCTTGAAAAGATCTTGAAGTAATGAAGTAAGAGTGCGCGGCTGTCTGCTAGACTGCCTCAACTTTTAGTATTTCTGGCACCTTTTTCTTGAGGTAGTTCTCGATTCCCCATTGAACGGTCATGGAAGACATGGGGCAACCTGCGCATGCTCCCTTCAACTTTATTTTTACAACGTTTTTTTCTACTGCCACGAGTTGTACGTCTCCGCCGTCAGCTTGAAGATTCGGTCTCAACTCTTCAAGAGCCTTTTGCACTCTGTCTTCAATCGTTTCTCCCATTGTTTTATCACTGCTTAAAGCAACCCATTCGCACCGTAAATACCTTGTGAAGCTCCAAGCTCATCATTAGAGACCCACTGTTACATCACAAACAAGCATTTCAATGAAGTTAGCGCGCGCACTTGTCTATATGCCAAAACAAGAAGAAGAAAGAGAATATACAAAATTACGAATATTTATATTTTGCTTCGATATATTGCAGCGATTCATATTGGAAGTGTTTGCCTTGGGCAATGAGTCCATAATTGCGGTCCAGAACTTGACGAAGGCCTTTGGTGACTTTGTGGCAGTTGACGACATTACGTTTGACATGAAGAAAGGCGAAATCTTTGGTTTACTTGGACCTAACGGCGCGGGAAAAAGCACAGTCATTCGAATACTTTCCACTCTGACTAGACCCACCAAAGGTACGGCGACGGTCGGCGGCTTTGACGTTGTGAAACAGGATAATGAAGTCAGGAAATTGATCGGTATAGTGTCAGAAAAAATGATAATGTATAATCGTCTGACGGCTAGGGAAAATCTCTGGTTCTTTGGAACCCTTTTCGGCATGCAGAAGGAGGAACTTAACAGGCGAATTGATGAGCTGCTGGAGCTTGTCCAATTGACTAAATGGGGAAAAACTCAAGTGGGCACGTTTTCATCAGGCATGAGACAGAAAATGAACATCATAAGAGCACTGCTCAACATGCCGCAAGTGCTGTTTCTTGATGAGCCAACTATGGGTCTTGATCCTCAATCAACGGTTGAGATCCGCGAGTTCATCAGGAAACTTAACCGGGAGCACGGCACGACCGTCCTTATTACGACTCACATGATGAGTGAAGCGGACTTGTTATGTGACCAAATTGGCATAATTGACCATGGAAAAATCGTTGCTCTCGACACGTCGACAAACCTGAAAAATGCGATTGCGGGCGCAAACACGACGATACTCACCTTGGAAATTGCTAACCTGACACCAGACCTGCTAGCAGCAGTGCGAGCTCTCAAATGCGTGGAGACTGTTTCTCAGGAAAATTCTAGTCACATGAAGATACATGCCCACGGTGATGGCGCTTTTGACAGCATCATAGATACCATACGCGCGAAGAAAGGAAACATAGTTACGATGCAGAATATCCAACCTACATTGGAAGATGTATTCCTGCACATAACGGGTCGCGAGGTAAGAGACACCGCGGATCAAAAGATACCCCTGGCAGAGCATCCACACTCCGGTCACGGTTTTGGCAATGCATCTCAAAGAAGAGGGCGATGAAAATGCGTGGAAAAACATTGATGTCAAACAGTCTGCGAATCGCCTGGAAAGACTTGATGGAACTTTTCCGAAACAGATTAGGCCTAGTCATGCTTGTCCTGATGCCTATATTCATGATGGGCATGGTCGGCTTCATATTTCCATCCAACAACTCATTAAACCACGTGTCAGTCGCATTGGTTAATCAGGATGCAGGTTTCAGCGGATCTACTGTCGGAAGCCAAGTTTTCCTCACTGCTTTGAACGGAATCAATGATCAGACAGGTATGCTGGACATTTCTAACGTTACGACCGTCGGCGCGTTAAGGGAATCAGTTCAGAAGGGCGAGATCCAAGGCGGCATAGTCATACCAAGCAACTTCACTCAATGCTTATTGAGTGGTGAGCAGGGAACTCTGATCATTGTGGTCGATAATTCTAACCCGCAGATATCAGCAGCTATGCAAAGCGCGTTGACCGCCGTGTTCCAGCAGATGGGCACAATATTAGCCCAGCAGAAAGTCATAGCACTGAATCCGACACTTAACGCAACCAACGCCTTAGCAGTAGTGCAGCCATACAACATTGAAGTGGAAGGTGTCGTTTCTGGGCATACTAGCTACTTTGACTTCATTGCTCCAGGTATAATGGCTATGACGGTGATGATGAGCGTCATGACAGGTTTGCCTGCGGCCATATCTCAGGAGAAGGAGGTCGGCACCCTAGACGGGATGATGGTGGCACCGATCAACAGGCTCTCCATCATAGTCGGCAAGACTCTCGCTCAAACCGCAAGAGGCCTGCTGCAAGGCGTGCTTATACTGATTCTGGCCTCAGTCCTATTCGGGGTCTCTATTCAAGGAAGCATCCTTCTAGTCTTCGGCCTATTGTTGCTAGGCGTGTTCAGCTTCGTGGGCCTAGGGGTTGTGCTCACGTCATTCGCTAAGGATCAAGAGACAGCCATGATGATTATGATGACGCTCATGTTTCCAATGATGTTCCTAAGCGGCGTATTCTTCCCAGTACAGCAGATGCCATGGTACATGCAAAGCATATCTAAAGTCTTTCCTCTTACTTATGCGGCTGACGCCTTGAGAAAAGTGATGGTTCTCGGAGCTGGAATACCGCAAATTGCCACTGAACTTACGGTATTGATGGTGTTCGGAGTAGTCATGACCGCCATAGCAGTGCCCGTGTTCAAAAGAGCAATGACCAGATAGGTATAAAATAGACGTGATTTCCAAGAAACGAGGCTTTTTGATAGCGCGCGCTATATTTGATTCAGTTAACTAGGATTTGATGCTATTGGAGTGAGCGATTTTTTGAACTCAATGTATTATATATTTGATCTCTGATAAGCTTGTGCGGAGGACATCAAAGGATGGTTGGGTCAGTCTACACTTATGCCCTCATAAAGGCCCTATATGATGAAGGGCAAGATTACATTGATTCTTTCTGGCCGTTTGCAGTTAAAGTAATTCCATCAGGTAAGTCTTTAGATTCTAGCTTTATTCAGAGGGATTTGAGAGCAAAATTCAATCTGGAGGTGCCGCTTCACGTAATAGAAGCGATTCTGGCTAGAGCTGAGAGAAGAGGGTACATACGACAAGAGAGAGAGAAGCCGACGAGCGCTACAAAATATAGACTAACAAATGCTGGGCTCAATTATGCAATTAAGCTCGAAACCGACAAGGAAGTTGACAGACGGATAAATGCTCTGTTAGAAAGCATCAGGAAATTCTTTGATGGAAAAGGTATTCCTCTTGACTTTGACCAGATTCGTGAATTGCTTCTCCATTTTGTCCATGAGAATATCGATTTCTTGATAGAATGCATAAATCCCTCGATTAGCTCGAGAGAGATAGCTCCCCAGAAATCCGAAGGCCATGAAAAATATCTATTTGAGTACATTGAATCTGCCGACAAGCAGGAACCTGACAATTACAAAATCTTGGAAAATGTGGTTATGGGTTCAATCATCTCAACACTTCTCTATGTTGAAGAACCAGAAGATATTACGAAAATCAGAACTGTGAAATTCAGCCACTGCCAGATTTTCCTCGATACGAATTTCGTTTTTTCAATATTGGGTTTACATATGGAAGAGTTCAATGAACCTGCAAGAGAGCTTCTCGATCTAATCAAGAAGTATGATTTCGACCTTAAAGTGTTCAGCTTTACACTAGACGAAATCTCCAGAGTACTCAACTCATATTATAGAGAATACTATCGCTATCCCACAAATGTAAACGTCAACACACTCTACAGCTCCCTGAAGAGAAAAGGCTGGAGCAAGACAGATGCGAGAGAATTCATAATCAATATAGAACAGACCTTACAACAACACGGAATAGCAATTGGATGGATGAAGGACGTTAACCTCAACAACTACACATCAGATGAAGGGCTTAAGAATACCATAAAGAAATACAAGCCGGACCAAGCTGGGTTTCATCAAAATCATGACCTTGCTGCTATTGCGAAAATCAATGAACTTCGAGGAACGACTGTACGAAGAATCGAGGACTCCAAAGCGCTTTTTCTAACTTCAGATGTTAGACTCAGCAGGTTCAATCTTGTAGAAATGGGGCATAGAGAGAATGGAACCATATGCGAAACTATCTTGGACAGACTGCTGACAAATATTCTATGGCTGAAGAATCCGGACACCAAGCCCCCACTGAAATCAATAATCGCAGCACACTCACGCGACCTCTTCGTGAACAGGAGAGTCTGGGATCGGTTCTACGAAGTCCTTAGGCAACTAAAGCGGGAGGGAAAAATAACAGATGATGCCATTTCGACATTGTTTTGGCACAGCTATGTAGAAGATGCATTGAGATCTATCGAAGAGGTCGAGGCAAACAAGATTACACCTGAATTTGTGTTGGAGGAAATTGAGAAGGCTGGAAAACGAAGAGAGGAAGCTGCCGAAAAGAAGATCGAAGAAATTCAGAAAACCAAAGAGGAAATCGAGATGGAGCTCAAAAGGAAAGAAAAGGAATTCTCAGAGCACTTAGAACGGTCGATTTCTGAGGCGGAATCAAGAAAGGAGAGAGAATGGCTAGACAAGATACAGGGCATCAAAGAAAGTCTAAGAAAACATTCCGAAGTCGAAGCTGCGAGTAGGTCGACCAGATATACCTTGTTTCTGACGCTAGGGTTTATTGGGATCATAGCAGTAGCCTATCTTAAGATGCCATCTGACATTTTGGATCTAATCCTTACAGTTGTTGGTGGAGGAGGGCTTATTGGATTATGGACGTATGGTAGAAGTGTGATGAAAAGCTGCGTATTCAAACGCATATACCGACAAAAACTGGAAGAAGCAAAACTGGACAAAATCCAGTAAGCTAGCGCGCGTTGTAATCGAGACACCAAAAAAGGGAACCTGCGCCCCCTTCGCGGCGTAACCGCGAACACTATCGTTAGGGGTACCCCGCACCCTTTTTTCGGTTTCTCAATGCTCTTCCCGCCGACCAGCTAAGGAAAGCTCACATTCGGTTAGGCTCCCGCCTAACCCCTAACGATTCGGATAAGCCGTTTGCCCAAACGTGAAGTCACTTGTAACATTCTTCTCTAAGAATTGAGCTTCTTTTCGCCGAATATGCTCAACAAGAACTCTAAGCGTTAGACGAAATGTAACGTTAAGAAAACTCAGAAGCCACTTACAGAAAATGATTCGCAGTAGCATTCAGTTTCAAAGACTCTCCCTATGTCTTTTCATAAAATCCTCGATGGGGCTTTTTAACTCCAGCATGTCAATTGTATCCAGCAAAGCTCTCTTGCACTTTCTCTCAAGCTTGCTTTCCCTGATGTATTTGCGAATTTTGTTGTAACTCCATGTATTTGTCTTGTTGATTGAGGGGGGACATGATTCAAAGAACATGATAAGGACCTTGAGTTGTTTCAAGCCTTCGCTTATCTTTCCCAAGAAACACAGTGAGTATGCTTTGATGAAGTATGCATTTAGCACATTTTCTAATACGTTGCCTTCCTGCAAATACTTGTTTGCAATGTTGTATCCTTCTTGAGTCTTTCCAACGGTAACCAACGCCTCAGCATAATTCAACGCATATAAGCTATGTCTTGGAGAGAGTTCGTAGGCCTTTTCAAAGGACTCGAAGCTCTTTCGAAAATCCAGAAGATATTCACCATAGACATGCCCAATATTGCTCAAATGCGCTGGATTTTTCGGATCAAGTTTTAGGCATCTTTGGTAGGCTCCAAGCGATTCTTTCATATTTCCAGATTCATAATAGACATCGCCTAAGAACCACCACAAGACGGCACTCGTTGAGTATCTCTTTCTTAGCTTCTCTAAAATTCGCAAGCTTTTCTTATAGCTTCTCTTTTCAGAAAGGAGACGTGCTTTCATCAGCATCTTTTCCATTTCTGGTAGTGGTTTGGGTTTTCTCACTTCTCTAGGCTGTGGTTTATCCAACTTTGATGTTAAGGTGTTTGTCGTCGAAAATTTAGACTCCACGCTAATATATATGACATTGTTCCGAGTTAGACAGTCTCGGACAGAATTCAAAGTCTTCTGAATATTGTCCGCAAGGTATTCTTTGCAGATATCTTTCTCTTCTGGGGAAGCTATGTTAAAATCGATGTATAGTGCCTTTTCTTCTGTGTCAAATCGGATACCAGATACTCTTTCGTGGAGTGCATGAAAGAAGCCAGATTCACGCGGAGGCTTAATGACACTCGTTAACTCCTCTTGTGTTCGGCTATGGCATACGTCGCAAGCATCAGATAGTCGTAACAACCCAGCCAGGAATTGCACACGCACATCCATGTTTCCCAACGAGGAATGACGAATCGTTTTTGTTTTCTCAATCTGTTCCAGATGCACGAGATCTCTATGGGCAAAGCATATTTCTCCAACAACATATCTTTCTGATCCATTCAGTGTTTCCTTCAACTTGTTCAAGACATATTGTTTGCTTCTCTCATGGTGAGTTTCTCTAATCGTCTGATTTTCTTCGTCTGAGGCAGCTGCATACATTATTCCTATGTCATGTAATGAAACACCCAACAAAAGTAGAAAAATCTCATATTCATTCATTGAGGTCTTAATATTGTCTGGAATTAGTTCATCCAGATTCTTCTCTACGGCTTCGCAGTGTGTCTTCCCATGATCAGTATAGTGAGGAGCATGAGCTTGCCAGAATTGAAGCAGATCTCTTGTCCGTTCTTCAATAACAGACAGTCTGGTGATGAAATCTCTCGAAAGCAGAAAACTGCGTAATGGTGCAACCATAGTGATCTGCATTTCATCTTAGCTATCTGTTACTTATAAAAGCGATTCGGGAAAACCCAAGAAAAAGTTTTAATTATTTACCTTTTCTTTCTACATTTAAGTACTTGAGTGTTCGCTGGCTTTCTCATTCGTGCGGGTTTTAGGTATCCGGACTGGCTCAATTTCCTCCACAACCAAGAATTGAGATAGTAGCTCAAAGCATATAAGAGTTGTTTCTAATTCTGAAAAAGGCTTAGCGCGCGCTTGTCAAGGTATGCCTCTACGCTTGAGATTTGTTCAGGATCCAGTTTGCTAAGCCAAACGTCCTCTTTGAGATTTACAATGCCAGCAGAAACAAAGCCAAGAACATAGAACTTCTCTTCTTCTATGATTTCGCCTGAGAGAGTGATTTGGCGCAACTGAAGGTTTGAATTGTGCATATCATTAATCAAGTAGGTGAGTAATTTGCGGAAGCTGCCGCTCACAGAAAAAGCACGTTTCATACATGCCCAGCAAAGAAGTAGTAGTCAACCTACACGTGGCGCAGACTACTACTTCTAAACCGACTCTCTAAGTAGATATCATTACTTGTTCACCGTAAATACCTTATGAAGCTCCAAGCTCGCTAATAGAAACCCGCTGTTATACCACGAACAAACATTCCAATGAAGTTAGCGCGCTAATCGATACCACCTAAAGAGTAATGAACGTAAAGTCTTGAAGGGGTCACTCCCTTTTTATATTGCAGAAACCCAATTTGCTTTGGGTGAAAGATTGAGTGATAACGTAACTGACATATGTTTCAGCGTCAAAGGCCAATCAGCAATAGTGACCGGAGCCTCAAGCGAACTTGGAGTTACCCCCATAACCGCCAAAGATCAGTGATCCGCCTTGCCTAGTGAAAAGCCATCAGGTAGGAAAATAGCAATCATCGGCTCAGGGGCAGTAGGCACAACTTTCGCCTATTCCCTCATTATCTCCGGGTTGTCTTCACAGATTGTTCTTGTAGACATAAACAAACAGAGGGCAGAAGGAGAGGCAATGGATCTTAATCACGGCGTCCCTTTCGCCTCACCTACAAGAATCTGGGCTGGAGAGTATTCCGACTGTGAAGATGCTGACGTTGTTGTGATTGCAGTTGACAAAGGACAAAGAATAAAGCAATCTCGACTTGAACTTGCTGCAGGCAATTATGAGCTATTCAAAGAGATTGTCCCTAGCATCACCAAATACAACAACGACTGCATTCTGCTAGTAGTAACTAACCCATTAGATGTGATGACTTACGCTGCCCTGAAGCTTTCAGGCTTCCCAAAAAACAGGGTTATCGGCTCAGGTACTGCCCTTGATACGGCTCGCCTTCGTTTCTTGCTTGGGGATTATTTGAAGATAGACCCGCGAAACGTACATGCCTACGTTATAGGTGAACATGGAGACACGGAAGTGCCCGTGTGGAGCCTCGCAAACGTTGCAGGCATCCGCCTTAAAGATTACTGCCCAATTTGCAGGGTTGAGTACAATGCTGACGAGTTTAACAAGCTGTTCCTACAGGTTAAGAACGCTGGATATGAGATAATAAAACGCAAAGGAAGAACGAACTATGCGGTAGCACTGGCGATGACAAAAATCGTGCAAAGTATTCTTCGCGACGAGAATGCCATCTTAACCGTGTCCACACTCCTTGAGGATTATCATGGCGTGAGCAATATTTGCTTGAGCGTGCCTGTTGTATTAGGCAAAAATGGAGTGCGAGAAATCATTAAGCTTCCATTAGATCAACAAGAAGTTTCAGATTTCCAGAGATCTGCAAGAATAATAACGGATGTAACAAACTCATTGCTGTCTCAGAACTGAAGCACATGTGATTTCGCTGAAAAGTGGGTAACGCGCGTAAGACAAGTCTTCGTAAAGTCTTCAGCGTAACTATACTCAATCTTAAACAGTGATGATGACACTATAGGGCAATTTGAAACCATCGTCACGCACCCTTAACTCGTTATTAAATGACTGAGCCCTCAGAATACCCTTAGCAAGTGCACCCGGATCTTGGTAGAAGAAGGCTAAAGGGAATTGTCTCCTTCTTCTTCTGAAATTTCTCTTCCCGCAGCGCAGCCAGCACCAGCAACATCCCAAACGTCACGCTAACCAACATTGAAGCGCACCACAAACCATGCAGAAGCGCACCACAAAACACGAGCAAACAGAGCTCAAGGCACCATTCAGAAACCAAAACAGACCTCAAAACACAAACAGAAAAGCCGAACTTTTCACCAAAAAAATTTTTCCAGCGCTCAACGTACACCCGTCTACTTCAAAATCATATCCGTAAACCGCTCAGGCTGAAACTCCTCTAAATCCTCATACCTTTGACCTGTTCCAATAAACAAAATCGGCTTCCTAGTCACATACGTAACACTAAGCGCCGAACCACCCTTAATATCCGCGTCAGTCTTAGTCAAAATAGTAGCATCAATACCAACGCTTTTATGAAACTCCTCAGCCTGCATAACCGCATCATTACCCGTCAAAGAATCCACGGTAAGCACAGTCAAATCCGGCTTAATCACGCGTTTAACCTTACCCAACTCCGCCATCAAATTACGATCAGTCTGAATCCGCCCCGCAGTGTCAATCAAAACCACATTGATCCCATGCGCCCTAGCATGACTAATAGCATCATAAGCAACAGCAGCAGGATCACTACCATAAGTGTGCTTAATCATCCTCACACCCAAACGCCTCGCATGCTCCTCCAACTGCTCAATCGAACCCGCCCGATAAGTATCAGCACAAGCCAAAACAACACTGAACCCACACTTCATCAACAACGCAGCAACCTTAGCTATACTCGTCGTCTTCCCCGTGCCATTAATACCCACAAACACAACAACAAAAGGCTCCTTCAAATGCCGCTTCTTCTCAGCCAACTCCAGAAAACTGATTCTCTCACTCGGAGTCAAAATCTCAAGCAACACCGACCGCAAGCTGTCTCTAACAACCTGCTTCCTATCCTCAAGCCTCTTAACCTGAACTCCGTCAAGCCGCTTTTCCATTTCAGCGCCTATATGATCCGCAACCGATACAGCAACATCATTCTCAACGAGTTCTAACTGAAAACTCTGCAAAATAGGACGAATCTGATCAGCCTTAAGCTGCGTTACGGCAACTTTCTCAACTAGACCCTTAAGACCTGCCCTGAGCTTCTGAAACACCCGACCTTCTCCCAACTTGACTAAGTCTAGCCGACAAATCCTGCAGCTTCTCTCTATCCTCCTGAATCTTGCCCACAACCTGCATCAACTGCTGCTGAAGCGCAGTCCGGGTCTTCTCCAACTCGCCAATGCGGTTCTGAAGCGTCTGCTTCGCCTCAGTCGCCGAACGCTCAATGGACACGCCAGCTCCATGGCCCACAACCACTTTGTCATTGCTGTCCAGCCTTGCCTTAATGAATGAACCTCCACCTACAGGTACAAATAGAGGCGCGTCAGGTGCTTCCTTCTCAACGCCTTCCAACGTCATTCGAGCAATACTCAGCTCTGTCAGAGCTGCGCTGACGAGATTAAGCCTTGACTGCAACGTCTCAGCTGTCCCTTCCAGAATCTGAAGTTCAACAGCCAATGTGCGAAAGGCTTCTCGGTCACTGCCGGACACTTTATCCCTCTCCCGAGATCAGCTTCTTGATAATGGGGTCAGTGACTTCCTCTGCGCTAATCTCTTCGACCTTCAGCACCTTGATTTGAACTCGCTTAGCCCGGTGTTTGCTGCCAATCTCGTTGTAAACCTTTTCAACAGCTTCTTCCAGCTTCAAAGCTCGGATCTCTTTACGAAAATCCGTCCTATAATTTGGTTTCGTGATTTTACCAATCACTCGGAACACTTTGACCTCAGTCATTTATCCTTCACCACATCCAAAGACTGACCTATAATGAACAGCTCAGGCCCGGTTGTAACAAACCCTGCCACGGCGCCACGGCTGTTAGCTATCAATCCCATACCCACGTACGGAGTTCCACAGTTGACAGTGCCCAACTCCACCGGCACCTTCAAAGTTTCCTTCAACCGCCTCTGCTCTTCCTCTTTCAGCAACGGATGAACAAGCACTCCCTTATTTGTTGCGGTAGCCAACGAACCCAAATAGGGCAAACCCGCAATCTCGCCTAAAACAACATCAACACCGAGCGTATTTGAAACGTTAGCCAGATCTTCCTCTCTTAACCTAGGGTCCGCAATGGCTCCTTTATCATTTGCAAGAATCATATTTCCATAAGCTGTGCGCTTAGTCTCCATAATCATCACATTGATATCTGGCACAGCCGACTTGATTGCGTTTATTTCTTCTTCAGTCGCGTAGCTTGGCAACACTATACCGTATGAGTTCGCGCTCGCCAAGGCGCCGACCAACACAGACTCTCCAATCCTAGTCTTAACAACGTCCACGCCGAGGCACTCTTCTAATCGCGCCATCTTGGCTTTTGAGATCTGAGGAGGCACAATCACCATTCTCTCAGTTGCGAGCGAGTACACTCCTATGCTTGCGCTGCCAAAGAAACCCACTAGATCAATCGCCACAGCTAATCTCCTTCAGCCAAATAGAGCGTAACAACGCCCTCTTTGTCCTTGACAGCTCGGACCCGTATGTTTCTGGGCGGTTTCTCAATGCCTCTACTCCAGAGTCTCTCGTTCACTTCGTTACTGATGACGAGCCGCCCTTCTTCCTCTTCCTCGCCTTTAACTTCAGTTTCAACCTTCATGTGACGTTGAACAAAACTCTTAACTATGCGCATGGCTCGTGGCGTGCGCTTCTTTCGTGGACCAATCCATGCTCGCCTCAGAGGAATCGTGTAGATTCTTTCTTCAACTATTTCCTCTTCCTCTGGCTTTTTCTCACGTTTCTCCTCTACTTCTTTTTCCTCTGCCTCAGCCTCTTCAGGTTCTGCTTCTTCTTTGCTTTCCGCTTCCTTCTCTTCCTTTGTCTCTGCTTCTGTCTCCAGTTCTTCCTCTGCGCCCGCTTCTTCCGCTGACTGCTCTTTAACGTCTTCCTCGGGTTCTTCGGCTTTCTCAGTTATCTCTTCTTCTACGCCTTTATCTTCGATCGTGTCCAATGCCCCCTTTTCGGGTTGGTTCTCACTTTACCTCGAGTCCTTGCGATGACCCACGTTGGAACTGATTGCCTCTGCTTTCCCACTTTGGCTAACCTGCGTTTCTTTGCTGTTGGTTTGTTCCGTGTCATGTTCTCATCGCCTTGTGATTTTTATCTCGCGTCGCTGTCCCTGCAGCCGTACGAGAATTTCCCGCAGTTGTTCGTCTGTGATCGGAGTTTGAACCTTTCCGCTCTGAACAAGTTGGATTAATTGGAGTTCCAATGTGTTGGCGAAATCTGGTTTGACCATCTTGAGGTTAGTTAGCCGCTGTCTAGCTTCCTGCGTCAATATGCGTCTGAGTATGGATTGTTTCTGCATTTCCAGCTGCTGCTGGGCTTGTCCTCTCTGTTGCTCTTGGGCTATTCTCTGTTGCATTTCAAGCATTCTGCGTCGACGTATTTCTTCGAGCTCTGGTTCTTCTATTTCGTCTTCGCTCAACTTGTTCTTTCATCCGGGTCATGGGTATTTCTTGAGTTCAGGCTGGGTTTTTTCCAGTTGCCTTTTAATGTCAGCTGCCAACTTGTCAAGTGTGCGTCTGCCTTCTCCTGAGACTATTCTCCCTTTGCTTTTCGCGATCTCGACTAGGCCTGCTGATTCAAGTTGCTGCAGTATTTTTCTGATGTTGGCTCCGCCGCCTTTTCTCACATGTTCTCGTATGGCGCCTTTTCTGTGGCGCCCCCCGTATTCTGCGCGTAGTTGTTCGATGCCTATTGGTCCGTGTATGTAGGTCTTGCGAAGGATTGATGCGGCTCTTGTGAACCACCAGTCTGGATCTTCAGGCTGGCGAGCAGTGTGGCTGCTGGTTTTAGCTGTCGTAGTCCATACCGGCGGCTGCACTTGGTCTATGTTGTCTTTTATGTATTTGGTCAGGCGTTG
>Ga0315296_10002224_pt1 | contig 16630 bp, 29 predicted proteins | sample YL17G14_18_MG_FD_203921 | JGI IMG/M metagenome (GOLD analysis project Ga0315296, IMG submission 203921) | Sediment microbial communities from Yellowstone Lake, YNP, Wyoming, USA - YL17G14_18 | ecosystem: Environmental > Aquatic > Freshwater > Lake > Sediment | place: USA: Wyoming | collected... | reverse complement strand
TTTCATACTTGGGATTCATGGTACGGCTGACACCGTAGTTCCACCAGCACAGTCCACACACTTCTTTGCCGCACTGCCCACTTTCCTCCACACAGATCTTCGGTTGATCGACGGTGCAACCCATGTGAGCATCATGGGGGACGCAACCCCGCTGATAATCGCTTTCATCGTTCCTCCGAAAATTGGAACAGAACTACCTCTCTTCACTGATGCAACGACAGTAAACGCGACAGCAGGCGAGAAAATCAGCATGTTCGCCGTGATTGTAGCTATGCCCGACAGGGTAGGGCTGGCTGGCATCGATATCAAAATAGAGTATTACATACCCAACAACGCATCTTGGATAACACTAACTACCTTGGTCAGCGACCAAATGGGGCAAGCATCTTACGCTTATCAGCCAACAGCTAGCGGACTACCCTACACAGTAGAGCTTCGTGCCCTCTGTGAAGGAAACGCAACGCTCAACGGCTCAACAAGTGCCATCCATGCCGTTAATGTTGTGCCAGAGTTTGGTGCATTTGCACCACTCATACTCCTAGCCGCTGTGGGATTGGTGTTGCTTTTCAAGAGAGCGAATAGAGAAGGCAACGAAGAGACTTGACCGTTTTCAATTCAAGTAAAATACGGTGGAATCCAAAGTGTCGGCATTGCGGACAGAAACCGACACACATCTGCCTCTACTGCAAGACTCAGACTTGCAAAGAGCACCATCTAGCCCATATGTGCCGAGGTCCAAATGCGTTCAGGTACTGCCTAAGGGACTAAAGCAGACAGGTCGATATGACCCATTCAATTCCCAATATATCGCCTTTCCACCTAACCCCTATATTTGACTAGATATCTATCTATCGCCAAGTTGGGGTGCGCTTGGGCGACATTTTCGTCAATGTTGACGATACCTTAGACAAGGCCTTCCGAGACAAAGCGACCCAGCGTTTCGGCCCGAAACAAGGGGCATTGAAGAAAGCGTTGGAGGATGCCATAAGACTATGGCTAGCAGAGGACCCGAACAAGACAGTACCGTCATTGTAGACGAACATCCAATTGACTTGCTGATGTTCGTCGGAAGCAAGTGGTACCCCACGATTGAGAGTTTCGTGGAAGAGGCTTCGCGACTGGGTGTCAGTAAGCGTTTGGGTCAAATGCCCTCTGCTTGGGGTCTATTTAGTGGTTCTAAATGTGTCCGTTCTATCAAGACTCGAGATGAGGGTATCAAAATCATCAAGAATGTCAAGGAGCATGGTGCCAATGGCAACTGCCTCTATGTGCGCCGTTTAGTGAAGCTAGGAGAGAGTCGAGTCTTCTTAGCTCATGATGAAGGCAAGAAAGGCCGCGCTAGAATCTTCGGATTCTTCATCATTCGAGCCGTGGAGGTCATTCTTGAGACACTAGAAAGCATCAATGAGTTCACAGACAAGAAGAATGAGCTTGGTATCGAGGCGGTTAGTGCTGGGCAGGCACAGTTAGAACCTGCTCGTGGTTGTGGTCACAGGATGGTCGGTAGTCTCTATTTCATGAGTAGCCAAGACATGAAAATGCTTATGGAGATTGCTGAGCCGATTGCTGATAAGGTCGACTTCAAAGGCGGTCTCGTCGTGCTCAAAGATCCAATCCCATACGATGGTTCTCGGTTTAGGGGCTACAGCTTCTTCGATCCCACCTCTGTAGGAATAATGATTGCTAGGACAGCGCCCCAGTTTGTTGAGGCAGCGATCAAGATCAGACCAAGACTCAGGATTCCGAAACCCGAACCCATGACCCCTGATAATTTCTTGAAAGCGCTGGGGCTTGCGGAGGTGAAAGCGGTATGATTAGAGTGAGAAAGAGCAACACATTGGTTACTCAGACCGACGGCGAAACTCAGATAGACGTAAGGATTACTCTGACGGACTTCAAGGACGCTGACCAAGCGACCAAGTTCTTGAAGTTCTTCGGACAACAAATCCTCGTATTCGAAGGGCAAAAGAAATTGGAGGATTGAGGGTTTGGCGCAAAGAACGGATGTTCGTTGGCATCACGAAGCTATAACTTGGCGAAAGTTATGGCTAAACCCGCGAACTGGTCAGTATGATCTTCCATATCCGCCAAGAGGTAGAAATAGTTGAGCCAAAGGCTATTCAATCAATCATATATCGCCTTCAGGAATGAGCGTATTGTCTAGCCTCAAAGAATCCATTTGGATAGCACTTGCTCACTGGGGAGTCGGTGTCATGTTGAGGAGAGCGCTAGAGACGCATGTTGATGTCTATATCCAGAAGTTCGAAGAACACATGAAGGCAGGGGAGAGTGACACTGGCAATACTCAATATGAGCAAGGATACGACGATGCAGAAAGACGGGCAATTGAGTTTCTGAAAGGTGAAACATGAAGTGGCACAGTGGAATCCCTTCTCCCGTTTTCTGTTTTTCCTGAGCAGTGTCGCCGCTATTCTCGGATTACTTTTCATTGAAAGCGCCATCGGAAAAGCCATCACCATCGTTGGAGCATTCCTGTGTCTGATATCTGGAATGTATATACTTGAAGAAATTGACACAGCAATCACCGCTCTGAGAGGCAAAGGCAATTGAAGAAGCAATGTATCGCTCGGAGAGGCTGAGATATGAAAGCGGCATTCTCTGCGCAAGTTGATGTAGTTGATGAATCAGGAGCGTATGTTCCTGTGCCTCCAAAGATTACACGGCTTCTCAGATTAGTTCATGGAACAGTGGTCAAAGTCGTCATCGAAACGGAGAACGGTGGCTGAACGATGCGCAACATTGACCGAGACACTGGCTTGCTAGTCATGATGATTTCCTGCGCAGGCATAGTTGTGGCCTTTGTCAGTCTATTGCAGCATCTTCTCTCCTACCACTGCTTGGTATTAATGATGTGGCCAGAGAACGTCATTTGTCCCAGCCTTATCAAGACAGTACTGCCAGACTTGCTCCTGATGATTCCGAACTTTGTCGGCCTTCTTGTCGGTCTATGGATCTACAAACAGCAACCCACAAATAGGAACGAAGGAGAGAAAAGTAGGCCATGAAACACCCATATAGAGTCGGATACCATTTTGAAATCCGTGTAGCGAATTGGTTCAAAGCCCACAATTATGAAATCATAACTTCTCGAGGGTCGCATGGCAAAGCAGACTTGTGGGCACTGAAAAAGAATCCCCCTGATCCGCCTGGAACACCAATTCCAGTGTTGATTCAATGCAAAGTTGCTGGCCCAAGAGTGCGCATCAATCGCTTGACTAAAGAACAGCTAGCCTTCAAAGATTACGCGAACACGGTTAAGGCACGAGCCATCTGGGCTTGGCGAAAAGGTCGCAAGCTAATGATTCAGGCACTGAACTGAGGAGTAGCGTCAAATGTGGTTTGGTAAGTACTGGAATCATGGAGAAAGATGTCGTTTCGCCAATATCCGCCCATATTACGGGCCAGAAGGCGTAACATGCCAATCAAATGATGCTCAAAACGGATACTGCGGTGCCTACAGGCGGCTTCTAGCGAGGAAGTGGTGAGAATATGCCAAAGCTTGTGTTGAGTGCTTTGCTCAATTTGAGGCAGCCCATAAACGATGTTGGTGGCAAGAAGCTGTTTGAAGAAACGGGGGAACGGAAGCGCTTCGTAGTGTTTTCAATAGATACCCCACAGGGGTTCGATGTGAACGGAAAGTTGGGTGAGCAATTAAGGTCTCTAGCTCAAAAGTATGCGAACGCCTTAGGAGCTAAGCCAGAATTCACACGCATCCATGTCCTATGAGGCACCCCCTAGTGGTAGAAGATGAGCCAATCTACACTTGCCCGACAACTGGATACAAGTGGTGGAGCAAAGAAGACCACGACACACGATGCCCATGCGGAGAAGACCAAAACGAAATGCAGGGTATGCTTTGACCGATACAATGAGTAATAAACCGCCTTTGGAGATAAACGAGGTGACAGACATGAGAACTTGTGAGGACTGTGTTAGTAACGGTCGCTGTCTCTATCAGATGGATGGTGTGCGTGGTCTGCCTGAAACGGAAGCAAAGACCATCCCATGTGGTTTCTTCTTAGCTAAGGCGGTTCAATAAGCAATCAATTGCCCATGAGAAATGAGAAAATGAAGAAATTCAAATGTACACGGTGTCCGAAGGAATATCAATCGAAGAATGATTTGCGAAGGCACCTCCGAAAAATTCACGGCTTGAATGGAGGCGAAGCGGACAACGAAGTGTTTGCTAACTACCCAGAGCCGTACTTTGAGGTTGCGCCGAAATGAAGAGGGTCTGGTTCAAGCGCGAGATGAAAGAGGCGATTCTGGCTAGAAAGAAGACTGCAACGACACGCACCCATGCATTACCCCTTGGTGAGTGCCAAGCTGTTTCGGGGTCACGCTTCAAAGCAAAACCGTTCGCGGTCTTGAAGATAATGGATCGTTTCCCGACTACTCTTGAGAATGTGATTCGAATGTTCTACAAAGAAGAAGGTTTTCAGTCACCAGACGATATGGTCAAGTTCTTGACAAAAGAGCGCTTGTTGCTGAAGGCACAAGGCCCAGTGTATTTCCACCGTTTCGTTCTAGTGAAGGCGATATATTAACCCATGAATTGCCTGTGAGGAAGTTGCTATGAAACGTAGCTATGGCGTAGTTCATGGAGTAGCTGAATGTGAGGATTGCGAATGGACAACATCGAGTTACAAGAACTGCCAAGCAATCGCAAAGATTCATGCCCAAAAGCACGGTCATAGGGTGCGTGGGGAATTGGGCATAGATTTCACCTACGATGGGAGAGCGTAGTCCTTGACCAAGCATCTTCCTTGTCTTCCGGGTCGTGAGAGACACAACTATCATACGCCTGGATGCCGTTCATGCCGCCCAGACGAGAGATGTCGCTGGTGCAAGAAACCGCGTTGGTACAATGAGGGACTGAAGGCGGTTCAGTGAGAAGAAGGTACCCGAAGGAGTTCTATGTTCAGCGTCGGCGCATAATCGCTAGGGATCACAATCGTTGTGTCTTATGCTGGCGAGAGTGGCAATTAGACGTACATCACTATTGGGATGGTGCGATGTCAGAGGACTATCCGTATCTGCGATCAGACTTGCCAGATTGGATGCTAGTCACGCTCTGCAAGTCCTGTCATGGCAAATTCTTGTCTGTGCCTAGAGATGCGCCAATTGCGAAGCTTCTGGCACAAATAGTCCAGGCGAATAGGGAACTAGAAGTGAAGGCGATACAATGACCAATAAACCGCCTAGACATTCCAGATCAGTGCAGTTGCGTGTAGTATATATCGAGTAACCCCCCAATGTTTTTAAGGTTCAAATACTACGCATAATAGGGCGTCCCAAAATGCACACACTAACTGTGAACAAACAAATGACCCAAAATAGGGGGTTGTACACAAAGTACCGTTTACAGATCCCCCTCCCCAAGAAGACTCGCTGCAAACAATACAACGTAGTTCTTGATGATGCGGCAAACGCGGGGGTCTTGTACGGCAAGAGCGTGGAGCCTTGGCGTATCCAAGCTGCGATGATACCTGTATCTCCGATTGGGGCTAGTGTGGGGCTAGTCATAGACTTGCTTATGAAGCGCAAGATCCAAGTGGATTACTTAGGCATCACTGGTTCGCTGGCTAGAGGCGAATATGTGCCAGGGGCATCCGATGTAGATTTTGTATTGATCGTAAGTGATGATGATGTCTCAAAGCTTCGAAATCTACCCAGTGAACTATCCAAATCAATAGATCTATTCATTATACCTCGATCCAAGGCTCTATCAGAACTAGGTTCTGGGCTCGACCGACTAGCCATTGTGCAAGCGCAACCAATTCTAGATCGAATAGATGTCAACAGGATACTGGAACAAAGAGCGATTGACTGGGCAGGTGTAAAATGGGTACTGGAAGCAGAACTTGACTTTCTCGATTCTGGCGAAGAAATGATACATCTTGCAACCACAAGAGAAGAGCGTGTATCCTGTTCATACCATCTAATGCTTCGTCTACGAGCAGTCCATCTAGTTGAATGCCTCCTCCAAAATGTACTGCCACGTAGGATTCTTCTATACCAATCACTTGAGAATCAAAAGATCTCTGAAAGGCTCGTTCGGAAATTGCATATTGCGTATGTTGTTGGAAGAGACAGACAAATTTGCAAACGATCTCTTGACGTACCCTCACGCAAGGAACTGCTTCTCATTTCCGATGCTGTACGCAGATATGGCATGGAGGTGAAAGAAGAGATTGGGTCGAAAGAGAAGCCTCCATCGTAGACAGAAAGTGCTTGAGAAGAAAGAGAGGGGCAAACTCCGAGATCTCGAAGACCATCAGAAGAAGATAGCGATGCAACCCGACAAGCTATTCACTGGAGACTATTGGAGGAAGGAAGAGAAAAGAAAGTATGAAGAACTTACAGCCATTCGAGCGAGGAGGAGAGGAATCCACGATAGACGCTTGCGTCGTGGGCGGCGTAGCGCATTTCGATAATGTATCGGTGCAGATCAGAAAAGAGCGAATGCAGGTTTTCTAGAAGGTTTTCATAGCTTTCATATCTTGTTGAGCTAATGCCCTTGACCGAGGCACCTTGTTCAAGTCTCTAGTTTCTTTCACAAAGTATTGTTTTCGCCTTAGATTGATGAACAGTACGGCGTATCTTGCTCCGAACCAATTGATCAATTGTGTCAAGACTTGGCACATGGGAATGCTCTTTCGCCAACTTGTTGTGACCTCTATGAACCACACAACGCAGTCTTTTCTTGCTATGTAGTCAAAAGCAAAGCCATGTTGCCTCTCCGAAAGCCAAACAATATCTGTAAACCCCTCTAACTTCAAGATGCCTTTTGCAACTTTTTCCCCACGATTTCCATTAGTCACATTACGTTGAAGGTCGCCACTTGTGCCCCATGTTGAGGTCAAGATCTCTAATTGTCTCTTCGATGTCTTACGGCGATAGTTTTTCACCTTTTCGGGATTCCGTCTTGCCCACGCATTGAGATAACTGTAGTCCATAGGTTGCACTACGTACTATATACTATTAAAGCATAGTGCCTATAAGCAACTTACTTACTAAGTAATAGTCAAGGCGAAACGGATGAACTTTCCGAGAAAAGCCATAATCGCTCCAAGTAGCGATGTACGACAGAAAGTTGTTGTGACCTTCAACAATATGCAAGAAGTAAAGAACGCCCAAAGCGAACGATACGAAATCTTGAAGTGGCTTGATGAATGACAATCACCATCGACACGATCTGGGGCTTCGGAAGATACTGCCAAGGCGAAGTGCACAAGCTCGACAAGAGAGGGAGAATTGGATTCACTAAAGCAAGATGGGGAAAAGTTGTCTGGTACTAAGGCAAAGTGAAAGCAATCATGTGCGAACGCTGTTGGTTAGTTGCATTAGCGGAAACTCTACGGCAAGCCCCTGAAGCCAAGGATTTCTTCCAAATGGGAAAGTCTATTGGCTTCCAAGAAATGCGGATGAGTCACAACGGAGTGCAGAACAGATGAAGATGATCTGCGACGACTGCAAGAAACAAATAGTGAATGGTGAGAAATATGCGCTTCGTACACACGGTTACCCTAGACTTGACCATCTTGGCAGGAAACGACTTTGCCATACTTGCTGGCTCAAAATCAAACATTATCGTAGCGCACACGATTGGACATTAAAGGTGAAAGCAAAATGAAGACGCTTCATGTTCCGATGGATGATGCAGACTACCACAAGCTCAAGAAAGCTAAGGAAGAACTGAAAATGACTTGGGGAGAGTTTATTCTCCAGCTAATCGCGCCAAAAGAGGTCAACAGCAGTTGAACCAAAGGCAATTCAATCACGCTTGTATCGCCTCTAGGAGTGGGTGCTAGGTATGCCGCTCTCTCTCGCTGGTATTAATGCAAGGTGCTTGAAGTGCAATTGTGTGTTCCTTTGGCATCTTGAAAATGCGCCATTCGTAGACTCAGAGATTGTCGGGACTTGCTCGAAGTGTTTGCAAGGTAAGAAGCACACATGTGTGGATGAGAACACCGTACCAACAATCACGGGAATCTATCCAATGGAGGCCACTTGAGAATGAACATGTATAGTTGGAAGGGTCACCCAGTTTTGAAAATGTCAACTAAGGAAGTGGGCACGATTATTGAAGACTTCTGTGGGTCCGCTCCTGGTAGACGTTTAGTGGTGCGCTTCGGAGATAGGGAAGAATCTTTCATACTATGGAACATTGGACCTACGCCAGTTCGTGATTACGCTTGGTGGTTCAAACATGAAGGCAAGGGTCAATGGGTACCTTTCGGTGACGGACTTCCCGAAGCCGTAGTTGGGCCCGAACCAAAGGAGACTGCTTGAAATGGATAAAACCCAAGGGCGATTCAAGCCCAAATGTACCGCCTTTAGGCAGATGGGGGAATCTCAATGGATTTGATGATGCTATTCTCAATTGTTGTCGTATGGGCATTTGGCCCAGTTGGATTGCTTCTTCTTGCCGAGGATGTTTCTGAGTGGAAAAGAGGGGTTACTTGTGGTGGCCTCTTTTTCCATCGGCATAAATGGAAAACAACATCTTTGCATCGCTCCACAAATGAAGAGCGATTATCAGTTTGCAAGAAATGCGGAATAGGAGAACTCTACACGGTTTTCCCATACAGTATGCGAGATTTGAGTCCTGCTGAGGCTCGCCAACTTCTAACAGTGGTGGCAATCGTTGGATAGGCGATTCATGTCCTAATATATCGCTCATAGAGGGGAAATGTAGATGAACGCGGCTAAATTTACTGGTGGCGTAATTCTTTTCGTTGCTGGGTGCCTAGTGGGACTGTTTGTTCTATTTGGAGGTTCAGCACTTGTTCTCTCAAGTATGCTTTCTGGGGGATCGATCAACAACAATGCGGAAGGAATAATTGTGCTTTGTATCTTGTTGTGGGCAACATTAGGAATCATGGGAATCTATTACATAGCCGCTTCTTTCAGCATCCCTGTTACGTTTCAAGGCAAACTACAGCATGAACCGACAGCCAGATTAAAGGTGCCAAGAGTAAAGCAGTATCGGTGTCCTAGCTGTGGATCTCCAATTGAATATTCAGTAACGACATGCGGTAACTGTAGTTCCGAAATAGTCTGGCAAGACACTTGAAAGCAATGGGTTGATGGAGCCACGATAGAATGGGTAGGGAGATTGAAGGCGATTGAACGGTAATTGTATCGCCATCAAGGTGACCCATAATGAGTGAAGAAATTGAGGCGTTGGAGCAGAAACTAGGTCAGATGAAGAAAACCCAGGCTCACGAAGAGTTTGTAGCTCGAATGGGCAAGTGGGGGGCTGTTCAGACACCATTCATTTGCGAGGAATGTAAGAAGAACTATTGGGTCAAACAAGAGGATGGTGTTGCCGTCTCTACGCGATGCGCTTGCGCTGGTTGGTCTGTCGAACAACAGAACTGCCAAAAATGCGGTGTGCTAGTCGGTTATCACTTGTACGTTCATGACTATGGGTATGAGGGGAAAACATATCACAAGTACCTCAAAGCATTGGATTACATATCGGAACATATGGACTGGGACACTCCTACGAGATACATGTGTGAAAACTGCTTCAATCTCAAAGCCATGCGATTGGAACAGAAAATTCAATCTGCCCAAGCATCAGTCAAGTCTTGGACAAAAGAATTTGGGAAAACTCAGAAGAATCTTGCTGAAGCGGAGAATACGCTCAAAACACTTGAAAGGGAGTTAGATGATGCCAAAAAGTCTTGGAAACCAAAGGCGATTCATCGCTAGATCAACTGCCTTTAGGGAGGCTATCTAAGATGGCCGAACTTCGTAGATGCAAGTTGTGCAAACGGGACCTGCTTCTAACATCGGTGGGAAATCACATGAAGACTCACCTAGAATGGAGAGTGGCAGAGAAGAGATGGGCAGAATCAAACTATCGTCTTGCTTTGTATCCAGTGGATGTCTTGACAAAACATCTCGGCTACACAACTTGGGATGAGTATCGAGAAGCGAGAGGTCAAAAGCGTCAAATCCGTGTGGTTCCAAAAGAGACAATGCTCAGAAACTTCGATAGGTTCGCTGGTCTACCATGAACCGATACAATAGCAGATGTATCGCCATGTGCCACTTCTTACGAGAGAAAGCTTGGGCAATCTACACTGCCATTGGCATCGTAGGAACATCCATATGGGCAATTCTTGCAGTAGGTCTCATGGTGCAAACTCAGCCCCAATTCGACATACTCAATCTTGCTTTTGACACAGCCATGAACCAAGGCAACATTGAAGCTGCGTTCAATGCATTAAGCCAGAATACTACCTTGTTCAAGGAGTACATGAACCAGAGCTTTCAGCTCACAGTTTATTGGATCAGTTTCATACTTGTATATGCGGCGATAGGTCTGATTGTGATTCGCCGATACAATAAGAGAAGTGGGCTATAATGGTCAAGACATGGCACACCCTAAGAGGCAAGAAGTTCCAAGTCGATAATGAAGACTTTCCGCTAGTGAGTCGTCTTACATGGGGTATCGCTGGCAGAATCAACGGAAAGGGAGGAGCACTAGTAACTAGGCTGACTATCGGCAGACTCCTATTACTCAAGCAATTGATACGAGAACTAGGACGCAACCCAAAGGCAGAGGTTGACCATATCAACGGCAATTTCTTAGATAATCGGAAGACAAACTTACGAATTGTTTCTCGTTCAGAGAACAGTCACTACAAATGGAAACGGATGGCTATCAATCGCTTACGACGAGGCATCAAATGCAGTTTGGGATGCGGTAGACTAGCAAGTGGCCTAGTTCGTCTGCCCGCAAGGAAGTACCTCTACCTGTGTGATGAGCACTTTGTCATTAGCAAGCATAGGGGACAAGTAATCCCAACATAAGAGTTGAATTGCGAATGAAACCATGTAACTGTACAGATCCGAAGCCACTGAAGACTCCCCAGGATGGTGTCGCATGTGCAAATTGTGGTTGCTGGATCAAGCCTCCAGCCCTATATCGACTGATGCGGGGTACTGAAGAGGAACGGTTAAACTTGCTCAATGAGTACCGAGAGTGGAGAAGAACAAAGGAACGAGGTCTTGCAGGTTGAGCCGATTCAATCCTAAATGTATTGCCTTCGAGGTTGCTTAAGAAATGATACAAACTTGGTTTTGTGAACTTTGTGGAGTCAATGGTCTCGTAGTCTTGGAAGAGAGAACGGATGTAATGAGTGCCGTTCAAGAAATTGGAACTCAACACAAATCACTCAGTCCAAACTGCCCTGTGCCTTTACGTGACTTAAGAATCATTCACCATCTTGATGATCTTTGCAAGAAGAGGGCGAAAACGACATGATTCACAGGCGATTCATTAGTCCATGTATCGTCCTTGGGGAAATGAGAGAATGAGAGTTTGGTCTAGCTACTACAACAAGCCAGATGCATTCCTATGGTTCCGAATCTTTGGAGTTGGACTTGTCATCAAGGATGTAAGAAAGAATCCATTGCTCTTCTCAGAGAGAAGTCAGCTCTGTCGGACACTCCGAATAGGCAATTTCTTAATTCGTGGGCTGAAAAGAGACAGAATGGCTCTTCAAGAGATCAACAATGGCTTTCATTACAACAAGGAACATGATGTTTGGGAATGCGACAAGTGTGGCGCTTGGATTGGCGGGAATTGGGCGGCAGTGGAACGATACCACAACGAGTTCATGTGTGGCAAAGGGCATGGTTGTGAACCATGATGCGGTTTATTCTCAGATGAACAGCCTAGGGCAACGTTTATAGGACAGTTGACCTATACAGCCCATGTGGACTGAGTTGGCACAAACAATTAGACCTAATGTCCAGGTTCCAAGGGAACTATGGGCTGAGGTAAAACGAGAGGCAACTCAACAAGGAACAACTGCGGGAAAGATCGTGGAACGAATCTTGCGTGGACATTACAAGAAGGATGATGCGAAATGAAGACGACTGACCCAGTCACTAGGCGAACACACAGTTTAGTAGGTCTATTCTTACTGATCGCACTATTGATGACCTACGTCTTTTGGGCGGTACTGGGGCACTAGCTATGGATTTCGACGACATAGTTCACAAGATCTTTTACTACGGTTTCATCGGATGGTGCATTCTCATCATCTATCTCTCATTAGGAAACGGGATAGCGATTTCTCTATCCTTTGTTGAGGTTCCGCATGTCTACAAGGCTGCATTCAGTGTACCCGATTGGCTATTGTTTTCGGGCTTGTATGTGCTCTTCATCTTTGCAACGGTTACCACCGACAATGAGCAAGAACATCAGGTTCTTTCACTACTAGCGCTTGTGTCTTCACTGATTCTCTGGGCATGGGGCGTAGTGGATGTTCTTCGGAGCACAACAGTAGAGACTGGTAGTAAACTCATCGCATACACAATTGCGTCTTGTGGGTCAGGATACTACTTCATCAGGTCATGGAGAAAGCGTTAGACCTACGAGCGATTCATTTTCGAATATACCGCCTTTGGAAATGACTGATTTGACCACCAACAAGCCCGTGTACCGTTGTCCAAACATCAGTTTCTGGAATCGGCGGATGCGACCGCCTCCCCTTTTCTGGAATAAGGCAGATCATGACAAGCTCTGTCAATGCAAAAAGAAGGTTTGAATCGTAGATGGCTAACCCATCGCCTAGTTTCTTGAAGGGTCAATCCTACAGCTTTGCTCGTAACGACTGTCAAGGATGCTATCAGTTCAGCCGATGTATCTCCGCATCGTCTTTCTCACATGATCCACGTCACTATCTACTCGCGGTGCGTGGGTTCGAGCAGCCGACAACACGGTTAATGAAACTGGGCACCCAGGGTCATGAAGCGTACCAGCGCGAACGTGGCATCCCTACGCTGCAAGAGTATGGTCAAGAACGTTTCTTCATTGACTTAGCAGACTGTAAGCCGATTCAGTTGAAGGAACTGTCTGCTTGCAGTCGTCTCTACGGGATTCGTGGGCACATGGATGTTTTCTTCATACACCAAGTGACTCCTGGACGTTTTCAAATTCGCATAACTGAGTTGAAGTCGAGCTACCAGAAGATCTATCTTTTTCAGCTCATTGCGTACTGCTTGATGTTCGCTGACCCCAGTGTTGAGTTGCATACCAAGAAGCCGCTCAAACGAGACCCGACGCAGTATCGCACCTATGGTCAACGCTTGATATGTAATGCGGCGCCAGTTCTGGTCAATATAGAAGCTGTTCTCGGGCATGATTTCGAGAACATGCGCTACTTCATACGCTCCTTCATGATTGAGAACAAAATAACTGAATGGGGCTCTGGGCTAAGTGCGGCAGTCCAAAAGCGAGCCAACAACTGCCGTAGGTACCAACGCCTCGGCCTCTGGGATTTGCGAAACATCCCCTACTGCCGCTTTTGCTCATTGTTCCGAGAAGTTGATGCCGACAGATCCTGCTCATATGGCCCACTCTGTGCGCCAATAGGATACTCCCCCAAAACTAAGAGCATTCAAACTTACTGGGGGCGACAAAAACTGCTGACAAAGTCGAAGCCAGTGGTCTACAAGGTGCAACGTGTCGATGAATGAACTCATCTCTCGTGTTGTCCGTTGTCCACATTGCGGAGGCATACTTGAGCTTGAAGATACCGCTCCTCGCAAGAAAGGTGAAGGAAAGGCCACTGGAGCCAAGCAAAGTAAGTTATCGAGGAAGCAGGTATGGGCCATCCGAATCCTTCAGCGCTTAGGGGCAACAAGCTTCGAAACAGCGGTTCCACTAAGAGTCATTTGGCAGACTTGCGTCGAGGAGATTAAGCAACGCCAAGCGCAAGCCAAGCAGGGTCACTCATATGACCCACGCGATCTAAAGATGCCATCTAGTCATTTAGTCGGTTTCTGGTTGAGTGCCCTCCTAGGTGCAGGATTCACAGAGATGGTAAACAGGGAGTGTCGCATGGTGGACCCAGCAACGCAGAAGATACGTTTTATGAAGAAACCCTGCCACTGGCTAAGTGAAGCATATCGGAGCAAAGCTATCGCATTCGATGAAAACGGCGATATCATGAGAAAACAGGTGGCCATAAATGCGTGACTTAATTGCTGAAGTGTGGGATGCCATGGTGCCGTACGAGTATTACACACCTCGGGATCTCGCGAATGTTCTTGGGGTGAGCGTGGAACAGGTATGGCGTGTGATGGATCTCTTACTTCGATACCGATTCTTAGAACTTGTGATTCCAAAGGGAGCACTAGTCAAGAAAGTTGTTGGGGTTCCTTCGCCACAAATGGCAATGTTGCTCTTAGGGAAACTCACTAAGCCTCAGATAGGTCGATAACCGTAATAACCCTATTTAAGCATCGAAGAGGTGTCTATTTCTCGGTGGGGCGCAGGGAGCATGAGATGTTGGTGAAAATCTTGAAGTCAACTCGAGACACGCCGCCAATGTCTGAACCTTCGGTGGCTCCACCTTCTCATGCTCGCCTCTTATTTGGCGTTATGCTCATCGTAGTCATCCTCAGCGCATTTACTCTTATAGCAATCTACGGGATCTCACGGGCGAATGCTCCACAAGTCATGATAACTAAATCTCCTTGCCTAAGATTCGAGAAAGCTAACTTCGCCGCAACGAACGAGAGCATCACAGGAGCTAAATGGATAAACCATCACATTCGTCTAGATGTGCTCGTCATAGAGAACTGTTGCTTAAAGGATTTCGAGGTCGACTGGGTCGTCAGCGGTCAAGTAATCCAAGTTAACATACGCTCTCCACTACTCTCAGTCACGGAGGCTTGCCGTTGCGTATGTCCGTTCATAGTTCATGTCGACCTAGGGCCCTTCCCATCAGGTCTCTACTATGTTACAGTGTTCCATCACGGGGCCGTTATTGGAGAGACTTCAGGGATTCTGAATTGAATACTACTCAAGAAGTCCAAAGAACAGAATATGATGTGTGCCCCAAATGCGGAATGAAAACGCTCGTAACTCACTCTTGCTCAAGACGCACATCAAGATTCTGTATAAACATGCGTTGCCTCCACCGAGACTCAACCGAAAAGGTAACGGCTATCTGGCAGAGGCTGACCAAAGGCAATACACGATAGGATGAATCGCCCTTGAGTAACCATCTGGGGGTATTGTGCGCAGTAGATAGCGAGCTATGTCGTTGGCCATCTGGGCGTTGTGCGCTCTGTTGCTGGAGATATGTTCCAAGAAGCGGTTGAAGACCAGTTGAATTGCCCATGAAAAAGAGGTCACTCACTCAAGCAATGGAGCTTACAGTTCTCGCCGCAGAGGTCGCCCTATATTGGGGAGACCGCAAAGTAGCTCCACTATTGGGGGCTGCATCGTGACTCCACGAATAGCTCAGAAGAGGAATCGGGAGAAGCCGTGCGCACACGGTTTCAAGCCAGAAGAGTATTGTCCACATTGTGGAGGGTAAGACTTGGGTTCTAGTGCTTGGCGCATGTACCGACTAGACCTAGGTAGTCTTAAGCGGTACCGTGCTTTTCAGGGTGCTCGCCCGATGTGTGAGGGCAACTTCCCGAGAGGCCAACCGCCTCATGAGATTCAAGTGGGAGAACGATTTTGGGCTCATACCACTGGCAAGCAACGACGTACAAAATATTATTGCCAATTCCATAGGAAGTTGCTGTTTATCATGGGGCCGATTCCAGAATGAGTAAATCCTCTCGAATAGTTCCATTACGTAGATGGGAACGCCGCACATGCAAAAGTTGTGGTGTGGTCATGGTTTGGCCAGCATTCAAAGAGTATCATGTCACAAAGAGCGGTCATCGTAATCGCTCAGTATCGCGCTGTTTGGACTGCGCGAAACGACTGAACATCACTTGAACATACTACAACACACTACAGCAACAATAGTGCGGCACTGATTGTTGCTCCACACAAGTTGATTAAGCCTATAGATTAACTCTGTAAGTATTCACCCATCGCTTAGGGGTGCGCGAAGCGTGGAGGTGATTCGTTATGACGCATAAGTTATTGAGCCGTGGTATCCTTTTGCCTGTGGTACTTCTCTCAGTTCTGGGCGTAGCAGCAGCGCAGTCCGTTTGGACTTCAACGGTTGGATACACGATTATTCCAGGTGCTTCTGTGGCGTGGCTTCAAAGCATGAATCTCGGCAACATGGATGAGGGTGGATCTGGAACATTCACTCTATCTAATGCTGTATCTGTCTCTTTGACAAAGTCGCAATCGTACACAGTCGTTCTAACCATCAGTAATGCAGAACAGCTGAAAACCCACTTCGCAAGCTTAACCTTAGTGTTCAAGGAGGGGACCTCAACAGTCGTAACATTGACGCTAACAAGCCCATCTAGTCAGTTCAGCATCGGTGGTCCACAGACCATGCGCTTGAATGCTGTCGCAACTTGGGCAGTACAGCCATCAATCACAACTGGTGGGCAAAGCATCACAGGACAGATCAACCTGTCTGCCACTTTCGCATAGGCTTGTCAAGATAGCAAGTCGAACTCCCTTTTTTTCAGATGTTCCTTCGTGTTTTCACCAAACTCTGTGCTCCATCAGCCGACCCGACGCTTATATAGCCCAAAGGCAGTTGAAGTAAAGATCAACCGCCTTCGGGGTGCCTTGTCTCGGCAACTGTCCAAGAGTTCAATCCAAACATCGTTCTTGGGTCCAGCTGTGTCACAAAATGGCTAGGGAATTTCG
>Ga0315296_10002223_pt1 | contig 16632 bp, 9 predicted proteins | sample YL17G14_18_MG_FD_203921 | JGI IMG/M metagenome (GOLD analysis project Ga0315296, IMG submission 203921) | Sediment microbial communities from Yellowstone Lake, YNP, Wyoming, USA - YL17G14_18 | ecosystem: Environmental > Aquatic > Freshwater > Lake > Sediment | place: USA: Wyoming | collected... | reverse complement strand
CTTGCGTTGTCCCAGTAGTGCAGCGAGGCCACGTTTAGTTCGTAATAGCCGGCCACCACCCTGTCCCCGTCCGAGCTCATGTCCACAGAGCTGAAGGCGTGCAGCCTGGACCAGTTGGCGCTTATATTCGTATCACCGGACAGGTTTGAGGCGTTTGCCCAGTAGTAGAGCGTTGCTGGTGCACCCGTGAATTCAGAAACCGCTGACACCGAATATCCATCGTCGGATACTGCCACATCTACAATGGGGCCCAAGCTGTAATTCCACCAAATTGGTCCGTGTGGCCCAGGTAGGTTCGCATCCTTGAAGAAGCTGACGACGCCTTCAGGCGAATAGGGAGAAGGCCCACCAGCCACAACATACCTCCCGTCAGGGGACATGTCCACAGCGTGGACGAGCCACCACGTCCAACTCTCCCAGTCCCAACTTACCCCAACGCCAGACTTTGTCGTGCAATTTATGAAGTAGTAGATCCTATCGCCCGTGCCGCCCACTACAACGTACTCGCCATTATCGGAAATGTCGATCGTCCTCCTTTCGACATCGTTGTTCCCAGCTGGGGGATAATAGACAAAATTTTGGCTCACCCAGTCGTAGCCGTTGCCCGCCTGCAGCCCAGACCTTCCCATGCAATCGCCAAAGTAATAGATTGAGCCCTCCGTGTTGTTTCCAACGATCACATGCTGGCCGTTTGCAGATATTGCCACAGACAGTAACTTTTCCCCAAGCCCACTAAGGTACCACCACCTCGGGTTGGGGCTGTCCCAGGCAAAGAAGTAGAGTCCCGTGTTATTCACGGCTGCAATGTAATTCCCGTCCTTTGAAACTGCAACATCGTTTACCTGCATGGGGTTTACCCAAAGCTCCTTGATGGTATAGCCCTGCGCGGCAGATGGAGGCACCATTGCAAATGCCAGTATCGAAAGTAGCAACATTGTTAAAAGGGATATAGATTTTTTCATGGGTATTATTATGTTAGTATCAAATTTAAGCGTTGGCATTGATCCATTGGCATAGCTTTGGAATGGATATTCATCAAAAAATCTGCGTTTGATATAGCTCTTTCACCTTAGGGTATGGATTACGAGCGAATAAGGGCAATCTATTCCACAGTGATCTCATCTTCGGGCAATTATGGTGATAAGAAAGGGAATCATATCACATCTAGCTCTGACTTATTTTCGGGGAGTCGCTATCGATCTCCGCCCCACGGGTTGGGGAGGATTACAGAGCCACCGATCGCATTGAAAAGCCCCTTCCGCTTGGTTTATAAAAAGGGAGCACCTCATAAATAAGACATTCATGAAGGTCTACCGACCAAGAGCCGATTGAAGATGATCACTATCTCAATAAAAGGAGCACCCAAGGGATACACGCCGTTAAATGTGCTGTCCAGGAAGGCAGGCCGTCTGGGGCTGCTTATCTTGCCACTATTAATTCTCCTAATCTCGGTTATCCCGGCAGTGGTCCCGGTGGCATCTGCGCCGCAGCCCTCCGAGGGCAATGTCCCCCAGTGCATCTACTTCTTCTACAAAGCCGGTTGTGGGTCCTGCGACGCCTCGAAGGCATACATCAGCGAAGTACAGGAGAACTTCACACTATTGGTCGTCCACGAGTTCGATCTCTATAACCAAACGAACATTGATCTCTGGACAAAGTTCTTCAACTTCCACAACCTCAGCGGCTACGGCTACCCGGTGGTCTTCATTGGAAATGAGGTTCTCATGGGAGAGGGTAACATAGAGGCAAGGCTTGTGCCACTCCTGGAGAACAATACGGGCTGGACCTGCCCCTCCTACAACTCCACGGTTTCCCCCTATGATGGGTCTACGACCGTGCCTGTATCCACGCTCTTACCTGTAATATTCGGGATGGCCTTCGCTGATTCCATGAACCCATGCGCGATCTCTGTCCTGCTCCTTCTGATAATGACCATCTCCCTCACATCGGCCTCCCTCTGGAGAACGGGCCTGGCCTACATTCTGGGCAACTTCATCGCCTACCTCGTGATAGGCTTCGGTTTATTCACCATACTGCAGCAGTTCAGTCTGCCCACGTATACCGGCAAAGTCGTAGGCCTCCTCTCGATTATCGTTGCGGTTATAACCCTGTTCTCCAAGCTTCCGGCGCAGACAAGACCCGTGATAAAGAGGTTGGTTACCTCCACGACATCCCCGATCATAGCCTTCTCCATCGGAGCGGTAATCTCGGCCATTGAACTCCCCTGCACAGGGGGTCCCTACTTCCTTACCCTGACCCTCATGAGCAGCTACCATACTTCACAGATCCAGACAATTGGCTACCTCCTGCTCTACAACACCATCTTTGTCCTTCCCCTGGCGGCCGTGCTTCTGCTCTACGTCTTTGCCCAATCCCCGAAGATACCAAAGCAGTACGTAAGATGGATCTCCGCGGTCGCGATGTTTGCCATCGGTATCATCCTCCTTATAATCTGACATCCTGGCCCGTACTCAATAACAAGCCACAGGCCGCAGATTGGAACCTGGTCTGCTCAACGAATCTTTATTCTTCCTTAGCATTCCCTATTCGGCATTTAGACCAACAAGCCGGCGTGACCATCGGTGAATTTATTTCTGGGAGTAGAAATGTAGACATAACACGCAAAGAGCGGGTGCGAATAATGGTCAAGCAAAAAAGAACCGAGAAACGCCATGCCAAGAAACGAAGCATCAAGCCCTTTTTATTAATTGGCATTTTAGCCGCGGTTATAGTCGGAGTCGTCTTCCTCTATTCAGGATTAATTTGGTCGCCCCAGAAACAGGCCGCAACGGTTGGGATAGTCGACCAATTTTACAACCAGAGCTCAGACTTCACGGATGCTATGGTAACATTCCTGCAGAGTAAGAACATCACCTACGAGCTGCACACGAATCAGGAGGTGAACGTAGAGCTGTACAGGAAACTTCCCACCTTTGGGTACAGAATGATAATATTGAGGGTCCACTCTGGCATAAGCGAGGGCTACGAACAGCCAACCTTCCTCTTCACCGCAGAGAATTACTCCAATGAAAAGTACACATACGAGCAGCTGACAGATCAGATAAAGCCAGGGGTGATCGACATCAGTACAAAGGCGAACCCCGTCTTCTCCATAGGACCCCTGTTTGTTTCCTCGAGCATGGAGGGCAATTTCAACGGCTCCCTGATCGTAATAAGCAGCTGTTACGGAATGCACAACACGCAACTTGCGGATTCCCTGATAAGGAAGGGCGCCAGCGCGCTGATAAGCTGGGACGAGCTCGTGACCCTTGACCATACAGACAGTGGCGTCCTTTCCCTTACTAGGGCATTCATCGAGGGTGGGCTGACGATCAATGCCAGCGTCAGCAGCGTGATGGAAAGCGTCGGGCCGGACCCAGCCTACGGAAGCGTGCTGGAGTACTACCCCTCGACGAGCGGAACCGATTCCTGGGCAGAGCTGATCGAGAGTAAAACCTGACCTCCCGCGTCCGCCAAAGTGGGATCCCTAGTCATTCTTCGGTCCTCTCTCCCCTCAGGTCCGGCTGTGTAGCCTAATGGTAACCTTCCCTTGAGGCCGCCTCAAAGACCTGCAGGTGCTTCTTGGCAAAGTTTGACCATGGGAATTCACTCCTTATTCTAGCCGCCTCCGTCCTTGCCTCACTCTTTATGGACTCCTTGTTCTTTATCAAGAATCTCAGGGCATTTACAAGGGGCTCGAGTTGCGGCTCGACTGCCAAGCAGGCTCTACTTCCCTCAATCAGCTTGGTCACGCCCGATCCCTTTGATACAATGGTAGGGGTGCCCGAGGCCAGGGCCTCCACGGGAACCAGGCCAAAGGTCTGGTCTATGGCAGGTAGGACCACCACATCGGAGCTCCTGTACAAAAAGTTGAGCTCCTCCTCGCTGCAGCGAGCCAAAATCTGGGCCGAATCCCTTAGCGATCCCTTGAGGATCCTGCTGTTCAGCTCATCCCTAAGCGGACCATCTCCCACTATTAGCAGCCTGACCCTTTCCCCTTCGTTGTGAAGAGCCGCGGCGGCACCGATCACCAGATGGTGGTTCTTTGGCAATGTGAGAGACCCGACATCCAGGATCTTCAGGCCGTCATAAGAGGAGAAAGCCAAGAGATCTTTCCTATCAATTGAAGTATACGAGGGCGCGTCGACACCCGGAATGGCAACATAGGCATCCCTACCGTACCTCTCCTTTACCTGCGATCTCGTTAGGAATGAATTCGCTATAATCGCGCTGATGAAACGGTTCACCAAAAGCTCATCGAAAAATTTTGCAATGCTGAACATATTTCTAAAAAGCTGAGATCGCCTACTCAGCTCCCTAGTTTCCCTGTAGGTTCCAAGGACCTCATTGCACGTCCAGACCAGCGGAGCTCCATGTACAGATGATACCGCCCAGTAGGCCGGAAAGTTGTGAGCATTGATTACATCATAGCGCCTCTCGCGCATCGCCTTCCTAACCAACCTCCTCAAGAGGACAAGTTCTGAAAAGTATCTACGGAGGGTGCTTATGGTATTGTGGGGCGGGATGGGTAGGATCTCTCTATCCGGGGTTATGTAATTGAGCCCGTACGCATCCTCCGACATCCCTCTTAGATCCAGCGATAGGGTCCCAACATAGACCTCATTTCCCAACTGCACAAGGTTCCGAGCAAGCTTCACAACGGCCTTCTCGGCGCCTCCTGGGTATATGTGAGGATGCACTATCAATATTTTCAACCGCTTTCCCTCGAATAACAATAAAGGATCAGCTTGAGTATCAGACGCTAATGATGGTACGACCTTCTGTTTTATCCAAAGGATGTTCCATTGCATATAAAGCTACCAAGATGAAATGGAACATAATTCAACCACTGTTTTGGATGACCGATTTGTAAAGGGAGACATACTTCTGGGCAACTAAGGTCCAACTGTGCTCCAGTGCAAATTTTCTGTTCGCTGCTGAGATTTCTTTGAGCAGACCTCTGTCTTTGTTCAGTCGAATCAGGGCATCCGAGAGCTTGTCGATGTCATCCGATGGAATGATCAGAGCCGATGCCCCCTCTTCCAACAGCTCCTTGATCTCTGGGCGGTCTGATGCGACTACCGGTTTGCCAAAACCACACGCAAGATTGAAGACGCCGCTTGTTCCGGTGGCTGTATGGTATGGAAGGATGACCACATCCGCATTTGAAAAAAGCTCTGGCAGATCGCCCTCGGCAGTATAGCCTAGGTATCGGACGCCATCCACTTTCCTTTTTTTGTAGTCCTCAAGAAACCCAGGGAAGTTGGGGTGGGACTCACCGGCTACCCAGAGTTCGAAACCGTCCCCATTTTCTTTAAGCCTCCTGTAGGACTCTAGCGCCACATCCAGTCCCTTGTAAGGGCTCATATGGCCGAACATGAGTATTCTGAATTTGCCATCATGCCCCGGATCGTCCTGACAATTCAACGCAGTCTCAGTCCCATGGGGGATATAAACCGTTCTCGCGTTATACCTGCTCCTCAAATACTCCGCATAAAACTTGACCGTTGTGGCCACCGCATCCGCCTTTGAAATTAAACGCGTGGCAAATGAAATTCCCATCCTGTTAAAAAAGGAAGGGGGGAGGAACACCTTTCTAAGATCTATCAGCTCACCCAGATTATGGATGGTGACTACTGTTTTGAAATTTAAAATCTTACATATAGAGGGAAGCGATAGACCCAGGAAGTTGGAAATTCTGGAGATGCCGAAACTTTGAAAGTGAACATTGAAGTGGACTATGTCCGGCTTTATATGTGCTATCCTGCTGGGTATTTGCATTATTGAGAGGTTGTCGTTAGGACTCCAGGCTCTCTCCACCAATATCTTTTCGGAGACTCTTTCCATCTTCTTAGAAGACGGACCCTTATCCGCCAGAACATATATCTCATCAACAGACTTCTCTCTGGACAGATTTAGCGCCAGGTAATGAGAATGCTCTGCGAGTCGAGCCCTGTTGGGAGGAAAGGAGGAGACAAGACAGATTCTCATTTGCGATTACCCCTCACGGCAGCAACTGCGCAGACGTCACCCTCCTCCAAGGTAATTGCCCCAGTCTTCGGCGTTCTCTCCCACTTTTTGGGTGACTTGGTTATTGTCTGAAATAAGGCGATTGATGCGATAAAGTTAAGCAGAAAAAAGTAACCGTATATAACAGGCACCCATAAAATGGCTTTATACCATTTCATCTTTGTTTTGACGCTCAGGGCAATCCCAGTCGAACTTAAAGTGAAAATTAAAAACAAAAACAAGATCTGATACATAAATCCCGTAAACCCAAAGAGCACCAACTGCGGAAAAATTGAGGAAATTATGCTCAAGATTGGCAGGATGATGAAGCATGGCAGAATCATTGGTCCCATTAGAGTTATCAAGGCGTCAAACATCTTGAACCCGCCCTTTGAGGCCTTGGAGAATGTTGGAATTATGAGTTCGATCCATCCCCTGAACCACCTGATCCTCTGCTTGAAAAAGGCCTTTAGAGAGGACGGAACCTCCTCCTTTGAGATCACCTCTGGTTGATAACTGATGGGTATTCGTTTGTCGATGATTCTTAAAGATATCTCGGCGTCCTCCGTGAGAGCGCCTGCGTCCCAACCATTCAAGTCGTCCAGCAAACTCCTACTGATGAACTGGCAACTGCCCATCAAAGGGACAAAGAGGCCTAGCCTATCCTTTCCAGTCATGTAAACATTATACCAGGCCTTACGTTCGTAAGCCTGCAGCCTGGTCAAGAAACCGCTCCCATTCCCGTTTATGGCACTGGTCGAGCCCTGAACGACTGTGGCGCCTTCATTAAAGTGTTTGGCAACCCTCATAAGAACGTCTGGGATAGGGAGACTGTCTGCGTCGAATACACCTATTATACTGCCCTTTGCATATTTGAGGGCAAAATTCAACGCCGAGGGCTTGCCATTTGACTCGGCCTTTCTGATGAACTTAATTATGTCAGGGTTTGTTTTGGCAAACTCCTCGCAGATCTCCGAGGTCTTGTCTGTTGATCCATCCTCGACTACTACTACCTCGTATTTTTCTTTGGGATAGACGAGCCGGGAAAGGGTTTGAAGCGACCTTTTGATGACAGGCTCCTCGTTTTTGACAGGGAGGATTATTGATATAAAGGGGAGAACTTCAGAATTTTTATGGTCTTTATCAGGATCTTTTTTTGCTTTCCGCCTGTAGCCCGAGAGGCCCAAGGCAAAGATTGAGGTATTGTAAACGATAAAAAACCCTGCTATCACTATAACTATGAGTACTATCACGCCGTAAATATTGAAACTCAATGTCAATCTAATTATTGGTAAAACTTCAGGGTATTAAAGGCTTGCTTACAGAAGGACCTAGGCAGTTCTAAATTGTTCATCGAATACCATGATGTCGATGATAGTTAAGGTTAATTTAAGAGCCAGCAAATAATACTTCTTTAGGGGTCGACTAGACCCAAAATATGCAGGGATCTGTTTGGATAAAAAAAACAAGGAAGAGCCACTCGTCTCAGTAATAATCCCTACTAGAAACTCGGAGGCCACCATACAGAGATGCCTAAAATCCATAAGGAACCAGAGTTACAAGAATGTAGAAATCATAGTTGTAGACAACTATTCGAGCGATACAACTAGGGATATTGCGAGAAACTTCAACAGTAAAGTGCTGCTAAAAAAACCTGAAAGGAGCATACAGGTCAATTTCGGTGCGAAGGCCGCAAAAGGAAAGTACCTCTACAGGGTCGATTCCGATTTTGTACTTCAACCCCATGTAATTCGAGAGGCCGTCGAAAGCGCTGAAAATCATGACTATGATGCCATAGTAATTCACAACACCTCCGATCCAACAATAAGCTTCTGGTCTAGGGTTAGGAAGGCTGAAAGGGACTGCTACCGGGGGGACGATTTAATCGTCGTAATACGCTTCTACAGAAAGGAGGTCTTTGATGCGATTGGGGGGTATGATGAGGACTTACTTGCCGGTGAGGACTATGACTTTTCTAACAGGCTGCTTATGGAAGGCTACAAGATAGGGCACATCACCCCTGAAGAGGTTCATATAGGAGAGCCTAAAAACCTCACTGATATAGTGCGAAAGAGCTACTTCTATGGCAAGAGTATAGACCGATTCATCAACAAGTATCCTAGGAGGGGTAGGCAGCAATTGAATCCCTTTCGGAAAAGCTATGTGAGGCACCTCAATAACCTCACATCAGACCCTAAGATCCTGGCAGGGTTCGCATTCTATCAAGGTGTTAGATATCTGGCAGCTCTCTTTGGGATACTCTCCGACAAACTCAAAAATGAATAAAATATTCAGGTTATTGTTGAATGCCAAATTCTTCCATGAATATGCTTTTATGATGTGAGCATCCCTTTAAATATCAGAAATATTATGAAGTGTTTTTGTGAAATTGATAGCCTTCTTTGCCTCTAGGAAACGAATTTTACCCTTATGCTCATTAATAATCGCAATTTTAATCGTATTGTTTTTTTATGCGCCCCAGTTGAGCCCGATTCTAGACAAGGAGCTGAATTTCTTTGATGTAAACTTCTTTAATAGAATCGATACCACCACCTATGATAAAAGAAATTTTCAGTTATTCACTTTTGATGGGAGTAAGGGCGTTCCTGCAACGGTAGACAGTAGAAACTTTCTGATAGGCGGTGGGATGTTCTTCATCTCTGGTTTCTTAGGTATCTCTGATGCCCAAGTCTACAGCATTATCCTATTAATCTCAATACTGTTGGGTCTTTATGGCCTGTACAGGATGATAAAAATATTTGAAAAGGATGAAATGTACCGGGCACTATTACTGTTTCCCATTGCTCTATTCTACTTTCTTAACCTGTTAATTATCGAGAGGGTTCTATTTTTCTGGATATGGGCATCGTACGCTGTCCTTCCACTGTTTTTATCCTTCGGTATTTCCTACATCCAAGGGGGTAAAAACAGAGACATCATAGTCTATGCGATCCTGTTCTCCGCCTTCGGTATAATCCCCCATTCATTTATCTTCTATGTCCTCGTAGATGTCTTTCTGATTTTGTACTGCTTACTGGGAAGGTACCGCCTGAGAAAACTCTTGGTCCTCTCGATCGTCCCAGCAATACTTTATGGCCTGATAAATAGCCCATTCTTCCTAACCTCCCCTCTGACTGAGGGCTATCCCTACAAAATGAGCCTCGATCAATTTAGTATGTTTTCAAGGAATGGCGAGCTGATCAATGTTCTGACATTTTCAAACAACTGGTGGCCCCTAGTCCCCTCAGAAATGATATTTGACAACCTTGCATTTCGGTTATCATCGTTCGCTATATTAATCTGCGTTCTACTGTTCTTCATCATCTCCCTTAGAAAATCCAACAGAATTGAGAGAATCATATCCTCCGTTTCCTTGTTATTTGTCGTGATAGTTATCCTGTTCCTCCAAGGGACCAACAATCCATTGGTCCTTGGAATCCTCAGGCTATTGGGCGAAAATCATCTTTTGGATCTGCTCGCGCCCTTGCGAGATATTGGAAAACTATCCATACTCCTTCCCATCTTCTTCATAATTATATTGATCCTAGGCTTTACGAAGTTCCAAGGGAGACAAAAATTAGCCATCCTCCTAGTTTTAAGCGTAATTATCGGAACAAATATTGTCGTCTCACCATCATCAAGCTACCTAAACAGCGTCTACTCGCCGACCTATCTTCCAGAGGAGTACCATGATTTGAGTAGAGACATCCCGGTTGACCATAAAACCCTCTACATCTATCCCACCAAGGCCACGGACATCCTAGGATATTGGAGGTATGAATGGAACCCGGAGAAATCAATAGGTGATGTCATTGAGAAGAGCATTGGCTCCTCCTACCCCACAACCTTTGATCTCATCAGACTCATGAATGTGAAGGAGCCTCCTCCTGTCCTGCTTGATGCCCTCAACATCGAATACGTCATAAAAAGAACGGATATACTCGGCGCATCAGATTTCATGGTCGACTATGATTGGTTAAATTCCCACGATTTACAGTATTTAACATTACTCGAGAATGATGCAAATCTTACCCCCTTCGTGGTATACCCGCATGGAATTCTAAGGGAACCTGATGCAACTGGAATCTACAGCTTAGTATGGGGTACCAAAGGGCTTACAGTAGCTCCTTTAAGCACCCTACCGGATGGGAGTTCTCCTGATTTTATTCTTCCTGAGTCTATCCCATACTCCATATACCAAGGACTATCCTCTTCAAAGGACACTGTTGTCTTGGAACCCTTCACCTTCTCCTACAGGGTAAGCCCGGAGACCACCTGGTCAAAATCAACAACCTCTGACACGCTTCATACGGAATGGCATCCTTACCTGGAACAGTTTGGCATTGAAAACTGGCAGTCTGACTACGGTAGGGGCTTGGTATGCACGTGGGGTAACTCCACCCAGTCCACACCCAATGATCTGAAAATAAACTTCGATGTTAAGAACTCCACAAATTACCATCTGCTCACGAGGTTCTTCCAAAACTGCAAGGGCGGATCCGTAAACCTGTTCTTGGACAACAACGAACTTACCTTAAACACCTCTGACGAACTCAATAAATTCATATGGGAAGATCTGGGGGAGTTTTATCTTGAAATGGGCGGGCACTCTCTAACTATCAGGAACATAGAGGGGTTCAACGCCTTCAACCTCTTCGTGATAGTCCCTAGCCAGGAGCTGCAAAAAATCAAAGGTGAGGTGGAGGATTCTCTCGGTAACAGAACTATGATAAATATCTTGGAGGCAGAGAGTGACATGTACAGCGAAGGCGCCTTCTCGGAAAGGGAAAGTGATGCCAGCAACGGCGAACTCTTGACACTACTCGACGGTAAAGCTTGGCAAAATTTCGATACCCTAAGGGATGGACCCTACACGATTGCATTGAATCTGAAGGGTACATTTAACGTTAAGGTTGACAACTCCACCTATACGATCTCATCGGATTCCCTTGATCTCAGATATATTGATCCTATCAATCTAACGAAAGGGGCGCATCTTATACAGGTTACTCCAGCGAACCCCTCTGCAAATTGGGGCTTCAATGAACAGGATGTTCAAGAATGGAGGTCTTTCACTCTAGAGGATCAATTTGGCTCATCCTATAGAATATATTGGGATCAGACAGAAGGCGCACTTCGTGCCGATCTCCTCAATTCAACATGGGGATGGAAAACAATCGACTCCCCTCTGGTCCCCGTTAAGCAAAATACGACATACCGGCTCAATTTCTCAGTTAAGGCAAGCAACGGGTTTGCCGTCCATTACAAAATATTCGAATACAACTCATCAAGGCAATACATTAACAATACCTATGCATATATTGGTGATGGAAGTTTTGATTGGAAGAATATAAGCTATAACTACACGCCAAGTGATCCTTCCATTTCCTTTATACAACTTCAGGTTTGGCATGGCCATGAAACCACCCAGAGCCTCCCAAACACTTTGTGGATAAGAAACGTTACGATTTATGAGGGGTCAAACCAATTAGACGTAATCTGGGCTTATCCTGCGAACAATCCTCTATCAAATTCGAGCCTGCAGGATCTGTTCTCTACTGATGAAGCACCTGCAATCGTTAAAAATTATACGAGGGTAAACCCCACGCTATGGAAATTGGATCTGGACTCCAAAAGACCCTTCATCCTAAGTTTTGCAGAGTCTTATGAGCCCCAATGGGAGGCTCGGGTTTACAAGGACGGGAGATTGTTGGAAAAGGCATACTCTTTTCCATTGTACGACACCATTAATGGTTTTTGGATAAACTCCACGGGGAGCAACTTGGAAGTTGAGATTGTGTACACCTCCCAGGACTCATTTAATTTGGGATTAGCCATATCTGGTGTGACTCTGCTATCATTGCTGGTCTACCTAAGCTTAGATTTTATTCGTAGAAGGATGAAATATGGGGCCTTTTTTTTCCAAAAAAAGAATTACTCCGACATTTAGACTATCTGGAAGCATAACAAATGGGTATCGCATCTTATTTTTAACAATAAATCCATTTTTTTGTAGGTTAATAATCGTACTGCGATAGTCATAGCCCTTATGCTCCTTTCTTTTTACTTTTTCCAATTCACAATAAAAGGTCGCTCGTAAAAATTCAACGAGATTATATTCTCTTTGACCTATAAGGAATCTAATTGTTGCCTTTAAAATCAGAATCAATCCAAATTCTATAGGTATGGATATAACTAAATTTCCACCAGGTTTCAGTACTCGGGCTATCTCTAAAATAGCTCTTTTCTTATTTGATAAATGTTCTATTGTTTCGAAACAAAAAATCAAGTCGAACAATTCATCTTTATAGGGTAAATATTCTGCATCGCCATTAAATAATTCTACACGGCGCCATCCCATCCTTTTCTTATTTTTAATCGCAAAAGGTAGCCCAAAATCCAGATTAAGATCAATACCAATATATTGCTGGTATTGTTTATTTATCAAACTGTAAAATAATAAATCGTGGCACCCAATTTCTAATACATATTTACCTTCTAGGGCATTACATGCTTTTACAATTTTGTTTAATCTAATTCTATGAAGAAGTACACCTCGGATTGATCTATAAAGTAATCTTGAATAATCCGAGGGCTCGAACATAGTTGAGGTAGGCGTCACTTATGATATATTTCTTTGTGTGAGCATTTATGATTCTTGAATCCAATCAGATAAGGTATCCATTTTTAAAACAAGCAGAAGATAGCTATTGAAGTAAAGGAGAATATCATGAATATCCATTTTATTACGGGTTTAAACTAAGCTTTTGGGTAAGGGAAAGGCTCATAGTAGATGAAACTTTTACTCTATTCAGGCAATCCTTAAAATTTTTATCACAATATTTACTTTATTAATTTTTGAATCCTTTGATATAATATATTGCATAATCTCCACTTGTCGCATTAATCGAGAAATTGGCTCCCTCAAACTCTGCCATGTCAAGCCCATACCATTGGTAGCCTGGTTTCCACCATATCGTGTATATGTTGTATCCTTCATGTAAATAATTTGTAAGTTCTGTATTATTAAAAATTACATCAAATAGAATGATCTTACTCGGGGAAATATCTGATAAAATTGCATAAGATAGCATAGGCCGGAATACAAGAAGACGACTGTCGTTATATTCATTTATGGTTGCCCTCAAATCACCGAAGAGATTTATAACCGTTTGAGAATCCTCTAAAGGCACTGTATTCTGTAACATACTGCTAGGCACTGCATTTAAGAATTCAGAGTGCCACATCCAAGGGCTTGTGAAGTATGGAAATGGATTGAAGGTACCATATGTGCTGTATCCAATTGAAAGTACCACCACGACGCCTATTAGTACAACTTGCGTTTTTCTACCACTGTAAAACACTATCAAAAAAATAGCAGGTATTGGCGCCATTAACAAAAACCTGAAACCTATACCAGTAGTAAGACCTAATATGATGCAAAAAATGAGCCAAATTAAGGCTGGTATAGTTTTTTTATACATGTACTTGTTCATGCGCCCCGACAATGCACATAGTAGAAAAAGAGGTAATAATGGTACCATAATGTATGCAAAAAACTCTAAACCGATCAAGCCTGATGGGAATAATGATGAAGAGCCGAGTGGTATTAGGTGAGCAAACATCGTATCGGATAAGGATGATTTTGACATGAATTGGGCAATTAATGTACTAAGCCAAACTGCCATCGTTGTCGAAGAGATCAATATAGAGATTTTTTCACGACGTAATAGTTTTGGCAAAAGCATCATTATGAGTATAGGTGGGATCAGTGGATTACATAAAGCGGTCAAAATCCCTAGACTGGAAGCTATTATGATCTGCGATCTCCGCCCTTTAATCATCTCGAGAGAAAAAAGTGTAAGTAGCATCAATGTGAGCCCAAGAGCGTTTCTATGAAGATCCCAAGCAATGCGAAGAGTTGTAAAAAAGAATGAGGCAGTTAAAGAGAATATAAGAGCCTTCTGGCGCGTAAGAATTGTAGATGACCATAAAAATAAAGATAACCCAAATAGACCCTGAAGTGCTATTGCAAGAACTTTTATTGCTGTCAACGGATCTCCTAAGATGGATTTGGCCGCATATGCTATGATATAGTAAAGAGGGGCATAACCATACAATTCCACAGGAGAGGGGGAGTAGAAACCGGTTATGTGAGGTAAGTAAAAAACCAAGGTATCATATCCAACTGTAAATGGATTTGAGTAAAGTTCAAGGGCAATTCTGTATATTAGGGGTACCAAAAAGGCGAGCAGCGGTAGACCCCATTTAGCTCTCATGCCCAATTCATTATCACCAGATTTATTTCAAGTGCCTACAAAAGTTGGAATAGTATTGACATATAAAAACACTCGCGATACATTTAGATTAAGTTCCTAAAAATTATCAGATTGTCTAATGCATGGAGTGATTATTCAGATGTATAGAATTAAAAAGCGAATATTTTGATGGAAAATGAGCGCGCACTTATATATCGCTGGTAAAAATATGAAAAGTGTATGATTAAAGGGAAGCATTTTCGTTTTAATAAAAACAGATTTCCGATGTGTGCTTTTCTAATTTCATTAGTAATAATATTGTATTTTTATGCCTCGGTGCTCTATCCAATCATAGACGGGAACCTCAATTTCTTTGATAGCGACTTCACAAACAGAATCCTAGCTAATGGCGAGAATGTGCAAAAGAATTATTTTCTCTATACATTTGATGATCAGGCTGGAGCCTCCTCTGTTGAAACCCCCTCTCTAGAATCAAACAGATTTTTCTTGTTAGGAGGTGGGATGAGAGCAATTTTTGGGGTTATGAATCTTTCATATAGTCAGACTTTCAGCATAATCATTTTAATCTCAATCTTAATGGGCTGTTATGGTCTGTACCGCATAACCGATCTTTTTGAAAGGGATGTGATTCGCCGTTCATTCATAATTCTCCCCGTCATTCTCTTTTACTATCTTAACTTGTGGAGTGCAGAAAGATTAGTACACTTTTGGATTTGGGTGGCCTATGCAGCGGTACCTATATTTTTGTGGCTCGGGCTGTCTTTTGTTCTACAGAATAACAAAAGTTACATCATCTTCTATTCGATCGTATATGCCTTTTTTGGCAACATTCCTCATGCTTTCATATTTTTTTCAGTCATTCATATTTTTCTTGTCACATTCTCCTTAGCTAGAAAAGAAAAATTGAAAAAAATTTTTATATTTTCAATTATTCCAATTTCTATTTATTTCCTTGTAAACATGCCTTTCTTGTTAATATTTTCCATAAGCGAAGGCTACCCTATCAAAATGAGTATAGACCAGCTAGCCATGTTATCTAGATATGGACAATTAATCAATGCGCTTACATTTTCCAACTATTGGTGGCCACAAGTTCCCCTTGAGACCATTTTTGATAATGTGGCATTCCGTGTATCCTCCTTGGGTATAATCATTTGCGTGCTAACAACCTTGTTAGTTTCAAAAAGGTTCGATAAAAACGAGCTAAAGATGACAATTTTATCCTTTATCTTCTTCCTTGTGGTCATTTTCGTGGCTCAGGGAACAAACAACCCATTGATCTCAAGTATATTACAAATGCTCGGTGAATATCGTTTACTCGACTTAGTGGCACCACTCCGCGAATGGGCGAGAATTTCAATTCTCATCCCAATTTTTTTGGTGCTGATTTTTATTGTTTGCTCCTCAAAATTAAAAAACAAAGAAATAATTGCTGTTTACATATTTCTGACACTCGTCGTGGTAAACGTTTTCTCATCACCGGCTAATCTGTACCTTAACAAGGTCTATTCTCCGGTTTATGTTCCTGAAGAATACTATGATCTGAACAAAGCCCTTCCTCTTGATCATAAAACGCTATACATCTACCCCTCTCAGGCTGAGGAAATATACGGGAATATGAGATATGCATGGAACCCGGATAAGTCGGTAAGCAAAATTAGTGAATATGGTATTGGCTCCACATATCCAGATAATTCTGACTTTTCCAAACTAATGAAAAATAAAGAACTGCCACCAACGCTTTTAGAAGCACTTAATATAAAGTACGTGATAAAAAGGACCGACATATTGGGAGCCTCCAATTTCAAGGTCGAATACAAGGACCTGGACAACACAAAATTGGGGTATCTGACCCTATGTGTGAACAAAGATGATGTTAAGCCATTTTTGATATACTCTTCAGGAATCCTCGTCAACGATGACATGAAGGACATATACTCCCTGGCAAGAGCTATTAGTAAGCCATCTGTAGCGCCCATAAGAAGCTCGGCCAGTGACACGTTTGCACTGTATGACTTCTCGTCCTATGCCTTATATCAAGGATTAACACAGGCTGGTAAGGCCATCGTCGTAGCACCATTCGACTTCTCTTACAGGCATAATCCTTCGGTTATCTGGTCAAAGGGTACAACGAACGATGTCCTCCACACGGAATGGCATCCATATTTAGAGGAGTTTAACATTGAAAATTGGGAAACCGACTATGGGAGAGGTTTGGTATTCACTTGGGCAAATAACTCCGATGAGAACGACCTGAGAATGACTTTTGAGGTTAACAACGCATCAGATTATCACCTTCTCATCAGATACATGGAAAACTCGAGGGGTGGGTTGATAAGTGTAT
>Ga0315296_10002222_pt1 | contig 16635 bp, 16 predicted proteins | sample YL17G14_18_MG_FD_203921 | JGI IMG/M metagenome (GOLD analysis project Ga0315296, IMG submission 203921) | Sediment microbial communities from Yellowstone Lake, YNP, Wyoming, USA - YL17G14_18 | ecosystem: Environmental > Aquatic > Freshwater > Lake > Sediment | place: USA: Wyoming | collected... | reverse complement strand
GGCGGTATTGTGGTTGGTCCCTGAGCGGGTAGGAGTAGAGCGCGAGGGCGAGGAATACGAAGCCGAGCGATTCCTTCCACGTGCAGCCGGAGGAGAAGACGAAGGAGCCGGTGAGGGCGAGGACGAGGGCGGATGCGAGGGCGCCCTTGGAGGTGTTCCAGTGCTGGCGGAAGACGAGGAAGAAGAGGGAGACGGTGATGGCGCCGAGGAGGGCGGAGACGAGCATGGAGGAGTGCTGAGGGTCGATGCCCGTGGCTGACGAGAAGAATGCGAAGACGAGGGCGAGAAGTGGCATGTCGGGGACGTAGCTCTCAAGGAGCGAGGACGTCTGGGAGAACTCGAAATGATGGGTATCGAGTATGTCCCAGGTCACTCTCAGCTCGCTCAGACCGTCTATGTTGTACGGGAGAGGGGACCATTGAAGAGGGATCGAGCGAGCGACGAACGCGACGAGCAATAGAAGGATGAGAGCCAGTATGGTCGAGCGCTCGGGACGCAAGGGTGAGGACACCTCCTGAGAGGGACGGTGCTCGGATGAGAATGAGGGGATAAGAAACTTGGTAGGCGCTTTTCGATCTGACTGCAGAGGTCAGTCAGTATCGTCGAATCCCGATACGGATCGGCATCAAGTTTTATTTTTGGGAATAGGAAGACAGAGGAGGAGATGGTACGATATCTAATTCGATGGTGACACGAAAGGGTTTTAAACCACCAAGACAATTTGAAGGTTCCCCACGGGGTTCTGGAGAGCGACGATATAGGTGGCTCTGAACAAGCCCGGGGAGAAGTAGTACCGATGACACAAGAACGAGATGTGGCAATCACCGCGCTGATTCCTGCATACAATGAGGAGAAGAGCATCGGACGGGTTATTGAGGACACCAGACGATATGTCCAGAATGTGGTAGTCGTTGATGATGGCAGCTCCGATGGGACTGTAAAAGCTGCAATCAGCGCTGGGGCCACAGTCCTAAGACACGAAAGGAATCGTGGATATGGAAGTGCGCTCGCTACTGGATTCACCTACTTCAGGAACAATGGAGCGGGAGTAATGGTCGTGCTTGATGGCGACGGGCAGCACGATCCTTCGGATATTCCAAGGCTGGTCAAGCCAGTCATAGACGGTCAGGCCGACGTGGTGATTGGATCGCGTTTCATGGATGGCGAAGCGAAAGCGGTTATGCCGAGGTACAGGAGATTCGGCATCGGAATCGTGAACAGAGCGTGGAAGATCGCTTCCGGTGAGAAAATGACTGACACGCAGTGCGGATTCAGAGCCTATTCCAGAGACGCCGTCGAAAAGATGGAGATAAAGGAGACGAACATGAGCGCAAGCCTCGAAATCCTGAGCCAGGCGGGGGCGAAGAATCTCAGAGTTGTCGAGATTCCTGTCTCGGTAAACTACCATGGAAATACGTCGAGCACGGAGCCAGGCAGGCATGGGATGGTGCTTGTGAACTACGTACTCAGGAAAATGAAGGACGAGCACCCTCTGTTGATCTTCGGAGTAGGCGGAGTCCTGGTGTCTTCAATCGGCTTGGTATTCGGTGTGTACTCTATCAACTCTTACTTTGACACAAGGTATCTTCCATTCGGACCGACCATCGTTGCCGGTATCCTGATCTACGTGGGCACTTTGATGATATTTGGCGGTCTAATCCTGAATTCTATTCAGTCGTTGGCTGCACGGCTTGAAGAGAAGCGCTCCAAGTGAACAAGATTCATTAGGAGAGACTCTGATTAGCCAAATGAGCAGTTTGGTGGATTTCCAATGAAGAGCGAGAGGGTTCTGGTGACCGGGGGAGCCGGCTTCATAGGGACCAACCTTGTGAAGGAGTTGAACAAGAGGGGGCATGAGGTCCTTGCCCTCGATCTGCACAATACTGACAGAGACAACTACATCAGAGCAGATGTCAGGAACTACCGGCAGCTCGAGCGTGTGTTCGAGAACAAGAAGTTCGACTTCGTATATCACTTGGCTGCGGAGTATGGTCGGTGGAATGGCGAGGACTACTACGAGAACCTGTGGTCGACGAACGTAGTTGGCACGAAGCATCTGTTGAGGCTTCAGGAGAAGCTCAAGTTCAAGATGGTATTCTTCTCGTCAGCAGAGGTATACGGCGACTACGAGGGCATCATGAAGGAAGATGTCATGAGTGAGAACGCGATCAAGGACACCTACCAGATGAACGACTACGCCATCAGCAAGTGGGCAGGGGAACTCATGTGCCTGAACTCGGCGAAGATGTTCGGCACAGAGACTGTGAGAACCAGGCCCGTCAACTGCTACGGCCTACATGAGGAGTATACCCCCTACAGAGGATTCATACCTAAGTTCATCTACCACTCACTCCACAAGAAGCCATTCGTTGTCTATAAGGGTCACAAGAGGATCATCGACTATGTGGAGGACTCCTGCAGAACCTGGGCGAACATCGTTGACAATTTCAAACCCGGAGAAGTCTACAATGTCGGTGGAAGGCCAGAGTGGGAGCGAGAAATCAAGGAGTATTCGGACCTTGTTCTGAAGGCGGTCGGAGTTGACGATTCCCTAGTGACCTACAAGAAGGCCGAGCCGCATACGACCAAAGTGAAGCACATGGACTTCACAAAGGCCGTCAAGGACCTGAAGCACAACCCGAAGGTTGCACCTGAGGAAGGAATCACGAAGACTGTCGAATGGATGAGACGGTACTACAGGATCGGTGAGTAGTTGGAGAAGATCTACGAGACTTTCAAAGGGAAGACCGTCCTTGTAACTGGAGGAGCAGGTGCAATTGGAGGGACTCTGGTTAGGAAGCTGAACGGTCTCAAGACAAAGAAGATCATAATCCTTGACAACCTCTCATCTTCGTATGAATGGAATCTGCCAAAAGGGCCAAAGATACAGTTCATTCTCGGAGACATCCTAGATGACGAGAAGCTCAAGTGGGCATTCAAGCACAAACCACAGATTGTGTACCATTTGGCAGCTCACTTCGCGAATCAGAATTCCGTTGACAATCCAGAGACTGATCTCATGGTCAACGGAATGGGAATACTCAAGGTTCTCGAGCATGCTCATCTAGTTGGGGTCGAAAGATTCGTCTATTCCTCATCTGGATGCGGAATTTACGGTGCCGGTTCGAAGATACCGTTCGAGGAACATGACGTCTCGATGAAATTGTGCACTCCTTACCAAGTGACGAAGATGCTCGGTGAGCTCTACACGAACTATTTCCACAGCCTCTATGACATGCCTGTGGTCAACGCTAGATTCTTCAATTCCTACGGACCCGGAGAAGTTCCAGGTAAGTACAGGAATGTGATACCAAATTTCATGTTCTGGGCAATGAACAAGCGCGTATTGCCGATTACTGGAACAGGTGATGAGACGAGGGACTTCGCTTACGCTGGGGACTTAGTCGAAGGTCTCTTGGCGATGGCATACTACCCTAAGGCCATCGGAGAGGCATTCAACCTTGCCACGGGAAAAGAGATCAGAATATCAGACCTGGCGAATTGGATCAATGAGATCACCGGCAATAGTGCGGGCATCAAACACATAGAAAGAAGAGACTGGGACAAGAAGCCCAGACTGCTTGCATCAATTGATAAAGCCAAGCGTGTTCTGGGATACAAACCCAGCATGGATTTCAAAAAGGGGCTTCTGAACATCCACGAATGGTTCGAGGCCAACTGGGAGAACATACAGGCATCTGCAGAGTTCGGATGACGCCCGGAATCACCTGTATCTTGTGATCCTGCAGAACTCATGTCTGCTGCGGAGAATGAATGATGGATGGAGCGAGGGAAACACACAGCACCGTTCAGGTCTACAGAACCTCACCGAAGACTCTCAAAGCGGATATCGGTCGAATTCTGACTTCACCCGAATCTCGATCCCTCGATAGCAGAAAGGAAACTTTCGTTAAGATAAACGCCAACTATGACCGGATCTGGCCAGGATGCAACACATCGAGGTGGTTCCTGGAAGCACTATTCAAGAATCTACGTGATTTGGGCTTCGATGACATCAAAGTCATTGAGGGAGATCTCAAGTTACAGCCAGCAACAAGAACTGTAGAGATGACGGATATTGACAAGATCCTTGCGCGGTACGGGATAGAATTCGTCCCCATCGAACAACTCGACAGAGAGAGTGAATTGCCGACCCTTCTGAAAGATTCTCAACTGATAAGCACCCCAGTCCTTCACACTCATACTTTCGCGGTAATTTCTGTTGCAGCGAAGAACCTCTACGGCCTGCTACCCGTCTATCGAGAGAAATACCACAAGATACTCTCTCAGAAGTTGTTGGACCTGACCGAAAGAATCAAGGTCTTCAGCATAGTCGATGGGACAGTTGGACTAGAAGGAGGGAGCATGCGAATGGGGACTCCCATTCGCACTGACCTGATTCTGGCCGGCTGGGACCCGGTGGCAGTCGACGTAATTGCAGCAAAAATCATGGGGTTCTCAGAGAATGAAGTACCCTACCTGAAGCTGGCAAGAAGGGAAGGAAGAATTGGCAGCATAGATATTAGTGGCGATTTCTCTCAGACGGATCTCCCGAAATTCCACTTTCAATTCTCTGAATCAAGGCTTTCTAATATTGATTTGTGGTTGCGCGGCAACAGACTTACAGGGTCACTCTTTGATCACGACAGGACACTTGATAGGCTAGCGAACCGAGTCAGGAGAAGATACACCCATTCTTTCTACAAGAGGATGAAGGAGAGCGTATTTGTAGGACCATGGAGAGAGTACGAGGAGTTGAGGTCGGGAGAATGAGAATACTCATGACTCAAGACACTGATTGGTCGAAGAGGAATCCTGGTCAACAACATCACATTGCAGAGAGGTTGACTCTCCGGGGTCACCTAGTTAGAGTCATTGATTATGACATATTGTGGAGATCATCGGAAGAGAAGAAACTTTGGTCGCAAAGGAGGGTTTTCAGCTGTGTCGAAAAGACTGTGGCTGGCGCGAAGGTTTCAGTTATCCGGCCGGGAATGCTCAGACTTCCAGTACTCAACTACGTTTCAATGCTGTGGACGATTAATCGCGAACTTATGTTTCAGACAGCCGAATTCAAACCGGATGTGGTTATCGGACACTCAATACTCACCAACTTTCTCACAATGCTGTGGGCGAGGATGCGGAACATCCCTTATGTCTTTCATATGACAGACGCTCAACACACAATCGTGCCAGAGCACGGACTGAAACCCATCGCGAAAATCCTGGAGAAGTGGAACCTCAAGCGTGCCGAAGTCGTAATCGTCATCAACGAGAGACTGAGGGAATACGCTGTGGAAATGGGCGCTAGACCGGAGAGAACGAAGGTAATTCGAGCAGGAGTCGATCTAAGTAGATACCAGCCCCAGATAGACAGTAGACGCGCAAGAAGTAGATTCGGACTGGGTGAGAATGACATTGTGCTCTTCTTCATGGGTTGGCTATATAGGTTCTCGGGCCTGAAGGAAGTCGCGGAGGAACTGAGAAGAAGCAATGATTCGCACATTAAGCTACTGATAGTTGGAGATGGCGACGCGTTCGATGACCTCCGACGAGTTCAAGAAAGGGAGAACATGGCGAAGAGACTGATTCTAGCTGGCAAACAACCATACGAAGGAATCCCAGGATTGATCGCGGCTGCAGACATATGTCTATTGCCAGCGTACTGTAACGAGACCATGAGAGATATCGTTCCCATCAAGCTCTACGAATATATGGCCATGGCAAAACCCGTGATCAGCACGAGACTCCCAGGCGTCATTAGAGAGTTTGGCGAAGACAACGGAATAATCTATGTGAGTGAACCGCAGGAGGTCATTGCCACTGCTTTAGAACTTGCACACTCAGGAAAGGCTAAAGTTGAAGGTGCGAAAGCCAGGAGGTTCGTTGAGAATATGGGGTGGGATAGTGTTGTGGACAAGTTTGAAACCGCCCTGAACGACATTGTCGTTGGTTCACCCAGAAGCAATTAGGAAGAACTGAAGAATACGAGAAGTCATGAGGGAACCAGCCAGAAAGAGGGGAAACATAGCCGCCCTCTCAAGGATAGACTTGTCGGCATGATACTCCTCTCCAAGAGGATTCAGAACAATAGAGGTTTGCTCAAAATGGATTGCGACGGTGCACTGACGGTGGATGTCGAGGACTGGCATAATGCTCTCGTTAAACGAACAAGATCAGGCAGTTACCTGGCAGATCCATTGATTGACGCAGAACATCTCCAACGGATTGTCGAGATGCTCCTTCGTGAATTCGCCGATTCGAACACAAAGGCGACGTTCTTTGTTGTAGGTGAGGTGGTCCGTGAGGTACCCGAAATCGTCGAAAAAATCGTCAAGAATGGACACGAAATCGCAAGTCATTCCTCGATTCACGTGCCGCCAAACATAATCCCGAAAGACAAGTTGCGCCGTATGCTGGAAGAGGACATAGCTATCTTCAGGAAGATCTCTGGAGAAGCGCCAATAGGTTTTCGCGCTCCATGTTTCGCCATTACCAGGAAGGACGGATGGTTGCTAAGACTGCTCTCGGAGCTTGGTTTCAAGTATGACTCAAGCGTGTTTCCCGCATGGACGCCCCTGTACGGCCTGCCGAATGCAAGCAGGCACCCCTACTTCCCGGATTTCTGCGATTTGACAAAATCAGCAAAGAACGGCCCAATCCTGGAGATCCCGCTCTCGGTTTGGCCATCCACCAGAATGCTACCCGCCTTGCCCATGGCGGGGGGATTCTTCTTGAGGGCGCTGCCTATTAAGGCTCAAGTATTCATGCTTAGGAGTCTCGTCAAAAGAGGAGAGCGACTGGTTCTCTATGTCCACCCTGCAGACGTCGACAGCGAGAGGCGCTCAACGAAAGGGATGAGCTTTGAGGATTCATTCATCCAGAACATTGGCAAAGGAAGCGGCCTTAGGAATCTGCGATCCATTCTAAAGGAGTTCAGACTCGTGCGGGTGAAGGATGCCTTCTCCCAAGAGATCCAACGCACGAACTGAGAAATGTATCAAATCCGTTGGTCGTTCGCCACAGCACAAAAGGATTCACGCCTTCCTGTCAAAGAGCGCGGCAACCATGTCTGAATCTGTAAGGGAATATGCAATGGATAGCATAGCCCCAAGAGCAGGAATGGGGTCCTGGAAGGACTCGACATCGAAGCATCTAGCCCTAAGCGAATGTCTCAAAAGAGATATCGATTTCGATGCGAAACTCCCGGCGAATACTGATGCAATCCCCAAGGGAAGAAGATTCACACACCGTACTCCCAAAGGATAGGTTGACTGGCAATGCGTCACTTCATTCCTGTACATTTCGCACAAGAGCTTGGGGATGTCAACGCCACATCTTATGGCTAGTGGCAATGATCCCCAAAACCTCGGGTTTACCTCGAGTAGCACAGGATGACCGGTACGGGAGTCAACCATGAATTCGACCATTGCTACGCCATTCCAGTTGATTGACTCCAAGAACATGTGGGCCGCTCTCTCCGCTTCATCATTCCTTGTTGATTCGCGAACAATGCTGGGACCTCCTGATTCTGGAAACTGAAGGACGCGCCTATGTGTGAAACTTGCAAGGATTTCTCCGTTGTTCACCAAGCAGGACACCCCCAGCGCGTCCATTGAAGGAATCAACTCTTGCACGATCAGGGGTCCGTACTTCTCGAAAGTTGCAGTGAAAGATGAAGGAGGAGGGCCTTCACGCAAGAGAAATAACCCTCGAGACCCTGATGAACGAATAGGCTTGACAACCACTGGCATTTGAACATCAATGATGGCACGCTGGAGCGCTGGCAGGTCCTGAACGAGAATAGTGCGAGGAACTCTCAATCCGAGCTTAACTGCCTGTTCGAACGTTCGGTATTTGTTTCGCGCGATTTCATAAGTCTCCTTTGGAGGGAGAGCTACGTCTGAGTCAAGCCGACTCCTGTTCCGATAATCACTAAGGAGGTCACATTCGGGATCGTCCATTGGTATCAGAAGTTCGATATCTAGTTGGCGAACGACCTGAGCCAGGCTCTCCAAGCAGCCCTCGGGGTCATCGGAAGCAGATGGAATCCTGTGGAATTCCGAGCAGTATTTCGAGTACCGACTCATTGGAAACCTTGAGTCGTCAACAACGCTAACGTGTTCGCCACTCCTTCCCAGAGATCTGACCACTGCGAGTGTCTTGGGATGCTTTCCCATTGTTACCAATACGCGCACTCCGAAACCACCTTCTTGCCGGAATCAATTGACCATCTTCATAGCAGTACTTTACATTTGGATTTTTTGATGCACTACCAACCTATTGAGGATTATTCGCAGTGCTATATCACGAAGCTGAATGCAATTTGGAGAAGAATGCTAGAGACCATGGAGAGGTGACCGAGAATGTCCGACAACACATGGGCACTGCTAGCATATGCAGAGATGACATGTTGCATGAAGAGTTGCCAGTCAATGAAGTCGATTTTGCAGGAATAGTCGACAAGAGGTGCAAAACACCGAAGTCTCGCTCACGTTGAAGGTTTTCAGAAGCCTTCATGAAACCCTGTCGAATTCCGATTCGCAATGGTGAAATAGTGGCTCTTCGGTTATCCAGCTGGGGGAAGGCACATATCTGATGAGGGCAATATCCTGAGGACGCACTTGCCTCAAGAGGGGCACGTGTCAACAGAACATCATTGAGTCTTGTTCGTGGTGGCTACCGTGCGAATACTGCAAGTCATTCCTTATCTCAATCCGAAAAGGGGGGGCGATGTCAATGTCTGTTGTCATCTGTCGACGCGGTTGCGTGAAATCGGACACGATGTGACGATAGCTACAACTGATTTTGGATACGACCGAGATTTTGGGACCAAGATTGAGCAACACGGAATAGAAGTTGTTCGATTCAAGTGTGTTTTCAATATTGGACTATTCATCTTCACGCCTTCAATGAAGAAGTGGCTTGACAGGAACATAGGCAGCTATGATATCGTACATGTTCACGGGTTCCGCTCCTATCAAAGCAGTCTTGTCAGAAGGTACTCGAGCATCAAAGGAATCCCATACATAATCCAGGCCCACGGGGCAGTTCTTACATTATCGGCGAAATCCTTCCGCAAGTTGATCTATGATGTCGTATGGGGGCACAGAGTCCTTCGTCAGGCATCAAGAGCTGTTGCGTTGACCAAGACAGAAGTTCGCAACTACGTTGAGAAAGGAGTGCCGGTTGAGAAAATTGAGGTAATCCCAAATGGAATTGACGTCGAGCACTTCAGCCATTCGCGAAAGGGCTCTTTCAGGAAGGAATACAAAATCGACAAATGTGACAAGATTCTGCTTTACCTGGGAAGACTGCACGCAACAAAAGGAATTGAATTGCTGTTGTCATCTTACGCCAATCTTGTGGAGCTATTCCCACGCAGCAGACTGGTCATTGCTGGCCCAGACGACGGCTACGAGCGAACGCTGAGGAAGCAGGCAGTTTCCCTGCATGTTTCAGAAAGAATTCTTTTCTCTGGCTTCGTGAGTGATCGTATGAAGATGGACGCTTTGGCGGATGCGGATGTATTTGTCACCCCGCGGTTCTCTGGGTTCCCCGTGACCTTCCTGGAGTCATGCGCATGCGGCGTGCCAATAGTGACGACAACGAGAGGGGACGAAATCGATTGGATCCACAACAATGTTGGATTCGTGGTGGAATACGGAGTATCCGAACTCCAAAACGCAATTGAACGACTGCTGATGAATGACTCTCTGAGAAAAGACTTCGGGGAAAATGGAAGGAGAATTGTGAGAGAGAGGTTCACATGGAATGTGATCTCTGAGAAGTTTGAGAATCTCTACCAAAATGTAGTCAAAACGAAATAGGCACCTAGCGATGATTGCTGTATTGGCACGCCCAAAATGATCACCTGAGTGGGCATGCGACTATGACTTTCGAATTGGGAAATGAATGTGCAAACCTGAGAAATTTCAACGATAGCCCTCTTAGGACGGAACGCGCTGACGGAACAGTGGAGGAAAGTAGCATGCACATCAACCCATTCTATGATTCACCCCATCTTTGACACCTCAATCATGAGATGAGGGGCGATTCACGCATCTGAACCACTGGGGACAAGGAAGACTCCGGGTTCATGGGGCGCTTCCGATCGTGAAAATCAGTATGTGGGCATGTCACGACCTATCGCGCGAATGCTTTCGCTGTAACTTCGAAACGCTGAACGCTCGATTGCCATCTCGTGCGGGAGAAGCGCAATGGAAGGTCGACGTCCTCCTGGTCGGCAGGGACCGAGGACGCGTCACGCGCTCAGCGAACCTTCCCAACGTTTCCAGGGTCTTCACGCCCGCGATGCCGATATCCGCTTCCAGCTCGAGGCGCGGGATGAGAAGATACACCAGGAAGCGGGCGAACAAGTAGGCTCTAAAGTGCTCCTCGATCATGAATGAATTTGACGACTAGATCTAACCTTGGTCCAAAAAGAATCACTGGAAGGAAATGTTGACGATGCCCCCCAGCCAATATCGTGGTTGGATGTCAAAAATTATTGCCAACGTAGGTCTAGACGGAGTCAAATCAAAAAGATTACTTCCTTATCTCAACATAGACTCTTGTGCAAAATCGCCCCAGAAATCTGGAAAGTAACGCATCAATTCTCTTAAGGACCTTCGGGAAATGGCTGTTGGAAATCAGAAACGCAGAGAAGGGAATGAAGAATCGTCCAGTAACACTAATCCGAATACTGAAGAACATTTCGCGCAGCTCCTTCTCAATCCTACCTACTCTCGAAAGATGGGAGAAGTTGCCACCAAGATAGCCGATGCTAAAGGCGTTAGCAAGGTCAAAAACGACTTTTCCACAAGGCTTACAAACCCTGAGCATCTCCACGATCGCGTCTAATCTCTGGGAATCATGCTCCAACTGATTCAACATTCTAACAGAAAGGACAACATCTACGCAAGCATCTCGGAAAGGCAGATTCAGAGCATTGCTTTGAATCAACTGACTCTCTGAGTAGCACTGCTTCGACATCAGCTTCTCTCTGTGCACCATAAGCATCGGAAACGACCCGTCGAGACCTATCGTACGATACCCTTTCTCCACGGCCACCAAGGAGAACCTACCGGTCCCTGATCCAACATCCAATAGGACTGCTTCCGAAGACGGCCCGCCGACAAGAGTCCAGATTGCCTCCTTCTCTATGGAATCAATTACCTGGCCGCCAATATCCGTGAAGCGGTTCGCATCGTATGTGGCTGCTGAACTAGGAGAATAGCCTATCGACTTCCTAACGACATCTATTTCTCTACGGGTCAATGACGAGTCACCCTCTCGTAACAGGATAGCACTCCCCTTGATGCTACTCTCCAATCGGTCATCCTGGATGCGTCGCTGATTGCGGTTTCACCTATCGTCTTCCTGATTCGAGGGTCTGCAAGAGTCGACAAACACTGTGCGATATCCCCTATGTCGTGAGGTTTGACCAGCATTCCAGACTTCATATGTTTGACGTATTCCGGAACGCTTCCGATGCCTGTGGTCACAACTGGTTTCCCCAACAGCATCGATTCCAGCAATGAAAGAGGAGGATGGCAATATCCATATACTGAAGCGAAAGGCAGAAGGATTATGTCACTCTCTGCTATGATATTTCGAATCCCTGGATTGTACCCATAGTTGAGCTCGACACATGACTGACTCCGCACGGTCCGGAGTATCTTAGAGACAATGAAGTTCTCCTCTAAGGTGTGAGACCCCACGATATCGAATCTTATGGTACCGTCAAAGCCAAGCGATTTCGAAAGCATAAATGCATCAAGTGCATCGAGTGTGCCCCTCAACGACGAGCCCCAGCCCAGATACTGTACCTTGATGGTCCCCCCGGAGTCGGTCGAAGTAGATTGCGGAAGGTTGGTCGCGTCGATTCCATATCCGACGGCCGCAACATGACTCGGCCAGACTCCGTTGTCCAATAGGCGTTTCTGCATGAAAGAAGAATGGCATAGCACCATGTCGAAACCATTGAGCTGGGAGCTAGTGATGGTTGGAGGGACAATGAGTTTCTTCAAGTGACCTGGCCTAAGAAGATTCAGCAATGATAGAGGACCTGCGTCAAGAATGTCCCTTGGAGACAGGTTGATTGGGGATGTAACAGACACGACTATGGGCGGCGTCTTGTTCAGTCGCTTCTGGCAGTACTTCTTCATCATCATCGCTGAGGATATGTCGAAGCAATGTATCAGATCCACATCTGCCAAGACTCCGCGATGAGCATTCCACAATCCTATGTTATCGATGCCTTCCAGCAAAGGATCGAATTCTGATCCCGCTGGGCGTTCCTTCGTAGTCTTCAATACTGAATCTGTAACAAGGTCAGTAGGGTTGATTGAAATCGCAAACGTTGACTCCCCCAAACGCTCAAGACATCTGACTAACTCCAAGGCCTGGCGGGAGTGACCTGACCTCCTGTTCAAGTACTGCGAGACAACAACTATTCTCATGTTCACATCACTCTTGCCTTTAGACACTCGTTCACAGTCGGTGCCGCCCGGCAATATGCCGTGACATGTAAGCCTCGCGCACCGCCATGTGAATCGAACATAACAAGTTTTCGTCGCGGGGTAGTAGCAGGGTTGAAGAACTTCCGCCCCGACTTGGGTGCTGTTGAGAGTCTTTGACCACCACAGTATGCGTGAGAGGAACATCTGGCTCTACAACTATGGTTATCCGAACACTCACAACAAGAAAACCACACATTTCCGCTCAGCAGAAGACGTGATATGCGTTTCGGAGCCGTCCGGGAGCGATGCCGTAGCAACTGAATACCCTCTTACCGGCATCCAGGTTCGTGCGTGCAATTCTTGCTTGCGATAGGCGACGAGTCACATTTTGCAGCGGCGGTCGTCCCACTTGACCCGTCATTCGGAAGCCAATGAACTACCTCATACATCACAACGCCGCCGTCCTTGAATGCAGCATTCAAGTCAAAATTAGCATCAACGGTGTTCCGAAAATCTTCACCAGGATTGACATAGCCGTTGCCGTAGGCACTGAAAGCGATGCTCCTATTCTCGGCTCCGTAGAACATCCATTTATGGGTGTGAGGCTCTTGAAAGTCGAGCCTAAAGAGCTGAATGTAGACGAACAGTATCGTTGGGGAAAAGGCAGCGACAAGGTGCATGCATCTTGATGGCCGGCAACCTGAATAAGGTGATACAAACTGTCTCACGTGTACCTATTTCGTCGGAGTGAGATGTCATTCTATTCTTCTTTCCGTCTCGAGGCACGTTCCAACAGTAGTTCCACCCTATGCGGAGAAGTGCGTTAATCTGGCGATGGAATTTGGACTCAGAAACTCGGTGATCGATTGAGAGAGAATGGTCGACGCCAGCTACATAGAGTCGAGATTGGAGGATCCTGTCAATAATCCCGACAAATACACTTCCGACATTGAAAGAGTCCTGCAGATTCAAAAGAGTCTGGAGGGAATCCCAAGCTCCCTGATCTTTGAAGAATGGATGAGAGAATACGAACATGCGAATCCTCGTAGCGATACTGAACCCTCGATTCGGCGGAATCCCGAAAAGAATCGCTCTTGTTTCCGAAGGCGTGATGGGAGAAGGCGGCATGGTATCTGCAGTAGTGCCGAATGGTTCTGACGAGGCAAAGTATCTATTGTTGTCTGCGGGAATCCCAACTGAAGCGCTCACTTATGACCTGTTAATTCCGACCAAGTTGGAGCTGACCAACAAGGAAATGGCGTTGTGGATGTTGATGTTCCAGGCGTTTCCAACACTGCTTATCAGAGAGATCACACGCCAGCAGGCTGAGATTGTGCACGTAAATGGCCTGTGCGGGATTCGAGCATTCACGGCTGCCAAGATTGCAGGGAAGAGAGTAATCTGGCATATCGTTAGTGCCAATTACCCCAAGTTCCTTGTTTGGATATGGCGAAGAGTCTTCTCAAGGGCGGCGGACATCACATTTTTCGTCTCGGAAACTACTGCGAGGTTCTATGTAGGTAGGCAATCGCTACGTCGATCAGAAAGAATCATCTTTGAGGCAGTGGATACTGACGAATCCTCAAAGGAGAGAATCCGACCGATAGATATCGAAGAGTCGCGGTCGGAACTCCACATTGGCAAGGAAGGCAACGGCAACTAGATTGACATCGGGTATGTCGCATGCAGAAGGAACCTGAACTTGAAGTCTGCAGGATTCCGCTTGGCCAAGACGATACCACTCACAGACCATAAGTAGATGGCTGCAATTGAGATAGGCGAATTTGACATGAAGTCTCACAAGAACGAAAGGGGAACCGGAATAGGCGTACTTTCCCAAATAGGAGGTCGCGCAGAATTCCAGCCATTCGTCAACCTCATCGAGATTGCCAAAGGACTCTCAGCCATCCCAGCTGTCATCGAAATAAGCAAGGATAGTAGGTCGCTCTGCTCCGAGAAGGACACAGGACTGATTGTGAGGAACGTTGTGCATGAATCCAGTCCCTCGCCAGTTCGTAGAGCTTTGAACTACTTCAAGACGCAACTCATATCGGCCTACCACATTGTATCGTTGTCCAACAAGGTCAATCTCTGGGTGTTTTATATGGGAGATGCGATGGTGCTGCCTACCATTGCGGGTCGACTCACAGGCAAGAAAGTGCTGCTTCTGCTATGTGGATACACCGAAATGGAGATTGATTTTCGCAATAGCCCGATTGAGAAGATCGGAAAAATCCTAAAACGCCTCAACCTGACTCTCTCGAACTTCATTGTAGTCTACTCGTCTGGCCTGGAGAGGAGGTGGCGTCTCGAGAAGTGGCGAAGAAAGGTAGTTATCGGGCATGAGCATTTTCTCGATTTCGACGAATTCCGAATCCGGAAGGAGTACAACCAAAGGGATAGCCTCATAGGCTATGTGGGGCGTCTCAGTAGGGAGAAGGGAATTCTGAACTTCATCCACGCGATTCCCAGTCTATCGAGTCACTTCCATGATTTGAGGTTTCTGATTGCGGGAGAGGGCCCATTGAGGGAAGATGTTGAGCGATACCTGAAAGAGGAGGATCTCGAGGACAGAGTCAGAATGGTTGGATGGATTGAGCACGAAGACCTCCCAAGGTACTTGAATGACCTTAGGCTAGTTGTGATTCCATCTTATACCGAAGGTCTGCCCAACGTAATGCTTGAAGCGATGGCTTGCGGAACGCCTGTCTTGGCCACCGATGTCGGAGCCATTCCTGACGTGATCAAAGAAGGCGAAACCGGTTTCATTTTGCCGGACAATTCCCCTGAGTCGATATCAGAACGCATCATGGATGTCATTTCGTCACCTTGTCTTTCTACGGTATCTGAGAAAGCCCTCGAACAAGTTCATGAACGGTTCAGCTACGAGAAAGCTGTCCAAGGTTGGCGCGATATGCTTGAAGACGTTAGTCGGAAATACTAGTGGATGTGGGATATATGAAGTCGATTAGTCTGGCAAGATCAGTCGTAATGCGGGGTTCTGCATCTGTTGTACTCGCTTGCACTGTGGCAATCTCAACTCCTCCGGCAAGCGGATACGAGATCTCCTTATGCAACGCCTTTCCAACCCATTTCTGGTTCCCACTGTGACACCATTTCTTGGATACCTCATGATGATTCGGAGTCTCTTCAAAGGGCTATTCGCGGTTCTTTACTGGAACGCGGCCTCGTCTCTGCTTTTGTTTCTTTCCCTACCTCTTGCTGTGACACATAACCAGCCCGCCGTCGCAGCAAGTTCTTGCTCAACCTCCTCGCTCTCCACCGCTAGCATGTTCGGGATCAGAATCCTCATCCAGACCTCTCTGCGTCGCATCGTCTCGTTGCGGCTCCTGATGGATGAGCCGAACCGCCTCTTCGTCTTCGAAAAGAACGCCCTGACTCTCCTCTGCTGGTTGTACTCCCTCAGGAACCCTTCTTGATCCCGGCGGTACCTGAAGTGCATATGTCTCCAGGCGAACTTGCCCTTGCTCTTCATGGTGGACGAGGACTTGGGCTTGATATATGGGATTGCGCCCATGTCCTCGACGAGCTGGACTTTGTCTCTGGACAGGTATCCCTTGTCGGCTCTGACGACGCTCAATGGATCGCCGATGTCTCACATGAGGTACGGGAACAGCATGGTGTCTGATGTGGTCCCGTCCGTGATGGCAATGGAGAACGCTTCCCTCTGTCGTCGATGGCAGCGTGGAGTCTGGCGAAGTCCTTCGACCGGTCGGTTGGATGAGAGAGCCAGCGGTCGAACAGCTTGATGTCCACGCTAGTGGAATCGATGGATACTTTCGGCCTACTTTCTTCTTAGCGCTGCCAGCAGCCGTTTGTTGACGTTCTGCAGGTATGATTCGTCCAGGAAGGATATTGCCCTGCGGATCGTCTCGTAGGAGGGACAATCCCCCGAAAACCTCGGATCTCGGCACAGGGATTCGTTCTCACTGATGAAGCCGTCGACCCATCGGAACGATTTGTTGGAGTATATCTTGAAGAGGCAGAGACCACCCATTAACACGTCCCATCCTGAATGAGCTTCTTGCACATTCAGTGCTGCGTCCAATAATCCGCTACGATCCTAACCAGAAGGTGATGAAATCAAGGTAATTCTGGGATTTCCTCCCCATGGAGTGGTTCTCCACTGACTGGATGAGACGGTCAATGC
>Ga0315296_10002221_pt1 | contig 16639 bp, 15 predicted proteins | sample YL17G14_18_MG_FD_203921 | JGI IMG/M metagenome (GOLD analysis project Ga0315296, IMG submission 203921) | Sediment microbial communities from Yellowstone Lake, YNP, Wyoming, USA - YL17G14_18 | ecosystem: Environmental > Aquatic > Freshwater > Lake > Sediment | place: USA: Wyoming | collected... | reverse complement strand
GGTTGGCAGGTTGAAACCAATACCGCCAAAGCTATAAAGAATAATGCGGCTTGGATTCAGGCAATTTCTAAAGAAAGAATCAGGGATGAATTAATGAAAATTATTATGTCAGGAAGAGCGGCCGAGGGCATCGAACTTTTAAGGAAATTAGGCCTTTTAAAATATATTATTCCGGAATTGGAAGAAGGCTACGGTATTTTACAGAATAAGCATCATATATACGATTGCTACGAACATAGTTTAAAATCATTGGATTATGCTGCCAGAAAAAATTTTAATAAATGTGTAAGAATGGCTGTTCTCTTGCACGATGTTGCTAAGCCCCGCTGCAAGCGCGGCGAGGGACAGGATGCCACTTTCTATGGCCACGAAATAGTTAGCGCTAAAATGACCGCTCAAATTTTAAACAGATTGAAATTTTCTAAAAGAGATATTGAAAAAATTGCCAAGTTAGTAAGATATCATCTTTTTTATTATAACACTGAGGAGGTAGGAGAGAGTTCGGTCAGAAGATTGGTCCGTCAGGTAGGTCCGGAAAACATGGAAGAATTATTACAGGTCAGAATGGCAGACAGAATTGGCTCTGGCGTTCCCAAAGCAGAGCCATATAAATTAAGACACTTAAAATATATCGTTGAAAAAGTTAGTAGAGATCCGATCTCTGTTAAGATGCTTAAAGTAAATGGAAAAGATGTAATGGAAATTTTGAAAATTCAGCCAGGACCAAAGATAGGACAAATTTTGGATGTCCTACTTGGTTATGTCCTGTCTGATCCAGAGAAAAACAAAAAAGATTTTTTAGAAAAAGAAATTAAAAAATTAGGAAAATTGCCAGAAAAGAAACTTCAGAAGTTGGCTCAAAAAGCCAGAGGAGAAAGAGACAAAATTGAAACAAAAAAAGATGAAATGACAAAAAAGAAGTACTGGGTAACGTAACGGGCTGTAGTGTAATAGTAGCACGAGTCCTTCGGGAGGATTTAGCCTGAGTGCAAATCTCAGCAGCCCGAATTAAGCTGGAGGTAAAAAGGGCCTATAGTTTAACGGCAAAACACCTCATTCGCATTGAGGAGACTGAGGGTTCAATTCCCTCTGGGTCCACTATGGATTCAAAACAAACAGGAATTTGGGGAGAGAAAATTGCCGAAAATTATTTAAGAAAGAAAGGATATCAAATTTTAGATAAGAATTATTCAACCAATTTCAATTCCGGTCCTAAAAGAGGAGAAATTGACATTGTGACAAAAAAAGATAACATAATTTCTTTTATTGAAGTAAAAACCCAAACCCAAAATCAACGAGAACTGTTCTCGTTGATAAGGCCGGAACAAAAAGTTAATTTTTTAAAACAAAGGAAAATAATCAAGACGGCTGAATTTTGGTTAATGGAAAAGAAAATTCCTTTGGATTCAAAGTGGCAGATTGATGTTATTGCCATTAAAATAGATTCTGACAGGAACCTGGCTAAAATTCGGCATTTTAAAAACTCTGTTTTTTAGATGCACTCCTTGTGGCTTTTCATTTCATTGACGGATAGTTTTGTTTTGTTATAATTAACATAGTCCGTGGAGTGCGGACACTTTTATTAAAATTATGGATATAAAAAACTTCATGTCAGCCATTGCTCAGATTGCCGAAGAAAAAGGCATTTCTACGGAAAAGGTTTTGGAAACCATTGAAATGGCAATTGCCGCTGCCTATAAAAAAGATTACGGAAAAAAAGGACAGATAATCAAAGCTAAACTTGATCCGGAATCAGGCGATGTTAAGTTTTGGCAGGTAAAATTAATTATTGATAAAGACATGATTTATTCTGAAGAAGAATTAGAGAAAATGAAAGCTTTGCCTTCCGAATGGATTCGACCGAGCTCAGCCGAGGTTCCTTTAGCGAAGGAGGGAGAAAAGCCCGTCTCCGCCGAAGTTTCGGCCGGTAAAAAAGTTCGTTTTAATCCTGAAAAGCATATCATGCTCAAAGAAGCAAAAAAAATAAACCCAAAGATTAAGGTTGGCCAAGAATTAGAAATTCCCTTGGAAACAAAAATAGATTATGGTCGGATTGCTGCCCAGACCGCAAAACAAGTTATTTTGCAAAGAATTAGAGAAGCAGAAAAAGAAAGTATTTTGGATGAATACAAGTCTAAGGAGGGAGAAATAATTTCCGGAATTGTTCAAAGAATTGAAGGAAGAAATGTTTTTTTAGATATTGGCAAAACCCTTGGCGTCTTGCCAAAAGAAGAACAGGTGCCGGGAGAATTTTATCGGCCGGGCCAGCGGCTTAAGGTTTATCTTTTAAAAGTTGAAGAAACGCCAAGAGGGCCGGCCATAATTTTATCTCGGGCTTACCCCAAATTAATTTCAAAACTTTTTGAGTTGGAGGTGCCAGAAGTCTCTTCAGGTCAAGTTCAGATAAAGTCAATTGCCAGAGAGCCGGGTTCCAGGTCTAAAATTGCGGTATGCTCCGACATTGAAGGAGTTGACCCTATTGGCAGCATGATTGGCCAAAAAGGAACAAGGGTTATGGCTGTAATTAATGAATTGGCAGGAGAAAAAATTGATATTGTCGCATATTCTCCGGAGCCAGAAAAGTATATTGCCAATTCCTTGTCGCCGGCCAAGTCCTTAGAGGTAAAAATAATGCCCAAAAATAAAGCCCAAGTTATTATTTCCGAAGATCAATTATCTCTGGCTATTGGCAAAGATGGTCAGAATGTAAGATTGGCGGCAAAACTAACCGGTTGGAAAATAGACATTAGATCTCCAAGAGAAGACGAAAAAGATAAAAAAGAAGAGGAAGGAGAAAGATTAGAACTTAAAAAAGAAACCAAAAAGAAAAAGACAACTAAAACAACTCAGGACTAATTTGAGTGTTGTTGTTTCGCTTTTCATTGGATTTTTGATATAATTAGACTATGAACCTAATTCCCACGGTCATAGAGAAATCTCAATATGGAGAGAGGGCATATGATATTTATTCCCGGCTTTTAAAAGACAGAATTATATTTTTGGCAGGACCCATTACCGACCCTGTAGCTAATTCTATTATTGCTCAAATGTTATTTTTAGCTTCAAAAGGTCCCAATAAAGACATTCAGCTTTACGTTAATACTCCCGGCGGCTCGGTTACTGCCGGCATGGCAATTTACGACACCATGCAGTATGTAAAACCTGATATTTCCACTGTCTGCATTGGTTTGGCAGCTTCCATGGGAGCTACCTTGCTGGCAGCCGGGAAAAAAGGAAAACGTTTCGCTCTTCCCAATTCTCAGATTTTGCTGCACCAGGTAGCAGGCGGAGTTACCGGAGAAGCGGTGGAAATTGAAATTACTGCCAAACAGATTATTAAAATCAAAGAAAAACTAAACAAAATTCTGGCAGAGCATACCGGCCAGCCCTTAGAGAAAATTGAAAGAGACACTGACAGGGATTTTTATTTATCTGCCGAAGAAGCTAAGGAATACGGCTTGATTGACCAGGTTATCAAGCCAAAAGAATGAAAATTGTCCTTAAACCGAGCGACAAGAACTATAGGAATTTATGCATTCTGGCAAAATGAGAATTTTTATGAGTTTTTACGTTGATAATAACTCTCCGTTTTTGGAGAGTTTTTTATTTTTTGAGATATTTTATAGTAGAAAGAGTCCTGCGGGATGGCTTCCCAGCGTAATGTAATTCAACTTTATTTGACTGACATAGTTTGTTATAATCAGATAAAGGTCGTATTCTAAATTAATCATAAATAAAAATAGGATTTACATTAAACAAACAAAACAATGGAGATGACTTTATCAAAAAAGACAATTTTGTATTTTCTTGTTTTCCTTTGGATAGTTTTTTCCGTAGTCTATATCGCTTGGGACATCTGGAGCGATTTCAAAAACGTCCAGATATTAAACGCTTATGAACAAGGCAGAATAAATACAATAAATGTTTTAATTACTGAAGCCGAAAAATGCGAACCGGTTACTGTTACCGGCGTTGAAAAACAAATCAGTATAATAGGTACGCATTGCTTGGAAGAAGAAGTACCGGTAGAAAAATGAGAATTTAAGATTTAAAATGTATGATGCCAAAAGTTAATAAAAACATCATTATCGGAATCGTAATAGCGGTGATTTTAATTTTCATCAGTATTATAATTTATGATTTTTGGCAAAAAGATAAAATTGCTCAAGTTGAGGTTCCGGCCGAGGTTCCAGTTGAAGTTCAAACCATCGAAGAAATTCTGGCTCCGGGAAAAATCGGCGAGATTGAAAAAACCGAAATTACAGAAGGAGTGCAAATTTCAGAATTACCACAGGTTATTTTTAATATAGAAGGAACGATTATTGAAATTAAAACCGATAGATTAATAGTTCAAGGATCAGGCTCTAATTTTACCGATCAAAAACCACGAGAATTAACTTTAATTTTTACCGATGAAACCATTACCTTTGAAACTGGCCAAAAAGCGCAATATCAAGGAATGGAAGGTTTAAAACATCTAAAAATAGGAGAAGAAGTTAATATTTCCTCGCCAGAGAATATTCGAGGAAAAACTCAATTTAAAGTCGATTATATTAATAAGCTTTAATGCTAAATAGTAAATCTCTAGCTTTGTTTAATAAGGTTAGGGGCAAGCTATTTAGTTAAAATATGTCAAAAACAAAATCAATAGCCCTAATTTTTGGGGTTTTAACAATGAGTTTTTTGGTCGGGTATTTAGTTCTTGCCTGGACAGAACCAGGAACTACTCCACCCGGAGGAAATGTTCCTGCTCCATTAAACGTTGGTTCCATTGCCCAAACCAAAACTGGCAGTTTAAGCTTTCCGATTTTTTATGATTCGGATAACACCACATATTATGTTAATCCAGCCGGAACAACAGTTTTAGCAGGCAATGTCGGCATCGGGACGACGGGCCCGAATTACAAATTAGATGTCCAAGGCGGACAAATTAATGCTTCAGGCGGTTTATGTATTGCTGGAACTTGTAAAACAGCTTGGGATACGGTTACAAATTACTGGACCGCGTCAGGAAATAATATTTACAACAATAATTCGGGCAACGTCGGCATTGGGACGACGGCACCGGGATACAAACTAGACATTTCAGGAGACGTTAGATGGACGGGAACCTTACAAGGTGGTTCTGTTCCCTGGGCAAGATTAACCTCTTTTCCTTCTGCCTGTTCTTCTGGTCAGTATGTGACAGCAGTTGGTTCTACCTTGACTTGTTCTGTTCCACCAGCTGGAATCGGCGGGAGTGGAACAACAAACTATCTTGCCAAATTTACAGCTGGTACAACCATTGGAAACTCTCAAATCTATGATAATGGTACTAATGTCGGCATCGGGACTGCGAGTCCGAGTGTCAAACTTGAAGTTGTCGGCCAAGTCAAAATCACCGGTGGTTCACCAGGTGCGGGAAAAGTTTTAACATCATTAGACGCCAGTGGTCTGGCAAACTGGCAGACTCCTGCACCTGCAGGCGGTGCTCCAACAGGCGGTATAATTATGTACTCTGGGGCATGGAATTTTGATGGCACAGGGTTAGGCACCGGTTCTCTTGCCGGTTGGGCATTATGCAACGGTAATAACGGTACACCAAATCTTAGCGACAGGTTTGTAATGGGCACAATAAATTCTGCTACCCTGGGTGCAACAGGCGGGGCAAACTCATACACACTAACGGCTAGTCAGCTGCCATCTCATACACACACTTTCACAACAGATATTAGCGGTTGTCACACGCACGCAGTTACCATAAACAGTGCAGGCGACCATACCCACACTTATGGAGATGCGTTGTATTGGACCAACTACAAAAATTCCTGCTTCGCAGGAGCCTCCGATGCAAGTAACTACTGTACAGGGGGCCGGACTACCAGAACAACTAGTAGTGCCGGGTCTCATTCACACACCTCTTCGATGGGTACATGCGGCGACCATTCTCATAGTGGGACTACAGCCAGCGCAGGTAGCGGAGCTAGTATTGACAACAGACCTGCTTTTATCCAACTTGCCTTCATAATGAAACTTTAACGGGGTGGATGCTTGTTTGATTCTTATTCAGTTGATAAGCATTGATTAGTTGGAAACGCAAGAAATCGAAGAAAATCAATAAAGGTCTATTTTAAATTAATCATGAATAAAAATATGAAAAAAAAGATTATTGTATCATTAATTATAGTCTCTATAATTATAGTCTCTGTCATCTCTCTTATAATAGGTTTTGGAATGGGTAAAATCTCTGAAAAAGAGATTTGGCAGTCAAAACTAGCTCAAACCCAGGAAGAGATTGATCTACTGAAATCCCAGCTAGAAACGGTTTATCCTCCTCTGACGGAAGAAGCTTATAGTATTGATGGAACCGTAACCGAAGTAGGAGATAAATTCTTAATAATGGAAGCCCTAATTCGAGTGAGCCAATTCCCTTTACCAGAAGGAGAACAATTCGAAAGACAAAACATTAAGGTAAATGTGACCGAGGAAATAGAGATTTTCCGGCTTGAAATGGTAGCGCCAAAAGTGTCGGAAGAAATGCCTTTGGAACCTTTCGAAAAAGTACTTTTAGGCTTTGAAGACATTAAAATCGGAGACTATATTATGGTAAATTCTGAAGAGAACATCAAAGGCAAAAAAGAAATTACTGTCAAAGAAATTCAAATTGTGCAAGGCGGGATTCATCTTCCCTATTAAAAATCTTAAAGAAAATAAAAAATAATAAAGCCAGTGCCAAAAATTAACAAAAACATCTTATTAGGAGGAGTAGCTATTTTCTTAATAGCTGGTTATACTCAGTGGCAAATAAATATCAATCGGCACTTGATTAAGGGAATAATTTATGAAACAGAATTTCAATTTGATGAGGCAACCAAAGAATACAAAAAAGGTGATAATTCCATTGTAGTACTTAATAAACTAGCCACTCTCTATAATACATTAGGTGAGCACGATAAGGCACTGGAGGTATTGAAGGGAATACTTGAAATTAATAAAGACAACATTGAAGTCCATTTTGATTTGGCTGGAACTTATTATACTATGGGACTATTTGAGGAGGCAATCAAAGAATATGAGTTGGTGCTTAGCTTGAATCCTCAATCTGTAGTTAGTTTAGACAATTTGGGCAATATTTACTTTGATCAGGGAAAGGTAGATAAGGCAATTGAATATTATCAGAGGGCTATAGCTATAAGTCCAAATTTTGCTCCTGCTTATAATGATTTAGGTAATGCTTTTCACGACCAGGGCAGAATAGAAGAGGCTATTATTGAATATAAAAAAGCCCTTTCTTTGGATGTTGATTTTAATTTAGCTAGGCAGAATCTACAGACAGCAGAAGAAGAACTGAAGCTTCGATGACAAGAGACAATGGGTACTTGTAACTGCACACACGGGTTTGACTCTGGAAAAATCAGAGTTGACACCATTTTCCCCAATAAAAGATCGAGGTTAAAGGTCGAGATTAAAAATTAATTAAAAAGATATTAGAAATATATGAAAAAAACAAAAAGTGTAGCCCTAATTTTAGGCGTTTTAGCAATGAGTTTTCTGGTCGGTTATTTGGTTTTAGCCTGGACAGAACCAGGAACTACTCCACCTGTAGGAAATGTTCCTGCTCCTCTTAATGTTGGCAATGTCGCTCAAACAAAAACAGGAGAATTAATTTTAAATACTGGCGGAGCTCCTATTGGCTTGATTGTTGATAAAGGCAACGTCGGCATCGGGACGACGGGCCCGGGGGCGAAATTGGATGTGAATGGACAAATCAAGATACAAGGCGGCTCACCCGGCACAGGTAAAGTTTTAACTTCAGATGCAGCAGGTTTAGCTTCCTGGCAGACAATGACCGGTACTATTGGTCCTGCGGGGCCTGCTGGTCCGCAAGGGCCAACTGGTTTGACCGGAGCCACAGGATCGACCGGAGCAACAGGAGCAACAGGACCGCAGGGTCCGCAAGGACCTCAGGGTCCAGCCGGTGCAACAACTAATGTTAATAGTAATAGTCCTTGTTATCAGACTGCACAGGTAGTAAACGCATGGAGCATGTGTCAATATGGTTATTATGCGAATGGGCATTGGGGGTATGATTATATAGGTGGAAATGGGACAGCATTGTATTGTTGTAAGAATTAATACCCAAAACAAGATATTAAATAAACAAAATTAAAAAATATGCAAAAACATAAAATTGTCCAGATTATTATAATTATTGCCGTAATCTTATTTGTCATTATTGGATATGTGATTATCAAGCGACCCGGAGGTTATTCTCCTGAAGGTTATTCTGAAGAAACCTATTTACAAGAGCGAGAAAGAATAGAAGAAGAAAAATATCAAGAAGCTATAAAAAATGCGCCTCCCGGAGCCTTCAAAGAAAAAGTTTTTTCCGTTTGTGGCAGGATTATAGAGATAAGTCAGAAGGATTTGATCTTAGGAGTGATTTTTTATCCGGCCAGCCCCATCGAAAATCCAAAAATACAAAAAAGCACGGTAAAGTTAACAAATACTACGGAAATTGTTAAACAGGTAGAAAAATCTCTAGGAGAACAGAAGGAATATCAAGAAACCGATACCGAAACAGTTTCAGATTTAATCCTAGAAATGAAGTCTCTTACCCCTCCCGAGTTTTTGAAAGAAATTCCTATTTCTTTTTCTGAACTTAAAGCAGGTGACGAAATATTTGCCGTGGCAGAGGAAGATATCAAAAACAAATCAGAATTTTTCGCCCAAAAAATAATTTTACGATTTCTTCCAGAAAGATAATCAAAAAAACTACAAATCCGGCACCGCTTGTACAGCCTCGTGTCAAGCGTTCCAATTTAGGATAGATTTCTACTCTGTTTGCTCACTTGTGATAAAATAAAACAAGAAAAATTAATTCGCCACATTTATTATGAACAAAAAATTTTTAGCAATTACAATAACATTATTTGCGATTTTTGGTTTTCTTTTTGCCGGAGAAGTCCAAGCTGGCACAGAACACAATGTTTCTGGCTGGGCCTGGATGGATCCTGATACTTTGATTGGTGGTGATCCGGTCGGAACAAATTTAGACCTTGGCTGGATAAGTTTTAATCGGACAAATTGTGATGCTAATAATGATGGTCTTTCAGATGGAACCCCAGTCGGGTGCCCTACTGCCGGTACAGCAATACCTAATTATGGAGTTCATATTGATCCGGCTACTGGTAATTTTTCCGGCTATACTTGGGCAGGAGGAGGAGTTAATGCTGATGGTTCTTTAGCGCCAACTATTGGTTGGATTAGATTTAATCCGTCGCCCGATTTTAATACTGGAAATTATCCAAATTGTCCTGTTAGTACTTGTCCCACCGGGTCTCCAAATTACCCAGCTAGATTGGTGGATTTTGTCAGCAAGAAAATTACTGGCTGGGCAAGGGCTTGCGCCGGGCTTAATGACGATGGAGACGGAGTTCCTAATAATTGTCAAGGTCCAACCCGAACCGATGGTTGGGATGGCTGGATTTTATTAGGACCGATTGTTAAAGGAGGCACGGATTTTGGTGTTTGGATAAATGATAGTGTTTCCCCAGCTGAATTTCGGGGCTGGGCTTGGGGTTCTGATGTTGTTGGCTGGATTAGTTTTAAGGGTGCTAATTATAAGGTTATAACCACTTTTTCTTTTAATAATCCTCCTTCAGCCACCAATCTTTCGGTCGATCCTCCAAACTCAACAGATTATTGTGGAATTACCGGTTACCCCCGGGTGAGAGTAAAATGGCAGTTTTCTGATCCAAACAATGTTCCGGCGGGGCAAGACCCCCAGTCCGCCTACCGAGCCGAAATCGCTACTGATTCTACGTTTTCCAATATCATCATCAGAAGTTGTGACCCAAATCTTACCGATCCAAATGCCCGCTGCTTTACTCCTCCATCTACTGAAGTGAATTTTGCTTTTGCTCCCTCACCGCTTGCTGGATATCAGGCTCTTTCTTGGGGAACATCATATTACTGGCGAGTAAAAGTCTGGGATTCAGGAAACCTTTCATCTTCCTGGGTTAATGGGCCTTCCTTTACCACTCCTGCTCATTCTTATCCTTATCCCGATTTCACTCTTTCTCCTCAAAACCCAGCAATTGGAGAGGTAGTAACTTTTACTGATTATTCTGAATGTTATTCTTCCCCTGGTAATACTAAATATAATTGTTCTACTACTGAGCCTATTGGTGGGTCTATTTCATATTCATGGGATTTTGGTAACGGCCAGATTTCCACAACAAAGGGTGATGCAACCACTACTTATACTACTACTGGATCAAAAACAGTCAGACTAACCATAACTGATAATAGTCTTACTCCGCCTGACGATTGTGATACTACTCGCCAAGTGACTGTTACCCTTCCTCTTCCAGAATACAAAGAGGTGCCTCCGACTGTTTGGCTTAAGAAATTTTTTGCGGGAATCATTAACTTCTTTGATGGGTTTTTGAAAATTTAATTAAAATCCTGCTGGATGGCTTCCCGGTATAATGAATATAACTTTATCAAAAAAGACAATTTTGTATTTTCTTGTTTTCCTTTGTTCTAACAAGGCAGAAATTAGAATTTAGGATTTAAAATCTATGATGCCAAAAATTAACAAAAACATCATTATCGGAATCGCAATAGCAGTAGTTTTGGTCTTCAGCATCATTATTGGCTGGGCTCTTTTGCCAAAAGAAGAAAAACCTTTTATTTCAGAAGAAATTATTGAAGAAGAAAAAGATATAAAGTATTTTTATGGAAATGATTATTATCCTATTCTGGAAAAGGAAAGCACCTATGATTGCGATTTTAAAATGGATATTTCTACAGTTGAGAAAACAGTTTCTCTTGATACAAAATGTAATGTGACTCCTCCTTTTTCAACCATTGAAGCATTTTTAGCTGTTGTTCGAGGTGATATTGAAACTAAAGGAGTAACTTATTATAGCGGAGTGGACAAAAATGATGATGAAAAGGAAGCGATTAGAAAAAGATTAGAGATAATAGATTATCCTTTTTTTGCGGTGAGCGAAGGACAGGAAGGGCAAATTGCAGGGGAGACAAGCCTTTGTTTTTTACCATGCTTTGACAGTTTACCGCCTTCTTCTTTTGATGTTTTAAGTGTTGATTATAGTCCCAATAGAAATTATCTTTCCGAACTTTTTGATAATTATGACGAGGAAGAATTTAAAAAACTAGTCATTTCTTCAAATTATTCTCTGAAATTTTATTATGAGAATATGAAAAAGAAATTTGAGTGGAGATATCTCTTGGGCCAATTTGATACAGGCAAATTTAATCTTCAAATAACTTTTGATAAACCAATAAAAGAAATTAAATGTCAGAGAGACGATGCCGAACCGTTAGATAAAATTTCTCCTTTTGATTGCGAAGTTGATGAGATAGATGAAAAATCTTTTAAAGTAAAAGGATTTGCCAGTGGTTTAGATAAATTAATAGCTATATGGTAAATTTGAAATTTAAAATAGTTTTAATTGTTTTCTTTACTCTATTTTTGCTGGCTATTTCTGTTCAAGGTGTTAAGGCTGTATATTTAAGCTCTGGAGGTTCTTGTGGTCCTTATACCTGTTATTGCAAGAACATATTTGGAGCAAAAGCCTGTGAAGCCGTCTGCTCTTATGATAGTTGCGGTGCTCGTTGTAAATGCGGACCTTTTGAGGCAAAATGTGAAGTTCTCTGGTGCAATTATAATACATGTCTTAATGATGTCTACTATTATGATCCCCGGTGTGTTTCAATTTCCTGGTCAACCGGAATAAGTTGCGGATTTGCCAAAGAACAACCCTGCACTGATTATTGGAGAAATAATTATCGCTGTTCAGGTAGCTATGTTCAAAGGGAATACATTAGCAGTGTCTGTTTAGGTGGATCCTGTTATAATAGTTCTGTTTGGTATGATGTCCAATACTGCGGCTCAAGTTATTATTATGAATACCAAAACGTCTGTACAGGCCGTTATGTGCTGTATCAGTACAGGTTAATCAGTGAGGGATGCTCTGGAGGTTCTTGTTACACCAGTACCGGTTCCTGGACTACCTATTCTCAGACAGACTGCGGCACCAGTTATTACGAATACCAAAACGTCTGTACAGGCCGTTATGTGCTGTATCAGTACAGGTTAATCAGCAAAGGATGCTCCGGAGTCTCCTGTTACACCAGTACCGGCTCCTGGACTACCTATTCTCAGACAGACTGCGGCACCAGTTATTACGAATACCAAGACGTCTGTTCAACAGATGGCCGTTATGTCTTACACCAGAGAAGGTTAATTAACAAAGGATGTTCTAATGGTTCTTGTTACACCAGTACCGGCTCCTGGACTACCACTTCTCAGACAGACTGCGGCGCTGATAGTGGTTGGTATAATATTGGATCTTCTTACGCCTGTTGTGAAAATCAACAATATTGTACTAATTGTCAAAATCAAGAATATCGGAACTATGTTTGCTCAGCCAACAATTGTCTTTATGATATTAATAATACTCAGACCGTAAAATCTAATTGTTCTTATGTGGATGGTCAATGTGGTTATGTGACAAATGAGCCACCTTATATTGAAGATGGTTCTCAAGAAATTGATTATAGGACATACTGTACCGATTTCAAAGAAACAGGATATATTGGTTTTTCTTGGATATATAGGGATGATGATGGAGACAATCAATCCAGGTTTGATTTCCGAGTGAGCAGCGTGAATAATGTTAATACCACAAATCCAGAAGTAGACAGGACTTTTCCCGGTCTCAATAACCCTGATGGTACCACAAACAATCAGGTTGTTTCAGTGGTTCTTTCGCCTGAAGAAGATAAAATTATTTATGGCAAAACCTATTATTGGTGGGTCAGGGTTTGGGATGACCAGGGCAATAATTCTGGCTGGATGCAAGGCCTCAATTTTAATACCACTTCTCATGCCTATCCTTGGATTGATTTTAGTTGGTCTCCAGAAAAGCCGAGCGTTAATGAAGTTGTTGAATTTATTGACAAATCAGAAGTCTATGGTGGGACAACAAAATTAAGTTGGTATTGGGAATTCCCAGGAAGTTATTCTTGCGAGGAGCCAGAGGCTGGATGTGAAAATATTCAAAAACCCTCGATTAAATTCTTGACTATTCTTGAATCTCAAGACAATAAAGTTTATTTAAGAGTTACTGATTCAGATGGATTTTTTTGTCCAGGCGAAAAAGAAATTATTATTACTCTTCCTCTTCCAGAATACAAAGAAGTACCTCCGGTGGCTTGGCTTAAGAAAATTTTCGCCGGGATAGTTAACTTTTTTAATGGACTTTAAGCAAGGTCCGGCTTTACTTAAAAACATTCTTTACCTTCTTTTTTAAAATAGTTTAAAATAAATATAAAAGGTCGCAAAAACTTAAGAATTTAAAATAAGAATTTGAAAACTTAATTTTATGAAATCCCCTTTATTTTTAATAGTAATTTCTCTTATCGTAGGAATCTTTTTGGGAGGAGTGGTTATTTTTGGTCTTACTTCTCAGGAAAAAGTTGAAAAAGTTGAGAAAGTTGTCACGGTTCCAGCAACTACTTTATACGAGTTTGCTCCGATTGAAAGAGTTCATTTTAATGCCAGAGGAAAAGTAGTGGAGATAGATGAAGAGAAAATAACCATTGAGCGGCTTGAAGAAACTCTTTCAATGAGCTTGGCAGAAGATGTTCGAGTTATGATATTTTCTTTCCCTGAAGAAATGGAAGAGGGAGTTCCAATTGAGCCTAAAACAGGAAGTTTGGAAGATATTGAGGTGGGTATAGAAGTGAGTAGTTTTGGAATTCAGAAAGAAGATGGTTCTCTTGCTGTTGACACAATTACGATAGAGCGTTAGCAGTTTGAGAAAAAAAGAATAAGACTGCGGCGCTGATAAAAGAGGTGCCCCCGACTATTTGGCTTAAGAAATTTTTTGCGGGAATCATTAACTTCTTTGATGGGTTTTTGAAAATTTAATTAGAATCCTGCTGGATGGCTTCCCGGGTGATAAATTTTATCGCCTCTTCTTCTTTAATTAACAACCCCTCTTTACAAAAAGGGCTTTTTTTATTAAAATGGGCCTAGAAATTAATCACTGAAATTTGGTGAATAATTTTGATACCCAAAGTATCAAATCTATGTTCAATTACCAAAATTTTAGTTTAAACTATGAATCAATTTACCCCACTTATCGTAGGCATAATTGCCTTGGCAGCAGGTTCTGTTTTGGGTTACTATGCCCGTCAATCAATTGCCAAAAAACAGGCAGGCACCTTAGAGGCCAAACTTCAAAAAAAAGTTCTCAAAGCAAAACAAGAAAGTGAAACGATTTTCTCTGCCGCCAAACAAAAAGTCCAGCAGATTTCAGAGGCAACCCAAAAAGAAATAGACGAGCGGAGGTTTGAGGTTTTAAGAACCGAGCGTCTTTTATTAAAAAGAGAAAGTAATTTGGACCAAAAACTTTCTGCTTTTGAAAGAAACCAAAAGGAATTTGAAGTTAAAGTAGAAAAGCTTAGGGGCATTAAAGAAGGCCTGGAAAATTTGAGACAGGAAGCAATAGACAACTTGGAAAGAGTTGCCAATCTTTCAAAAGAAGAAGCAAAAAAGGAATTGCTTCGGAATTTAGAAAAAGAGTATCAGCAGGAAATATTGGAGAAAATACGAAAGATTGAAAAAGAGGGTTGGGAAAAATACGAAGAAAAAGCAAAGGAATTGTTAACTATTGCCATTCAAAAGTGCGCTCTTAATCAGGCCCAAGAGATTACTACTACCTCTTTGACCTTGCCCTCAGAAGAAATCAAAGGAAGGATTATCGGAAAAGAGGGAAGAAATATTAGGACCTTGGAAAAACTAACCGGAGTTGAAATTATTGTTGACGAGACTCCGGAAGCTGTGGTTATTTCCGGCTTTGACCCCGTTCGCCGGCAAATTGCCAAAATCGCCTTGGAAAGACTAATCCAAGATGGAAGGATACAGCCAGCCAGAATTGAAGAGCAGGTCCAGAAAGCGGAAGTTGATATTTCAAAACAGATTAAAGAGGCGGGAGAGACAGCAGTTTATGATACGGGAGTGATCGGTCTTGATCCGAAAATAATTCAATTATTGGGAAGATTAAAATTCAGAACAAGCTTTGGCCAAAACGCTCTGCTTCATTCAATTGAGGTAAGCCATTTGGCTGGAGCTTTGGCTTCAGAAATTGGAGCCGATTTTTCAGTTTGCAAAAAAGCCGGGTTATTGCATGACATTGGAAAGGCAGTTGATCATCAAATCGAGGGCTCTCATGTTGATATTGGAATTAAGATTTTAGAAAAATTCGGCGTTGAAAAAAAAGTGGTTGATGCTATGAAATCCCATCATGAAGAATATCCTTATCAAACCCTTGAATCAATAATAGTTCAGGTCGCTGACCAAATATCCGGAGCCAGGCCCGGAGCAAGAAAAGACACTTTGGAAAACTATTTGAAAAGATTGGGGGAATTAGAAAAAATTGCTTTGAGGTTTTCGGGAGTGGAAAAGGCCTGGGCTTTACAGGCAGGCAGGGAGATTAGGGTTTTTGTCAAACCGGAAGAGATTGACGACTTGGAAGCAAGAAGTTTAGCCAAAGCCATTGCCCAGCAGATTCAGGAGGAATTGAGGTATCCTGGAGAAATTAAGGTCAATGTAATAAGAGAATTGAGAGTAATTGAACACGCTAAATAATTGATAATTGAAAATTGAAAATTACAAAAAGCGCCAAAGGGCGCTTTTTGTGTTTGACTATTTTGGAGCGGGTGAGCGGAGTCGAACCGCCAACCTTTCCTTGGAAGGGAAAAATTTTACCATTAAACTACACCCGCATCGGGGTACTCGGATTTGAACCGAGACTAAATCCTCCCAAAGGACTCGTGCTACCGTTACACTATACCCCGTCTTTTTGAATTTATCATGTTTTCAACTTTTTTTCAATTGTGGTAAAATTTAATTAATGGCTGTTAAAAAGATTCTTGAACAACTTAATATTATTAAACAATGTCAGAGATACAACTTATCTTTTTGGCAGTGCCCTCAGTTTCTTTTTCTGATAATGGGAGGCATTATTATTGTTTCCAGTTTAGCAACTTATGCCATAGGGAATAGATATATTGAGGACCCTCTTATAATAGCTCTGGTTGTTATTTTTATAACCACTCTTTTGTTTATCATTGCTTTTATTATTACCCAAAGTTTTGAAAGATTGGCTGAAGCCAGTAGAATGAAGTCAGAGTTTGTTAGTATTGTTTCTCATCAACTCCGCTCCCCTCTTTCTAATTTAAAATGGGTCCTTGAACTTTTAATGTCGGGAAGAATTTCCTCAGTTTCTGAAAAACAAACAGAATATTTCAGAATCTTAAAAGAAAACAGCGAAAGAATGGGAGAGTTGGTTTCAGACTTGTTGACCGTTTCAAGAATTGAGCAAGGGAAACTTTCTTTTCAAAAAGAAAGAATTTCTTTACAGGGTTTAATTGAAAAAGTGATAAAAGAAGTAGAGATTTTTGCTAGAGCCTCCAATGTCGAGATAAGTTTTGCTTCAGAAGAAAATTTACCCCAAATTATTGTTGACCCCGATCAGATTAAATTAGTAATTGGAAATCTTCTGGATAATGCCATTCGCTATATTAAAGAAAGGGGAAAGGCAGAGATAGATTTAAAGAA
>Ga0315296_10002220_pt1 | contig 16640 bp, 12 predicted proteins | sample YL17G14_18_MG_FD_203921 | JGI IMG/M metagenome (GOLD analysis project Ga0315296, IMG submission 203921) | Sediment microbial communities from Yellowstone Lake, YNP, Wyoming, USA - YL17G14_18 | ecosystem: Environmental > Aquatic > Freshwater > Lake > Sediment | place: USA: Wyoming | collected... | reverse complement strand
ACTGGTATGTCCTCAGCCGCCGCCCCGCGCCACTGCTGATTCCCGCGCGCCTTGCATTCGCGCCCTGGAACCAGCCGTTGCTGCAGCCCGAAATCCGCGCCGCGGTTATCGCTGTACGTCATGTCAACCGGAAGTCCAGGCCGGTTGCGCTGGCCCGCGCCGTGAGAGAGCGCCTTGACCCCAAGGTGCCTTTCTATACTAACGTCGAGCTCGAAGCAGCGCCCCCCGGCTATGTGCTTCTGAAGGACTACTTCTTGCGCCGGGTGGTGGTTCCTCCCGGCGTTCGTCAGGCGAAGGACACTCCTGACAGTCGCGAGCTGATTCAGTTTCCCGCTGGCGGGGGAAGCCTGCTGGGCGTGACCGCGCCGCCGCGGGCAACCCGAGGGAAGCCGTTTGCCGTTACCGCGGCGATTCGCTGGACCGGGCGGGCGCAGCCCGAAGGGGACCTGCGCCTGGTGTTTGCTCGTCGCGATGTCGCCGCCCGAGTAGCCAAAGAGAATCCCCAGGCCCTCGCTGGGCCGCTTCAGGCGAAGCGCCTGGTGCCGTTGCTTTTTGGCGCCGGAATGCCGGCGAGTCGCCCCCGCTGGCACTATGAGCAGACGATCTCCGTCCTCCTTTCACGCCGACTGGACCCAGGGGTCTACCAGGTCTTCGCGCAACTGACATGCCCGCGGGAGAGGACGGAGCTGGCGCCAGTAGGAGCGATCTCAGTGCATTGAGGGAGGCGGGACCTCGCCCCATGGTTTACCGGGCACGGTCGCGGCTGCTCGTGCTTCGTAGCGAAGGCTACTTCGCAGAGTAGCAATGGTGGTGAGGGGTAACCGCGGCGCCGCGCCCGCCCGCTACGCGCGATCGGCTAATGAAGCCAGGCGCTCTTCGCAGGCGTGACGCCAGTGGTCCGGAGTCAGCCCCTCGGAGAAATCGAGCCAGGCGTCACGGCCGTCATCGAGGGCGCGCAGGCCGCCGCGGAACGCCCGGCGGGCAGCCGCCAGATCTCCCTGGGAGTAGTGCACAACCCCGAGGTGGTAGTAGGCAGGAACCAGCCCGCAGTCGCTGTAGATCGCCCTGCCCAGATGCTCGGCCCCCTGGTCGGGGTCGCCGGCGCGACAGGCAATGAGTCCCAGGATATAGTGAGCCGCGCCGAGCAATGGATCCCGGGCCAACAGCTCCAGGCACAGCGCTGCCGCTTCATCACACTTCCCCCGCATCGCGCGCAGCCACGCCAGCAGGAGTTGCGCGCGCGCCGCCTGGGGCGTATCCGCGAAGGGCGCAAGCGTCTGCTCGGCCCGCTGCCAACGCTCGGCGGCGATGTCAGCCAAAGCGCGAGCGCAGACCTCTTGCTCGGTGCTGCGAGGCGCCGGCGCCGGCGGGCGCAATTGGCGAGCCGATGCAATCCCCGGCTTCGGCGCCACGCGATAAGGTTGCGCGCTGGGCGCGCAATGAAGGGAAACCTGGGGGCGATCGAGCGGCGGCTTGACGTAGATGAAGGCCCCGGCCGCCTCGATGATCTCGAAATCGCCGTCAGCGCATGTCAAGTGCTCGGTGGGGCTCAAGACCAGGAATCCGCCCGGCCGCAGCACCCGGTGAAAGCGGGCCATGACCTGGCGCGTCGTGTGAGGGCGGAAGTACATGAGGACGTTGCGGCAGAAGATGATGTCCCAGGCGCCTGCGGCTAGGCCCTTGGCCGCCGTGGCGGTCGCAGACCTCGCCACCGGCGGGCCGGGATATTGGGGCCGCGCGAGGTTGAATTCCCGCAAAGTAACGCGGGACCGCAGGCTCTGGCTGATTTCATAGCCACTGCCGCATCTGCGGAAGTAGCGGCCGCGCTGCTCCGGCGACACGCGCCGCAGGGCGCGCTCGCTGTACCACCCGCGCCGCGCGCGCTCGATAGCATCGGCGCTGACATCGGTCCCGAAAAGGTCAATCTCCACGCGACCCAGGGCAGCGCCCATATCAGCAAGGGTGATGGCGATGGAGTAGGGCTCCTCCCCGGTGGCGCAGCCGGCGCTCCAGATGCTGAGAGGCCCGTGCGCGCGATCGGCGACTATCGCGGGGACGAGCACGCGGCGCAGGGCCTCGAAGTGGGCCGGGATGCGGAAGAAATCGGTCTCACCGATAAGGACGTGCCGCAGCAAGTAGCGAAACTCGGCGTCGCCGCGTTTGGGGCAAGCGAGCAGGCGGGCATATTCGTCCCAATCGCTGACCCCGCAGCGGCCGATGCCGGCAGCCAGGACGCGGCACAGTGCATCGCGCCGGGAATCGGGATAGTAGATTCCGACGCGCTCCTCGATGAGGCCCCGGAAGCGGTCAAGCTGGGCTTGACTCAGCCCGGGGCTGGGCCCGGTTGTAATGCAGGTCGCGGGCATGGCGCACGCAGTTGCGGCCGGCGTCCTTGGCCGCGTAGAGGGCGTTGTCGGCTTCGGTTATCAGCTCGTCGGGCGCGGAGACGAGCACCGCCGGATACGACGCCACGCCGAGGCTGATGGTCAGGCGCAGGGGGTCATCGGGTACGCCGAAGCGCTGCTCGGCGACCGCGCGGCGCAATCTCTCGGCGACCTCCAGGGCGCCCTCGACGCCGGTCATGGGCAGGATCACGGCGAACTCCTCGCCGCCGTAGCGAGCGGCGATATCTCCCTCCCTGGTCTGGCTGCGGATCGCGGAGACGACTTGCGTCAGGACGAGGTTGCCGGTCTGATGGCCGCAGCGGTCGTTGACCGCCTTGAAGTGGTCTATGTCGAGGAGCGCGAGCGACATCTCGGAGCCATGCCGGCGGGCGCGGGCGAACTCCTCGGCCAGGCGCTCGCGCAGGTGCCGAAAGTTATAGAGGCCGGTGAGCTCGTCGCGGACCGCCATGATCTGCACTTTGCGATAGAGGCGGGCATTGTCGAGGACGATGTGCACCTGATCGGCGAGCGAGGAAAGCAGACGCTGGTCCTCCGGGGCGACGGCCATCTGGCGCCGGCCGGCGACAGCAAGCAAGCCCACCGGGCGGTTATCGGATTCCAGGGGAAGGGCGATGAACTGCTCCAGGTCGTCGGCGGGATCGCCGGCAGCGGACTCGTCGAAGACGCTGACGCGCCACGCGCCGTCGCCATAGCGCCTGCCGGACGGAGCCTTGCTCGTGCTTCGTCGCGAAGGAGCTTCGCTACTTCGCAGAGTAGCAGCGGAGTCCGGGCTTTGGCGCGTCGGCGACTGATCGCGGGCCTGCGCTTGGCCCAGATGCGCAGCCCAGGCATTAAAGCAATCTTTCTCGAAGCGGTCGAGGCAGGAGCGCGAGACGGGCTTGGCCTGGCGCACGTAGAGCTCGCCGGGCTCCTCCTCGGCCAGGGCGATGCCGGCGAGGTGATAATCCACCAGCTGGCTCAGGATCTTCATGACCGCGTTGGCGCACTGTTCCAGATCCTGCAACGAGCGCGCAAGGCGGGCGATTTCATTGAGGATCGTGGCCTGGAAGAGGCGGCGGTCGAGGAGGTCGTTGAGGCGACTGAGCAGGTCGAGGGGACCGATGCTACTCTGCGAAGCAGCGCTTCGCTGCGAAGCACGAGTGGGAGCGCCGGCCATGGGGCGCGGCGCGGCTCCAGCCGCCAAAGCCTCGCGCACCACCGCGAGAATCTGGTCGGGGCCGCACTCCTTGGTCAGGTAGCGGTCGGCGCCGCTCTGACCACCCCAGAATCTGTCGGCCACCTGGTCTTTCGAAGTAAGCAGCACCACCGGCGTATCGCGCAGGCCGGGATCGCTCTTGAGCAGGCGGCAGGCCTGGTAGCCATTCATGTGCGGCATCGCGACATCCAGGAACACCAGATCCGGCCGCTCAGCGAAGGCCCTTTCGACCGCGCCGACGCCATCGGCGGCCGCGGCGACGCGGTAGCCAGCGTCCTCGAGCAGCGCACTGATCATTGCCACCACGGTGGCGCTGTCATCGGCTACGAGTATTAGCTCCCCGGCCATTGGTCGCGCTCTCCCCTGCTACTCTGCGAAGTGCCTACTCCGCCGAAGCAGCTTCGGCTGCGAAGGCTGGAAGCGAAGCTCCCTGCTCCGCGGGCTTCGCAGCCCAGCTACGCAGGGCGAAGGAGCCTTCGCTACGAAGCACGAGCTATCCGATGAGCCGCCCGATGGTATCGAGCAGCGCGTTCTGGTCGAAAGTGCCCTTGGTGATATACGCGTTAGCCCCCAGCGCCAACCCCCGCCGCTTATCTTCCATGGTCTGGCGTGAGGTGACGATGACCACCGGCACCTTGGCGCATTCCCCGCTCGCGCGAATCCGCTCCAGCAAGGTGAAGCCGTCCATGCGCGGCATCTCCAAGTCGGCGACGATCAGGTCAAACCGGCGCTCGGCAAGCCGGGCCAGTGCTTCCAGTCCGTCGGCCGCGATCACCACCTCGTATCCCGCCTGCTCCAAGATGAAGCGCTCGAGGTCAGCGGTGATGACGGAATCCTCCACCAGCAGCACGGCCGGACGCGGCCTGGGCTGGCGCTTCGCCGCCGGCTGGGCGCGGTAGGTTTTTGCCGCCTCGATCAAGCCCGGGATGTCGAGCACCGGCACCACCCGTCCCTCGGCGATGAGGGTGGCGGCCATGACCTTGCGCTGCTGCGCGAAGTGAGGTCCCAGGGGCCGCAGGATGACCTCGCGCTCGTCGAGCACCTCGTCGGCGGCGAGGCCGAGCCTTTCGCCGGCCGCGTGAACGGTGACAATCCGCAGCCGAGACGGCTGCGCCACCACGCGCCGTGAATCCGGCGGATGTTCACCCGCCTGCGGCGGGCAAGTCTGGCGGCGCTCGTGCTTCGCAGAGTAGCAAGCGCCGTTGCCGCCGTTACTCGTGCTTCGCAGAGTAGCACCGGACTCGAGCTCCATGAGCCCGGCGAGGCTGAGCAGAGGAAGCGTGTCGCCGTTGAGAGTAAAGGTGCGCGGAAGGTCGCCGTTGCTCGTGCTTCGTAGCGAAGGAGGTTCGCTACTTTGCAGAGTAGCAGTGGAAGGGTAGTTGACGATGGTGCGCACGAACGAACTCGGCATCGCCATATCGTATCCGCCGGCGCGCACCAGGATGACGTGCATAATGGCGAGGGTGAGAGGGAGTTCCAGGGTTACAGTGCAACCGGCACCGGGCTGGGAGGCGATGGTGACGGTACCGTTGAGGCGGCGCGCCACCGCCCTCACCACATCCATGCCGACCCCGCGGCCGGAGACATCCGTTATCATGCGGGTGGTGGAAAGCCCGGGCACAAAGGCGAGCTCGAGCGCCTGCTGATGAGTGAAAGTTTGGGCCGCCTCCTTGGCCACGACCCCGCGCTCCACGGCCTTGGCCTTGAGCGCTTCGACATCCATGCCCGCCCCGTCATCGCGCACGGTGATCAGGATATGGTTGGCGCGAGTGGCGGCGGTGATGTGAATAGTGCCGCGCCGCGGCTTGCCACCGCGCTCGCGCTGCTCGGGAGCTTCGATGCCGTGAACCACGGCATTGCGCAGCAGATGAAGCAAGGGCTCGCCAATCTCCTCGGTAATCTTCTTGTCGAGCTTGACTTCGCCGCCCTCGATGATGAACTGCACTTCCTTTTCATAGTCCGCCGCGAGGTCTCGCACCGCGCGCGGGAAAGCATCAAAGACGGTGGCGATGGGAAGCATGTGCAGGTCAATTGCCAGCTCGCGCAGCTCATCTATGACGAGAACGGTGCGGTGGGCATTGGCCTCGAAGGATTCGCGGAGGTCGCTGAGCTCGTCGGCGAGGCTGCGGTGCTGCGCAGCCGCGGCGGCCAGATCGCGCGCAATTGGGGCCAGTGGCCGCGGGGCCTTGTCAGCGCCCTCCAGGCGCACGGCCAGTTCCGTGAGAGCCCGGCGCAGCCGCTGCACCTCGCGCAGGCTGCGCTCGAGGCGCTGGTCGGCCCGCTTGATGTGCTCGCACTCTGCGACGAGGTCGAGGCTGAGGTTAGACAGCGTCTCCAGCTTGGAGACCTCTACGCGCACCGTGCTCTCGGAGGCCGCGATGCGCTGGGCGCGCGATTCCGGGCGGGCGTCGCCCCCAGGCACTGGCTCGGCCGGCCCCGCCGCCTCCAGGGCGCGGGGCGCGGGCGGGGCCGACTGGCCCCCCCACCGCGTCATGCGCGTCATCAAGTCGGAGGTATCGGGCGCCTGGGGCCCGCCTGCGGTCTCCTCAACCAGAGCCTTGAGCGCATCCGAAGCCTCGAGCAACACGTCTATGGCCTGGCGCGAGGGCGGCTCGCCGGCATCGCGCAAGGCGCTCAGAACCTCCTCGATGCGATGTGCCAGCGTGTCCACCTTCATCAGGCCGATCATGCGCGCCGAGCCCTTGAGGGTGTGCGCCTCGCGCATCAGCTCGTTGAACAGGTCCGGGTTGGCGGGCTCGCGCTCCAGGGCCACCAGGCCCTGTTCCATGCGCGCCAAGCGCTCTCTGGCTTCGGCCAGGAAGGTCTGCAAGAAACGCGATAGCTCGAAACGTTCAGGCATTTGCTACTCTGCGACGCCTTCGTCCGCCGAAGCGGAACTTCGTCGCCCGCGAAGGCGGAAGCACGCGGCTCGTGCCTGCTCCCGACGCGCTGCGCGCCTCAGCGCACTCCGAAGGTGATGCCCGCAGCCTCCTCGCGGCGCGTCGCTTCGGGCTCGGCCGGCTGCGCGGCCGGAGTCTGTGCGCGCAAGCCGGGAGAACCGGGCAGCGCATTGGCATCCAACAGAACCGCTAGCTCGTCTCCGCGGATCGCGAGACCCATAACATAGCCACCGCGCTGGCGATCGGCCACCAGGCGGGGCAGCGCGTAAATCGCCTCGAGCGGCAGCGCGGCTATCTCCAAGACTTCGTCAACCCCCAGCCACACTCGCGATGCCCCGGCGCGCACTACCAGGATCAACTGGTCGCGCGCCCGGCCTCCCATGTCCGCCACCAGGCGCACTGAAGGGCTCCTCATTCCGCCTGTTCGCTGGACCTGCTCCACGCTCTCGGCGGGGATGGCGAAGAGCATGCCCCCCGCGCGAAAGAACACCACTTGCAGCGTCTCCGGCGGCTGGTCGTCGGCCGTCTCGGCAAGCTCGATCAGATCAGGGCCCGCCTTATCTTCCGCTTGAGCGCGATGAGATGCGGCGCCCTCGCTCTGAGAATACTGGGGTCGCCCTAGCACTGGAGCACCTTGTCCACGTCGAGCAGCGAGATCGCGCCTTCGCGCACCACGGCGGTGCCTCGCAAGTAACGAGCCGCCTGTGGGCCAAGGGTCGAGCCCGGCGCTTTGATCTCGTCGGCCAGCAGTTGCACGATGTCAGGGCAGGAGTCGCAGCCCAGAGCCGCCGAGTCGGCACCTGGTCGCGCGATGATCAGATACTCCGGATCGCCCGGCGACTGGGTAAGCTCGAGCAGGACCTTGAGGTCGAATACAGGCAAGATCTCGCCCCGAAAGTGAGTGACGCCGAGCAGATGAGGCGGGGTGGAGGGTATGGGCACAATAGGCTGCTTGGTGATAACCCCTCGCACCTGGTCCGCGGGCAGCGCGTAGATGTCGCCGCCCAGGCGGAAGGTCACGAGGGTGAGCAGTTCGGACCTGCGCTGGGTCGCGCGCTGCTCCGCGCGGAGCCGCTCCGCGCGTTCCACCAAAGCCTGGTTGGTTCCCGGTGCGGCCATTGCTTTTCCCGATGCTGAATTCGCTGGCTCAATGGAGAGCCGTGACCAAGCGCCGCATTGCGCCGCGAGGCACAGCGGTATAGTAGTATTCCACACCAGGAGGGCTTTCCGCAGCAGCGCTGCCAGCGAAAGCGGGCAGGAAGCGAGGCCGAGATGCGGAGGGGGGTGTGCGGCCTCTACTGGCCAACGCGCGGCTTCACCGCCGCCTGCAACACCTCACGAAACGACTGTGCTTGGGGGATTGGCGGTCGCCAGCGGGGTGCTCGGGCGCTTGGAGAGCGACGCCCGGAGTCGCCCCCCTAGCGCACGAGGGCGCCCTTGGCGGCGGGCCGATCGGGGTCAGTGACGACCAGCGAGAGAGCGTGCTCATCGCCTGAGGCAAGGATCATGGCGTCGGAGCGGATGCCGCGAATGATGGCGGGCTGGAGGTTAGTGACGGCGATAAGGCGCTTGCCGATTAGCTGCTCGGGCTTGTAGCAGAGCGCGATGCCGGCGACCGCGGTGCGGGCCTCGTCGCCGAAATCGAGGGTGAGCTGAAGCAGCTTGTCGGCCCCGGGCACCCTGCTGGCGGCGATGACCTCGCCGACGCGCATTTGGAGCTTCTGAAAATCCTGGATGGTAATAGTAATCATGGCGCACCCCCGGGAGAAAGCGACTCAGCGGCAAGTGCTGCAATTGCGGCTGGAGCAGCCGGCACAGGCGCTGGCGGCGGAGGCCGCTGAGACCGATGGCCGCCCCCCTGAACGCGCGGCGAAGGTGGACATCAGCCGCCGCAGGCGCTTGCTGGAGCAACGGGGGCAAGTGGCGCCTTTGCCGTTGCTGCCCATGCGGCACAGCGCCTCAAATTGATGCGCGCAACCGGCGCACTTAAACTCGTATATGGGCACGGCGGTGTTTCCTCTATTTCGCTGGGCTGCGACTCTCACAGCCCTCTGGATTCAATATAACACCCCCGCACTGGGGTGTCAACGCAGACGGGTGCCGAATCCTTGTGCTTGACTTGATTTTGTGCTAGACTGGCTTGGCACGGGTGAAAAAGCTCCTATGGCTCAACGCGTGTCCAGCGGCCGACGCAGCCGGCCTCCGAGGGGCGGCGCGGCGCGGACGCGCGTCATCGGGCCGCTCTCAAGCCTCGCGGACAAGTGTGTAATCCTGGCCGCCATCGCTGGCGGCGCCGCGCTGCTTTATCTCGGTTACGGCCTGCTAAGCGGCCACATCACGTCGTTCCCCCACCTCTCCGGCAGCGATAAGGCAATGTTGCCCGAGCCCGCGCGCGCGACCCTGATCTCGTGGGTCGAGGTGGCGACGAGAATCCTTTCTTGGGCCGCGGTTGTAGGGACGCTTCTCGCCCTCGCGCGCTACTACGATTCGTCGGCGGCGATCGGGGCGGCGGGAGCGGTCGGGGCGTTCCTTTATCTCGGCCTACCGGCGCTGGTCGCGATCGTGTTGCAGCAGCAGTACCGGCAAGCCAATCAACTGACTGACATCGTAATCATGGGGGCGCAGGCGGGGGGCAAGGTGCTCCTGGTCGTGGCGGCGGCGCGCGGGGCGATCCAGGTGTTCTGGTCGGCGACGCGCCGGCCGAAGCGAGCGCGGATGCCGCGCGCGGTGGCACCTGCGCCCGGCCAGACGATGCGGCCGCGGTCGCTGCTGCGCCCGTGCTGGGAGCTGGCGCGCTGCCGTTCAGCGGGGAGCGTGTGTCCTGCGCTGCGGCAGCGACGTTCGTGTTGGAAGCGGGGCTCGGGGTGCATGTGCGACTTCAAACTGGCGGAGGCGCTCGCGGAGGGAGCACAGGCGTGGGCGCACGAAGAGACGGCGGCGGTTCGCTATCGCGCCGGCCAAGTGCGTCGGCCATGCCAAGCGTGCCCACTCTACGAGGAACACCAGGATTACAAGTTCCGGGTTCTGGCGTGGCTGGCTTATCCCGCGACCGCGGGGGCGATTTTCTTGAGCGCCCCGCTGCTGCACGCAGGCTATGAGCGCGGGCTCGCATTGATGGAGCGCGCGGTGGCGGCGCTGACGTTCATGCCGATGCGCGGGCCGCAAGCGGTGACCCCGAGCGGGGTCCAGTCCGTGGTGCTCGGCTCGAATGTCGAATGGGTCTTCATCGGGTGCCTGGGGCTGCTGGCAGTGACCTACGTTCTGCAAGCCATCGAACACGTCATCTACAAGTGGGGATGGTAGCTCCGCTCACGCCCGCGAGGCCGGGCACTGCCGCGTCGCTGTCACCGCTATCGCTCGCGTCATCTTCACGCGCACCAGATTGCCGCCCGGGAGGGTCACTATCACTACCACCAATGAACGTCCCCGGCTGACGGTGCCACCTCATGAGTTCCGCGTTCCACCGGTCATCATTTTCGGTCGCGGGACCCTCGAACGAGCGGGCGAGCAGGCGCGGCGATTGCTACTCTGCGAAGCGGCGCTTCGCTGCGAAGCACGAGTCGGCGCGCGGGCGCTCGTGGTGTGCGGGCGCACCGCAACGCGAGGGGCGGGACTGGCGCAGCGCCTGATGGAGATTCTGGCGGCGGCTGGCGTCGGGGGGATGGTCTTCGACCGCGTGGAGCCGGAGCCTGGGACGGCAACCGTGGATGCGTGCGTCGAGGCCGCGCGCAAAGCGGAAGCACAGGTTATTCTCGGCATCGGCGGCGGCAGCCCCCTGGATGTGGCCAAAGCGGCAGCCGGGATCTTTACCCTGGGCGGCAAAACCGAGCAATATCAGCCGCCAGAGAGCAAGCCGATTGACCGGCCGCCCCTGCCGTTCATTGGCATCCCCACGACCGCAGGCACCGCCGCCGAGATCACTCAGAATGCGGTCATCCACAACCCCAAGCTAAAAGTCAAGATCGGCATGCGCAGCCCGTCGTGGGTTCCGGCGGTGGCCATCGTGGATCCGGCGCTGACCGATTCGATGCCACCGAATCTGACGGCGCGCACCGGGGCGGACGTGTTGGCCCACGCGCTGGAGGGATACGTATCACGGAGGGCGACCCCGGTGACGGACGCTTTAGCCCTGAAGGCGATAGAGCTGGTAGGGGGGTTTCTCGTTCGCGCGGTCGAGAACGGCGCCGACCTCGAAGCCCGGGACGCCATGGCGCTGGCGAGCATGACCGCAGGAATGGCATTCGCGAACACCGGGGTGGGGGCGGCGCATTCGCTGGCGCACGCGCTGGGGGCGCTGCATGGGGTGCCGCACGGGACGGCGTGCGCGCTGTTTTTGCCCTATGTCATGGAGTATAACCTGGCGGCGGCGGGGCAGAGGTTTGCGGATGTCGCGCGCGCGCTGAATCCGGGCGCCGCGAGGGCGGAGCCGGAGCAGGGCATCCGCGAGGTGCGGGAGCTGAACCGCCGACTCCGCCTGCCGCAGACCCTGGCCGAGGTCGGGGTCAAGCGCGAGGAGCTGGCGGCGATGGTGCCGGGGACAATGCTCTCCGGCGCGCTCAAGAGCAACCCGCGCGATGTTACCGAACAGGACGCGCTGCATCTGCTGGAATGGGCGTGGGAGGGCGAGCCGACATAGCGCGGCCGCAGATCCCCCGCCGCTGAAGCTATGGGGGACAAGTGGACGCGGATAATCGGGGATCGCGCGGCCATGCCGCGTCCGAATGGAGCATGGCCGCCCCGGCCGTGCGTTTCCGAAGGTGGCGCAGCCGCCTCGGCTGCGTCGGCACCGCGCTCGCGATGCCTTCGACTGTAGTTGGCCGGGAATCGTCGCTCTGGTACAATGGCTAGCCTGGGGAGGGAGAACCTACGGAACTGTAGTTGGCCGGGAATCGTCGCTCTGGTACAATTCGGGCCCACAGCCGGCGTTGTCGTGGTGGACTGTAGTTGGCCGGGAATCGTCGCTCTGGTACAATCCCGCCAGAGTGGGACGATTGCGCGCCTAACTGTAGTTGGCCGGGAATCGTCGCTCTGGTACAATCGCTACTTCCCGGCTTGGTTCGTGGGCAACACTGTAGTTGGCCGGGAATCGTCGCTCTGGTACAATAGTTTGGGGCGCACCCTTTCTGTAGCCCCTACTGTAGTTGGCCGGGAATCGTCGCTCTGGTACAATTCGCCTGCGGCGGCCCCGTGGCATCCACCAACTGTAGTTGGCCGGGAATCGTCGCTCTGGTACAATGTCGAGCACGAAACCCGTGTGGTGCGCGCCACTGTAGTTGGCCGGGAATCGTCGCTCTGGTACAATAAGCCCCACAGATTCGACACTGCGGTTCGTACTGTAGTTGGCCGGGAATCGTCGCTCTGGTACAATACGACGAGCTGAGAGCGCAAGCCAAGGAGCACTGTAGTTGGCCGGGAATCGTCGCTCTGGTACAATGAGACAAGACTTGACCGAGGTGCTGGAACTACTGTAGTTGGCCGGGAATCGTCGCTCTGGTACAATACCATCGAGAGCCGGCGGCTGCGCGATTTACTGTAGTTGGCCGGGAATCGTCGCTCTGGTACAATAGAGGCCCCCGCTGAGCGAGCGTGCTCACGAGGGCCTCTAGCGGTCTCGGGGGTCAGAAAAGCAGCAGTTGGCGCGGCCGTTGCTCGGGTCGGCGGGGAGTTCTTGCGAAAAAGACTTCCATCTTTCCGAACTGGCGGTCGGTGATCGAGAGCAGGCGCACCTGCCCATCCGGCGGCAGGACGGCGCGCACCCGACTGCGGTAGGCTGCGCTCGCCTCCTCGCTGGGGCAGTAGCGGGCGTACACTGAGTACTGGACCATGTCGAACCCCTGCGCGAGCAGGCGCTTGCGAAAGCGAGTGTACTCGCGCCGGGCATCCGCATCGTCCACCGGCAGGTCGAACATCACGAACAGCCACATGGCTCGATAACCTGATAGGTTGCGGCGAGGCAAGGTCACAACTCCGGCAGCGTCAGGGTTTTGCGCTTGCCCGCAAACACGGCGACCAGGCTTGCGGCCGTGCGGGCCGCGATGTCAAAGAGCGTGCGCTCCTCTCCCTCCACCGCAAACCTGCCCATCAACGCTCCGATCAGCACCGCCTTGGCGTTCTTGTCCAGAGGCGCCGAGGGGCCGTGCGCCTCGCAGTAGATGGCAACCATGCGGTCAACGATGGGTCGAAACGGCTCCATCAGGTCATCGGCGAGGCGGAAGGCGTCGTAGCGGTTATGATGGTGCAGGCCAAGTGAGGGATGGAGTCCAGCGGCGCAGACGGCGCGCGCCATGATGGCGCGCAGCACCGCATAGCCGTAGTTGAGCAGGCGATTCTGATCCTCGACAAACCGCTCGCGGCGGAAGCCGGGGTCGGCGAAGAGCAACGGCCAGTAGCGGCGCGAGGCCTCGGCCTCGACGTTGGCGGGATCGCCGGAGCGCACCTTGGGCGCAAGGGCGACCAGTCCGCCGTCATCCCCATGCAGCTCTCGCAGCACTCGCGCCTGGGCGCGGATCTTGGCCCGCACCACGCTCTGCCACAGACGCTTGCAGAGGGGCAGCGGGGCTTGCGCCTGCAACTCAAACCGCTCGCCCTGCGCGAAGTGCGCCTCCAGAGGCATCAGCATGGCGGTCGGCATGTATCGAGAGTCGCATATCACAACGATGCCGCCGGCCTCCGCCAGCCCGGCCAGGACCGCTTGGGTGAGTGACACCCGGGGATTGGACACTACGAGCGCCGCCGTCTCCGCCAGCGGCACGGTAATCTCGCTTTCCTCGCCGCGGGCGATGACCAGGCACTGATTGCGCACGGTAAGGCGCGCCGGTTCCTCTGCCAGGTCAATGATGCGCTCAGTCATTCGCCCATCGCACCTGCCCCAGCGGGGTCACCAGCACCTTGCGGCAGTGGCGCCTGCGAAGAGCGTCAATCATGGCCGTGCCCCATGCGCCGCCCTTCTTGATGTCGTTCTTCATACGCGCGTCGTTGATGCCGGCGAACTCGACTTGCTTGTACCCTTTCTGGTTCTCGGTGACGGTTCTGATGACATAGAGCTGGCGAGAGCGTTGCTGCTCGCCGCCGCACGCGTCTTTCTCTTTATGTTCCGCATCCAGCTCGATTATTTCACCACCGGCGAGTGAGAAGACGAACCGCTTGCCTGGTCCATGGTTGCACTGCACGACCGCTTCGCCCGCGCGCAGGCGGCGCATCGCCTCCAGAGTGCTCACCACGCGGCCTTCCCATCGGGGCTGTCCCTTTTTATCCGTCGTCTCCAAGATCTCAACGTGGTGATTCGAGCCCAGTTTGACGCGGCGCTGGCGCGCGCCAGCGCCGATGATTTCGGTTTGATCGTACCTGCGCATGCGAACCTTACGAATGGGAATCTGGCGGCCGTCCTTGGTGGGCAGCGTCGGCGGATCGCCCTTGAGGGTGCCCTGCTCTTGCAGTTTGGCTTTGACGCGCTCTCGAACCACCGGGTCAACAATGGCTTCCGCTTCCTTTGCGGTCTTGATGTCCTCGACACGTTTGCGCACATGGACGCACTGCTTGCCGTTCTCGTCGCGATAGCATTCCTTGCTGTAGATGGTCTCCTCGTGCAGGGCGGCGTTGACCTTGCGCGAGACGCGGTGGGAGACGGTAAGCCCTTCGATTGCGCGGCGCATATCGTCAAGGAAGCCCTCCCAGGGCGGGGCGAACTCCGCAAAGCGGCGGCGGCCCCGCTGAGGAGCCTGCGCCGCAGCGTCGCTCAGGCGCTTGATGGTCGCAGCATCGGTGAGGGCGATGGCGGCTGCGTCAACAGCGTGCTGGCGGTGGTCGTCGCGCGTCTTCTCGCCGCCGCCGAGGATAGCGTTGAGGCCCCACTCGTTGCGCAGGAAGTAAGTGACCTGGCCACGACCAGCTTGGATGCGGCGCGTGCCCGCGGGATCAACGCCGTCACCGCCAGCGGCGTGCAGCATCCCGAGGTAGCGCACGGCGAGCGTGGCGGCGTAGCGGGTGTCGTTGAGCTGCTGGCTGACGAAGCCGTCCAGGCTCTGCAAGTCCTGGATTTGGAATCGCTCGATTTTGGCTTTAGCCGCCGAGCTCCCGAAGCTTCTGACGCGCTGCATAATGTCGTTCCAGCGGTCGGGGTCATGGCCGTAGGCTTCCCAGGGGGTGCGCTTACGCTTGCGCTCGCGGTTCTCCGCAACCTCGCACAGGGTCTTGTTCATGAACGAGTCGTCGAGGCAGCGAGGGAACGGTATGATGTGCTCGACGTCGAACTGGGGGCTGTCACCGAAAAGCGCCTCGGCCTCGATCTGCCTCCCAGTATAGGGGCACTGTCTGTTGCATTCCTGCCACAGGAGCCACTTGTCCTCATCGGAAGGCCGGGGGGCAGCCATGCCGCGTTCCTTGCGGAGCCACTCGCGGGCCTCTTCCCGCGACCTTCGGTTGGCAGCATTTCGCTTCGTGATTTCCTTGCGCTGCTTGCGCGGCCGCTTGAGGTCCCGCGCCAGCTCGATGCGCACGTACGCGGGTTTGCCGTGCTGGCGCAAGATGGCATTGACTACCTTCCGCAGCTCCGTGAGCGCGCGCTCGACGGCGGGGTTACGCACCTGCATAACATCCTTCAGCGGCGGCAGCGAGTTGAAAGCGTGCGCCGGCGGCTGCTCCCCATAGATTTCCTTGCGCGCGGTGGCGTATGGCTGGCCTTCCTCCATCAACGGCAGTATCTTCGCCAGCGCCTGGCGGGAGAGGTTGCAGTAGCCGTATTCGAGGGGGATTTCGGCGAAGCGCTGGGCGGCTTCTTCGTCGAGCCCCCATGCCTTCATGCCGCGGCGCTTGAGCGCCTCCGGCTTATGGACGCTGCGCAGGTCCTCGACGACCAGGTCTCGCTCTTCGCAGGAAAGCCTGCGCCAGCGCTCGCCGAAGACCTTACCCAATTTCGCGGCGGTGCGATTTCCCACCAGCCTATCCTCGCCGTCCGTCTCGAAGTTGAAGGAGTGCCGAGCCAGGCCCAGGAGCCGGCGGATTTGGGGGAACTTCATCTCGGGTTTGGTTTCGAGGGCGTTGAGAAGTGCGGTCCGCTCCTCGGGCGTCAGAGCGCGGCGCTGGCCGTCGGGAGTGATGACTAGCAGGTCGTTGACCTTCTGAAGCAAACGGAAGCGCTGGGAGCTCGGCAGCGCGAGGGCCGCCCGCCGGCGAGGTTTCTCCAGTTCGCAGCGTCCAACTGAACGCCGCTGGGACTTCAGCGGGCGCTGGAAGAAGATGGCGCGGTGAATCCCTTTTCGCAAATCATCGGTGAGAATGTCGGGGTGGTGAGGGGCCTGTGCGGCCCATATGGCGTTGAACTCGTCTTCCAGCATGCCGCGGCCCAACCAGCGGCCGGGCCCTCGAATGCGCTCCTCTTCGGGATTCAGCCCGGACAGGTATTCGCCCAGCGTCCGCGCGCCTGAGTCCTGCATGCGCTGCGTCAGTTCGCTGATGGCCTTCTTGACCTTTCCCTCGTCATCCTGCTTTTGGGCGGGTCGCGTCGCGGTTCTGCGGGTGGACAGAAAGCCGCGTCTCTGGGCCAGATGGTAGAGCGCGCGCCCCAGATCATAGGGGCTGAGCTTGTGGTCAAGCGCGCGAGCGCGCAAGCGGTAGGGCAGGAGATGGGGGTGGCTTGGTCCGTCTTCCGAGAAAACGGTGTCGCCTATCGCCGCGAAGTACGTTGACGCAGCTTCGATTGAACGTAGATCGCCCGGTGGCAGGAGACCCGCCTCCTGCAACAGCAGCGCCAGCTTGTTAAGCCGGTGGCGGCGGCGCGCCAGCATACGGCGCCGCAGGCGGGCTTCGCGCCGCGCAGTGGCGCGGGATTGGTCCTGGCCGGTGGAGATGACCCCTTCGACGCCCGCGGGGAAGACCCGAACACCCGTAGTGAGCAACTTCGCGGGGCGGCCGGCCTCGCAGGCCACCAGCGCCCAGCCGACGGAGTTGGCGCCGATGTCGAGGCCCAGGATGTGCTGCTGTGCACTTGGCTTGTTCTGACGTGGAACTTTCATCGCTTTTAGGGATGTACAGGTAGATCCTTACCCCTCAGGCGTTGGATTTCCTTTGGCAGCAGAATATGCAAATGGTCCTCGAGCAAGACCGAGCGCCAGACGACGATACGCGGATTCACTTGGGGTGTGA
>Ga0315296_10002218_pt1 | contig 16643 bp, 10 predicted proteins | sample YL17G14_18_MG_FD_203921 | JGI IMG/M metagenome (GOLD analysis project Ga0315296, IMG submission 203921) | Sediment microbial communities from Yellowstone Lake, YNP, Wyoming, USA - YL17G14_18 | ecosystem: Environmental > Aquatic > Freshwater > Lake > Sediment | place: USA: Wyoming | collected... | reverse complement strand
ACCCCTCGGCGATCACATCGGGGGTCGCCGAGGAATTCGGGAGGATCATGACCGTATCAAGGAGTCCGAAGGGCACTGAGAGCGGGGCGGGGAGATGGGCCGCCATCTGCGACCCGGCCACGTCCAGGGCGTTCGGGGTAGTCCTCAACAGCGGGAGCGCAATGGTCTGGGACGCCGCGGAATGCGGGCAGCCCATATGGGTATTCAACCAGACTCGGACCGAGCCCGGGAGGACGGTGGAGATGGCCGCGATGTACATCCTGGCCGACAACTCCGACCAGGTCGCGCTCCTGTCGCGTTCGTTTCCTTACTGGGGACGGATGCTGGCGCAGTCCGAGCCCGTCGTGCTCGACATCGAGCTCTCCAAAGCCGGCATCGCATGATCGTTCTTGCTGATGCTGCGGCTTGACAGGGAGCGTCAACTACGCATATCATCGGAGCGAATAAGTAGTCCTGCAGTGATGCCCGCAAGGGTGCGGATCAAGAAATAGACTATTCTCGGTGGAAAGGCTTCCGAGGCAAGCAGTGTTCGCGGTGCGCGGAGGCAACCGCCAAAAGGAGGACCCCGAATGAGAGCGTCATTTCAAGTCAGTGTTGTCCTGATTCTGGCAACTGTTCTTGTGTTTGGCTGCGGAGGAGGTGGAGCCCCGACCACTCCTGACTTTTCGGACATGAAGGTAGTGAGGACCCTGGAAATACCATCGGGTTCTCTCGACATTGCAGTCTCAAAAGGGTATGCATATGCGGTTGGTGCTGGCTTTTACATAGTCGATGTAGACCCGCCCGGAGCCGCGTCGATAGTGAAAATCCTGGAGATTAGCGGGGATCATGTTGCAGTATCAGGAGGGTGCGCATACGTGATTTACGCAGGCGGTGACAGTCCCGGGCTTCGTATAGTCGACATAGACCCGCCCGGGGAGGCGTCGGTAGTGAAGACGGTGGAGATCCCCGGTGCTCGCGACATTGCCGTATCAGACGGGTATGCCTATATAGTCGGAGACGACGCCCTTTACATTATCACTGTCGAGCCTTGCTCGGATGCGAGGGTGCTGAAGACGCTGGACCTCTGGGAGGCTCTCCACGTGGCCATATCAGACCGGCATGCCTGCGTGCTTGCAGGGGGTGGACTTCACATAATCGACGTAGATCCGCCTGGGTCCGCCTCGGTTGTGAAGACCGTGGACATCGACGGCTGGAATTATTCCAGTTGCGTTGCAGCGACAAGAGGGTACGCCTATGTGGGGATGGGGTCTCTCGAAGTGCTTCACATAATCGACGTAGACCCGCCAGCAGCCGCGTCGATGGTAAACAGCGTGGGCATAGTGCCGAAGAACAGCTACGACGGTGTTTACTGCATTGCTATGTCAGATGGATATGCCTACACAGGGGGAGGGGACTCGCTTCGGATAATCGACGTCGAGCCTTACTCGGGTGCGAGGGAGGTGGCGAGCATCCTTATCCCCTGCCCCTGGATTGAAGCCGTTGCCGTGTTGGATGGATATGCTTATGTCGCTCATGAAGAAGGGCTCTCGATAATCCAGTTGTGGTAGTCCCGGCTCCCCAATTGACTTGCTGGTACAGGACGTAAACAACACCGAGTTGGCTCTTGCCTGGCTGTGCCATTCAGGTATCGCGGGTTGGCCATTGACAGCAATGGAACGGGATGCTATACTTACTTATATGAATACTCACATAGAACTGAGGTTTACCGTTGAGTTGATGTCCCTTATGGGACGTAAGGGGTTTGCGGGCTTCCGCCGCAAGGTCGACAACGTCAAAGCGCGATTCCTGCGCCGTCTTGACAGCAACCTGTGTGTCAGCAGGCTGGCGCAGTCGGGCAGGCTTCGAGATGCCGAACCTGGACTCCCTTTGGGCTTCTGGCTTGGCAGTTTTTCTGAAGGTGGGTGTGCTTCATGTTTCAAAGCAAGCTTCGGCCTCTGTTTTAACGTGAGTGATCCTCGAATACGCCTGTTGCTGCGGGGAGCGGACAACGGTCAGGATTGGCAGGTATCGTCAAAAATGCGACCGATTCTTCAGGAAATTTGCGACAGAACCCTGAATGAATGCGGGTTAGCCAAGGACTATCGAGTGAAAGTAATAGTCAGCTGACTCGATATGACAAGCGCGGTGCCGCCGGTAGCCGGACTTCGATAGTGGCTTCGGTTGCAATGGCAGCAAGGCGCAGTGCCAATCCGCCACAAGCTCCGCTTGTGGCGGCCACTCGTCAACCTGACTCATCAAATGAGTCGCGACGCTGAAGCCGAGGAGAATCGGAAATGACACCCGTAGAGCATGGCAAATTCAATGTCGTACGCCTGACAATTTTGAATGCCCGGTGTACTGTTGGGGCCCACGAGTTCACCGCTGACATCATTGCCGAGAAACACCACGAACAGAGAGAAGCGGTATCTTGCGGGCTAGGAGAACCTCTCTGCGACTACATTTATAGCATGCCGATATGCACAATTAAGATACGCGGCCTAAATAGCATTGACTTCATGTCTGAATGGCAGGGCCGTAGGCAGCATCGGCGGCTGGACGCAACAGACCGGCAGCTACACGTCATGTTTCCCGATTGCCAATTCGACAGCTTCGATTCTGATGCTGACACTGTCTCGCTCCGAGCCTACGGGGGATACGATCAGTTCTGGAGCGAAGAGCCGATAGAGACCGGATCCTAGCCCGACCGACGGAACCTACAAGCGAGCCCGTGGCCTTCCACTAGCGGAGTGTCATCCCGGTGCGGCGGGTCGCGCTCCGGAAAGTGATGCCGATTCGTTGCAGGCGGGATGAATGCGCTCCCGTAAGGTTGCGTTACAGCTCGCAGTAGCGGTCGATCTGCTCCCCGATCACCTTCAGGCTGCTGTTCCAGAACTCCCCGGATTTCACATCAATGCCGAACCTGCCCGCGAGGTCCGCCACCTTTCCCTCGCCTGTGCCTCGCAGGAGCTCCTTATACCTCGGGATGAAGCTCTCGCCCTCCTGCATGTAGACGGCGTACATGCCCAGGCCGAACAGGAGGCCGAATGCGTACGGGTAGTTGTAGAAATGCACGTCGGAGTAGTAATAATGCGGTTTCAGTAGCCACATATACGGATGCAGGTGATTCTCGTCCAGGCCGTCGCCGTATGTCCGCTTCTGGGCGTCGATCATGATCTCGCACATCTCCTCCGAGCTCAGGTCCGCCTTCTCGCGCCTCTCGATCGCCTCGGTCTCGAAGATGTAGCGCGAGTAGATGTCGACAATCACCTGCGTCGCGCCGATGAGCCTGCTTTCGAGGATGGAGACCTGCTGCTCCGGTGTCGCATGGTCGAGCGCGGCGTTGAAGACAATCGTCTCGCAGAAGATGGATGCAGTCTCGGCGAGCGTCATCGGCGCTCCGCGCCTGAGCATCGGAAGCCCCTTCTGGCAGAAGTTGTGATATCCATGCCCCAGCTCATGCGCGAGAGTCGTCAACTGCTCGAAGCTGCCGTCGAAGTTCGCGAGGATTCTCGATTCCTCGACCGCGGGCACTCCCATGCAGAACGCGCCGCCGCGCTTCCCGTCGCGCGGCTCCGCATCGATCCAGTTGTTGTACAAAGCCTGCCGGGCGAAATCGGCGAGCTCGCCTGAGAATGTTCCGAACTGCTCGATGATATAGTCCGCGGCTTCCTTGTAGCTGTACTTCGCGTCGGCCTTCCCGATCGGGGCGAAGAGGTCCCACCACGGCAGTCTCTCCTTGCCGAATCGCTCAGCCTTCTTCTTCAGATAGCGCCGGAACATCGGGAAGGAGTTCTTCATTGAGTCGAGAAGGGTCTGAAGCGTGTCGCGATCGATGCGATTGGTGTCCAGGGACGAGTGCAGGACATCATCGCGTCCGCGCCATTTCGCCAGCGTCACCGCGGCCCCCTTCACCCCGTTCATCGAGAACGCGATCGATTCCTTGATCGACTCCCACCCCTTGATCTCGGTTTCATAGGCTCTCTTGCGGATGTCCTCGTCAGGGTCCATCGCGAGGTTTCGGATGACGGTCATCGGCAGTGTCTCGGTCTTGCCGTCCCGCTCGAACGGCATCTTGAGCTGCGACGTCACCGTGCCCTGCAGCTTCCACATGACCCCGCCACCCGACAACGAAAGCTCGGCCGCGAGGTCCTCAAGCTGCGTGTCCATAAGGTATTTGCTCTGCTCGATCAGCTCCTCGAGTCCGAAGCGGTGCTCTCTCGCGACCGGTGCATGCCCCAGGATTTTCTCGAAAGTGTCCCCCAGCGATCCCACCCACGCCTTGGTGCGCGTAAGCTGTTTGTTGAAGCGTACCGAGACCTGCTCGAGCTCGCTGAGCCTCTTCGCGGCGTCCCTGTTGTACGAATCGGTCGTCACGAATGAGTAGATGTAGGCCTCGAGCGTGTTGAGAACCATGGTCAGATCGTTGAAGCGATTGAGGAGATCATCGAGGACCGATGCGGTCGCCTCGATGTCGGTCGGCGGCTCCTCAAGTCTCCGGATCGAGTGCTTCTCGATCAGTCCGTCGATCTCATCGAGCTGCCCGAGCACCTTCTCGAGGTCGCTCTTGTAGTCGTCGCCGTCAAGAGCCGAATAGACGTTCGACAGGTCCCAGTGGGGAAGTTTCTCGGTTGTCGCAGGCATTTCTTCCTTGCTCCTTGTGTTCCTTCTCCTCTGAAGGGTCCGATAATAGCACGATTTCGGCGAAAAGAGCATGGTTGATAGAGGTTTGGAATACTGAGGCGATCGGCGTATGATTCATCGATCATTTGCATGCGCAGATCCTCATCACAGATGATCGACCTGACGACAGGTCCCACTTTCAGGAACATGCTCCTGTTCAGCCTGCCGATCATGCTGCAGGGCTCGTTCCAGATCGCCTACAACCTGGTCGACCGCTTCTGGGTGGGCAAGCTGGGCAAGGAAGCTTTGGCCGCAGTGTCGGTCGGCTTCCCGGTCATGTTCTTCATGATCTCGCTGGTGATCGGCATCGCCATCGGCGCCGGCATCATTATCGCGCAGTATCGGGGCGCCATGGAGCGCGAGCTCGTGAGCCGGACCGCCAGGAACTTCATCGCGTTCGGGGTGCTGGCGTCCCTCGTGATCAGCGCCGCCATGATCTTCTTCGTCCAGGATGTCCTGAGTCTTCTGGATACCCCTCGGGAGATTCTCTACCCGGCCACGCTGTACCTGATGTGGATCTTCTCCGGGCTGATTTTTTTCTTCATCTATAACGGCGCTACCGGCATATACCGCGGGCTCGGTGATTCCATCACTCCTGTGAAGGTGGCCGCGTTTTCCACCGTCCTGAATATCGGTCTCGATCCGGTCTTCATTTTCGGCCTCGGGCCTGTTCCCGCGATGGGGGTCGAGGGCGCCGGCATTGCCACCATGCTGGCGAATGCCGTCGGCGCCGCCGTCATCTTCGGCCTGCTGGCGCGCGAGAAGGAGTGGCTCGACCTGTCGCTCGCGAATTTCAGGTTCGACCGGAGGATCATCTGGGACATCCTGCGTCTGGGTCTGCCTTCGAGCGCCACGATGGTGATGATCAGCTTCAGCGGCATGGTGATAATGTACTTCGTAAACCGCATCGGCACCGCGGCGATTGCGGCATACGGCATCGGGTTCACGCTGGACTCGCTTCTCATGATGCCGGCGCAGTCATTCGGCATGGCCATGAGCACCATCGCCGGGCAGAACATTGGCGCGGGGAAATGGGACCGTGTGGGCAGGTTCCTGCGGGACACCCTGATGGTGTCGGCCGGGATCGCATTGGTTGTCGGGACCTTCCTGGTTGTCTCCACACCCTGGATAACGAGGATATTCCAGCCCGACCCGGTCGACTACGATGAGGTATTCCCCCTTGTCCAGATTTATGTCCAGATCATGCTGCTCAGGTATGTCACGATGTCGATGTTTTTCCCGATAAACGGGACCATCCGCGGTGCGGGGGATGCGATGGCGGCGATGGTGCAGGTGATACTCACCCAGTTGATCATCAGGATCCCGGTAGTCATGCTGCTCACGCCTTTTCTGCACTTCGCGGGCGTCGCCTGGGCTCTTGCACTGTCCACAGTGGGCGGACTCACAATCGCGGCCGTCTACTACCGCACGGGCAGATGGAAACAACGCGCCCTCATCGTGCAGCACCTGGTGGGAATGGAGATCCCATCGGTGGATTGAAGCCTGGAGTAACTCCGAGGTGGCGCCTGCAAGCGGAGCGAGTCTTCGAGCGGAGCTTGCAGGTGCCTCATCTTATGGTGACTTGAGGAAAGGCATGCCTTCGAGAGTCAAGGTGCGTCGTCGCACATGGACGTCTGCGGACTCGAATTCCCTCTCGAAAGATGGTACAAATACATGCCGAGCCCCGGGAGTCTTCCGACAACCGGGCATCACGGGTGCGCTATTTCATGAATCACTCGCGCGGGAGAGACGAGTATGCGAACCGACGAGATCCTCAGCTACTACACCGCCGACAATCCGGGCACTATCGGCAAGCTTGACCGGATGCTGAACACCGGCAGGCTTGCGGGCACGGGAATGATGGTTATCCTCCCCGTGGACCAGGGCTTCGAGCATGGCCCCGCGAGGAGCTTCGCGCCGAATCCCGCGGGCTACGATCCCGAGTATCACGTGAGGCTGGCCCTCGATGCCGGCCTGAACGCGTACGCCGCCCCGCTCGGCTTCGTCGAGGCCGTCGCACGCGACTATTGCGGCAAAATCCCGCTGATCCTGAAGCTCAACAGCCACGATTTCCTGATGGAGGAGGACAACCCTGTTCCGGCCCTCACCGCGAGCGTCAGCCACGCCATCCGTCTCGGCTGCGTGGCGGTCGGCTTCACCATCTACCCCGGCTCCGCCTGGCGCACCGAGATGTACGAGCAGATCAGGAATATCGCTGAGGAAGCCAAGGACGCGGGATTGGCCGTAGTCATCTGGAGCTATCCGAGAGGCCAGGATTTGAGCAGGGAGGGCGAGACGGCGGTGGACGTGGGCGCCTATGCCGCCCATATCGCCGCCCAGCTCGGAGCTCATATCATCAAGGTCAAGCTGCCCACCACCCATATCGAGCAGGACGCCGCCCGCAAGGTCTACGAGAAGGAGAAGGTCCCCATCGCTACTCTCGAAGATCGCATCCGGCACGTGGTCCAGTCCGCATTCGACGGCAGGAGAATCATCATCTTCTCCGGCGGGAGCAAGATACCGAGGGAGGAGATCATGGAGCAGGCCCGTGCGATCAAGGCCGGCGGCGGCTTCGGATCGATCATCGGTCGGAACGTCTTCCAGCGGCCGCGCGAGGAAGCCCTTGATCTTCTCAACGAGTTGATCGAGATATACAAGGGCTGATCCGATTTCTCGTCTGACGGCGGTTGCCATGCCGCTTGTCTTGACTTCCGGCCTTTTGCTCGAGTCCTTGTCTCGCCTCTGAGTACGCTACGGAATGGACCTGGTTCCGGGATATATCAGCTCATTCCTTCACAGCCTTCTTTGGGCGATTTCCAGTGTCGGGCTCGGATCGGTTCCGGGCCGATCGCTGAAGACAGCGAGCCGGCTTGAGTCGCTGGTGGTTCATTTCCTGCTCGGGTGTGTTGCGTGGATACTCATATGTCTTCTACTGGCGCTGTTCCACGTGCTGAGGCCTGGGCCGATCGTTGGACTCGTCTACGTGATCGGGGCGGGTTCGCTTGTACTGAAAGGCAGGGAATGGTGGAGCGGGTTGAGGGCAGGGCTGGGATTCGACTGGAGGGTGCTCACCCTCGCCATAATCATGGCGGCACAGTTGACGTATACGTTTATGCCGGTTCTTGGATTCGATGCGACCTGCTATCACTTGCCCCTCGCCCGCCATATGCTTGACAAGGGGACCATCCTGTGGACTCCCTTCATTTTCAACTCGGCGTTCCCCAAGGGGTACGAGATACTTCAAGCCATCGGGCTGGCGATCGGGGGAGATGTCGCGGCGTCGCAGGTGAGCTGGTGGTTCTCGGTCGCCACTGTGCTCACGGTGATCGCAATCGGCAACCGCATCGGCAGTCGTGCCATAGGGTTGTGGGCCGGTATCGCCGTAAGTCTCACACCCTTATGGTTTGAGCTTTCGTTTGTGCCCAAGAATGAAGTTGGGATGGCCTTCGGCATCGTCCTTCTCGTTCTTGCGATGATCATGAGAGCCCCGGGATGGTTTGTGGGACTGGTGGTCGGCTGGCTCTCGGGATGCAAGTACTATGGTATGGAAATAGGATGTATCGGCCTGGCAATCTGGCTTATCCAGGTCCGCCCCGGCCGGCGGTCAGCGCTTTGGGCGGTTGGAACCGCGTTCCTTGTCGCGGGATTCTGGTATGTGCGCAACGCCTGGCTCTTCGCCAATCCCGTGTTCCCTTACTTCCACGAGCTTTGCGTGCGGTCAGGATTCCACCGGGCGGCGGCCATGCAGGGATTCGCGTGGGATGTCTACGGGCAGTTCGATCAGTTCGCCAGCCCGAGGACACTGTACGGTTGGCTGTCAGCTCCGTTCAGGCTTCTGCTCGATCCCGAGCCCGATTTCATTGAGAACAGGCTGATCGGGTGGGGATGGGTCGGGTGGCTCGCCTTCCCGTGGCCGCTTGCGATTCTCACTGCTCTGAAGCGGCGCAGAGAGCTGCTTGGTCCCTACGTGTTCGTTCTCGCAGGCTCCTTCTCCTGGGTGGTTATCCACGGCATCATCTATCTCAGGTTCCTTGCTCCGCTTCTGGCCATGATGTTCCTGCTGTCCTTCGTGAGTCTGAACGACTGGTTCTCATTTCTCAAACCCGGTCGCCGATTCGCGGCTCTTGCGACCGCCATGGGATGCGTGCTGGCCATCGCCCATCTGCTGGGGCCCACGACCTATATCAGCCTGGCCAGGATTCCGCTCAGCTCCGAGGAAAGAGACCTGTTCCTCGAGCGGAATTTCTGCGGCTGGCAGGTGATAAGGGAACTCAACGAGATCGACCCTCCGCCAGTGGTCTACTACCTCTATGGAGAAGCCGCCAGGTACTACTGCGAATTCCCTCTCTACGCGGGCTGGCGCGATCCGTACGGTTTTGACAAGTTCCATCAGCATGCGACCTCAGGAGCTGAGCTGGCAAGATGGCTGGAGGAGATCGGGGTTGACATCCTTGTCGTGAATCAGGGCAGGAGTATCGAGGGGGTGGATGCCATCATGGACGTGCTCCTGGGGGAGGATTTCACCGCCGTATACCGGCTGGAGCTTCTGACCTATTACTCAACCTCAGTTTTCGTTCGTCGCGACCTGGACATCCATTTCTACATCGAGCAACAGGATCAGTAAGTCGTGGCGGGGACCCCGTTCGGGCCCCGTCGGTGAGATCGCGGAACTGCACGTCCGCCCGCTGTGTGTTTCCTTCCCCCCTGTTCTTCATGTACTGGCCGAGCGCTTTCCCTGAAGGCTCAGGGAAGCTGCGGCTGTTTCCCTGGTCGGGCCGATTGCCCGCCGTCTGCAAACTGGAGGAGAAAAGATGAAACGAACCCTGACCGTTCTATTCCTGATTGTCGCCCTTCTTACAGTCTCGCTGGTCCCGTCGTGTGAGAAGGATGGCGATCCGACAGGCCCGGCGCTCTTCCTCGCCACCGTGCTCATTCTCGGCATCACGGTAGGGGGCTGGTTCGACGACAATGATGACAAGGACGATTTCCCGCCGGCGAAGTACGACATCATGTCGAGGCACGGCGAAGGGAAATTCGTCGGCTCGATACTCTCACCGAATGACCGGGACTGGTTCCGCACCGAAATGATGCGGGAGGGGGAGAGGCTGACGGTATGGTCGGAAAGCCAGATCGGCGTCAGGGCGGTTCTGTTCGATGAGTACGGCGACTATTACTCGAGCACGAACTACTCTCCCGGCACGAATTTCCGGTTCGAGATCAAGGCCAAGGAATGGATGAGCTACTACCTCATGGTGACCGGCCACGATTCGGACCGGACGGGACCGTACACGCTCTATTGGAAATACAGCCGCTAGGCGCCCACATCAAACGGCGGCCTGAAAGACCGCCGGGCATGAACATCAAGCCCGCAGACGCGGACCCGTGGCGCCTACAAGCGCGTCCTCGCGCTTGTAGGTGTCTCACATTGTCGGGCAACCTCTTCGATTGTGTCCTTCGTGTCGGTATCACTACCTCATAATATGAGACCGCCACAAGCTCCGCTTGTGACGGCCACCAGCCAAGATTGCAATTACTCCAAGCAAGTGACGGTTCATCTCGTTCCTCCTAGGTATTTGATGGTTATTCTTTGTCTACTGTCCAATCGAACACTGTGTAGCCGACTTGAAGTCTTTGATAGTCGGGCAACGGGGTAGAAGCCCAGACGACGGCAAAACCGCGGTACGTGCCGTCCGAATAGTGGCTAAACGAAATGGGGTCTACGGCCAGCCACTCCGGATAGGACACTGGACACGGGTAGACGGCGCCGATCCCTCCGTGAAGATAGGGTTCGGGGGTGCAGGTCCATATGCCGGTGAGGTTGTTCCATGGCGGATTGAGGTGGTACCACAGAAGCGACTCCAGCCTCAAATCCGAGCAGCGATCCGGGTAATTCCCGCCGCAGCAAGGGCTCTCCGTAATGGGCTGATCGTTGTTGATTACCATCCTCAGATAGTATGGCTCGTCCTGGTTGGCGGAGATGGGGAAATCGCTTGCCGGATCGGTGACCGGGGTCTTGTCAGGCGGCATCCAGCATGCCTCGACAGCATAGCCCGCCGCGACCGGCCCTGGCGGAAGGTATATGTGATAGACACGCGATTTGACGGCGTAGTCCGGGAACATGTGCCTGTTCTCGACCGTATAAATGTTGATATATGCGTTAAGGTTCGCCGTCGGAGTACCATGCGAGTACTTCCCCGGCCAGTAGCTCAAAAGAGACAATGAAGAGCCGGAAGGGTATTGCGGGCTCCATCTCACCGTGTACCCGTCAGGATTCAGAAGCTCCGGGTCGCCTTTCCCGCGCCAACTGATCCGGACGTTGTCAGGATACGGGAAGAAGTAGTAGGACAGCAGCTCGTGCGACCCGTTGAACATGATGATCCCCTTCACGTCGAATCCGGTGTATTGCGGCTCGCCCGGCATCGGGTGCTTCACCCGGACCATCACATCTATGGTCGAATCCCCGTTCTTGTGAACGCCAAGGATCTTGACGCAGTCGTAGCAGGCATCCTCAACCCACTTGAGCACGTTGAGATGCCCGCGGACGGTCCGCCGCGGGACGACATCGACTCGGTCGTGCGTTTCCGGGATGCGCCATTCCCACTCCCCCCACAGACGATATCTTTCGTCATAGAGCGGCTGCGTCTGCGCAATCGCCGTCACTGACGGCTTGCCGACATCCGGCGAGACGGGCGTGCGCGCGCCGCAGCCGACGATAACGGTCGCGCAGACGAATCCGACAAGAATGTGCCTGTGCATTACGTCCTCCTCCGCAGGCGAGCTTCCCCGCTCCCTGCGTGTACACTCACATTCAGAATACCACACATTGCCCCCCTCGCAAGACCGTTTGCGGTTTTTCTTCCATTTTTCTCCCCCTCAAGTCGCCTGCCGGCGACAGGCCAAGTCGGGTGCCGGCGACAGGCTGATTCCGAGCCGCGCGCGTAGCAAGCGGGTCCGCCACTTTCGCTGCCAACCCGGGTGCCGGCGACAGGCTGAGCGCAAGCGTGCCTGTCGCCGCTCGATTGGGGTGGGGTGGCAGGATTCGCGGACCCGCTTCCCGCCACGGCGGGGCGCGGCTCGGATACCATGCCGATTTGTTGCAGGAGTCACATACTCTGGTGAACGCCGCAGGCGCGTTCACCCTCCGCGGGTATTAATCGATCTTAATATGTCCCGCCGACGCGAGGGCGCCGGTTGAGCATGCCTGACGCGTCCCGACAGGTCAATCAATGCCGCCGCTCTTCGACATCTTCCAGGCCTACTTCTTCAGTTTTCTGATAATCCTCATCCGTATGAGCAGCTTTTTCTTCACGGCGCCGATATTCGGCGGCCTCACCACCCCCGCTCAGGCGAAGATCGGACTGGCGGCGATCGTCAGCATGCTCATTCTTGTAGTGAACGGACCGGTAGCCATAGCGATGCCGCCGACACTGATCGAGGCCTTCCTGCTGGTGGCCGGGGAAGTCGCCCTCGGGCTCACGCTCGGCTACTCGGTCAGCCTGGTCTTCGCCGGGGTCCAGCTTGGCGGGCAGTTGATGGGCTACCAGATGGGCTTCGCGGTGGCGAATGTCCTCGACCCGGTCTCGAACGACCAGGTCTCGATCATCGGGCAGTTCCTCTTCCTGTTCGCGCTCCTCTATTTCCTCGCCATGGACGCCCACCACATCCTGCTGAAGGGCATGGCCGACAGCTTCATTCTCGCACCCGCGGGGAGCTTCGCCCTGACTCAGAGCTCGGTCGCATGGTTTGTCGGCATTTTCGGCCACATATTCTGGCTCGGGCTGAAAATCGCCATGCCGGTGGTCGGGGCGATCTTCCTGGTGGATGTGGCGCTGGGGATTGTCGCGAAAACAGTCCCGCAGATGAATGTCTTCATCGTGGGCCTGCCGCTCAAGAGCCTGCTGGGGATGTTCATCCTCGCCCTTGCCTTCCCCTTCTTCGCCCTGGTCATGCGCTTCGACTTCCAGACTCTCGCGGAAGGCTTCTACGGCATGATCCGCGCGCTTTGAAAGAGCTCACCGCTCACAACCGATTTCTGTACCCCCAATCGGATTGAATCATCTGGGTGAATGCGTTATACTTGCGTCGCTTTTTTAGCTGGGACTTGTAGGAGGTCCGCAATGTCAACCAGGCTATCGGCGATCACGAATCTCGCGCGCATGGGCGTGCTGTCGGCGCTTGTCCTGCTTCTGGCGCTCGGGTGCTCCGGCAAAGGGAGCCCGACTTCGCCGGACTTGACTCCCGCCGTAGGAAACACGATTGACGCATTCAGAGGATCGGGCCAGGCGGATTTTCCGCCGCGCACTCACGGCTCCGCAAACCAGGCATCGTACGCTCCAAACGAAGTGCTCGTGGTTCTGAACGATCCTGTGCCGCAGCCGGGGATCGCGGGCGTGCTGAGCGCATGGCCTCTTTCGGTCGGAAAGACCATCCGGTGTCGATGGGCCAACGTCTACAGGCTGACCATCACCGACGGCACCCCGGTCGAGGACATGGTGAGCCGTCTCAAGGCCGATCCGTTGGTCCGGATGGCGGAGCCGAACCATATATATCGTTTCTTGGAGGCCCCTCACTGGCCGAACGATCCGCTCTGGGAGAGCGACGATCCGGGCACCAGCCCGCGTGACAGCAGGTTCGACCAGTGGGGTCCGGCGATGATCGGCGCGGATGTGGTCTGGAACGAGTACAAGGGCTCAGATGTCGTCGTCGCGGTGATCGATACCGGCGTGCGTTTCGATCATGAAGACCTCAACGCCAACGTCTGGATCAACGAGGATGAGGATCCCGACAACGGGACCGATGACGACGATAATGGCTGGATCGACGACTGGTGGGGATGGGACTGCGCCTTGGACAACAACAACCCTTGGGATCAGGGCTACTCCTATCACGGCTCCGCATGCTCTGGAGTTGTGGCGGCGGTCCAGGACAACATGCTCGGATGCACCGGCGTCGCGCCCGGTGTGAAGATCATGGCGCTGAGGATCGATTTCGGGGACGTCTACGAGTCGGCGGTGATCGAGGCGCTGGAATATGCGCGCGTCAACGGAGCGGCCATTTGCAGCATGTCGTTCGGGGGCATATACCCCAGCGAGATCGTGGAGGCGCAGTGCGACGATGTCTGGGATAACGGCAACGGAGTGATTCTTCTCGCCGCTGCCGGCAATGAGGATACAAGCGAGATCCTCTACCCCGCGGGATACGACTCGGTCATGAGCGTGGGAGGAACCATACCGTTCTCGTATGACGGCGAGCCGGTCGATGAAGAGCGGCTGTCGCCGGACCTGGGCTACTACTGGGGCTCCAACTACGGCGACTGGGTTCAGGTAATGGGCTACGCCGAGCACTACATCACCACGAACGGTGAGGACGTGAATACATACTACGACGGCGTTACCGGTGAGTTCTTCGGGGGCACGTCCTGCGCGACCCCCTTCGCCGCGGGAGTCATGGCGCTCATCCGGTCCGCCTTTCCGCTCGAGACGCCCGGATGGTCCTGGAATCGCCTCTTACAGACCGCCGACGATCTCGATACGGTCGGCTTCGATACGCAGACCGCCAATGGGCGCGTCAACGCAATGAGGGCGGTCTACGGCCCCGACCGCTTCGCCGACCAGGAGGACCCGCTCGGTTTCGTTCCCCTCGACCTTCCCAATGCGAGGGTTTTCGACAGCATCCATGATGTGCCCGGAAATCCGTACCAGGACACCCGGGACCTCTACCGCTTCACGACCACAATGGAGGGCTTTCTCGTCATCGAGCTCGAGATATTCACCTGGGGCGAGAACCTCGATCTCGCGATATACCGCGACGCGGCCATGACCGAGCTTATCGAAGACTCGATAGGCCCGAATCACGCGGGTGACAACTACGAGTCGATCATGCTCAATTGCGAGCCCGGGCAGGAGTATTTCCTCAAGGTCTATTCTCCCGCTCCCGGCAGTTCAACGAGCTACGGCCTGCGGGTATTCAATACAAACAATGAGCTCACTGTCACCGGCGAGAGCCTCGCGCCGGACTTCGTGCACCAGGGCGGCTTCGAAATCCCCTTCCTCAAGGTCACTCTCGAGATCGGCTATCAGGCCACGCTCGATGAGCTGATCTTCAACATGCACGGGACTCTCCCGATCGACAACTGGAGGATGGCGCGGCTCTATGAGGACACCAACTTCAACGGAGTCCTGGACGCGAGCGACGAGCTTCTTGTCGCGCAGCTTCCCTTCGCGCGAAACCGTGTCCGCCTCTCCGGTCTGGACCTCACGTGGACCTACCGCGATCCCCTCGTGCTTCTTTTCGCCGCCGATATCTCCCAGACCCTGGGCGACAATCTCGTGAGCTTCGGCCTGGAGAGCTACAAGGACGTCACTACTGAGGAGGGAGTCGAGGCGCCTTATGTCCAGTTCCCGATCGAGAGCGCCTCGACACTCGTCGGCACCGACTCCGATCCTCCCGCATGGCGAACAACGGTCGGAATCCAGACCGTTGAGCCGCTCTATTCATCGGTGATAGTGGGCTGGAACGGCGCCGACGACGAGCTATCGCCCCCAGTCAAGTACAACATATATTACACGCGCTACACGCCGTTCGATTTCTCCAAGGCGAAGAAGCTTGAGGATGTCAAGGCCGTGCCGGGCACGACGACGGAATTCCGGTTCATCGCTTCCGGGTTGCCACTGGATGTTGAGCAGCATTTCATCGTCAGGGCTGAGGACCAGGCGGGCAACGAGGACGGCAATATGGTCATTCTGAGCTGCACGCCGGCTGCCGGCGGCGATCCCACCCATCCCGTGATCCTAAAGAGCTTCCCTATCGAGTACGGATACGACATCGCGCTCGATGGCGACACGCTTGTGGTCGCCGACGGCTGGGCGGGCCTTGTCGTTTTCGATCGTACCGATCCTGTCAATCTCGAGCGCGTGGCCACGTATGCCGAGGACAGCATGTTCGATGTTGAGTTCGACGCGCCTTACGCGTACTGCGTCGGCTGGGACTACTATTGGGTCCTTGACCTCACTAATCCTAGTTCGCCGACGCTTGCGGACTGGTTGGCCATCTGGGGCGATGTTGGCGACCAGGAAGGCGACTGGGCGTATGTAACAGACTACGACAACTATCTCTTCCCCATCGATGTGTCGAATCCGCACAATATCTCCCAGAAAACCGGCGTCGCGCTCCCTTACAGCGGGTACCCAACCGATATCGATATTCACGGAGACTACATCTACGTAGCCCAGTGGTATCTCGGCGTCGTTGCTCTCAATCGCACTAATCCCGCCGCTCCTACTGTGGCAAAGACGTTCGGAAGCTCTGACGTGTACGGCCTGATGGCCAGCAACGATGTGCTGTATTGCGTGGAAGTGGACACGGGCGCGCTCACCCTGTACGACATCGGGATGAATCCCACAAATCCACCGCTTCTCGATTCATCCACCGATGGTCCGGGCACATGGGCTGAAAGAGTCGTCCTGTTGGGGGATTACGCCTACGTCAGCCGGTATACGTACGGGCTCGTCGTCTTCGACGTGTCCGATCCGACCGACATCGGGTATGTCGGCGACCTTGATCTCTATGGTGCCGTCGCGATGGCGACCGACGGCGGATTCATCTACGTCTGCAGTGACGAAGGCTCTCTCTCGGTCGTCATCTGAGCCGATTATATGTGGGGCAAACTCTCCAGTCCGCCCTCTCGAAAGCCGCAGGCCGGCAGATGAATCGCCGGGCTGCATGTTGACGAGGATCGTGTGGCGCCTCCAATCCGCCTCAGGCGGATTGGAGGTGCTTCATCTAATGTTGACTATGGGTTGCCCTGCAAGTCTGTATGGATTCGAGGTCGCGGGGAAGTCAATATTAGGTGATACACCTCCAAGCTCGCTCTGCTCGCTTGGAGGCGGCACAAGGTGGTGGTTCTGGCGATGACCGTGTGTCGCCTCCAAGCGGAGCTTGGAGGTGTGTGATCTAATTTTGACTAAAGGTTACTCCGCAAT
>Ga0315296_10002217_pt1 | contig 16645 bp, 25 predicted proteins | sample YL17G14_18_MG_FD_203921 | JGI IMG/M metagenome (GOLD analysis project Ga0315296, IMG submission 203921) | Sediment microbial communities from Yellowstone Lake, YNP, Wyoming, USA - YL17G14_18 | ecosystem: Environmental > Aquatic > Freshwater > Lake > Sediment | place: USA: Wyoming | collected... | reverse complement strand
CATCACTCTCAAGAAAGGGTTTAATGTGAGTGATGTTCTTGCCTTAAAGTACAGACCGAAGACTTTCGAAGAAGTCATCGGACAAGACCAAACAATAAAACAATTGAAAGCAGCACTGGAGAATAACACTCTTGGGCACGCTCTCATTTTCTGTGGAACTAGAGGATCAGGTAAGACTACCTCTGCTCGTATCGTAGCTCAAGTTCTAAACACAGGTATTCCTACTAACGAACTGCCAATGCTGGTTACCGAAGTAGATGCTGCTTCTAATACTGGTGTGGACAACGTTCGAGAGATCATTGAGAACATCCGCTACTCTCGTAAGGGACATCAGGTCGTTATTCTGGACGAGGCGCACATGCTCTCCAAGAATGCGTTCAATTCCCTACTGAAGACTTTGGAAGAACCTCCTCCAGGAGTTAGCTTCATTCTTCTTACTACTGAGCTTCATAAGCTTATCCCCACAGTAAAGTCTCGCTGTCAGATCTATGAGTTCTCTGATGTGCCTGTGGAAACTTTGGAGAAGTATTACACTTTTGTAGCGGCGGAAGAAAAACTTACCCTTACCCCAGAAGTCCTCCATACCGTAGCCATCAAAGCCGAGGGTTCTGTGCGAGACGGACTATCCCTTCTGCAAAAGTATCTATCTGGTGAAGAAGTTGAAGACTTCTCTGATAAGTATCTAGAACTGGTATCCGCGATCTACGGACAGGATGTTGCTACCGCCCTTGAAGTCGTAGGACAGCTCAGGAAGAAAGAAGAAGCAAGAGTAATCATCCAGACCCTCGAGAAGTGGGTGTATTGGTCCAGCCTCGAATTTTTTGGGATGAAGACCCCGATTAGAGATAAGATCCCTGCTTCAGCAGCCAAGGGTTTTGACCTGGCGCATCTACAGAAATTGTTTGCTACTTGCTTGGATATCGAAAGAAACTTCAATGCTACCCCTAACAGCAAGTCGGTGCTCGACATGGGCATAATTGCCCTCTGTGTATGAAACCGGCCCTCTACTACACCTTCGGTGATGACACCGACATGATTGAAAAGAAGTGGCTCCCGGATATCCAAAAGAAGTATCCGGACGCCGCTTGGTTTCGCTATGATGCTACCATAGATGACCTGCCTGTTGGCAAGCTCATCACGGAGTATTGCTCCAATGATCTCTTCAGTAAGGGTAAGGTTATCGTCGTACGCAACGCAGATAGCAAACCTGCGCAATCAGAAGCTCTCGCTGAAGCAGTGGTTGATAATCCTATTCATGGTAACGCCTTGGTCCTTATTGCTTCTGGGCACAATAAAACTATTCGGTTGGGCAAACTGGTAAAAGATAAGTTCATGGTACGGGAGTTTGTTCTCCCCGAAATAAAACCTTTCGACCTACTGGATGCCTTGAACAGCAAGTCTGCTGGAAAGGTTCTCCACCACGCAAACCGATTATTCGCGGCGGATTACAATGCGCTTGCTTTGTACTCGCTTCTCTGTGGGCACTTTACCCTGTTGAAACAGGTAAAGGATCGGGAAAAGTTTTCCGCCCAACAAATTTCTCGGGAACTAAAAGAACATGAGTTCCGCATCAAGAAAGCCATGGTTGCCAATAGATACTGGTCTAAGGAACAGATCTCCACAGCGCTCAGACAGCTGAGTGATTTGGGCAGGCTAATTCGTACTTGGCAATATGATGAGCAAATGCTCATCCAAATGTTTCTGATAAAGGTGAGCATGCTGTGAGAGTTGTAAAAGAAGATCTTGTTGGAAAGAAATTTGGAGAGCTTGAAGTTCTTTCCAGAACCTTATTGCCGAACACTAAGAAAACAGCATGGTTTTGTAAGTGCTCCTGCGGTACAGAGAAAATAGTTCGTCATCAGTCCCTACTTCGTGGCAGCACTAAAAGCTGTGGATGTGGAATAGGGAAAGCAACTTCTAAAAGATGGGAAAAGAAAATACGGAAAGGCTCTCGCTTTGGAAGATTGAAGGTTTTGGATAAGACGAAACAAGATAAATGGGGAAATTGGCTTTACGAATGCATGTGTGCTTGTGGAAAGACACATACAACCAAAGGAACAGGTCTGCGTTGCGGCAAGATACAGAGTTGTGGTTGCGCACAAATAGAGGCAGTAACCACGCATGGGTTATCTCAGACTAAAGCCTACAGACGAGAAAAGTCTATTCAGGCGATAGCAAAAAGAAGAGCTTTACAGCACAATCTAAAAGAAACCTTTTCCGTAGAAGAAATAGAGAACCTTCAAGCAGACCAGCACAACCGATGCTATTACTGTAAAACAACCCTAACCGATTTCCATAGAGACCATAAGACCCCTCTTTGTCGGAAGGGGCGAAACACTATAGCCAATATAGCATTGGCATGCCCTCCTTGTAATCTGAAGAAGAACAAGAAGACAGCAAAAGAGTTCTTGCGCTTTCTGTCGTCTTGCGAAGGAAAAGAGTGGTTGTCTGTAAGAAACAAGGCTACTAAAAGACGAGCAGCTTGATAAAATTAACTCTATGAGGTATTATTGAAGTATGAAGCCAGGAAAGACATGTCCGTGGTGTAAGAAAGGTAAGACCCTTTTACGCAAAAGAAAGAAAGACGGGTTGAAGTTTATAGGCTGCAACCAGTTTCCTCGCTGCCAATACACACCCGATCTTGATTTCAAACTAACTCCAAGTTTTTATCGCGGACCTTTGACCATCGATTATTACGACGAATTACGCCCATACTAAAGGAATTGAAATGAACGACATAACTAAAGCACGTTACTACCTAACGAATCGAAACTCAGAGATGACCACCTTCACTAGCTTCTCTTTGATGTTAACTACCGCAGAAGCTGCCTACAAGAATATCAAGCTTCGCCAAAAAACCAATACCGATCCTATTGGAACTTGGGACGAGCAGGAAGTAGAAGCATCGCTGGATTACGCAGTCCTTAAGTACCTAAAGAAACACAACCAACTCCCCAAGAACATCGGCAAGGCATTCCAAACGGATGTTAGCTTGGGCGATAAGCGCAAGTTGGCGCAGGAATGGTTCAATGCTTAACAACGAAGTAGAGACTAAAAGAAAGGCGCTTATCGCGCAAGCCACTTTAGAATGGGTAGATCTTAACAGACTATCTTTTCTTTGGGGCGGTCGTCTGATATTTTGCCATTACGACCGAGACAATGGCTTCTTCCGCATCCTCACTCACCTGGATTATGAGGAGGAGCAAGAAGTTTCTGGCTGGTTCGCTGGGAATCTGAATAAGGTTCCAAAACAGAGGGATCAGCAGGGGGCAGGGGTTGAAGAAGAAAATCGGAATTGATCTTGATGGAACCGTGGCCAACTTTATTGTAGGGGCCTCGCAAGTAATCAAAGAATACTTTGGGCACGAACCAGACCTCTCGAAGGGTTTTTGGGGAATGGACGAGATCTTCGATCTTGTGCCTGGTACTTTTCATAGGGACATAAAGGACTTCGTCTACAAAGGTAAGAGACTATTTAGAGACCTGCCAAAACTGGAAGAGGATAATCATCTTCTAACCAGCTCCCTGTATAGAGACATTCCTGGATTGCAGATTCATTTCGTCACGGCAAGACCTACCTACATTGAAGTAGTAGAGGATACTCGTTTGTGGATTAAGGAAAATGGTTTCCTGTGCCACGGCATCCACCATGCGGACGATAAAGCCAGTTTCTGTGTAGAGAAGGGCATTTCCGTAATGATTGAAGATCAAGTCAATCATATCATAGATCTTTCGGATAACGGTATTGATGTCATAGTAATGGATCAGCCATGGAACCGAGATCTTACAACAGAGCTACATGAACAAAAGTCTCGCATCAGAAGAGTAAATAACTGGCGAGAAGCGTTCGTAGCAGCAAAGGAGTTGCTGTAGTGGTTAGTGATGCACAAAGAAAAATCTTCAAAGCACAATTGGAACACCTGTATTTAGAAAAGCATTGGACGGATGAAGAAGTTGCGTCAGAATTGAATTGTGCCAAACAATCTGTTTATGTGGCGCGCAAGAAATTTGGAATTGCCGCGACCACACCAAGGGAAAGAAACACTAAACTCATAAAGATTACGGATAGGCAAGAGCAAATACTACGGGGGTCCTTACTTGGAGACGCCTATGTAGATCCCAGCGGAGCTTTCACTATTGAACATGGGAAAAAACAACTCGACTATCTGGACTGGCTCTATAGAAATCTAAACCCTTATTTCAATGAAGTAAAGCCACATAGGACGGGAGGTAGAATTCGTTCTTGTAGCCATGACTTTGGTATTAGTTTAAGGAAGGAATACTATCAACAAGGAACCAAAAGAATTACAAGAGAAATTCTTGCTAAACTTACACCTCTTTCTCTCGCTGTTTGGTTTATGGACGATGGGCAGCTTCTGCCAAATGGAAACCAATCGAGGCTTTCAACTTGCTCCTTTACCAAAGAGGAAAATGATTTAATTGTAGAGTATTTGAAGAATACTTGGGGTGTAGTAGGAAATGTTCGGAAGTACTATGGATACAACTACATTTACTTCAATAAGGAAGATACTCGTAAGTTTCTTTTGATCATTCGTCCTCACATTCCTATGTGTATGCGTCGTAAAGTATGGAAATGCTTAGGGATTTCGGTGTATCTTTCAGGGGGAATGGAGTATAAGAAAAACTTGGGTTCGAAGTGGAGAACCTGGCTTACAGAAAGACTTCAAGAAATGGGGCACGACGCGGTCGATCCTGTAAAACTAGAAGCTCCCGATGAAGCAGGAATTCCCGTTCAAGCCAGATTAACCCAGTTGAAACTGGATGGTAATCTGGATGAAGTTCGTCGTATGGTGCGACATTTTCTTTTCCGTAAGGACATGTTTGGTATTCAAGTAGCCGATGCTATTGTGGTTTATTATGATGAGTCCGTTCAACGTGGGGCTGGAACCCTGTCTGAAGCCTGGGAGGCCTTCCGGGAAGGGCGACCTGTGTATTTGGTCACTGATTTTCCCGTGGAAAAAATACCAACCTGGCTCATTGGAGAAACTACAGCCATCTTTCCTGACTTCGATGCTTTCTTGGAGTATCTGAAGGATGAGAATAAGATCCTAGCGGATGTAATCGAAGCCCGAAAAACTAGGGACGAGGTGCTTTCCGGGATCTATTAGGAGGTACGGGCCAAATGGATCCGGACATCTCTCTATTAGGCAATGCCGCAGCGGTGCCAATAATCATAGCGATAACGCAGTTCCTAAAGAAGAGTTTCAACTTCAACAGGAAGTCTGATGTTATTTCGCTACTCGTTTCTTTTCTGGTCTGTTTTGGATGGCAATTTTACCACGCCGCTGAAGCGGACATCATGACTATGCTTAATGCAACACTTGTTGTGAAGATTCGACACACCATTGATCTTATCGTCGTATCCTTCGCTACTTGGCTCTCTGCCAGTAAATCCTACGACCTCTTTATCGGAGACAAGAAGTGGAACAAGAAGATGGAAGAGATCCACGTTGAGAAGGAAGATCTAAAGAAACAAGTTGAGGTTCTAACCAATGCAAATGCGCCAACCGAGACAGTGGCAGACGATACTGGGCTGGATCAAAGAATGCGTGAAATTTTGGACGAGGAATAAAGAAATGCCCGGAGTTAATGATCAGATACGAAGAACCAAGTTAGCTCAAGAACAAAAAGCACGACAACAGGACATGCTTGAGATTCTGACCATGGTTCAGCAAGGAAGACTCCACGAGGCAGATACCCGCCAACTGGAAACTCTGAAACTTGCTCTAGAGCTTCAGAAAGCCCTTGCGCAGAACACAGAACCAAAGGAAGCCCCCGCGATTAATACTAATGCGCTGACAGACGCCATCAAGGGGGCGGTAGCAGAAGCTTTCAAGAATCTTCCTGCGGGAGCTTACACAGGCGCCCCCGCCTCCTCCGAAGATCCTTCTCGTCCAAAGATGAAGTATGTTTCTCTAACCGAGTTCGTGCAGGTAGATGAGAGTGTAGAGGTAAGCCACGGTGATAGCCTTGGTCAGGATCAGGAAAGCACAGAGGACTCCGGTGATAAGCTGGAGAAGCTGAGGAAACTGAAAGGCAACAGCTAATGGTTGATGCGAAAACCTTGCGAGATCTTCATGAGAAGGGCATAGTCTCATCTGACCCGGACGGTATTCGTGTTATTGACGCACAGAAGTTAAGAGAACATCCTGGACATACAGGGTTCTCCCAAGATGATCGAAGACAGATAAGAGCACGAAGGAAGGGAGAAGCGAAAACTCTTCCCATCCCCAAGGAAAAGACAGAACCTATTCAAGTAGTGGAGGAAGAGGCGAGTAAGAAAACCCTACTTCCTCCGGACTTAAAGAAACAAGAACACCTCAGTAAGCATTTTGAAAAGAAGGAGTTTGTTATGGCGGATGCTGACATTCCCAAAGGAGTAGGTCTGGACGTTGGTACCTCTTTTTTGGTTGCCGGAAGATTTGGTAAAGACGGAAAGATCCGCTTCAAGAAGATGCGTGATTGCTTCCTAGAACTGGAACCCAAGAGCTCGATCAACAAAAAGTTCATTCAGAAGGGACTGGATGACCGCAAGGCTCCGTACCTCGAGAAGAACGATAAGTTTTATGTCCTGGGCGAGGATGCTTTCTTAATGGCAAACGAAAGACACGTGAATACTCGCAGACCTATGCACCGAGGTGTTCTGTCTCCTAGTGAAAAAGAAGCCTTCCCAATTCTGAAAGAGCTTCTGTCTCGTATCGTTGGAAGCCCTGCCGTAGAAAATGAGCGGTTGGTCTTTTCTGTTCCCGCCAAACCAATTGATGCGGACTTTGATCAGCTGTTCCATCAGGATATGCTGTCTTCCTTCCTGAAGGGACTGGGTTTTGATGCGCACGCCATGAATGAAGCGGAAGCGCTCGCCTATTCCGAACTCCTGGACGAAGGTTTAACGGGTGTTGTCCTGAGCGCCGGCGCGGGAATGATGAACGTGGCTGTTCTTTCTTCTGGTGATCCGGTGGTTACCTTTAGCACTTCCAAGTCTGGGGATTGGATAGACCAGCAAGCAGCTATCGCAACCAACATGACCAACAGCATTATCCAGCAAGAAAAGGAATCTTCGGAGATCGATTTGATGCATCCCGAGCCAGGAAATCAGATCCATGCTGCTATTTCCGTGTATTATGGTAATCTTCTGGTTTACACTTTACAACAAATCGCTTATGATTTGTCTAGGTCCCCTTCTCTTCCGAAGTTCAAAGATCCAATACCTTTTGTGGTCGCGGGTGGAACTTCCCTTCCCAAGGGTTTCCTTCAGAAGTTTGAACAGGCGCTGGCGGCAGTAGAGATGCCAGTTAGAATTTCTGGAGTTCGGCACGCAAGCGATCCTCTGCATAGCGTGGCCAATGGGCTGGTTTTGGCAGCGACCATGCGCTGATGTTCATCTACGCGATAGAAAATACAATTAGTGGAAAAAAGTATGTAGGTCAAACTATCACTAGTTTGAATCACAGATTTAGACGTAGACATGCCACCTCTATGGCATAAGGTGTTTTTATGCGGCGTCAAAAAGAAACGGTTGTAGATTATCGTCCTTGGGGAAACTTTAAGCGCTATTGCTTAAACGAACCAGTGACCGTAAAGATCATTGCTTTAAACCCAGGGCAATCCCTGTCCGTTCAAAAACATAAGAACAGAGATGAGCTCTGGATTGCCCTTGATGGTAGTATCGTAGCAGAACTTGATGGGGAGACGATTGGATTGGGACTGGGCGGAGAACTCTGGATTCCCAGGGGCTCCGTTCACACTGCGACCAATCGACACTATCACCAGTCCCGCCTTCTTGAGGTAGCCTTTGGCACCTTCGATGAGGAAGACATAACGCGCCTATCGGATAAATACGGGAGAGTAAAAAATGGCTAATAAGAAAATCAATGTGATGAAGCCTACGAATAAGGATACGGTTTCTACCCGACACCTTCCCCAGAGTGCTGACGATCGCAAGCAGCAGCTGTCGGATTTCAAGGCGGGTCAAGCGGAGAAGGAAAAGATCAAGGAAGATCGCTTTGCAGCTATCAAGGCTAAGAGAAAGCCCCGTCCGGGTGCGGGCGGAAGCGGTGGTGGAATCAACATCACGGTGGATAGCGATAAGAAGTAGTCATTCCCTTAAGAGACGTTAGGTTTCTTCAGACCAGGAGCATTATGAAGCTACTTTACACGAAGAAAGGATTACCTGTTCTTTTTAGACACATGGACTCCGCTCTCGTAGAGATGCGCTACTATGTTCTTTGCGGATCCGTTAATGAGTTGATTCCCAGCGAATACGGACTATGCCACGCCCTGGAGCATGCTCTCTTCTGTGGTACTAACACAAGAAACTCCGTCGAGATCAAGATTGCTTGGGATAAACTTGGAGCTTACTACAACGCTTTTACAGACTACGATCACACCGCCTATGTGAATACGGCTCTCAAGAAGAACTGGCAAGAAAGCTACGAAATTCTGGCGGATATGTTCTACAATGCTAACTTTCCAAAGGATCGTTGGGAAGACATTGAAAAGGGTGCTATTATCTCTGAGATCCAGAGGACCCAAGATAATCATGCAGAACAGCTGCAGGAAGCCACCTACTCAGATGCGTTCGGCGAGAACTATCACCCCATTCTTGGAGACATCGAGAACATTCAGAAAGCTTCCGTAGACGATCTAAAGAAGTTCTACGAGCAGCACTACTGTGGCAACAACGTGGTGTTTGTCATTGCAGGAGATTTATCGGAGACCCAAGTCCTACGAACAGTGGAGCGCCACGATAAGATCCGAAAGAACACACCTGCCCCAATAAACAAAGTAAGCTTTGGTTTCAATTCCGCGCCGGTAAAAATGGTTAGACCTGTAGAGCAAGCGCTCATCACTGCGGTTAAGCCGATCCCTTTCTCCCGAAACCTTCGACATCGAATCGCACTTTCCTTAGGACTTACCTGCCTGGAGCAGTACCTATTTACGGAGCTTAGAGAAAAGCGAGGTCTTTGTTATGGAGTGTATGCGGACGTCGAGATCGGCATTCAGAATAACTTCTTCCTAACCCTCAGCACCGCCACGGATCTTGAAAGACTTCCGAAGATGCAGAAAGCTCTGAAGAGTTCTTTGGAGAACTTTGTAGAAAAGGGACTAACGAACACGCGAATCGCGTGCGCAAAAGCGGCTGAGACCTTTGGCTATGCAGGGAGCGCAGAGAAGGTTAGCTCGTCTACCGATGTTATGTGGGATGGTTGGAAGAATCAAATCTATTCGGATCCCTTCGACGCACATCTCAGCGTTATGGAGAAGTTGGATAATGGAACTGTTCGAAGAACAATAACCAAGGCTCTTGAAGGCAAGCTTAAGATTGGTACTATGACCTCAGGAAAGGATTGAACTCAATGAGTTTTCAGACCGGGCTGACGTACGATGACGTCTGTTTAGTTCCACAATACAACAACGTTCCCAGCAGAACCGAACCAGATCTTTCGACCTGGATCACAAAAGACATACGCATGAACATGCCTCTTATTCCCGCTAACATGGATACGGTTATAGGAGAGGATTTAGCAGAGGTCATCCTGCGCAACGGCGGGTTTCCTATCTTCCATCGCTTCGCCCCTCTCGAGACTCAAATGTCTTGGGTAGAAAAGTTCAAGCGTAATGTGTTTGTATCCTGCGGAATCAAAGACGATCCCGCTCTATTCGTTCTTCTGGATAAGCTTCCTGTTGGGGTAGTTATAGATGTGGCGCACGGTCATTCAGATAAAATGTTCAAGTTAATCTCTACTATCAAGAAGCGATACGGACAGACTATTCAGATAGTCGCAGGGAACATTTGTACCCCGATGGCGTATCAGGACCTGGTTAATGCCGGAGTAGATGCCGTAAAGGTTGGGGTTGGTCCTGGGGCCGCTTGTACTACTCGTATCGTAACCGGTTTTGGAGTTCCTCAATTCACTGCGATTTATGAATGTGCGAAGGTAGCCCAGAAGCTTCGAGTTCCCATTATCGCGGATGGTGGGATTAGAAACAGCCGGGACCTAGTTCTTGCCTTGGCTGCTGGCGCTTCCTCAGTAATGGTGGGCAAGCTCTTTGCTCTTACTACCGAAAGTGCCGCTGAGAAACAAGAACAAACTTGGACTCCTGTTGCAGGTAAGCAAATCAACGGGGCTCCGTATTCACAGATGGTCGCGAAGTATCGAGGCCAAGCCAGCGAGGATTTCCAGAATGAGTACTATGGCGGACTGAAAGAGAAGACCGTTGCCGAAGGTACTGACTTCTGGGCTCCTGTTTCCGGATCCGCACAGGCGCTGATCGACGATTTGCTTGGCGGACTACGCAGCGGATTAACCTACGGCGGGGCTCGAAGCATTAAGGAACTCCAGCGCAAAGCGGAATTCATGAAGGTCACCCCTTCCTACGGACTTGAGAGTAACCCCAGGAGAGCATAATGGTCGCCCTAAGCGAGGATCTGAAAAGGAAGGAACGAGACGTACGACCTTACATTGAGGAGTACGCTAAGCTTTTCGAAATTGATCCTAACTTGGTGCGCGCTGTCATTACCCAAGAGTCTCGCTTTGTAGCAAACGCAGTTAGCCCAACTGGGGCGACGGGATACGGGCAGTTCACTGGTATCGGGGCTAAGCAGGTTCAGAACATTGCTGCAATGACTCCGAAGGCTGCGGACCTGAAGAACTTCACCAAGCAAGACGCAGACGATGAGAACATGGGTATTAAGGCAATATGTGCTACTCTTTGGTGGCTTTACTACCGAAAGTATCCGCAAGTTGAAGACAAGAAGCTTCGATTGGAAGCTTGCCTTACTTTTTACAATACCGGAGGAAAAGCCGCAGCATTGGTTATTCAGTACGGGGGGCATGCCCAGGCAATTGCCGCTATCAAGCAGCTTTCTCCTCAGTATCGTTCCCAGGGTGATAAGTACGCACCTGAAGTATTCCTGTGGTTTGTGGCTTGGCACGATTTTATCGAGGCGGAAAAAAAGCCTGTTGCGAAACCTGCAGAAGTTCTCCCGGTTCTATCTAATTCCAATCCATTTGATAATCGCACCAAGAGCATTGATGTTCGCTATAAGGCTTTGATTGAAGCCCTAAAGCTACTTGCTGATGAGGATAAGGATATTGATATCCTCATCAATACTCGGGACGGGTTGACGGAGCTCACCCTAATCTTTCACGGGGAGTTTTAATGCCAGTAGTCAAAACTGAAGAGCAGGTGGAGAAGCTCAGGGCTTCCGCCAAGCTACTTTCTCAGTGCTTGGACACTTTAGTCAAGGCTGCGCAGCCGGGACGATCTGGGGCTGCCCTAGATCGTCTGGCGGAGGAATTTATTAGGGATGGGGGTGCTATTCCCGCCTTCAAAAATTACTCTCAGGGTGCGGCTAGAACGCCTTTCCCGGCGTCCATTTGTTTTTCCCGCAATCAGGTTCTAGTACATGGTATACCGTCTGAAACGGACATCATTCGGGAGGGGGACATAATCACGATAGATTGCGGTTTGGATCTGGACGGGTGGTTTGCAGATGCAGCCCGTCTTTTTGGAATCGGCACAATAACAGAAGAAGATACTGCCATAATCAAAGCCAGCGAGGGGGGACTTCAGGCGGGCATTGACGCCTGTGTAGTGGGGAACAAGTTAGGTGATGTTTGTAATGCTATTCAGAACTCTATAGGGAAAAGCCCCTATCATAACGTCTATCAGTTCTGTGGTCATGCCATCGGTACAAAGATGCATGAAGAACCTCAAGTTCCCAATTTCGGACGACCTAAAACCGGCATCGATCTTGAACCAGGAATGGTTTTCTGTCTAGAGCCCATGCTAAAGAAAACCAAGGCCGGACTAGGGGTCCTCCCCGACGGCTGGACGATAGTGACCCTGGATCAGTCCAGGGCAACACATATCGAGCACATGGTGCTGGTCACCACTGGGCAACCAGAAATACTTACAATTGGAGGCTAACGTACGACATTCTTACTAAGAGTGTTGGCATTAGAGACTTAATCATGGAAGGTATCGTAAAATGGTTTGATGCTAAGAAGGGGTACGGATTCATCGTTTCCCCAGAAGTAACAGACGACGCGGGTCTAACTCGAGACGTCTTTGTTCACTACAGCAAGATTCAGATGGAGGGTTTCAAGAAACTTGAAGCAGGTGAGGCGGTTACTTTTGAGCTCATCTGGGGACCGGATACGAAACCCCAGGCAGATAATGTGTCCCGACAGGGCGCATAGGAAACACAAGGAAGGGAATTTCTTGGAGCTTGTTGACAACGGGTAGAGATTATCGTATTATTTGGCATTGATGGACTCATGAGTCTGTCTTGGGGCCTCCCTCCTGGGTATTTGGAATGGAGACCCGTTAGGGACTTCAATGCCCTACCCATCGGCGTTAAGCCGAAAAAGCCCAAGATAGGATAAAAAAGAAAGAAAGAAACACAAGAACGGAGGGAACATCCAATGGGTGTACTAAAGCACGACGGAACTGTGGTCAACCTAGACGCACTGGATCCGATCTTTGACACTAACGCCAATGGTTTTGGTCCTGAGACTACCCGCAATCCTGATATGGCAGGTCCTGTGCCATCTAGGGGCGGCATGCCTTGGAACGGCGGCTACAATGGAATGGAGATTCGATCTTCGTCCACTGGAGTTGCGACTGTTGGTACTGGCCGATCCGGAGTATTGCCTGCGGGCAATGCGCCGCTGGCTGGCGTCACTCGTCGGTAAGCGTCTATAGTATTTGGGCTGTTATTGGGCTGCCCCCAATCTCAGCCTCAAGGCGGTCTTAATGGATTTACAAGTACATAGTAGTGATAACACCGAAACCCTTCTGTATGAAGATGGGGTGCTAGTCTTTTTGGCGGCCAAACCTATCATCATTCAATCTTCCGAGATCATGAAGGTTCAGACAGGGTTATCGGTAAGAGTACCTTTCGGTTATGTTCTAAACATTAGTACTGCCCCCGCACTGGCGGTAAAAGCAGGAGAACTCTTTCCCGGTCTTATGGCAGTTAGTTGGTCCGAGCAGGAAGTTGAACTAGAGCTTCCCGTTAGAAACTGTGGGAGAAACGTTCTGAACATTATGTCACAGCAAACCATTGCCATTGGGCATGTGATAAAGACTGAGGAAGTAAATGTGAAGGCCTTAGAGCCACAGAATTGGAAGTCGGTTTCCAATGCGGAAAGTAAACCGCAAAAGAAGAACTCCAACTTCAAGTTCGAAATAAGATAAAGGACTAATCTTTGATTGTAGCCTTTAAGAGACTTCATCCCGACGCTATAGTTCCTGTTCATAAGACCCCCGGGTCTTCTGGGGCAGACGTTTGTTCTGTAGTAGACATGGTTATTCCCGCCGGGAAAATTGGGCTTATCCCTTTAGGATTTGCGGTGTCTGTTCCTAACGGTACGGAAATTCAGGTTCGCCCCCGCAGCGGGCTGTCCCTGAACCACGGAATTACTGTTTTGAATACCCCCGGGACAGTGGATTCGGATTATACTGGGGAAGTTAAAGTCATTCTCATTAATCTGGGGGAGAAAGACTTCCAGATTAAGAAAGGCGATAGGATTGCCCAGTTGGTAATTTGCTACGTGGCACCAGGAACTTATGTAGAGAGAGAAAACCTTGACAACACTGTCCGAGGCCCGGGAGGTTTCGGCTCAACCGGAGAAAGGAATTAGCATGCTTATTGGTAATACACCCGCTCCCCAAGACATTAACCTCACCTCTACCATTAAGGTAGAGCAGAAGGAGGAGGGTAAAGCAGTCATCACGATACCCGCCGAGCTTAGATTAACCCCAGAACTTATTGCTCTCGTTAACCAGGCCCTTCAGGCGCAGGGACTTGAGTTGGTTCATATGAACATCAACAGCAAACACGTACAGGAACTAAAGGATCTTCCAAATGTCGTTCTCAACGGGGAGAGGACAGCAAGCTGAGCTCGATGTGATTCTGGCTTCCTCTGGAGTCAGGGCTCCCTGTTTCATTGGGGGCCTTAAGGCTATTCAGGAAAAGGGATATCATATCAAACGAATCGCCGGAACATCAGGCGGTGCGATCATTGCCGCCGGCTTTGCTCTTGGTCATAGTATTGAGGACATGTACGAGCGCGCGCAGTACATCCCCTACGACGGCTTTAAAGACTTCAACATCGCGAATCTGATTAGCCTCAAGAATCCCAGTGTTTACACGGGACGTGCCTTGGACGAGTATTATCAAAGTCTTTACGGGGATGCCACCTTGAAAGACTTCAAGATCGATTGTAGAATCTCTGTTGTAAGCATTGTAGGCCGAAAACGCCATATACTTACTCGCGATTCCCACCCCGATCTGCCTGTCTGGAAGGCTGTTCGGATGTCTTCTACTATTCCGTTCATCTTCCCTTGGTATGATTTGGACGGAGACCCGGTAACAGACGGAGCCCTAGTGACTGGGATGTTCGATATGTTCCCAGACTCTCCTCGCCCAATAATCTCTTTGCGCCCTCGGTCCGATCATTTCATTAAGAGAAAGATCCAGGATGTGCAAGCAAGCAGTACGATTCTTTGGAACTATCTGAAGATCATCGCCGAGTATTTCCTTGACGCGGTAGATAGTCAGCACGTTCCTGATAATGAGTGGTCGAGAACGGTTATCATTCCCACTTTTGAGATTGGCGGATTCAACTTCAATCTCAAACCAGAGGATGTAGAAAGACTGGTACAGTACGGGTTTAATGCCGTCATTATCTCGAACTTACTTCCATACGTTAGATAGGCTTAGCCTCAGGATTACCAAGATCTTCCACGAGGCAAGCCTACAGGTTTGCTTATTTTCAGGAGAACAAGATGCCAGTAGTAGTAATAGATTATACGAATAAGGTTTGGGCGATGGAACAACCAGATGACGGCTTACTTCATGTGGGCTGGACCGGACAGCCGGGTCCCCGATTAGCTGAAGTATTAGAATTCATCAATACTCGCCAGAAGCAGTTTGATTCTTTCGCAGAAAGGAAGAGAGAGGATGAAACCCGTGACAAAGCTAAGCAGCCTAAACGAATCCGGGCAATACTTGCTGACCCCAGCAACATACGCATTACAGAAAATTGATGGGCAGGTTTCGATAGATAGGCGTAAGACTGTATTAGAAGATGGTCTAAAAGTCGGGGACTACGTCGAAATTGTTAAGCTTCCCGATGGGCGCTTTATCCTGACCAAAGCAGAAAGTGGTCTGCAGATCAGGAAAATCGCTTCTGCGTATGTACAATTCGACGGAGAAGTTAGCATAGAGGAGGTCTGAAAATGGTGTTCGATAATCTAAAGACTTGGTTTGCAGGCGCTTGGAAGTGGATCGAGGCTCTCTGGGATAAGCACGACAAGGCTTTGGGAGACATGGTCCAAGCAGTACTTCCTATGGTCATTGCAGTAGCTTTCCGCTCCGAGCTGTCCGGCGAACAGAAGAAGAAAGCAATTGTAGATGCTATTCTGGATAGCGCTGGTCAATACGCGAACGGTGTATCGAAGTCGATGCTGAATGAAGCCATTGAAATTGCAGCTAACAAGTACAACATTCAGATTGGTAAGCTCACTATTGATAAAATCGACATGTCCCGCACCGCTGTCCTTGCGGCAGGTCGAGAGTTTGCTAATGGTCAGCTGCAGATAAAGGGTACCGAAGCTGAGGACGCCGGCGTTAAGGTAGAAGTTCCTGTTCAACCGCAGTAATGGTATTATTTTCCGGCTTAAAGATACGAATACAGGGGCTTTGGAGGAGAATTACCTTGGTTAATTGGTCTGGTCTTATCTTAAGTGTGCTCAAAGCCGCAAAGTCAGAAGACCAACCGGTAGATCCAAAGTATATTGTCATTAAACCTCGTATCCTTTCCGATCACAATGTGCTTCGGGGGGTAGCTGTTTTACGAGGAGTCCTGGCTTTTGTTCCCGCCGCAAATATTGCGGCGCCACTCTTGTCTTTAGGAGAAACCGGTTTCCTCATCTGGAAAAGAATTGCTCTCGGGAGAGAGTGGGATGAGTTGGTTTTTCTACCCGCCGACCCAAACATTATGCGCATCTCGGTAGAGTTGGATTTGGAGTTGAACAAACACTTTGGAAATCTTATTCTTCAACATAACTGGGATTCCGAAGCAATCTCCGCTCTAGAGAAGATCTATAACGATTTCTGGTTTATTACCGATCCGGAAATGCTTCGGGTTAAATACCCACAGGTAGACTTCACCTACATTAGTTCTTGCTGCGCTCGCAATAGAGATGTTCTCCAGAATGAACTCTCAACCATTGAGCAGGCCATCAAGCAGAACAGTCAGGGTGCCGTCGTGGATACCAACGTTAAGGAAGCCATCGACGCCCTGAAAGAACTATTCCCTGCTATGCGGGACTGGGCATTGTTCAACTCTGAAGGGTTCAATGAGTTAGTAGATATCATCGATACGGCGGTATAAGAGAGATGAAACCTCATAAACTATTTCTGATCGTCGTAGTTGGGCTGCTGTCTTGTTCTACAATGTATTTTAGCCAAGCTCGGGATGCGCATAACAAAAACATTGCCCTATACAACGCCTGCTCTGAAGGAGCACATTACGTCCCAATCAAACAAGGTTGTGAGCCAGATGAACTAATAAAGACACTAAAAGAGGTTTTCGTCCTCGCTGAAAAA
>Ga0315296_10002216_pt1 | contig 16647 bp, 16 predicted proteins | sample YL17G14_18_MG_FD_203921 | JGI IMG/M metagenome (GOLD analysis project Ga0315296, IMG submission 203921) | Sediment microbial communities from Yellowstone Lake, YNP, Wyoming, USA - YL17G14_18 | ecosystem: Environmental > Aquatic > Freshwater > Lake > Sediment | place: USA: Wyoming | collected... | reverse complement strand
CTGGTTTCAAGATTCCTGCGGTCATCCAGAGGAAATCCGAGACCGTTGTGAACATGCTCCAGGGGGAGACATTGGTGCTGGCCGAGCTTCTTGGCTCGCGGAACGTGAAGAGGGTGGAGAAGGTGCCGCTGTTGGGGAGCATCCCGATCATCGGGGAGCTTTTCAAGTCCAGGCATTTTGAGGATGGGAGGACAGAGTTTCTGGTGTTTGTGACCCCGACGATAGTGAGGCCCGGAGCGCTGGATCAGAGGAAGGTGCAGGAGATGAAGGAGCGCTTCAAGGAGGCGGGCGAGGACATCGGATTTAGTCTGTTGGATTGATTAATATTGATGAACATGAGCCTATATGGTAGTGTAATTTGGAGAGAGAAATGAAGGGATTTGCCATAAAATCTTCTGGGGTTTCCATTACACTTACCTCGGAGCAGGTCAGGGAAGCGTACCGCCGGCTTGTAAAAGCAGAGGGAGAAGACTGGCTTTATGAACCTGAGGTTGTAGAGGAGATACATCACCGAGCGCGTTTGGCCCAGAAGGAGCTCAAAGCTCGCAATACTGTTACCTGGAGACCCAGGCATAAAAAAAGTGTGGCGAGTTGAACTCGGAAGTGCAGTAAGAAGGGATTTCAAGAAGCTTCCACATCCTGTTTACATAAAAATCGAAGAATGGTTTGATTCTCTTTCCCTCGATCCTTACCAAGGCGAACCTCTCCATGGTCTTCTCAAAGGTTTTTGGAAGGTTTCTTTTAATGTTCAGAACGTGAGCTATCGCATCGTTTATCAAATTTTGAAGACCGAGAAGGTGGTTCTCATTATCATGGTTGGATCCAGAGAAGGATTCTATGAACAGCTATCTCGACGAATAAAGTAAATCTTCAATTATTCCCCACCACATGATATTTTTTTGGTATTCTAAAAATGGGGTCTGAGAAAAATGCACAGAATAATCGAGGTAAAACCAACAGGGCTGGGGCTATTTAGAATGCGCTTTGCGCGAGGGCTTCTTGGACAAGGTGGAGCTTGTTTTGCGCAGCCTGCCGTTCAGTGTCTTGATAAATCCCCAGAGGAGCCTGTTGGCAAACTGAAGATCGTTCAGCAGCACATTGAGATCCTCTTTTTTAAGTATCAAGCAGGTAGTTGGGGAGGTGGCAACGACCGATGCAGATATGGGATTTTCGTCAATGAGAGACATTTCCCCAAAGTAGGAGCCCTGGCCAAGCTTTGCAATTATTTTTGATCTTTTCCCCTTGCTCTTCCGGATTTTCACCGCGCCTTCTTTAATGATATACAGCGAGCGCCCCATCTTTCCTTCCTCCAGAATAACAGTGCCCTCTGGGAAGGTTTCTGTTTTGATGATATCCAGTATGCGGCTGAGCTCCTCATCGGAGAAGCTCCAGAAGAGGTCTATTTCCCTAAGAAATTCCTTGTTCTCCATTGTTCATCCCTTTTCTTCCTAAATTATATCTTTGTCCTTTAATAGTTGCAATTCAAAGGTATTGGGGATAATATCCCTGCCAATGAGATTTTTCCTCGTCTCAATGCTTTTTTTTGCAAGCGCAATGCTTGTGGGGTGCACAAAGGCGCCGCTTACAGATGAAGAGGTCATAAAAGGAATTATTGATAAGGTTGCCCGCGCTGCAGAGAAGAAGGACATCCAGGTTATAAAGAAAGCCATTTCCAAATCCTATCACGATTCTCAGGGAAACGATTTTGATGCGCTCAATGGGTTCCTCCTCTCCCATTTTTTCCGTTCTGAGAAGGTAGGCGTCACGCTGACTGTATCGGAGGCAACCGTTGACGGAGAGAAGGCACAGAGCCACACCGAGGCGTTTCTGACAAGGGTCCAGGCCGGCAGCGGCGTGGGCGGGTATCTTGCCAGGGATGCTGACTATTATCGTTTCGATCTGAAATGGCAGAAGGAGGAGGGGGAGTGGAAGGTTACATCCGCCTCCTGGGGGCCAATGGAGAAACTCCAATGAAGCTGGACCATATCGGCATTGCCACAGAAAGCCTGGCAAAAGCAAGAGCGTTATACAAGGATTTCCTCGGGCTTGAGCTTCTTGAAGAGGAGGTCGTGGAGAAGGACAGGGTCCGTGTGGCATCGTATAACCTCGGGGAGTGCCGCCTTGAGCTTCTCGAACCATTAAGCCCTGATTCGCCTGTGGGGAAGTTTCTGGAGAAGAGGGGAGAGGGGATTCATCATATCTGCTTTGAGGTGAAGGACATTGATGAGACCCTGAAAACCTTGAAAGGGCAAGGTGTTCCGCTAATAGATGAAAGCCCCAGGCAGGGAGCGCACGGCCGCCGCATTGCCTTTCTTCATCCGCGCGGGACAGGGGGTGTCCTCATTGAATTGGTGCAAAAATCTTGACAATCCTAAGGGTGCCGTGTTAAGGTCAGTCCACATTTTGAAAAGGAGGAGAGAGATGAAAAGAGCGAGCCAAATAGCAATAATAGCAATAGCATTTCTTGCGTTCGTTTGTCTTCCGGTTGCTGCTCAGGAGGAGGAAGGGAAGGGCGTTGAGGTTTCACTAAGTGGTTATTTTAGGGTGAGGCATTACTACATTGATGATGTTTTGATGTCCGATCCATACGGAAACACCCTGAACACAAACTCCTCATACTTCCAGCAGAGGGTCAGGCTTGAGCCCACCATCAGGGTCAGCGAGAATGTCAAGCTAATCGGCCAGATCGACATCTTTGACGATGTGATCTGGGGGAACAATAATGCGCCGGTGCCTGCCCTGGCAGGTGCTCCAACATCTCAGGGGCAAGACGGCTCTTTTGCCGATGACCAATACGGGGTGAGGTCAATCAATCCCAAGAGGTTTTATGCCGATGTCCTTCTTCCTTTCGGCAAGCTTGAGTTCGGACGGATGCCCTCTCACTGGGGCCTGGGGCTTCTTGAGAACGATGGAAACGGGTTCAGAAACGAGTGGGGAGATGCCCATTACGGCTCCACCCACGACAGGATCCTCTTCGCCACCAAGCCCATGGGCAAAGAGGGCCCCATGATTCTGGCCATCGCATTTGACAAGAATGCCACGGGCAATGCAGACCCGCTCGCCCCGGGAAGCATCGATGCTTCCATTGACGATGTTCAGCAGATCTCTATTGTTCCGGTCTATCATCCGGAGGATAAAAATGTCACTGCCGGCATATTCGCAGCATACCGCACCCAGGACTCCACAAAGACAAATATCTATGCAACATCAGCTTATTGTGATTTGGATTTAGAGCCTTTGAGGCTCCAGGTTGAGGCAGTGTGGGTTGGCGGGGAAACAGAGGCGCTAATGCCTGCGCTACTGGTAGCCAACGAGGAGGACAACCTTGGGCTCACCGGCAAGACGGATGTGAACGCCATCAATGGAGTTCTCAGGGCGACATACAATTACGAGCCGCTCAAGTTCATTGTTGAGGGCGGGTATTCTTCCGGGCAGGAAAAGGATGCCATTATTCCGGAGAGTCACTCCACGCGGACGACTTCCAAGTTGACGACCTATCCTTTCAACCCTGATTACAATGTTGGGCTAATCCTGTTTGAGGAAGTCCTCTATAGAAAGAGCCTGGCTGCTGCAGAGGAGAGGTTCCCCTATCCCAACGATGAGCGGCTGGCATTGAAAGAGCTTATCCCGAGCCACGGTTCGGTGAGGAATGCCTGGTATGTGGCGCCGCTGATCAAGCTGGACCTGACCGATGCGCTTGGGACCAAGCTGGGCATCCTCTATGCCCAGGCAGTGGATGATCTTGCCGATCCCACTTCCCGTGCGGCTGGCTGGACGAATTACGAGGGGAACCACAAGCTTTCCAAGGACCTGGGATGGGAGATTGACTGGGGAATCCACTTCGGCCTTGCAGACAACTTTGATTTCGGCGTCCAACTCGGCTACTTCATACCGGGAAAGGCGTTTGAGACTACATCTGGTGACACCGTCAACGTTTTTGAGACCCTGACGAGGCTCACCGTTACGTTCTGATCCTGTTTTCTGCATTAGGCTTTGTTGAGGAGAGAACACGGCCCGAAAGAAGCCCTCGCATCTTGATGAAATAGGGCGCGCGCGGATGGTGGATGTGACCTCCAAGCCCTCAACCCTGAGGGAGGCGGTTGCGGAGGGATCCGTCACAATGAGGCCTTCAACTCTTAGACTCATCACAAGGGGGACTCTTGAGAAGGGGGATACCATGGCCCTTGCCCGTGCGGCCGGAATCATGGCGGCAAAGAGGGTGGGAGAGTTCATTCCCCTGTGCCATTCGCTGAATATTGGTTTTGCTGAGGTGTCTTTCCGTCCCCGGCTGTCGCAGGGCATCCTGGGGATAACGGCGCGGGTGAGAAGCGAGGGAAAGACCGGGGTTGAGATGGAGGCGCTCACGGCCGTGGCTATTGCAGGCCTCACGATCTACGATATGGCCAAGTCTGTGGACAAGGGCGTGGTCATCGGCAAAATCCGCTTGCTTGAAAAAAGGGGTGGGAAGTCTGACTTTGTGCTGAGGGCTAAGAGGGTTACCCTTTCACGACGCCCAAGGGTCTGAGCTTTGCGACCTTCTTGGCGAGCCCTGCCTTTTCCACGCATTCCACTACCTCTGTGACATCCTTGTAGGCCTCAGGTATCTCTTCAAGAAAACCCTCGCGGCTCGCTGCCTTGACGATGATCCCCTTGTCCCTGAGCTCCTTGCCGATGTTCCTTCCCTTGGCTGTCCTGATTGCCTGATGCCGGCTCATGACTCTGCCGGCCCCGTGGCACACGGTGCCGAATGTCTCGGCCATGGCCTGGGGCTGTCCGATCAGAACATAGCTGCATCGGCCCATGTCTCCCGGAATAAGGACCGGTTGGCCCACGCTTGAATATGCCCTGGGAATGGCCGGGTGCCCGGCGGGGAATGCCCTGGTGGCACCCTTCCTGTGGACCATGAGCTCTATCTCGCGGCCCTCAAATATATGCTTCTCCCGTTTTGCAATGTTATGGGCGACATCATAGACCATTGTGAGCCCCAGCTTGTCCCGTTTCATTCCAAGGACCTGCTCGAAGCTCTCCCTGACCCAGTGGGCGATGATCTGCCTGTTGGCGAAGGCGAAGTTGACGGCGCAATTCATGGCCTTGAAGTAATGCTCTCCCTGTTCCGAGCCGATGTATGCGCAGGCAAGCTGTCTGTCAGGAAGCTCGATTCCAATGTCTCTAACATGGGATGAAAGAGTTCTGAGATAGTCGTCACAGACCTGGTAGCCGAAGCCCCTGCTGCCCGTGTGGACGAGCACTGTAATCTGTCCCAGGAATAGGCCAAGGATGCGCGCAGCCGGATCGTCGTAGATCTCCTCAACATAGCCAATCTCAACAAAATGGTTTCCGCTCCCTACGGTCCCAAGCTGGTCGCGGCCCCGGCTCAGTGCCTTATCGCTCACAAAAGAAGGGTCTGCCCCCTTGATGCCTCCGCCCTCCTCTGTGAACTCCAGGTCCTCCTTGTCCCCGAGCCCCCTGTCAACGGCCCATCTGGCCCCATCAACCAGGACCTTTTTCAGCTCCTGTGCGGACAGCTTGAGGTCTCTCCTGTGGGAACCGACACCGGAGGGGATATTCAGGAACAGGGCATTGACAAGATCCTCAATATTGGACTGGATGGTCTCGCGCTTCAGATCGGACCTGAGGAGCCTCACCCCGCAGTTTGATACCACAAAGCCGTTGGCGACAAAGTTGTGGTCCGGATGGGCCACAGTGAAATCGTAAACATCGTCATCAAAGGGAACCTCATCGACAGAGGCAATGCGCTCCCACACCATGCCACTTGTCCCAAGCCCGGCTGTGGCTTCTCGGTGGTATTCTTCAAAGGTAAGAAAAGTACTGCTGACACGTGCTCCGGTCTCCCGGCCTTCATACAGAGAACGCTCCAGAAATCGTCTATTGACATATGTTCCTTCCAATTTGCCATAGATTGTCTGCGGAGCAACGCCTGCTGCCTGCATAGCCAAAGTTGCCTCGATTGCTTCTTGGCGAAGGTTTATAACCCTGCCCTTGCATTTGAGGTACAGAACCGCAGCGTTGGCAAGAGCCCTGCGCTTGTGGTTGTATTCAAATCCGATCGTGCTCCACAGATTCATGAGACTCTGCGGTGTGGAGGAAAGAATGAGGCGAAGGCGGTGCGACCGTCCTTCAATAAGTGTACTGATGGTTTTTGTCTCCACATCAAATTCGGCAAGGAGTCTCGATAATCCCTGCATAAATTTTTTGCCGCTCTCCACAAACCCATCATGCTTGGTTATACACAGGATTGGAGAATAGAAATTATAGTTGCGAACCTTGAATGGTTTGGGTGTTGTCAGCTCCGCCCCGAACAAGGCAGCGAGGAACAGGCGCTTCTGCCAGCGTGTGGCCTGGAAGAGCCAGTCAGGAATGGTAAAATCCTGAGAGGTTTTATTTCCCAGAGGGGCACCCAGTGCCGCAAGCAATACTGCGAAGGCGGAACTGACGATTTTGAACGCTGTCTCAGTATTTTCGAATTCGTAGTGGCTGTAGAATGTCTTGATCCGGTGCGTACGTGCCCGGGTGTAGATACGAGAGGCAGTGAACCCCAGGGCCTCAACATCTGCACGAATCGTCTGGAGATCATCCTCTTTTCCCCAAAACCAGGTTACTCCCTTCCCTGTGCGATTGGTGAAATATATCGATCCGTCTCCCCAGGCATATCCGAGAAGTTTCAAGAGAAACGGAAACTGTGGCGATCTGTATTCCAAAGGCAGCACACCGAGCCGTTCCAATTGTGCGAGGATCTGTGCGGCCCCATTCCCACTATCTCCTTTGCCGTGCTTCGTGAGGAGACGGAGGATATCGTTCCTGTCTACGATCACACTCTCAGAGGGAGGTTCGTAAGGGACACCTTCGAAAGGATACATCGCAATACGGTCTCCTTCTTTCACTCGCTGAAGTTCCACCATTCCCTCCGGCGTCAGAAATGGATGGTCTGCTGTAGCAGTGATTTCGTCTCCGGTCTCTGTGACTACTCGACAGACAGGTGCACGGGGGCTTTGTTTGATATATCGCGAAAGAGGTGTGGAAGTAGGTAGATTGTGTTGCAGATCCTGGCATAAAATCGTGTCACGCCTCCATGAGGATTCCATTTCGGATATGGGCAGTGTATATCCGAACGCATGAAGCACCCGTGAATATCCTGCAAGGCAGTTTATGTCATATCCCACGCCGCCCGGGGAGATGATGCCTCCGTCCATGGACATTCCAGCCACCCCGCCAATGGGAAATCCGTATCCCTGGTGGATGTCGGGCATGGCCATGGATGCCTTCACTATCCCGGGAAGGTGGGCCACATTGGCCACCTGGACGAGGCTCTGATCCTTGCGGATCGCCTCAATCAACTTCTCGTCTGCATAGATGATCCCGGGGACCCTCATCTTCCCCTCTTTCGGGATCTCGTAGTGACACTCGTCTTTTTTCTGAAGCTTTACTTCGGCCATGATCGCATCATATGTCGAAGATCACCTGTGCTATCCAACCATCAGGAGACTTCTCAACCTTGAGCTGGTGGTATGTGGCGCCCTTGATCTCTTTGCGCATGATGTGGCGGGAGAAATCAACCGGCTCTCCGTAGGCCACGCCCCTTACCCCGATCTCGCTGGCCTCGGCGATCTCAAACTTTTTGAGGAGGAGTCTCTTTAAGTGAAAGTAGTCAAGGAGCTCCCTGAGCCAGTTGAGAAACAGCTCCTCCCTGTCCCACCCTTCGGCCTGGACCTCAACTTTTTTCCTCTCCCTAACTGTGTTCAGGTCGGCCATGATGTCAAACAGGGCAAAGCCCGCATTGGCGAAAAGCTCCATTTCATTTGCCCCGCGAACCTTGATCCCGATGTCCGCGGGATGGTCAATCAACTCATATGGTTTTTTCATTGAGCGGACTCTTTAAGACACGGCCAATGGCGTGAATGGAACTCCTTGGCCTTCTCAATTAGACGCTGTCCAGGCCCGGATGCGGCAGGGATGTCGCTGGCTTGTTCCTTCTTTTCCTTCAGGGCATCGAGGACAGCCAACACAGACGCTGAGATTCCCCCAAGGCTATACCCGCCCTCGAGCACAAAGCAGATCCGCCCGCCGCAGCAGGTATCGGCGATCTCCCTGAGGATTGTAGCCATGCCCCTGAAACCGTCCTCTGTAACCTCCATTCCGCCCAGGGGATCCATGTGATGGATGTCAAACCCTGCCGAGACAAGGATCAGCTCGGGCGAGAAGCTCAAGGCGATGGGCTTGAGGATCTCCTGGAAGATGAAGATGTAATCACCGTCGTTCCGCCCGGCAGGGAGGGGCATGTTCACAGTGAACCCTGTTCCCTTCCCTGACCCTGTTTCGTCAAATGACCCACTCCCGGGATAATAGGGATACTGGTGCGTGGAGAAGTAGAGGACAGAGGGATCATCATAAAATGCCTGCTGTGTTCCGTTCCCATGGTGGAGGTCCCAGTCCGCGATCAGGACCTTTTTGATGCCGTGTTTCTTCTGGGCGTATCGGGCTACAATGGCAACATTATTGAAAATGCAGAAGCCCATGCCCCGGTCCATTTCGGCATGATGGCCAGGGGGCCGCACGAAAGCAAAGGCTTTCTTGCCTCCAATCACATAATCAATTGTGTTGAGGAGCCCGCCCACGGCCATCCGTGCGACGTAATAGCTCTTTGTTGAGAGGGAAGTGTCCGGGTCGAGATACAGGAGCCTGCCCTCGGCTACATTGGCGCTGGCAACCCTTTCTATGTAACCCTTTACATGGACAAAGGAGAGCTCTTCAACAGTGGCCTCCCTCGGCTCTATCCTTTTGCACTTGTCAAGGACCCCTTCCTTGCGGAGGGCATTATGGATGGCCGTCAGTCGCTCCGGGCACTCAGGGTGCCCTTCCCCGGTGAGGTGCTGGAGATAAATGTCATCGTATAGGATCGCTAAGTTTTTCATGAACATACTATAACCCTTGTAAGTAAGGCCTTGCAAGAGACGTTTGGAGTTCCCGCGCTTTTTCCTTGAAATTGGAGCGCAAATGGGGTAAAAATCGGCTTAATTATGAGCATATTGGAGGCCATGCTCCTGGGACTTCTGCAGGGGCTGACAGAGTTCCTTCCTGTAAGCAGCTCAGGGCACCTTGTGGTTGCCCAGAGTTTGATCCCGAACTTCCAGCAGCCCGGTGTGCTTTTTGATGCCTTGCTCCATATGGGGACCCTTCTGGCTGTTGTCGTCTTTTACAAGAAGGATTTTGCCCTTATCCTTTCCTCCCTCCTTCCCGGATCTCCCCGTGATAATAAAAAGAGGAAGGAGGGAAGAAGGCTGCTCTATATCATCATCCTCGGCTCCATTCCCACGGCTATCATCGGTTTTCTCTTCAAGGATCAGGTGGAGGCTTTGTTTGTTCGTCCAAAGCTGGTGGGAGTCATGCTTCTGATCACAGGGGGCATACTCGCCCTTTCAGACCGCGTTGAGGCCAGGGGAAAAGGTTTGGCCGGGATGAAGGGATGGAAGGCCGTTGTCATCGGCATATTCCAGGGAATCGCTGTAATCCCCGGGATATCCAGGTCCGGGGTGACGATCGCATCAGGAATCATGCTCGGCCTCAAGCGGGAATTTGCAATGGAATATTCCTTTATCCTCGCTGTCCCTGCCGTGTTCGGGGCGGTTGTCCTGGAGGCAGTGCGCCACCTTCCGGCATTTATAAGTGATGTGGATTTGGTGGCATATATCCTCGGAATGTGTGTTGCCGGATTCGTGGGATATCTCACCATCGGTTGGCTCTTTAAGCTCCTCCAGATGAAGAGGCTCGTTTATTTCGGTATCTACTGCTTTATTATAGGTATGCTCGTTGTCTCCATCCTGTGAAATGGATCTTTCTTCCTTCCATTGACATATCCAATTTGGGGTGATTAAAATGATCCACTATAACAGGAGGTGATTATGGAAAGGATAACATTTGAGACGCTTCTTCCGAGGCTTCAGGATTATATCTCAAAGTATGCAAAGGAGTGCCCGGAAAAGGTTGCAATGATTGACGCAGATGATGGAAGCGGGGTCAGCTATAAGAAATTTGACAGCCTCTCTGATTTTTTTGCGCTCAGGCTGAGATCAATGGGGATAGGAAAGGGGGACATCATAGCCACCTCGCTGCCCCTTCTCAAGGAGTTTGTCCTCCTGATATACGGCGCATTCAAGATAGGAGCCATTGTTGCCCCGCTTGATCTGAGATTGAAGGCCCACGAGATAGTCCGGTCAATTCAACTGATTAATCCGAAGTTCTACTTCTTCCTCGGCAAGACTCCCATTATGGATTTCAGGCCAATGATAGAGAAGGTAAGGGAAGAATGCCCCCAAATAAGTCATTGGGTTCAGTTTACAATTGACCCGTCCGAGCTTATAAAGGGCGCCATGACTATTACCCAGATGATGGACAAGAAAAAACTTATCCTGCTCAAGCTGAAGGACATACTCACCGGGTCCCTGAAGAGAGCAAAAAGCAATGTTGGGAAAAAGGACCCCGTCCTCATCATCTTTACAACAGGCTCAACCGGCAAGCCGAAACCAGCCCTGCTCAGTCACGAGAACATAATAGTGCAGAACCTCGGGCTTTACGCTGCATTTGACATGAAAGAAACAGACAGGATGATCGTGAACCTGCCCAACAGCCATGTTGGATGCATGACAGAGCAGCTTATGACGACATTTTTTGGAGGGGGGACCAACATCCTTATAAGGGTATTTGACCCATTGAAAACCCTTCAGGCGATAGAAAAATATAAGGCAACAATATTCGGACAGATACCAACGCAGTTTAACCTTGAATGGGCATTGCCTGATTTCAAGAAGTATGATTATTCGACCTTGAGGTTTGCGATATATGGAGGAAGCATGGTGACGACAAAATTCCTCGAGCAGCTCAGGAAAATGGCGCCGAGGATGGGGACCGGGCTTGGCCTCACCGAGTCAGCCGGTTTTGTCACCTATACTGACCCGGATGTGAGTCTTGAGGAGATTGCAAGATCTGTCGGCAAGGCGCTTCCATTTTCACCTGTGACCATAAGGGAACCAATGAAGGAAAACGGCCTTGCGGGCAAGACCCTTCCGCCGGATGGGGTTGGAGAGATATGTATTGAGGGCCCACAGGTCTTTCTCGGCTATTACAAGATGCCGGAGGAAACTGCAAAGGCAATATCCAAAGACGGAGTCTGCTACACGGGCGACATGGGATCTATAGATAGCAAGGGATATCTTCAGATCAAGGGCAGAAGCAAGTTCATGATTAAGCAGAAGGGATACAATGTCTATCCTGCAGACGTGGAGGAATTTATCTCAAAGATGGACAAGGTTGGGGAGTCGGCTGTGGTTGGGCTTGGGCACGAGATTTTCTCCGAGGGCATCCTTGCATTTGTGAAGCCAAAGCCAGGGGCAAAGATCGCGGCAGAGGAAGTGATGGAACACTGCAAGGGTATGGCCTCTTATGCGAGGCCCCTTCATGTTGAGATCTTTAACGAGGCATTCCCCATGACAAGGGTAAATAAGGTGGATTATCTGGCGCTCAAAGAGATTGGGATGAAGATTGTGGAGAAATTGAGAAGCCAGGGCGGATGGGACAAGAAGAAGACCTAACCGGGATTACCGCAGGACAACGAGGGCGTCCACAGCCCTCATGAAATTAGTGGAATTCATCCTTTCTTTAAATTTTTAGGGGTGCTTCCCTCCATACAAGGGATATACCCTCATTTCTCAAGAACTCCTTCATCCGATCCTCCAATCTTCGCATTTCATCCCTCGGATCCTTCTTAGACATCTCTTCATGGTGCTGCTTTCTGATCTTATGCAACTCGTTGAGAAATTTACTCTCCGACATCAAAAATCACCTCCTCTGGTGTGAGCAGGTCAATTTCTTTATAGCCCTCCATGCGACAAAGAGCAGAAACTACCCGCCGGGTTGTTATCCTGACGATATGTTTCATGTTCCACGAAACAAGCCCATCCACATTTCCACTATATAAGAACATATGATAGAAGCAAGCCTCTTAGCCAACCCTGAGAAAACCCAGGATTGCTGCCATGGTAGCAAGGGTAAAGCCAATGAGGGATCCGGCCAAGACCAAGCCGGCCAAGAGGCACAGGATGACAAGATGAATTTTAGAAGAAACGTTATTTCAGCGCAGGACGACGAGGGCATCCACAGCCCTTGCCCCCTTCTCGCTCACCATGAGGGGATTTATGTCCACCTCTGCGATCCTGTCCTTCAGGGAACAAGCAAGGGAAGAGAGTCCAAGAAGCACCTTGACCATCGAGTCAAGGTCTGCGGGTGGGCGTCCCCTGAAGCCCTTGAGCAAGGGGGCCCCCTTGATCTCATCAATCATCTCCCGCGCGTCTACCTCTACTATGGGGGCAACCCTCATTGAGACATCCTTGAGCACCTCCACGAAAACTCCTCCGAGACCGAAGAGGACTACGGGACCGAACTGGGGGTCTTGAGTAATGCCTGCGATCACTTCTGTCCCTTCCGTGATCATCTTTTGTATCAGCACCCCCCTAATCTCGGCGCCAGGCACATGGGCCCTGGAATTTCTGAGGACCTCCTCGTAAGCCTTTTTAAGGGCATCCGGGGATGAAATGTTCAGGGCAACCCCTCGTGCCTCTGTCTTGTGGAGGATCTGGGGTGAAACGACCTTGAGGCACACAGGGTATCCGATCCTTTCCGCGCTTGTAAGAGCATTCTCCACGGACGAGGCAACTTCTTCCTCTACTAGAGGGATGCCAAATTCTTTAAGAAGCAGTTTGCCCTCGTGTTCGTCAAGGGTGCCGCTTTTCCCATGGAGGAGTTGCGTGACCCGCTCGGGGACAGCGATGGAAGGAGGGGCTTCTTCAACCCTCTCCCTTGCGCGTTTCTGATATGCTCCATATTTTGAAAGCTGCGATATGGTGAAGGCAGCCTTCTCCGGGGAACCGTAGGAAACAAGGCCTGTCTTCTTGTAGATCCAGTGTGTTGCATCGGGATTGAAGCCGACAGCAATAATGGGTTTGCCCGTCTCAGCCATTACTTCTAATACCTTGGCTGCGAAGACCATATCGTCCCATTGTCTGAACTCCTGAAGATTGAGCCCTCCTGTTTTTCCTGATCGGCCGCCCTGGGAAGACTTTGCCTTTGCATGGCTGCGCAGGGACCTCCTTGCCCCGCCGATGACAGAGTAAAGGAACGGGAAGATGCCGAAGGAGTACCCCTTGATAAGCCGGGAGATGCGGGAGAAAGTGAGCAGGATCGTGCCCCATGTGGAAGCGGTCAGCGTCAGCAGTGTCCCCAGGGTGATCACGCTGTCAAAGTCCTTGGAATGCGCCAATGCCTCGAGGATGCTGACATGGTGGGAGCGCTGGGGCGTTCCGACCATATCCACAGGATTGCCATGGCTCCAGAATGCAGGGAGGAGGGAGCTGATATATTCAACCATCTCGTGGGAAAGAGGCGGCAGATGAAGCCCTTCCCTTGAACAGGCGTCTGCAGTGACCACACCCCATCCGCCTCCCTGGGTCATGATCCCCACACGGTTTCCCTTTGGCACGGGGAAGGCGGAGAATGCCTTTGCCATTTCAACAAGTTCTTCGGAGCTGCGAACGATTATGACCCCGGCCTGGGTAGCTGCGGCCTCAAAGACCCTCCTGTCGCCAGCGATGGAACCGGAATGAGACCGGGCGGCCCTGGCTCCTTCCGCTGTGCCCCCTGACTTGAGGACGATGATAGGTTTTGTTCGAGCCACCCTTCGTGCAATATTAAGGAACCTTTCTCCGTTCTTAACCCCCTCTATATACATCAGGATTACCTTTGTCATCTTGTCCTGTTCCAGGTATTCCAGGAGGGTTTCGGAGGACATCGTTGCTTCATTTCCTGTATTGACATAGCGGGCTATTCCGACCCCGACCCTGGTGGCCCAGCCCAGGATCTGAACGCCCACATTCCCGCTCTGGGACAGAAAAGAGATATTGCCGGGGCCGGGATACGCCACTGAATACATGGTATAGAGGCTGGTCGGCGGACTGCACATTCCCATGGTGTTTGGCCCGATCATGTTGATGCCTGCCTCCCGGACTATCGCGGCAACCTCACGCTCCAGGCGCGCCCCTTCCTCGCCGGCCTCGCTGAAGTTGGAGGAGATAACAAGCACATTGGGAACGCCCTTTTTGGCGCATTCTCTCATTGCCTTTGGGACGCCGGCAGCAGGGATGGCGATTACAACAAGGTCCAGATCCTCTTCAATAGAGAGGAGGCTTGGATAGGCCCTGCTCCCCTGAATGCGCTTTTCCGATGGGTGGACAAGGAAAAGGTGCCCTTTATACCTGCCCAATTTGATGTTCAGAGGGATTACGAATCCCCATTTTCCGGGGATATTGGAGGCGCCGATGACAGCTACCGAGCGCGGATCGAACAGCCTGTCAAAGGACGATGAAGTATTGCTTTCCATATAGAGCGGGGAAGACGAATGCAAGGAGAAGGGTCTTTTTCTTCAGCTCCTCCAGGATCTCCTTGAGGGTCCGTGCGATCTCGTCCATCTTCCAGTACCATAGCAGGGCCTTCCTCAGTGAAATGAACATAATGAGCAAGAAGACCGCGAGCCCTGCTGCGAGAAGTATCGGAGAGATGCCAACCAGTTTTGTAAACATAGTAAATTGAATTTTAACCTGACTCTGTGAAAAAGGGCAATCTTTTGTTGAGGAGCGTTTTGAGAGGCCAGGGTGCCTTTGAACAAAGGGTATTCCTTTACAACACACAGATCCTCGTAAGTCCCTGGGACTCAAAAGCTCCCTTGAGTTCCTGGTAGAACAAGGAGGAATGTCGCAAATGTCCTTGACTCATACACATATTTGACAAATATTACCATCTATAGTAAATTTACGAACTATAGGGATTTTGTAGATAACTTCTCTTTTCCTGACAGGAAAAGAAAAATTAGAAGTATATGGCAAGAAAAACAAAAGAAAGAAATCGTTATCTCCTCAAGGCATTTTGTTCACAAGGTTTAAGCTATTTTTTCAATACAAAAGGCATACCTGTACTCCTCAAGCAGATTTCTTGTGCAACTGGCCTATCCGAGACTTATTTAAGCAGAGTTTTTAAAGCTATAATAGGCATCCCATTTCGAGAAATTTCTAAAAGATCAAAACTTTTTAAAGCCTTTCTTTTAATCCTCTACACGGATATCCCTTTTGAAAGAGTAGCAAAGGAATGCGGATATTCCAGTACAAACAATTTCAATCGCTCCTTCAAAAAGGCTTTTGGAATTCATATGATAGATCTAAGAAATCATAGATTTAGCAAAAAAGGATTGATTTTCGGAGGGGCTGTTCAAGTCTAAGAATTATTCAATAGAAATAGGGGTTTCAAGGGGCATTTTTCATAAACAATAAAATTATGCAAGAAATGAGTGTTGACAAATTTTAAAGAGGGGTGTAAAAAGATAACTATAATAAGGATAATATGATTTCTTTTAATAATAAGTTTAGAACTCTTCTCAAAGGCTCGTTCCTTTTGATTTCCATTTTATTGGTCGTATTTTGTAAAAACACGCCATCAACTACAGATAAAAAAATAACTGTGTTAGAGAAAATTTCTGGAGAGATGGGGATTGGAAGTTCAGCTTCAACAGCTTTAGGATCAGATGGATCATTATTGCTTTGTGGAAGGGGTATATTAAAAGTGTCACCAGATCTCAAATTGTTTCAAGGTTTTACCCAAGGATTGTTAGATACAGATACCACAGCGATTACTCTTGATCTTGATGGAAACATATGGGTAACGGATCTTTATAGTTCAAGAGTTATAAAAGCAGATCCGGCAGGAAATGTTCTGGGGGCATTTACTACTACTGGAACTTTTCCTGGCGGGGGACCCCGAGAAATAATCACTGATAAAAATGGAGACATCTGGGTTTTTCGTTGGAACCCTTATGCAACAAAGTTTGATTCCCAGGGAAATCTTTTAGGTCAGTTTAATCTTCCTCCAGGACAATATTTTTACGGAACAATTGATGGGTTTGGCAACATACTGATAGGTGCTGGTTTTTATGGAAAAGCTATTAAAATTGATACATTTGGAAATGTCATTGGTGAATATGTGACCAATTCTTCCATAATGAATGTAGCTGTTGATAACGAGGGAAACATTTGGGCTGCAGGTTATACCGGTAAAGGAGGCCCAGATTCTATCACTTCAACTGTTACAAAATTCTCAAGTTCTGGCAGCAGCTTAGGAACATTTAATGTTGGAAAGGGTCTTATTTCTAAAATTGCCGTTGATTCTTTGGATCATATATGGATCACACTTTTTGATGATAAGGCATTAATAAAAATGAATACCTCAGGTGTTATTATTGATAAGATAAAATTAGATGGTTATGGAATCTCTGTAACAATAGATAATTTGAGAAAAATTGTTTGGGTTGTTGATTCTGAGACCATTTGGAAGATATCTTTGGAATAATAACTATGAAAGAAAATGCTAAAAAGATTTTTGTTGTTGTTATCTTCTTCACACTATTCACCTGAGTCAATCCCATTTTTAGTTGATCTTCCGAAGCAGCCCCCCGAGTGATGAACTCTCCTCGTGCCTATAATCGTCTCTCATGCAGTAATCCCCATTTTCATCCTTTCTGATCCCACAATCTCTTTC
>Ga0315296_10002215_pt1 | contig 16649 bp, 15 predicted proteins | sample YL17G14_18_MG_FD_203921 | JGI IMG/M metagenome (GOLD analysis project Ga0315296, IMG submission 203921) | Sediment microbial communities from Yellowstone Lake, YNP, Wyoming, USA - YL17G14_18 | ecosystem: Environmental > Aquatic > Freshwater > Lake > Sediment | place: USA: Wyoming | collected... | reverse complement strand
AGCCCTTGGTTATCTGTGCTAGGGATGATGTGAGTGCGAGCCAGTTCTTGAGCGAAGGCAAATCAATGTTGAGAACCGCAAGAGTCGACCCGGACGCAACTCGCGCCTTTGGCAGCGTGCTTGCCTGAACATGAAGCAATCGGGATAGCGTCGGTTCTTGAGAGCTGGACTTCACGCAAACTAGAGCCCTTTGAGTGAGCCCGATGTTGTCGAGATGGATGTAAGGCATTATCATCTTTTCTCGAATTAGGTTGACTCGCCTTCTGAGTGTTCTCTCAGGAACTCTCTGCAGACCCAATCTACTGAAGCACTGAGCCACTTCTCGGGCGGTAGCATGGTAGTTGTCCTCAAGCGCCGAAACAACAGCCATGCTCTCGATCGTCCCGGCAGACGGTTTGCTCTGTCTGAGCGAACTCACAGCAGGGAGTATCTCTGCATAGTCCCTTACAGCTCCCGTGCTGACTTCGAATCGGAATCCTTCTTCAAGGTTCCATTGGCTGCCGTCAAAGAGTCCCAGGTTGAGGTGGTTTGAGACCTCCGAAGCAACATCGAAAGTCAACACGAAATCGTTGGACCTGTCGTACGACCAGTCTATGTACCGTCTCGGCAAGAATGGGCCGGCATCTGAAGGAATGACTGCCTCGAAGTAGATAGCCGCATTGGTTGTTGAAGACATCGCGGATTTCACTACATCGGTCACGTGGGCATTGGACTCAAGCCAAGCGCAGAAGTCCGTGAGACGATCGGAGGTTTCGGAGGCCTGCGCCCAGCCAAATAGAAGTCTCATACCCACCTGTCCATAGTCGACGCTCGACTTGACTCGTAGATCATGAGTACGGACTAGCTCTCGCCATATCTGATTGACCATGGACCTAGTGACGTCAAGTTCATTGGCCAAGTTGGTTTGACGCATACCCGGATCCGTCAACAGCCTTCTCAGCAGCTTGAGATCCGCCGAATCGAGCTTATTCAAAACCGTCACATCGGGCAGAAGATTGGTTGGCCGAATGTTAAGCCCAGCGACCCTAAGAAGTCATCTCCTAGTATTACCCCAATAAGACGAAAGAACAAAGCTGGACCTCATAGTCTATTCTTGGCTTTCTTGGGCCCTCTTGGCCTAAATGCTGACCCTACTAATTCTTAATCTGGAATGCGGATAGATTACCTACAGTTTCACAGGGTGAAACTGCCGGAATGCACTACAGCGGGCCCCACCAAGTGGACTGCGGAGCAGACCCACATGGGCACCCGCTTAGCTACCACAGATGGGACCGTGTGTAGAGAGCATTCCAGAGTATCGATGTCCAAGCAAGTACTGCAAAGGAGGTGACAAAGATTAGCACAGATCAGATGAGGACAATCTACGAGAGCATGACCACAAGTCGAATCGCCCTCAGATTGTTGTCGATCGGAATAGTGCACGGCATATCCACTGTTGTACAGCCGCCATGTGAAGACCCCAGCCCGTTCTAGGTAGAACAGATGCATTTGGCTAGTGTCTTTCATGGATCAAAGCTGTGCAGTGGGTACCTCGTTGCGTTAATGCATTGGACATTGGGTACTGCAGCTTTGCCCGTCGGAGAAAGGAGGAGACAGAGATGCTTGACCCACACCCACTATCACCAGACCCATGCCCCTGGTAAACGTGGAATTCACGCTGGACCCAGAGGGAGAGGAAAATGAAATGGACAACAGGAACAATGACAACACAAACAGAGCCTGTGGCAAAATGCCATGGTCGCTCTGGGAAGCTTCGTTCAAAGGAGGAGAGTAATAGATGCTTGACCCACACCCACTATCACCAGACCCATGCCCTTGGTAAACGGAATATCAATGGCCTCAAAGAAAGAAGAGGTAGAACAAAATGATAGAAACAGGAAGAATCGGAACAACAACAATGGATTATCTCGCTATGCCTGAAGAAGGCAGAGAAGTCGATGCGCTCAACGACCCTGAGATGGTTAGGCTTGTTGCGCTGAACTTGGAATTGGCAGTCAAGAATCTGATGTCCTCTCGGACACCGCCTGAGTGCCTAGTCCTGACAGCCGACATATGCACACACAGACTAATGGCTGTGCCTACAGCTGATGGCGAAGTCAAGGTGCTCGTGTTCGAATCGTGAGCAGCCTTGGGCAGGGAACGGATGAATGTCGCCCGGCGCGACTCAGAACGCCTCGACTACAGGTTGCAAAAGGAGTCTAAATAGCTGACAAGTGTACTTTGCTATGCAGAGCCCCTCTGGCAGTCTCGTATAGCCCCCTCCGAGGGGGAGCCAGTTCTAGGTCTGCGGGAGGACAAAGACACGGAAAAGCTCATTCGGCGCCCGGCGAAAGAACGTGAGGACCGTCATGTGAGCGAACCATCAGACGAGCAGCCGGTCGAAATCAGGGAACTGCAGGGTGATCAGCTCAGTAAAGACGAAAACCAAGAGTCTCGTTCTAGCGTTCGCAGCTCACTGAGGTCTGTTTTCTCTTGGCATAACTATGCCGTTTATCTAGTCACTTCATGGATATTCAGTGCATTCACAGCTATATGGTCTCTTTTGAATCTCTATCTCCGCACTCTTGATTGGGACTTTCTGCAGATTGGCTCCGTAATGATGATTGTCAGCGTGACGTCAGCAATAGCGAGAATCGTGGGAGGATATGTTGGAGATACGATTGATCGCAAGAAACTCTCAGTGATTGCCATGTTCATGGTAGCTGCCTCCCACCTAACAATAGGACTCTTTACTGATTTTACGATGGTCTTGTTTGGTCTAATGATTTATGCGATGATGGATTTGGCAAAAGGAGGTTCCTCAGCTTACATTATGGACAACATCCCACAGAAGGACAGTGGACTAGCACTTTCATTGTTTACGGCCGGAGGATCGTTCGGCGTAGTGACGTTGATTGCATTTGGGGCCTTGGTCCCACTTGTTGGCTTTGGCTCTGCAATGAGGTCTACTTTCGTCGTGGCGGGACTGCTGTTTTTTGTCTGTACTGCAGCAAGGGCACGCTTCTTGACATCGAGCCGCCCCAAGGTAAGAGTGACCGGTATTCCGCTGTGGAAAGACTTCCTTCACGAGAACCGCCACGCGGTCAATCTACTCCTTACAATAATGCCTGGGGTCCTTGTTATCGTCATTCTGGATTCGCTCAGTGACGCTGTCTTTGGATTTGCAGCACTGCTCTACGCGAACGAGTTCCTTGGTGTTTCAATATCAGATATCACAATAATCGTGCTAGTTCCGCTTGTTGTGTCAGTACCACTTCTCCTGAAGATTGGTAGGTTCTCAGACCAGAGAGGAGTCAAGAGAGCAGCGATAGCTGTGTACAGTGTGATGCCTGTATGCGCGGTACTCCTCATGATATCCCCGGCCTTTCCCTATTGGGCACCAGCACCGTTCGTTGAGACTGCCGAATCACTAATGAAAGGCCTCGGTGTTGTTTTTACAACGCCATTCTTGGCCATCGTCATGAAAAACATTAATGATACACTTTGGATGCTTGTACTACTCACATTGATTCAAAAGAGACTCCCGCGCCAAGACACTTCAAAGATACTCGCTGTCTTCTGGTTCATAGTCTATCTCTTTACTTCCATCGGCCCCTTCATCGGCGGCATTCTGTTCACATACTCAAGTCCTTCCCATCTCTTTGCAGTAGTCGCCATCTTTAACGTAATCATCTTGGCTTCAATCGCCCGGACCGGACTTGTAAGAAAAGACAACGAGTTGACAGGACCAACCTCGGTGATTCGAGCCGCCGAAGAATAGGCCATTGGGCTTATCGGCAGGCAGGGAGTCAGTGCATGGGAGAATCGATGAAAGGATGAAAGAAGAAGAGAGGATCTGCGAAATCCTCCGGCGACTCGGGGAGGCCTACCCTGATGCACCCTCGACCTACCTTGACCATCGGAACCGTTCATTGTAAGTTGGACAAAGTTGGACACAGGAGTCCTTGTCCTCCCAGAAACGGCACTGGGGTCATACTCCTTGAGGCCAGTCTTCGTGTCAGGTTGACCTCAGGAAATGGTCCGGAGCCGGTCCTTATAAGCTCCTATCCGGAGATGTCCAAGATTGTCCAACTTCTGAGCAGCTGTTAGCAACCCCTTCGAAATGACAATTGCCACTATTCTGTCAGCGCACACTGCAGACAGGGCAGTGAACATGATTTCACCCGATCTGTTCGGCAGATATCCCGACCCCCAGTCTATGATGAAAGCATCGTTGAAGGACCTGGGAAGAATCATCCGGCCTTGTGGAACATACAACAGAAAGGCGGCGTTTCTTAAGAACGCCTCAAGGATGCTAGTTGAGCGCTTCTCAAGCGAGATTCCCCAGAGCATGGAGGATTTGACCTCACTCCCAGGAGTCTCAAGGAAGACTGCGAATGTCATCCTTTCCGTGTGCTTTGGAATTAACGAAGGAGTTGTGGTGGACACTCACATAATGCGTGTGACGCAGCGCCTTGGATTAAGCCGCCAGAAAGTGGCCAACAAGATTGAACAGGAACTAATGGAGCAACTATCCCGCGACAAATGGTATGACTACGCACGCCTGATAGGTGCACATGGAAGACGCACATGCACAGCCAAGAAACCAGCGTGCACCGCCTGTGCAGTGAATAGCATGTGCCCCTATGCTCAACTGAACGCATGAAGATGTTCTCGAAAGACACTGCGAGTAGTGAGGAAAGGGTATGCAACAGCTGCGTAGAAGTTGGACAATCTTGGACATTTTCGAGTAGGGGTTTAAATAGCTTGGACTGGACTTCTCTTTGAGGTTGGCTCGACACGTTGCAGCCTCAAGGAGTGTGACCCCAGTGCCGTTTCTGGGAGGACAAGACTTCTGTGTCCAACTTCGTCCAACTTACAATGAACGGTGCAGGTCCGGGTCTCTGCTTGACCTGCGGCTCATTACGTCATTGTTTCATTACACTATACTTATTATCAGATTATCCGGCCAAGCTGACAGTTCATACATCTGAAGGTGCGTTGATGAGCCCAGACAAAAGCAGAGATCAAGACCTTCGTCGCTTCAGCGAAATGAGAGCACTCGTTACAGGAGGCGCCGGGTTCATTGGGTCTCATCTCACGGAGCGCCTTGTAGATGCCGGGGCCAAGGTGCTGGTAATCGATGATATGAGCAACGGAGTACAACAGAACCTTAGTGCCGTCAAAGACCGGATCACCCTCCGCCGAGGAAGCATTGTCGACACCGCGCTTGCACGCAGCGCAGTTAAGGAACATGAGCCCGAGATTGTGTTTCACTTGGCAGCAAGAAACCTTGTGATGTCCATCAAAGACGCAAGAGAGGATGCGGCGGTCACCATCATAGGGCTGTTGAACCTGCTGGATGCAATCAGACAAACCGACCGAACAGAGACTTTCGTTCATTCGTCTACTGGTTCTGTATATGGTGAGCCAGTCGAGTCGCCCCAGACTGAGAAGCATTCTCGAACTCCCACCTCTCCGTATGGCATTTCCAAGATGGCTGCAGAGGACTATCTTAGGGTCTGGAACAAGCTGTACGGAACACAATACGTTGCGCTCAGATACTACAATGTATACGGACCCCGGCAGTCGGCAAACGAGAGTACGGGAGGCGGAGTGATTCCAGTATTTGCCAATCGCCTGCTCGCCGGTCAACCCCTGACGGTCGATGGAACTGGAAAACAGCAAAGATGCTTCACCTACGTTTCAGATGTTGTGAAAGCAAACCTGTTGGCCGCGCTCAACAGGAAATGCTGGTGTGATTTCTACAACATAGCAACGACAGAGCGCATTGACGTTCTGTCGTTAGCCAAGCTTATGATGGAAGTGTCCGGAGTGAAAACACCTATCAAGTTTGGTCCGGAGCGACCCGGAGACATAATGAGATTCGACCCTTCAATTGAACTTGCTGCCCGTAGAATGGGCTATGCTCCGGAAGTGAGCCTCCGAGATGGTCTGGCCTTTTACTTCGAATGGTTAAGGTCAACTAGGAAGCAATAAACGCATGCTCTCCTGTGCGTTCATCGCACGGCGCAGGAACTTAGGACCTTGATTGTTCGATGACTCGGCGGTAGACATCCTCGATTAGGCCAATCTGCTTTTTCCAAGAATACTCTCGCAAGATTCTCTCGCGGCATTGCCGTCCCATGGAGGTCCGCATCTTCTCGTCTTTGGCTAACAGATGCATCGCATCTACGACAGCTGGAACTGACTCGGGCTTCACAAGAATACCTTCGCTCGGACTCAGGATACGATCGGCATCAGCAGCATTCGTCGTTATCAGGGGCAGACTGCAGCTCATGGCTTCCAAGACACTCATCGAGGCTGTCAATGGCCCAATGCTCATGGGAACCACAAAGGCATCAGCTTCCTGAAGGTACCTTGGAACGAGACTGTGGTCGATGCTTCCGAGCCATCGGATGGACCCGGAGTCCTGATCGTTCAGCAATGACTTGAGCATTCCCTCTCCGATAAGTGTCAGCCTAGACCGCGGGTCTTTCTTATGATATGCCCTGAATGCTTGGATGAGGATATGTACGCCCTTATCATAGCTAAGGCGTCCTACGTAGATGAAATCTATGATGTCGTTGTCCTTCTTGTGGTCGCGTGGGCTGAAGAGATTGGTGTCCACACCGTTGACGATGACGTTCAGCTTCTCCTTGGGTACATCGTTCCGCAGAAAGACCTTCTTCTGGAAAGGATGTACGAGTATTATGGCATTGTACCTCCGGCTGGCATACAACGAAGCCTTCTCTGCGATGTTGAAGAGAGTTCTGATGAATGATTCAGCGTCAGAATAGGCTAGATGATATGTGACCACAAGAGGAGGCAATGACCCCTTGAAGAGGGGCAAAAGAAACTCTGTAGTACCCGAGTTCATTTGAACGTCCAACACTTCAATGCCATAACGGTTACATTTCTCTGCTATTGTTCGGGGCGCGAAGATGGAATCGACTGAGAAATGTGGATTCAGCTGAACTGCCGCGAATCTGTGAATATTCTCCGGTGGCAGGAATTTGACGCTCTTCGATTGGGTGAAGACATGAACTTCATGGCCTTGCTCCAATAAACTCCCCAATACAGCATTGGCACGTATACAGAGCCCATCGGGGGCACCGAATTTGCTGACCATGCCAATCTTCAACAGAATCTGCTCCTCGCTCAAGTGCGGCTTCGCGTTTGCAGCACCTTTAAGGCCTTCCAATGAGATTCCCTTTCCAGACCACCAAGCAGCGGATGCAAGAACACCCTGTGCACATGCCTCCCGGATTGATGTGCGGGCTTCGGTTTGACGCAATCAGCCAGATATGCCATCGAAAGCCGGTCAGGCAGGCGTCAAGCGCATCCGTTCGAGTTCGCCGAATAGGACTCATGGAGAGCCCTAGTTCGGGCCAAGAGACTGAAAAGGGGCTCGTAACCAGCTACGCGGGCCTATCAGAGAGGGTATGCGCCCAATGTTGGAGCTAAGATACATACGTGAAAACGTAGAAGCCGTTCGTGAGAACCTGAGACGCAGAAAGGATGAGGAGAAGCTCAGGCAGCTCGACCGTCTTCTGGAGCTTGATGAGAAGATTAGGAGCCTGAAGAAGAAGATACAAGACCTCAGAACCGATCGCAACCGGCTTTCTAGGGAGATAGGCCAGCACAAGAAGGCAGGTGACGAGGACAGTGAATTGGTTTCCCGAGCCAACGCTGTGAATGATTCAATAAGCGAAGCTGAGGCTGAGACCGAAAGGTTGGATGAGCAGCTCAGGAGAATCCAGATGAGCATTCCGAACATGCTCCACGAGAGTGTTCCCTATGGCGCCAGTGATGAGAACAATGAGGTTGTACGGGAATGGGGAGGAAAGCCCACTTTCGACTTTGAAACCAAGAGCCACGTCGATCTCCTCGATATTTTAGATGTTGGTGATATACCCAGAGCTGCGAAAATCTCAGGAGCGAGATTCTACTTCCTGAAGAATGAGTTGGTAATCCTTGACCTAGCCATGCAGCACTTGGCGCTTGACATGCTGGGCAAGAAGGGGTTCACACCAGTATATCCGCCATTCATGATTCATCGGGAGCCTTACGAGGGTGTGACAGACCTCGCAGATTTCGAGGAAGTCATGTACAAGGTAGATGGTGAAGACCTCTATCTCATTGCGACATCTGAGCACCCAATCGCGGCTATGTTCATGGGTGAGGTGTTCGAGCCAACAAGCCTGCCATTGAAGTATGCCGGGCTCAGCGCCTGTTTCAGGAAAGAAGCAGGAAGCCACGGTAAGGATACAAAGGGAATATTCAGAGTACACCAGTTCAATAAGGTCGAGCAGTTCGTATTCAGTATACCAGAGGAATCTTGGAGAATTCACGAAGAGTTGATTGCCAATGCCGAGGAGTTCTTCCAAGCGCTAAAGATTCCTTACAGGGTTGTCAACGTCTGCACTGGCGATATTGGAACTGTTGCTGCCAAGAAGTACGATTTAGAAGTGTGGATGCCAGGACAAGGCACATACCGAGAGGCGGTCTCGTGCAGCAACTGTACTGCGTATCAGGCGGCAAGGCTCAACATAAAATACAGACTGAAGAAAGGCGGCCTCGAGAAAGGATACGTCCACACATTGAACAGCACCATGATGGCAAATCCGAGGGCTATGGTCGCGATAATGGAGAACTATCAAAGAGAGGACAGAAGCGTAGAAATACCTAAGGTGCTACACAAGTATCTGCCTTCAGGTGTGAGAGAGATAGTGCCCAGAACCAAAGCGGATGTATCTAATAACTGAAATCCACGCGTGTTCCAACTGGTTGACGCGCGATTATGTTACCTCCGCACTGCCACTCCATAGACGCAATCAGTCTGCTCCGGAAGCGTCTCACGTGCTGGTCGAAGTGAGACCAGATATCACGGAAGTGGGCGTTTTCACTTCTTGGTGTAAGTACCCATTGTCTGCGCGGAATCAATCTTGTGTTGCTCGCACATCTCGCGAAAGTTCTTCTTCGTCACTCCCTTGAGCGCCAGAGCATCAAGCGCATAAAGCGTGAAGATGTACCGATGTGTGCCCGAAGGAGGTGCAGGTCCGCCCCACTTCTTCTCGCCGTAGTCGTTGGCCTCTTGCACACCTGGCACTGGGCCGCCAGCAGGTATAAACTTCGCGGCTGGTGGTATGCTGTGCACCAACCAGTGTATCCAGTTTCCCACCGGAGTGTCAGGATCGTTGCAGATCAGCGCAAAGCTCTTCGTTGCAGGAGGTACTTGATCCCAGGCCAAGTGCGGACTAGCGTTTGTTTTCTTGTATGCACACTTGTCTGGGATAGGCGCGCCCGAAGCAAAATCATTGGACCAGAATTTCATGCGTTTTCACCTCAATTGCACATCATTATTTGTGCTTTCCCCCGTACTTCTGTCTTATCATCAATAGCCGCAGAAGCACCACGCTTAAAGCCGGCTCTGGCTGCGACAGCGAAGGAGAAACGACTTGTCAACCGTTCAACAGTCCTTTGAAAGACTGGTCTCGCTGGCGATTGAGAGAGAGACAGAATCATATGATTTCTACACGGAAGCAGCGAAACGAGCCGAACTCTCTTTCTCTGCGAAACTGTTGAAGGAACTCGCTGACCAGGAGACCGGACATAGAAAGAAACTGGAAGTCGCTCTAAAGCAGGGCGTGTGCAAGACCTTTGCATGCAAGAACGTGGCGCAGTTCAATAAGATGGATCTCGACAGGTATCTTGCGACAATCCCGCTGACGCCCTCTTCATCACCTCAAGACATATTGATAGTTGGAATCAAGAGGGAGGAAGCCGCTCACGACTTCTACAAGTCGCTCTCAGGATTGACAGCGGACTCATCACACAGGGGTATCTTCGAGACACTTGCCGGTGAGGAGCTAAGGCATAAACAGCGGCTCCAGAAGCTCTATGATGACAACATCCAACAATGGATGTGAAAACCAAACGCCAATGTCCTGCCAACGCCCTATTATGGCTACTATGCTTTGTGCAGGCTAGGGGCAGCTATGAAAGTCAGACCCCGCTTCGTGAGTTCCTCTGCCGTCCTATTGACCGCCCTGTGTTTGTCCATGTAGTTTTGGGCCAGCGCTGACATCTCACCATTCTGCTCTATCTCGCTCTTTGCCCGGAAGTAGTCCAAGATATCGCTTGGGTGAGTCCGAGTGGACTCCGTATCAGGTATGCCGCCTTCGTGCTTTGCACTTATGTTCTTCACGTGATTGGCCAGCTCTAGGAGCTCAGGGAGTCGGTCATAGGGTTGACGAACAATGCTCTTGTAAGTCTCTGTTATGTGATGCTCAATGCGAACCACGTCCTCAAACCCGAATCTCTCGCGAATGTATGCCGCGAGTTCGATGGTCTCATTGTTCACGCTATTGGAGAGATTGAATCCTATCAGAGGACTCGTACCGTCGTCTCGACTGAACAGCTTGGCTGTCATTAATGTCCATAGGCACGAAAAGGGATTGTCATTGCCAGTAAAAACGGAAATCTTGAACTCCATATCTATGCCAAGCTTGTGCATCATGTAAGCTGCTAAGATGCTGCCAGCATTCACGTTCAGTACCTGCTTCACACCATATGTGGTATAGTACCAAAGATATTCATCAACCCATTTTAGAGGGAAGTCATTCGGCATGCCCACACCACCGAAGTAACCCGTGATTGTTGCAGGGCCGCCAAGATGAACGTTCACGGGAGCACCGTCAGGCCCAGGCAGGGTTCCCTTTGTGTCAAGGGTCTCCACGTATGAGGACCCCACGATTTGCATTGCAGCAGCGAAAGCAATGACGTCATCATCAGCAGTCTGTTCCTTCATATTCCGAACACGTATGAAACGTCCAGGCATCAGGTCTTGTTTCGCAATTGCCTGACGTGCTTCATCAATAACCCACGAGAAGTACTGGCATGCGCTTATCTCCAAGGTGACGGCAAAGCTATCGTCAAAGTTCATCGAGTCTGCTTTGTTGCCAAGTATCTTGCGGCGGTACTCAGGGATGTTTATGAAAGCGTCCTCATCGCGCTGCTTCTCTAACCAACGGAGGTCTTTGATCAACGGGGATTTCTTTGACTCCAGCTTTGCAATCAGCACATCCAGCTTACGCGCATCCTTGGCCCGGCGGTTTATTTCATCAGGTCCGCCGTACTTGTCTATTAGCTCAAGCAGGCCGTTGATGAGAGGGTTGTGTGAGTCTAGTAGTAAATCATTAATCGCACTCACCCTCTTGGGATTAATTCTCAGCTTCTTCCTGTCAATCATCAGAAGGCCTCCATGAATGGCCGAAGCAAATGCTGCATTCCAAGGAAGAACGCAGACTGACACACCCAAATAAACGATTCTGACAAAGGCATCTAAGCCTGTCACTCATGCCGTCGCGCTATCTGAGTTGAGCAAGATAGTCTCTGACAACGGGCCCGACAGCAGCGGCAACTACAACCCCAACTGTGACCTGTATTGAATTGACCCCCACGAGCTCTAGCATTGCGGGACCAATTCCCAACAGTAGCGTCTCTGCCACGAAGTACCCGGTGAGCATCACTAGTGCCCCGCAAACCAATGCAATCACATCCCTGATTCGTAATCTCCCCGGAGAATCCGGGCCGTGACTCACCAGCGCAACCACGAGTCCTTCACACCCCTTAACTACGAGAGTAATCGGTGCGAACTGGGGAGCCACAACAACGTCAACCATGGCAGATCCGACACCTCCGATAAAGAAAGCGCCCACAGGACCCAACAGGAGCCCACCGATCATGACAACGGTATCACCGATGTTGAGGTATCCACTTGTGGTAGGAAATGGGATAACTAGAGCGGCAGTGACTGCTGTTGTTAGTGCAGTAAGTACCGCTATCAATGCAACGTAGAACACGGGATGCTGCTTTTCGGGATTCGGGTACTCTTCCATCCCTAGACTTCCCCACTTCAAATCATTCAGTCGGAAACTGCTTGAATCGCATTCTTCATCCGAGCGCTAAGGTAGAGTGCATATAAGCATGAGCCTGTCTCACCGGAATAACGAGCATCTCAAACCTCAACAGCGGAAGATTGGCTGCGGTTTGCAGAGGGATTCCTAGAGACTGCTGTGGTGTACACAAGAGTTCAATTCGATGATAAACCACCTGTATCGATGGTCTATTGCGCCACTAAGTGAAGTATTTTAGCAAGCATTCATCAGTATATTGTAAGGGCACTATGGTTCTATGCCCACATCAAACATGAGAGGTAAAGAGAATGTCCAAGACATGGATGCAGACGGCGGACTGGAAGACCGAGAAGCACGTGCCAGTAATAGAGGCGCCAGACGTTATGAAGAAAGGGGACCTAGTGAAGGTCACGGTTACTGTGGGAAAGCAGGTACCCCACCCCAATGTAACTGAACATCATATCTGCTGGGTCGATTTGTTCTTCTGGCCTGAGGGAGACAAATTCCCAGTGGAGATTGGATATATGACTTTCGATACTCACGGAGAATCTGCCCAAGGCCCGAATACAGGTTCGTTATACTCAGAGCCACAGGCAGTGTTCACATTCAAGACAGCAAAGGCAGGGACTCTGATGGCAACCTCCTACTGCAACATTCACGGTCTCTGGAAGAGCGAGAAAGAAATCAAAATCAAGTAGCCTACAATTTGTGAGATGAAGCCTGCCGCAATGGCAGGCTTTGCTCTACTGGAACCATCTGCCTTCCGCAGATTGGGCGTTTCTATCAACGTACGGGTTTCATCACGGCAGCGGATGCATTCTAACCGCTACAAGCTGAGGTATCCAACATCGTACCTGAGCAGAAATGTCCCAAGACAGATTCACGGCTTTGTGCCGGTGGATCTTGTCCGAGTAGACCGTTTCGAAGGACCGGGCGAAGGCTTACAACCGCAAGAGGCAGTCGGTTCCGGTTGGTGAAGGTCGGCCTTCCAAATAGTGTGACCATCTGTGACCCCTGTCGCTGTCATGCGTTTGCCAAGGTTCTCGGCGAAGATTCCTGAGCCGTGGTCAGCAGCGACAGCCTCCCAAGGGTAGATCGCGGAAAGCTCATACTGTGTACCATCATCGGCAGTTACGACATAGTGATTCATGATTCTGGATATGAGACCTGTCACTGTCATACCTTTCATGCTTCTGCTCAATCCTTTCACCTGTCCATAGTGATGATAATCTGTCTCAGGGAGGCCTACAATGAATCCGTCAACTAGTATGGTATATTGGCTTGTTATATCTTGCTACGAGATGCAATGTCTATGAACCAAGAATCTTCCTGAGACGTTCCTGTCGGGTCATGGAGAAGGATAAGGCCTAGGAAGACATGGACTAGGCTTTCAATACCCAGCTCACTAGTTCAGCGGTCATAGGGTTCTCTTTCAGGAACTCGTCACGATACCCTCGGTTCTTGAAGTCCAGCCAGACGTTTTGGAGACCTGCATCAAACCCCACTATTCTCATTGCAGACTCTATGGGTCTAGACCGGAATGCGGTGACTGTTATGATGAAGGAGACTGCAGCGAGGACCATCACGCCGTATACCCATACATCGCTGGTTTGCCCTTGCCATAGGTCACCACCGAGAGTGAGAAGAGCAAAAGCGAGCATTGCCATGGACAGTCCGTCTGCCAACATGCATAGTGTCCTGTAGCGGCAATAGTCTTCGTCTGAGTACATGTGGTCCTCGCACACAGGGACCAAGAGTGTTCTTGTTTCTGGAAGAGACAAACCCATTCGCCTTCTTTGGGTCGGGCTGTATATTGGATCCCAAATAGGCCGTAGATACTGCTTCTTCCCAGGCACGACAGTAACACGGCTGACCCTCGTCGCTCGGGCTCCACATACGGGACATTTCTTAGGAAACCTCACTTTGTCGATGGCAGCTCGTACTACTGGTTCGTTGAAGACCACTCTTTGTGGACTCACATGCCGACCTCTTCGCGGTCCTTAGATTCGCTTTGAATCCACCTGCACATTAGCCTATCGAACACTGCGAGCCAATGCTACATTCTAGTGTTCCAGTTCAAAAAGGGCAGGTCTATGGTCAATTCCCCAGATGTGGTATTAGCGCTACTAGACTGAACAGACTTATCTGAGAGCCGTATCATCGCGAGAATATGTACTACGGTGAACTCGTCCGTCTGCGCGCATTAGAGATGAGCGATCTTGCCAACATAATGAAAGGATGGAACAACTTCGAAATGCGGCGGTTTCTCGCGAACACAATCCCGTATTCTGAGAATGCCGAGAAAGAATGGCTAGAGCGAGCAACGAAGTTCGACCCTTGGAAAGACGGAAACCTGATCCTCGTAATTGAAGACAAGAAGACCAAAGCATTCCTTGGCACAACCGGCCTCCATTCCATTTCCAAACAGAACGGGCGCGCGGAGTTCGGTATGGCAATCCACGACCCAAAGAACTTCGGGAAAGGGTACGGAACAGATGCAGGACGAGTAATGTTGTGGGTTGGCTTTCATGTACTTGGGCTCAACAGTATCTACCTTTACACTCTAGCTCACAATGTGCGCGCCCAGCGTGCCTATCAGAAAGCTGGATTCAAGAAAGCAGGTGTCTATCGCCAGATGATGTTCGTGGAAGGCAAGTTCAACGATACGATTGCAATGGATATAATGAGAGATGAATTTCTTGAGCTCTACCCTCCTGGCAGCAGAGTTGGTGAACCGCCAACCGCTTGATTTCAGAACATGATACAATCGACTGCCGACGTACATAACGGCCAAAACTGATGGTTCTGTCTCCATGCGGGACAGAGTCATACGAAGCCTGTCGTTCAATAAACGCACTTTACGCGAGAGACTCATGCAAGCGCAATAACCAAAAGGGCCCCCTTGCCGCCTGTGGTCACGACATTACGATGCCAGCCTAATGAATGTCTTCAGGAGACCCCCATATGTCATCCCCGTCGAGCCTTCAAGATAGGGCAATAAACACAGTGCGCTTCCTCGCCGCTGATGCGGTGCAGACTGCAAACTCAGGTCACCCAGGGATGCCTATGGGCGCCGCACCTATGGTATACACCCTTTGGACAAAGCATCTGCGTTTCAATCCGGAAAACCCTGCTTGGCCCGACCGCGACAGATTTGTCCTATCTGGTGGTCACGGATCCATGTTGCTCTATGCACTTCTATGTCTGACAGGTTACAACCTGTCTTTGGATGAATTGAAAGGCTTTCGTCAGTGGAAGACCCGCACGCCCGGGCATCCGGAATACGGTTGCACGCCGGGTGTTGAAATCACGACAGGTCCCCTAGGTCAGGGATTTGGCAATGCGATCGGTATGGCTATAGCTGAACTCCAGTTGGCAGCAACCTTCAATCGTCCCGGTCACAAGGTAGTAGACCACTACACGTATGTAGTCGCAACTGACGGGGACTTAATGGAGGGCGTTTCGTACGAAACCGCTTCTCTGGCGGGCCACTTGAAGCTTGGAAAGCTAATCGCCTTCTACGATGACAATCGGATCTCGATAGATGGCAGCACAGACCTGACCTTCACGGAGGATCGCGGAGTACGCTTTGAGGCACAAGGATGGCACGTGCAAAGAATAGCTGATGGCAATGACGTGGGTTCAATCGATAATGCTATCAAGAAGGCAAAGGAGGACCCACGGCCATCCATTATCCTCTGCCGCACACACATTGGTTATGGGTCGCCCAAGAAACAGGACACAGCGGAATGTCACGGAGAACCACTCGGAGAAGAGGAACTAAAGGCGGCCAAGCAGAAACTTGGCTGGCCAGTAGACCCGAAGTTCTATGTGCCTGAAGATGTCCTGAAACACTTCCGTACGGCACTAGACCGAGGAAGACGCCTAGAGTCGGAGTGGGAGACTCGGATGCAACGCTATCGCCAGGCATACCGTGACTTGGCTGCAGAACTGGAACGAAGACTTGCGAATCGGTTGTCTGAGGGCTGGGACAACGACCTGCCATCTTTTCCAGTGGACGCGAAAGGACTGGCGACCCGAGCCGCTTCTGGGAAAGTAATCAATGTGTTAGCTGGAAGACTGCCAGAGCTGATAGGCGGGTCCGCAGACTTGACTGGTTCCAACAAGACGTGGATCGATGGAAGCCCGGCATTTCAGAAAGATACACCAACCGGCAGAAACTTTCACTTTGGAGTCCGAGAGCATGCAATGGGGACGATTGTGAACGGACTATCAGTACACGGTGGTTTCATACCCTATTGCGGAACATTCCTGATATTCTCAGACTACATGCGACCTGCAATTCGTCTGTCCGCCCTCTCAGGCTATCCGAGCATTTGGCTCTACACACACGATAGTATAGGTCTTGGTGAGGACGGGCCGACTCATCAGCCCATCGAACAACTCGCCTCCCTGCGCGCGATACCCAATCTTGTAGTAATCCGGCCCGCAGACGCAAATGAAGTGCCCGTATCGTGGAAGGTTGCTATTGCACGCCGAGACGGCCCCACCCTGCTGGCACTCACTCGTCAGAATGTTCCTATACTTAATCGTAAGGTATACAACAGTGCCGAAGGGTTGGTTCGCGGAGCATACGTCCTAGCAGATATTGGAGGAAGCACTCCTCAAATAATACTCATGGCCTCAGGGTCAGAAGTGAGTCTAATATTGACTGCAGCCGACAAACTCGCCTCTGAGGGAGTTTGCGTCCGCGTAGTCTCGTTTCCAAGCTGGGAGCTTTTCGCAATG